>Ga0163144_10020493_pt1 | contig 13211 bp, 9 predicted proteins | sample OliLak19BULKMAT1_FD_123175 | JGI IMG/M metagenome (GOLD analysis project Ga0163144, IMG submission 123175) | Freshwater microbial mat bacterial communities from Lake Vanda, McMurdo Dry Valleys, Antarctica - Oligotrophic Lake LV.19.BULKMAT1 | ecosystem: Environmental > Aquatic > Freshwater > Lake... | reverse complement strand
GTAGCTGCTGGCCGAAGCGCGCGATTCGAGTGGTTGCATGGGTGGTGGCGATTGAAGGTGGATGCGAGTCCCTCGCTCAGTGCGGGAATCGTTCAACCACCTCGGCGACGCGGAACGGATCGAGCTCGCAGCCGACGTTCCCGAGTGCCGCCTTCACGACAGAACTTTAGCGGATACCAACCAGAAACCGCCATGCGGCCGCTCCGATCGAAAATCCCTGCCCCGGACACTGCCTGTGCCAATATAATCCCAACATAATGGCTCATAGTTCAAAGAGACTAATTTACATCTGCCCCGCGATCGAACCAGCCCAGCAGTGTGCGGTTTGATCAGCAGAACGATGAACATACACAACAGTGAAACGCCGTCAAAGGCATTACTTCAACGGTGGACGCGGGCGCTGAAATTCGATGAGCCTCATATATCGTCAGCTCCGCCTCACGAGAGGCCTACGGCAGGTCCCCGCAAGAATCCATTCTGCTTGTTCACGGGTAGGAATGGAGGACTGCACCCCCGAAACCAGAGTCGAAAGAGCCGCGCAGATATTGGCATGCCAGATGGCTTCAGGCCATGTCGCACCCTCGGCTAGACGGACCGCCAGCGCACCGGCAAATGTATCCCCGGCTCCCACCGTGTCTAGCGGAATCACCGGATATGCCGGCACCTGAAGCACGCCGTGGTGCGAAACGTGCACGGTCGGCTCTCCACCACACGTAATCACAAGATTTTCCACCTGCCTCCGACCGAGTAATTCCCGGCGCTCCGCGCTGGGAACGGCCTGCAGCTGCATGGCGTTCAGACCGAAGATATCTCGGCACTCATGCTCGTTCACCACGACCGTATCCACTGGCGCCTCCCAGACAAAATCAGCCTGGCACGGAGAAGCGTTCAGTATGCAGCGAACTCCCTGCCGGCGGGCCATACGCAGCGCCAGCCAGATCACAGCCAAGGGGCTTTCGAGCTGGAGCAGCATGAGCATTGCTCCCGGCAGCAGCTTTTCCAGAAGCCCGCGTGCCGAATCGACGGCAAATGTCGCGTTGGCACCACTGTCGACGACGATCGTGTTCTCACCCCGCGGATCCACATAGATATGTGCCGCGCCGGTCGCCGCCCGTTCAGCCACCGCGAGGCCGGTGAGGTCGATCCCTTCTTTGCGCAAGTGAACGAGATATTGGCGCCCTCCCTCGTCGTCGCCAATCTGGCCCACAATTGCGACGCTGGCCCCCTGCTTGGCAGCGGCGACCGCTTGGTTGGCACCCTTACCCCCGAAATCCCTGCGCACACCGCCCGCAACGACCGTTAGTCCCGGAGCAGGCAGTTGGGGCACAGACCAGATGTGGTCCAAGTTTAGTGATCCGACGACGAGAACCTTGGGGTGTGGGTCGGCGACCCTCTGATCCGAAAGGCTCATTTTGCCATCGGCGGTTCCGCCACGAATGCCGCAAACAGTTCCCGCACGCGCAACGCTTGTTCGCGGTTCACAAGCAGGTAGCGGTCCCGTCCGGGCTCCCTGTCTTTCGCCGGAGTGAATTTTGTGAAACTGTCCTGAAGCACCTCCACCCGGCCCGGCACCGACAACTCGAAATAATTGCGTTCTGGCCAGACCGCTTGTAGGACGCTTGTCAGATCGAAGCATGGCCGCTCATGCGGCGTTGGACGGTAAAGCTGGTAGGTCTCCTGAACCGGGTGGCGCGACGCGTAGCCAAAGTCCCGATCAATCACCCTCGCAGGGAAACGAATGGCGTCCCCAATCTCGGCACCGCTCCAGACGATGGGAGTCGGCCACTCGGCGGCGACCTTTTGGGCTGCGGCGATGTCATGCTGCACGTTATACTCGAGGTAATAATTGTTGCCGCGCATCGGCGAAAATTGTCCCGCCATGAGCGAGAGTTCCCGCACCTTGCGCTGCACCAATTCACGTCCGGTCAACAGGCTGATGGCATCGGCGGGACTGTCCAGCAGTGCTGCAAGGTTGGTGAAGAATCCGACTTGGACGATGACAACCTCCCCATCGGCCGACGCGGCCAGCGTCTTGCGGAGCAAGGTTACCGCAGGAACCGCACCGGACGGGTCAAAATCGTGCGGGTAGTTTGCCGCCGCCTTAAGGTAACGGCTGATCTTCTCCACCACGGGAGAGGCAGGATTGACGCCAATCGGAATATTCGGACGCCCGTAAAAGGTGTTTAGCGCGTCCACGAAACGCCCGGCGAACGGATCCGGATTGGTGAGGGTCACGGCGAGCAATTCGCAGGCACCCCGGTTCTGCAGGGCATGAATGACCGCCAGCGCCATCACATCGTCGCAATCGTTGCCGATGTCCGTGTCGAAGATGATTTTCACCGGCTTGGTGTCAGTCGACGCCATCGCTGGAGCCGCCGTGGCGGAAACCAGCACACCGGTTAGGAGGAGAACGAACAATCGTAGTATACTTCGCATAAAATCAATGGGCCTGGCCACCCTTGCGGATCATCCAGCGCGTGCGCAGCGCCTCGGCCGCTACGGCTCCGACGATGACCAGACCAGTCACGACGCGTTTCATGGGTTCGGACACACCGAGGTGGGCCAGGCCCGCCTCAAGGGTCGCAATGATCAGCACGCCCACGAAGGTAGTGAGCATCGATCCCCGGCCGCCCAGCAGGCTGGTGCCGCCGATTACCGCGGCAGCGATCGCGGAGAGTTCCAAGCCGAAGCCCGCGTTCGGATCCGCAGCGCCGAGCCGGGATACATGGCAGAGCCCGCCAAAGGCGGCGAACAGGCCCGAGAGGATAAACACGATTGCCCGTACCCTTGCGGGGGAAAGCCCCGCCAAGCGCGCCGCCTCCTCGTTCGTGCCGACCGCCACCACATGCCGTCCGAACACCGTGCGCGTGACCACGCCCTGAGCCACCAGCATGAGTGCAACCGTCAGGAGAAACGCCACGGAGATGCCTGCCCCTGGCAGCGTCGCCTGCAGAAAACCGAGGCGCTCACCGAGGTATTTCGTCTGAGAGCCGGTGGTCAGGTAGGCTAGGCCACGCGCCCCTTCCAACAATCCAAGGGTCACGATGAACGACGGCATCCGCAACCAGTTTACGAGCAGGCCGTTGAAAGCCCCGCAGGCCGCCCCGCTTAGGAGCGCGGCGGCGAAGGCAACCGGCAACGGCGCGCCGTGATCCACCACCAGCGAGCCAAAGACGGCGCCGGACAGGGCCGAGAGCGAGCCGACCGACAGGTCGATAGCGCCGGCCATAAGCACGAAGGTCATGCCGAGCGCCACCAGTGCAAGCGACGGAATGCGGTTGGCCACCGTGTTCAGCGTCTGAGCCGACCAGAAGTGATCGTTCAACACGCTGAACAGCCCCACCAGCGCCGCGAGCAGCATGGCTAGGAAAAGGAAGTCGGCATAGCGGCGGATCATGGTCGTCAATTGGCGGCAGGCGCAAAGCCGGCGAAGGCGGCCCTGGTAAACGCCTCGGCGGTGAGCGTGGCGCGCGTGAATTCCGCAGTGATAAGACCGTTCGACATCACCAGCACCCGGTCGCACAGGAGAGCCAGCTCCTCGTAATCACTGGATGCGACCAGCATGCCCGCCCCATCGGCCACGAGAGAACGCAACAGTTCATAAATACTCTGCCGGGCCGCCGCGTCCACCCCCCGCGTCGGTTCATCAAGCAGCCAGAGGCGCACATCGCGACACAGCCAGCGGCCGATGACGACCTTCTGCTGGTTGCCGCCGCTAAGCTGGGCAATGGGCTGTTCCATGTCGGCGCAGCGGACCTGCAACCGCGCCAGCATGCTGCCCACGAGGTCCCGCTCGGCGGCGGCGTGCACCCAGCCGGGTAAAGCCCGCCGCACCGGGAGGCCCGCGATGCTGGCATTCATCCGCACCGTTAGCGACGCGAAGATCCCGTGGTGCTTGCGGTCTTCCGGCACGAAGGCGATACTGCGGGCAACCGATTCTCCGGTCGAACCCGGCGAAAAGGCCCGCGGGTCGTCACCGAGAAAAGTCTCCCCACCCTGCCGGACATCAGCCCCGAAGATCGCCCGCAGCAACTCGGTGCGGCCCGCGCCGACCAAGCCGCCCAGCCCGACAATCTCGCCCCGTTCGACCTCCAAACTGACCCCTCGCACCACGCCACCAGCCCGAAGGTCACGCACGCGCAGTGCGGAACAGCCGGAACTCCGACGCGCCGCCGGGACGGTCGCGAGGGCTGGCGCAGTTCCAGCCATCAGCTTGATCAACTCCTCACGGGTGGTGTCGCGCGCGGAACGTGTGTCGATCATGCGACCATCACGCAGCACGCTGACGCGATCCGCCAATTGCCCCAGTTCCTCCAGTCGGTGGCTGATGTAGAGGATCGACGTGCCTTCGGCGCGAAGACCGCGCAACAAGCCAAAGAGAACTCCGATTTCAGCCCCGGAAAGCGCGGCGGTCGGTTCATCCAAAATTAGCAAGCGGCATTGCTTGGCCAAGCCACCGGCGATTTCCACGAGCTGCTGATGCCCGACCCCCAGCGTGCCGGCGCAGATTTCCGGATCGATCTTCCCGAGGCCGACCCGTTCCAGCGCCGTGCGCGCCTCGCGGAGCAGACGCGCCTGGTCGAGCAAGCCGCCCCGCGAAGGCAGCTCACCGAGAAACAGGTTCTCGGCCACCGACAAGGTCGGCAGCACGCTCAGTTCCTGCAACACCATCACCACACCCGCCGCTTGCGCGCTCCGCCGCGTGGCCGGGGAGAAGGCCGCACCATCGAGCAAAATTTCACCGCCATCCCGGGTGCAGAGACCGGCGACGATTTTGGAAAGCGTGGATTTGCCCGCACCGTTGCCACCGACGAGCGCGTGGATCTCGCCCGTTTCCAGCTTCAAGTCCACGCCTTGAAGCACAAGATTGGCGCCAAAGGCCTTGCGCAGCGCACAAATCTGGAGGCGGGATGTGGACATTTTCTTAGCGAGTCACGACATCCACCGGCGTGGCGCGGTCATCTGTCCGCTTGGTCTGCAAAGCCGCCAGCGCCGTCTCGATACCATAGACGGCAAGTTTATCTCCGTGCTGGTCGGCCGTGGCTGCGAGCTGGCCTGACTGGATCAACGCGCGCGCCGCTTGGATGTTGTCGAAACCAGCGACAAGCACCCGGCCTTCGCGACCGGCCGACTTGATCGCCGCGATCGCCCCGAGCGCCATGTTGTCGTTCGCGCAGAAGATGGCTTTGAGCCTAGGATGCGCCGTGAGCAGGGCGTTGGCGACGGTGTTGGCCTTCTCCATCTCCCACTGCCCGCTTTGCACGGAGACAAGGTTGAGTCCGGCTTCCTTTACCGCGTCCTCAAAGCCCATGCGACGCTGGCGGCCGTTATCCGCGGTGACCATGCCCTCGATGATTGCGACATCGTCGCCCTTGGCCAGACGGGCGGCCACGACCCGGCCCACGGCGGCAGCGCCGGTCCGGTTGTCGGGTCCGACGAAGGGAATCTTAATGCGGGCCTCCTGCATCGCCGAGGCATCGAGCCGGTTGTCGATGTTGACGACCACGATGCCCGCACCGAGCGCGCGTTTGAGTATAGGTACTAAGGCTTTGGAGTCCGCCGGTGCAATCACGATCGCGGAAACTCGCATGGCGATCATCTGCTCAACCACGCCCACTTGCTCCGCAAGGTCGGTTTCGTTCTTGATCCCATTGGAAATGAGCTCGTAGGAGGCGGCATGCGCAGCTTGGTGCTTTTTCGCGCCCGCGGCCATCGTCCCGAAGAACTCGTTGGCGAGGGACTTCATGACCAGGGCCACCCGCGGTTTGCCCGCGTCGGCCTCCTGCGGAGCAAACTTACCGCAACCAGTAAGCGCCAGACCTCCGAGCAGAGTGAGAAACAGGTAGGGAAAATTCGTTGCGTTCATGAGAGGAAAATCAGAGAGCTGAAATCTGCAAAGTCTCAAGGGGAATGACGGACATCTCGCAGTCCTCCTTGCCGACCGAATACACCACATAGAGAGATCCACCATGTTCAAAGGCGTAGGGATAGGACCACTGCGGACTCTTCGCCCGTCCGGGAAATCTCGGCTGCTCCGAAACGCCGTCCCGGATACGCCATACCTTCTCCAAGTAGGGGGAGCCTGGCCGGCCCACCGCGATGCCGAGGATATTCCGGCCCTCAAACAGATTGCACACCAGGAAAGGCTGCCCGGTTGAAAGCGTGCCCGCGCACGGCTTGGCGGTTCCCATCGGAAAACGGCTGGGAACCAATTCGCTCCAAGTGAGGCCGTCGTCCTCGCTGGTCGAGACTAACGCGACGGAAGCCTTGGTATTGCGCACTACCGCCCGGATCAATCCGCCGGCGATGAAGACAGAAGTTTCCGCAAACCGCAGCTTGGCCGGCGCGGCGACCGGGAGTCTGGTGACTGCCCATGTGGCGGCAACGCGCGAGCCTTGGCTGCGAGCCACGACGGGCCGCTCCCAAGCGTCGAGTCCTCCCAACAACCAGCCGCCGCCGGGCAGTCTCTTCGGTTCGTCCAGCGGCCAGAAGCCATCAGCCACTATACCACGGGTGGTCCAACTGCGCATTGCTTCGTCATAGGCGAACAACTCCATCCGGAGGTCAGGGAAGGTCGGTCCGCCGTTGCCATCGGTCGCAGCGCCGGTATAGCGAGCGGCATAGGCGAGCAGCCCGCCGTCGTGAATATGGAAACTGCCGTGACTGTGGCTTTCGCGCCCCGGATCGCCGGGACCGATCATGCCTGGCGGCATCCAAGTCAATCCGCCGTCGAGAGAACTGGAAAACCGCAACACCTCCGCCGCACTGTTCTCGTCAATCGGACTATTAGCCCAGGATGCGAATATCTCGCCTTGGAACCACACCACCGCAGGGCCATGCAGAAACTGGTACTCGCCCTGGACCGCGCGATGCACGGTACGATGAACCACCGACGTCAGAAGCGGCACACTGGTCTTAATGATTTCCCCGCCGCGCCAGAGCGGGTCATTCGACATCGTGGCCCCCGCGTCGCTAGCTGCGAGTCCGGCTAAGGAAAATAGAAGCCAAGCCGTCAAGAGGGTAAAACGTTGCAAGGCGTCAAGTGGCTGGAATACGTTCATGGGGTAAAGAAATCCGTCAGCGGGTGGTCATCCGATCTGTTTGGCCAAGGAAGCGAAGGGTATGCGAGTAACGCCGATCTGCTCCTTGCCGATACTATAAAAAACCCAAATCGCCTCCCCGATAACCACAGCTTGGGGATATTGGGGACCACTGCGCTTCGGCTTCGCAAAACCGGGAATCCAAGTCTTGTCTACGTGGAGCAGGAACCACGAGCGATCAAAGGTCACCCCATCGTCGGAGAGCGTCAGGAAAAAGCCAAATCGCCCGCGGCTGTTGCCAATGACCCACGACCGGCCGTCCGGAAGGCGGCCGGCGGCCGGCATGCCATAACCATGCATCTTCGTCCGGATTCCAGACGAATAAATGCCGTATTCATCCGCGACCGCCGCATAATAGTGTCCGAGATCGTCACGATTGTCATGAAGCATTACCAGCGCGTCGTCGCGGCGGCGATACTCCGCCCAGTGCCAGAGGGCATTCTTGCCGTTGGCCGCAAGGTGCTCGGTATGCGGCAGGTATCGCCCAATGCGGCCCGCCACCAAGGGACTCTTCCGAAACAGCTCCGCCAGCACCGGCGGCGCCCGCTCAAGAGGCTTGGCCTGCACGAAAAAAGGAGCCAGCGGCGGCATGGGCAACGTGACCGTCTCGGTCATGCGGATTTCAGAGGCGGGCTGCCGTTCGGCATAGAGCGGCGAAAGCGGTGTGAGCTCATCTCCGACGAATCCCCATAGCTGGAAGAAACGGGCATTTAGATCCCAGAAGATGTCGAAATGGTATTTCTTATCGATGTTCACCTGAAACCGCTCGTCAGGAATCGTCTCTTCGCGAGGCGAGCGAAACCGCATGTCATCCGTCCATCCGTGGCTCAGGCGGGTTGCAACGCTTAGCCGAAGCATGCCGTCGACTGCCACCAAGCTCACGTTATTGTAACGCCGGTCCACGCCGGCTCGGTCAAACGGCAAGCGATGCCGGACCGGCACGGGAGCCGGCACCAGCTCGATGGTCCGCTTCTCTGGGTCCCCCCATTCAATGTGGTCGCGGGCGTCGCTAAGGATGCCCCATCGAGCCAGGATGCGCTGACCTGGGCCGTTCTCATCCAGGGCGTGATTGGTCCAATAGACGACTACTTTGTTTCCTACAACTACCACCTTTGTGTGGTGGTTGAATGTGCCGTGCAGGACGGATTCGTAGTCGCCGGGCCCTCCGTCTTCGAGGCTGCCACCCGACGGCTTGGGCGCGTAGATCACCTCGTGCCGGAGCCCCGGCAGCTGCGGCAATCCCAAGTCCACCAAACCCGGGTCGAATCCCGCCGGTGCCAGCCAGTTTACCGGCGGCTGGACATCGGCCGCGGTCCCAGTGGCGGATACGATACTCAGGGCGCAGATAACCGCGCCCGTCCGGGCAAACCATTTCATCAGTTCCAGCCAATCGATGTTCATGACGTCACAGGTCCGGGTTAGAAGCGGATGGTATTGGTCCAGATGAACGAGCGTGGCTCCTGGTTGTAAGCCGCGTTGCGGTTGGATCCGCCGTAACCGGAAACCGGATCTGGCAAAATCATCACGGAATAGTCGTTCAGAGCATTCATGGCATTGATCTGCGTGGACCAGCGCACGCGCTTGAACTTCCGTTCATAACCGATGAGTGCGTCGATCCTCTGCACGTTCGGGCTGAAGAATAGATCACGCGGCACGCCGGCCCCGGCGGTGGCGGTGTAGTAGTAGAAATTCGCATTGCGCCAGGCAAGGCTGGCGGTGCCGCCGAACCGGAGCCCCTTTAAGGGGCCCTTGGAGACGGTATAGACGTTGGTGAAGCTCAAGCTGAACTCAGGATTGCCGGTGGTGCGTTCGCCCTCGACCGAAGTGTCAACAGTCGCCGGGGATACAAAGCCGGGAGTGATCTGACGTTCGGAGATCGGTAGCCCCACCCGCCCGGTCAGGATCGGACCGGATACAGGGTCGACCACGCGGAGCACTCGGGCCACATTGCTGCCGGAGTTGATCTGGCCGGTGACCGCCACGGGATTGGCGAAGTAGACGCTTCCCGGGGTGTTCATCATCGTGAGAGTCAGCGGGGTCGCACCAGGTGTGCTGGCAGTCGCAACCGGTGCGGAAGCGGCGAAGGTTGGCCTAACGTAGACGACCGTACCATCCCCGTAGGTCACCTGTCCCGCGTTGTTCGCATAGAACTGGTCGTTGTAGAGTAGCGCATAGTTGGTGCTCGTGCCCACGATGCCTTTCACCCAAGCACCCGAGAATCGCATGCGCCAATTCCGAGTCGGCGCGGCGGTGATGTTGAGTTCGGCCCCCTTGGATTCTCGGTCGATGGTCAGGTAGCGGTCAGGCGCTCCTAGACGTCCGTTCAATCCCGGCGGATTGATTTGGTTCGCCAGCGATGTGGCGATGAGGTAAGACTCATTGCTGGAAGTCACTGCGTAGAAGGCGAGCTGGCCCGAGATCGTCCCCGTATCGTTCGATATTTTCAGGCCGACCTCACCGCCCTCGGCGTGGGCGAGTTCGGGTCCCTTGCCGTAGGGGTCGTTGAGCACGACATTGGGAGGGTTGAACGAGTCCGAAACCGCTACGTAGGGATGGATCCACCGGGAGAATCGATAGTCCAAGCCCAAATTGAAACTGACGTTCTCGGCTTCCTGTACAGTGTTGGTGCGGACATGGTTCTTTGTCCCTGCGAGGGCTGAGCTGTACCGGAAGCCGGCGAGGGTGTTCAGGCGGCCGTCGAGCCATTCGATGTAATTGAGACCGAAAATGCCACGCGTGATTGCCGTACTAACCTGGTGCTGAGACCCCTGCGCACCGTTCACTTGGGCAAGACCAAGTGGGTTGGTGGACGAAACCAACTCCGGGAAGGACGGATTTGCGAGCATGCGGACGTAGTTGACGCCGTTATAGGTTATTCGCTCGGCGCTGGTCTCCCAAGGCAGCGGCGATTTGACTGGGCCGTCCTGGATCGAATACGCCACCAAGTTCAGCGGCGTGCGACCGTTGTTTGGCAGCAACAACTGCGCCGGGTTCACGGAGACGTTCCAACTGGCGTCGGCCTGATAGTATCGGTATTGGATCGCCTTGGTCACGCTGCCGATGTAATCTGCGCCGAGAATGCTTTGACTCTTCGCCCGGCCCGCGAAGAGACGGTTCGTAGCCATGGCGGAGAAGCGGAAGGCTTTCTCTCGCGACGGTTGCCACGAATCGAGTGGCCCGTTGGTCGTCAGTCCGACTGCCCACTGCCCGGCCAGCGGATTGCTCACATTGTTGGGCGAATAAAAGGTGAAGGCCGGGCTGCTGAACGTGTTCTCGCTGTTCTTGTGACCCACCGACGCCTGAGTGGTGAGCCAGGAGTTCCATTTGGTGTCTGCGGTCAGCTGGACGAACTTCGAAGTCGTGTGTTCCTTGTTCAAATCACCCCCGAAGGAATCGACATTGTCCCAATCGATATGACCATTGGCGATCACGCCGGCCCCACTGGTGCCGGTGGCGCTCCGCTCGATTTGATCTGAGGCGAGGAGGTATTTGAGCCGGACACCGTGGCGTCCGTCGTTGGCCGCACCGCCGGCGTTCAGTAGGAGGTTGGTGCTATGAAGGCGGTCAAGGCTCGTGACCGTTCCCGAAAAGCGGAGCGTAGTGTTGCCGAGCTTGTAAGCCAGCTGGGTGTAGAGGCCGTTCAACGGGCCGCCGATGTTCAGGCGCCGGCCGCCAATATCCTGGCGCAGCGCCACCACGCGGGCCGCAAAAGAGCCCTCGCTCATGGAGAGATCCACCTCGCCGGTGTGGTTGCCGTGGTGATCCACCTGATGTTTGGCGGCGATGCTGTATGGCGCTCCGAACCGAGCCTGTTTGGAAATCACATTCACTACGCCGCCGGCTCCGCCGTTGCCATAGAGGAGCGATTGCGGCCCCTTGATAACCTCGACGCGCTCGAGGTCGAAACTGTTGGTTAGGCCGACGCCAATGTTCAGCGGGGCCATGAACCCGTCGCGTTTGTAGGTTGTGTTTGCGAGGCCACGCAACGTGGTGCCGCTCCGCCTGTCAAGCTGGCCGGCCGCGGCGGCGATGGAACCTGGATCCTGTCGGTCTGAGCCGAAGCCCGCTCCGGCTGAGAAATTCTCAATCGTGTGCTGGATCGTGGTCTGCGCCATGTCGTCCATGAACGCCTTGGTCATGATGTCGGCGGAGATGGGCAGCTTGCCAAGTTCCGCGTTGAAACTGGTGATCGAGGTGGAGTTCACTGCACCATAGCTGTCATCGCGCTCGGTACGCACCTCAAAAGGTGACAATTCGATCGCAGTGTCTCTGGCAGGATCCGGGCTGACGGACCTTGGGGTCGATGTTTGCCCAAACGAAGACACGGCGAGTACGACACCGCCGATGAGCGAGAATCCTCGAACAGAGCGAATAGTCGCCCCGAGCGCTTCGGAACTAAAAGCAACGATGCCGCTTCTGCGCAGGAGAGTTAAAGGGGGGAGTTTCATATTTATCGGGTTAGCGTTTTAAAGAGCGCAAGTTCTAGTGACCGTTGGGCGGCTGTGGCTGCATCGACGTGGGGTGGCGTGTTTCCGCCTCCGGCGGACGGGCCCGCCACCACGAGGCGAGGCCGGAAGCGGTCACGGCGCTCCACGGCCCGAATACTGCCGCCGCCAGAGCGGCAGCGGGACTTTTCAGGACGTCGAAAGCAATTCCTGTGGCCATGCCGCCATTCTGAATGCCTACTTCCAAAGCCGTCGTTCGCGCATCGGTCTTATTCAGTCCGACAAGCCGGCCCCCAAAGTATCCGAGCAGATAACCCGTGGCATTGAGGCAAGCCGCAGCGCCAAAAATGGCTAGTCCCATTGCGAGCAGATGCTCGCGGGAGAGAGAAATGGTGACACCAATGACCATGCAGACGGCCAGCATCGCGGTGAACGGAAGGACTCGCACCAGGCGCGCCGCCATGGCAGGCAGATAACGGTTCAGGATCAGTCCTAACACCAACGGCGCGACGATCATCTTCAGGATGGAACCCATCATCGCGATCGTATCGATCTGCACATAGGCTCCGGCCAGCCACCGCACGAGAAAGGGGGTAACGACCGGCGAAATTATCGTTGAGACCGCGGTGACGGTCACTGACAGCGGCACATTGGCGCGGGCCAGCAATGCGATCACGTTCGAAGACGTGCCACTGGGAACCGAACCGATGAGGATCAAGCCTGTCGCTACAGCTCCCTCCAACCCGAACAAGCGGGCAAAACAATAGCCGCCCAGAGGCATAACAGTAAATTGGAGCACACAACAGAGTACGATCCCCTTCGGCATCCGGACCACGCGGGAAAAATCAGCGAGTGTCAGGCTCATCCCCATGCCGAAGAGAATTAGCTGCACCAAGGGACCAATCGCGCGCTTGAGTTCGAATCCCCCCCAAGAGATTAGCAGTGGAGGGTGCATGACCGCCATGCTGCCGACCGTGAGCACCGCGAAGGTAAACCCCAGACCGTGCAGAGCCTTGACGAACCGGGTGGCCACAGCCATCGCTGCGAAGACCAGCGCAAGGATAAGGCTGATGACGAAGATGCTCACGCAAATTTCATTTTAGCGACAACCTGCGTCACCAACTGGTCAACCTCCTCGGTCAGGGGCAGCATCGGTCGTCTCACCGAACCCACATCGCGACCCCGCAGCGCGAGCCCGCGCTTGATCACGGCGATCCAGTCCGCCCGTTCGCCATGACGGCCTACGGTTACCAAGTCTACAAACGGCATGATCTCATCCCAGCGTTTCCGTGCCTCCACGAAGTTGCCGTCATCGATACAAAGATGGACGATCTTAGACCAGCGCGCTGGATCAAAATTTCCGGAGCCGGAAACCCAGCCCGTGGCCCCGAAGGCAAATGCCCCAATGGCATTGTTGTCGTGCCCGTAGAACAGACCCAGTTTGTCTCCCAAGTGCATCCTCAATCGGGTGATGGTGTATGGATCTGAATCCGCGTCCTTGATGTATTGGATCACATCATCTTGCGCTAGGCGCACCAGCATATCGCCGCGTTTTTCAATCAATGACACCAGCGGAGGGTTAATTACGCTACAAGGGAGGCGGGCTGGTTGATGGTGGTTTTGTGTTTTCTCGCGGTTGATGTTCTCTGCAGATTCTCGCGACGGC
>Ga0163144_10020492_pt1 | contig 13211 bp, 9 predicted proteins | sample OliLak19BULKMAT1_FD_123175 | JGI IMG/M metagenome (GOLD analysis project Ga0163144, IMG submission 123175) | Freshwater microbial mat bacterial communities from Lake Vanda, McMurdo Dry Valleys, Antarctica - Oligotrophic Lake LV.19.BULKMAT1 | ecosystem: Environmental > Aquatic > Freshwater > Lake... | reverse complement strand
TCCACGCCAAACGGTATGCCTCCGGACGTGGCTTCCCCGACCCCCCGCACCCATTCCCCGTTCTCAGCACGTCCCCCCGCCCAGCACCCTGAAGAACGCCTCGATATCCAGGTCCGTCCCGCTGTCGCCATCCCCGTCAAAGTCGGCGCTCCCGCAGGTGGCGCAGCAGTCCCCGCCCAGGCACGCAAAGAACGCTTCAATGTCCAGGTCCGTCCCGCTGTCCCCGTCGCCGTCAAAGTCGGCGCTCCCGCACGCACTCTCGCAGTCGTCGGGAACCCCGTCATAGTCAAGGTCAACCTGCGACCCGCCCTCCAACTCGCACGCATCGGTCGTCCCATCGTTATCGCAGTCGGCCAGTTGGGCGACCTGGCAGGAATCGGGGATGTAATCGGGTCGGCCCCGGCTGCCGGCATCGGCCAGGAACGCCTCCAGGTCGGCGTGGTCCTGCTGGGTGGAGCCGGGGAACCCACCGCCGGGGTGCGCCACGATCAGGTGCAGGCGCTCCCTGATCTGCACCCGGCTCTTGTTGCGGATGTTGGGGCCGGTGCCGCCGGTGCCGTTGGTGTTGTGGCAGCCGATGCACGAGGTATTGAAGAAACTCGCGCCCGCCGATGCGACGCCCACCGGGCCGCCATCGCAGTCGGTGCTGAAGCCGGTGGCGATGTCGCACTCATCGGGAATGGCGTTGGCGTTGCAGTCCTGGCTGGTCCCCATGCTGATGTCGGCGGCGTCGGCCACGCCGTTGTTGTTGCAGTCGATGATCGGGATGCGCCGGTAGAGCTTGAAGTTGTCAATGCCGCCCTCAACCAGGGCCTGGGTTCCCAGGTCTGACGCGGCGAAGCGCACCCGCATGTTCGTCGTGCTGGTGATGCCTGCGCTGGTGAGTTGCGCCTGGGTGATGGCGTGCGAGGTCCAGTCGGTGCCGTTGCTGCTGGTGTGCGAGGCCACCCGCACCCACGGCCCGGCGGTGCCGTTGCTGCTGACCTCGGCGAAGACGCCGTCCAGGCCATCGGGGACGCTCAGGTTGCAGTAGTAGTCATAGCAGATGGTGATCGCGCCGCCCGAAGCGCCGCCGCCGGCGTTCACAAAGTCAAGGGCGGGGCTCATGAGCAGGGTGGTGCCGTTGTCCACATCCGAAACGGTGGAGCCTCCGCCGGTTGCGGAGTTTTCGGTGACCCAGCATGAGCCCGAGCCGTCGGAGTCGGCGATCGGGTCGTTGGCGTACAGCGGATCGTTGACGGGCACGCCGCGCTGCCAGAAGCCGTCGGTTGCCGCGCCGCTGGTGGGCGTGACGACGGTCCACCCCGCATCGGTCTGGAAGTTGTCCTGGCGGACCAGGGTGTCTTGCGGGGTGAGTTCGCACGGGCAGCCGCACGCCGGGGGCACGATCTTGTAGATCGACCCGGCGATGCTGATGATGTACAACTCGCCTGCCGCGTCTTCACCGAAGGCGACGATGGAGGACACGCCCCCTAACTGGCTGGTCCAGTCTTGCTCATCGCTCACTGTCGCGCCGTCGTAGCGCAGGGACCGCACCCAGTTGCCGCAATAGTCGGAGTAGAAGTACGCGCCCTGGAGGGAGGGGATGGCGCTGCCGCGGTACACAAACCCGCCCGAGATGGAGCACGTGCTCCCCACGTTGGGGACGTCCTTGATGGGGTCGGTGAACGTTCCTTGGAGCGTGCAGTTGCGGTCGGTGCCGGTGGACGCGAAGAGGCCCTCGCGGCAGTCCCAGCCGTAGTTCTTTGACCCCACCGTCGCGAGGTTGCCCGCCGTGAGCGCGGGTTGGAAGTCGATTTCCTCGTGGGCATCCTGGCCCACATCCCCGATCCACAGGTCGCCGGTCTGGCGGTCAAAGGAGAACCGCCAGGGGTTGCGCATTCCCATCGACCAGATCTCATCCAGCCAGTGCGCCACCGGTCCCGCGCCCTGGGCGGAGGGGTTGTCGGCCGCGATGTAGTTGCCCGCGGCATTGTCCACGTTGAGCCGCAGGATTTTTCCCAGCAGCGAGCCGGTGTTCTGGGCCAGTTCGTTGGGGTCGTTGGCGCTGCCGCCATCGCCCAGGCCGATGTAGAGCCTTCCATCGGGCCCGAAGACCAGGTGCCCACCGTTGTGATTGGCAAAGGGCTGGGCCACGGTGCGCAGGATCACGCCGCTGGTGGTGTTGGCCGAGGTGGAGGTCGAGGGGGTGCCGTTGGCGGTGTATCGGGCGATGACCGAAGCGCCGGTCGTGATGTTGGTGTAGTACACAAAGAAAAGCCCGTTGCTGGCAAAGTTGGGGTGGAAGGCCAGCCCCAGCAGCCCCTGCTCGCCGCTGGCCTGGGTGAGGTTGAGGCCCCCGTTGGCGGTCGGCCCCAGGTGCAGGAAGTTGCCCGCCTGGATGGTGTTGTTCGCCAGCGTGATGATGCGGATCTCGCCTGTTTGCTGCACAATGAACATGCGGCTGGTGTCACCGGGGGGCGCGACAAAGTCCAGGGGCTGGGAGAGGCCACCGGCGACGAGCTGGGCCCGGATGGTCTGGGCCCGGGCGGTGCTCGAACCCACCAGGAGCAGCGCTGCGCCCAGCAATGCAGCGCCCGCCCTCAGGACCCTGCCCGGCAAGAACCCATGTCGGCACAGACGGCAAGCAATCCCGATGGGCATACGTACTTCCTTCTCGGACCTGACGAGGGACAACGTGGGGACGACCACCCCCAGTGTGCCCGCGCGGTTGGAAAAGGCAATAGAGAAGTTGAAATCAACGCAAAGCCAAGAAAGACCGGTGCTTGTCGCGAGCTTCAGGGAAAAGCGCTCTGGGGGTGTGCGGGCTCAGCAGTTTCCCCCGCCCACTACCCGGAAGAACGCCTCGATGTCCAGGTCGGTGCCCGAATCGCCATCGCCGTCGAAGTCCGCGCTCCAGCAGGCGGTGCAGCAATCCCCGCCCAGGCATGCGAAGAACGCTTCGATGTCAAGGTCGGTGCCGGTATCGCCATCGCCGTCAAAGTCCGCCGGTCCGCAGCGGGGGGCACAGGATGGGTACGGGCCGGTCAGCACCCGCGCCACGCTCCCCGCGTCGATCAACTCCGCCAAGCCCAGCGCGCCCAGCACCACATCGGGCAGGCCCGCCGAGTTGGGCGTGTACGCCTGATCCACGTTGGACCGCCGGTAGAGCATGTTGGCACCGCCCGCGAAACCCTGGCGCGCCCCGCGCCGGTAGGCGTTGTACGCGGCGACCGCCTCGGGCGTGCTTCCGCCTGGCGCGCCCGTCCCCGCGGCGAAGGCCATCAGCGACGTGAATGTTGTGATGTCGCCCGGATGGTTGTTCAGGCTGTCGGCGCGGTACCCGCCCCACTCGGTCTTGGTCGTGCCCGCCGAGAAGACCGTGTTGTACTTAGGGCCGTTGTCGTCGGTCCACGCGGCGTTAGAGAGGCGCAGGTTGAGGACCTGGCTCTGCCACTGGGGATCGCTGCGGTAATCCTCCATCACCAGCAGTTCATACAGGCTCACGAAGGCGGAAAGGAATGATCCGCTCTGAACACCGACGATTGACTTGCCGCTCACCAGCGCTGCGGAAGGCCAGCGCCAGCGCTCCAGCCAGCGGGTGTAGACATCCTGACTTGGAATGCCCCCGTAGGCCGCGGCCTGCTCGGCGAAGATCATTCCCTCGTGGAATGGGCTGGCCGCGGAGGAGAGGTCCGGGTCGCCAAACTCAAGCCCCTTGAAGTAGGTCGCGTTGGTGCTGGTGTTGACGTACGCATCCCAGTTGCGCACGCCGCAGATGATCTCGCGGGCGGAGAGTTGGATGGAGGCGTCGCCGGGGTAGTAGGCCGCGGCCCGTGCCGCGCCAAGGACCATCTTCATCGTGCTCAGGGTTGCGTACTCGGGGTCCCAGCCCGGCTTGACCTGACCATCGGCGGGGTTGATCCAGTGGCGGAAGATGCCGTCGCCGCTGCGGCTGGCGCCGGGGCCGCTGGCGGCGCGCCCCGAATACCGCTCCAGGATGGTCCGCACCAATCCTTGTGCCGCGGGGTCGCCGTTGAGTTCATCGTTCATGAGCAGCAGCAGGATCGCCCAGCACGCGCCGTCGGGGGTCGCAGGGTGGAAGCGGGCTCCGCTCAAGACATCGCCGTCGATGACCCAGCCCGCCGGGTCGCGTGCGGGCCACAGGGGCAGGGCGGGCGCGGGGGCCACGGGCGAGACTGGCGCAATCAGGCTCTTGGCAAAGGTCACTTGCTGGGCAAACTCGTTGGTCATCCACGCGGCATAACCAAGGCGGGTATCAGCGGAGTCGGAGATCAGAACGGCGTCCTCATCGGCACCAATCAAGAGTTTGCCATCGGCGGTGGCGCAGAGGTCGTGCCAGTCATCGGCGACGCTCAGGTAACTGGTGGGGGCGAAGGCCTGCTGACCACGGGCCTGGAGCGTGCTGATGAACCACACGCGCGCGGCTTCCGGCGCGGTCGTTGAGTCCAGGGCGTAGAGCCCGGCGTTGGCGGTGGCCCCGTAGTGGTCGCTGTAGGCAATCGCCCGGACCACCGGCAGCGAGCCCACGCTGACAAATGGCAGCGAGGAAGCACCGATCGTCGCGCGATGGATCGTGTTGTTCCACGCCGCGTAGAGCGTGTTCTGCTGGCGGTCGATGGCGATGCCGCTCACCATCGCCCCCGGCGTGCCGGTTGCGAAGTAGAGCAGGCCGCCGAAGGGCAGGTTCATCCGGGCGTCGTAGACGCTGATGCCCCCGGGCACTCCCGCGTAGAGTCGGCCCTTGAAGTGCGCGAGCGAGGGGTGCGGCCAGGGGTTGTCCGAGGCGGAAAGCTCCAGCCGCGCAAAGACCCAGAGTTGGTTGCTCTGGGTGTCGTAGCGGAGGATCGCATCGCTCCCCTGGCCATCGGTCGCGGGGGCGGCGTCGTGAACACCGATGAAGAGCAGACGGCCCGAGTCGGTGAAGGCCAGGGCGTTGGGGCCATCGGTCCCGCCATCGAGGACCATCCAGGGCAGCAGGGCGGAGATCTCGGCCTTGGTGATGGTCCGCACCAACGACTGGTTGATGTCGCGGAGTTCGACCGTGTCCTCGTAGGAATCGGCGGAGGCGTACCAGCCCGACAGGGCCGCGGCCGCCACGGCGGCGGTGTCGTCGGGGCCGCTCACCGCCCAGGGAGTCTGCACCGGCCCCGCGGCGGCCGAACCGGCCAGGCACAAGGCGGCGAGCGTGATGAACGGGTATCTCAATGACAACGATTCGGACCCTTTGGGCTGATGATCCCTGCTGCATGTTCATACGTACGCCGCGGCGTCAGCACGGCAGCGACAGAAAGAAAAAGAACGTTTCGATGTCCAGGTCGGTCCCGGTATCGCCATCATTGTTGAGGTCCGCCCCGCAGCCCGGGCAGCAGACGCCCCCCAGGCACCGGAAAAAGGCCTCGATATCCAGGTCGGTCCCCGCATCGCCATCTCCGTCGTAGTCCGAAGGGCAGTCGAGGACCGTCACCTCCGGGTTGGGCATCAGCACGACCGGGCGGATTCCGTCGGTCACGCGCACCACAAAGCGGTCGGTGCCGGGGGTGCCGCCAGAGGTCAGCATGACCGAGTAGGCGCCGCCCCCGTGGTCGGTGACCGGCCCGATGGTCGTGTGCGGGGTGGACCCCGGGGCATGCACAACGGTGACGGAAGTGATGGGGGCGGTCAGGGGCTGGCCCCGCCAGTCGCGGAGGGTAAAGGCGAGTTCGCCCGTGTCGTTCGTGCCCAGCCACGCCGGTTGCTGCACCATCGATTGAACGGCGTCGGGCCGGCCGGTGAGGTCGGTCCGCCAAGCGTCGAACATATCTCGGAGCGTGAACACCGGGTCGGGGTCGCCTTCTTCGGCGTTGGGGACGTTGAAGGTCATGAAGTGGTCGCCGAAGGCAAGGCCCGTGCCGTTGGCAAAGTGGCCGTCGCCGTCTTCGTTGTTCACGATGGCCGCGCTCCCCGTAGAGGTGACGGTGAACGCGGCGTCCAGGTCGCCGTCGTTGTCAAAGTCCCCCAGGGCGCCGCGCTGGATCCCGACGCCCACCGTGAAGAGCCCCGCGCGCTGGAGCGTGCCGGTCCCGTTGTTGACCAGGGTGTGAAACCGCGTGCCGATCGGGACCAGCGCATCGGGCCGCTGATCGCCGTTGATATCACCCAGCACCACATCCGTCGGCAAGCCATCCACCAGCACATCCGAAGCGGTGAATGTCCCCGCCGCGTTGAGCAGCACGGTCACGCCCGGGGGCGTGCCCTGCGTGGCGACCACCAGGTCCAGGTCGTTGTCGTTGTCCAGGTCTGCCGCGCGAACGACGGTGGGGAACGCGGGTGTGGCGATATCCGGGGCCGCCACAAACCCCCCGGCCCCATCGCCGCTCCACACGATGAGTTTGGACTGGTTGCGCGAAGCGATGACCACGTCGTGCCGACCGTCGCCGGTGACATCACCCACCGCGAGGGAACGCGGGTCGCTGCCCGCCGCGAGCGTCACCGTTGCGAGCAGGCTGCCCGTCCCGGTGTTGCGGCGCACCGAGACCGTGTTGGCGGTCTGGTTGGCGACGGCGAGGTCCGGCCCGTTGGCGCTGTCAAAGTCGCCGCTCACGACCTCCACGGGCCCGGTGCCCGCGTTGAACGAGGTGGCTGCCAGGAACGTGCCGTTCCCCACCCCCCGCAGGATCGAAAGGTTGTTGGTGCCGAAGTTGGCCACCACCAGGTCGTTGATGCCGTCTCGGTTCATGTCCGCAATCACCACCGAGCGCGGCGAGTTGCCCGCCGTCAGCGTCGCGGCGGGCGCAAACTCCAGGAACCGGCTGTCGGGTGCGTATGAGTTGAGCAGCACCGACACCGGGTTGAACGCCGTGCTGTTCGCCGTCACCAGGTCGACCCGCCCATCGCCGTTGAGGTGCCCCGTTGCCGGGACCTGGGAACTGGCGCCGGTGCGGTAGATGCCGTGCCCCGCATCGCGGTCGCCCTCGCGGGCGATGAGCATGTACGCGATGTGCGACGACTTCAGGAAGTTGGGGGGCGTGGGCCCGCACGCGGTGGGGCTCCCACCGCATGAGCACCGCCCATCGCCGCCCGCCGCGCGGGCCGCTTCCATCGACGCCATGAGGCGAGCGGCCATGTCGCCGGGGGTGTTGATCGCGGCGTTCACGGCGTTCTGCACCACGACCGACCCAGACAGCACGTTGCCTTGGATGGCGTAGGTCATATTGCCGGTCTGTCCTGCGTGGACGTACAGGAACGAACCGGTCTGGCCGCCGGCCCATTGTCCGTTCGAGGCGCCGGAGAAGGTGAGCATGCGCCCCAGCGTGTCTCCAAACCCATATTGGCGTGTCTGATGGGTGCCGTCGAAGGTGCTCAGCCCGGACAGGATGGCCGCGGGGGCGGTGTTGAGGAGCCTGTCCCGAATGAACGTGCGGTTCTGGCCGGTGGTGTCGCCGAAGGACTGCGCGGTGGCCGCGCCCACCCCGGTGACCAGGACCGGCGTGACGGCCCGGAGGTCCAGCGCCGTGAGGCACGTGGCCGACGCGACGCCGACCTCGCCGGTGCGGGTGTCGATGAGGACGATGGACCACGTGGCGTGGGCGCCGGACGCCGACAGCGCGAGGCCCGCCACCGCCGCGGCGGTTCTATTCCTGAGCCGGCCTTGAAGCATGAGCAGACCTCCGGGTGCATCCCCAGGCAATCCTAATCCCAACCGCCCATATCAGGAAGGGGTTTTGCGCCCGATCGGCTGCGCCGGTCCGCCAAGGCCCATAGAAGGCCATCGTTGGACCCGGAGCACGTCCGCTTTCTGGATGTCGCTTGAGGGTGATGGCTTGCCCCGTTCCAGTGGTATTCGCAGAAGTCAGGCCACGAGAAGGGATGTCGGCGCGGCCGGCGCAGGCTCAATACAGCGATGGCGGCAAGGGCCAGCAACAGATGGCACAGATGAGACCAGATAAAGGAGGGCGCCATGCTCCCGATCCGGGTTTCATTGAGGAACCAGCAGCATCGGGATCAAGCGACGGTCGCTGTGCACGGTCGGTTACCGCACGTGAATCGAAACCACGCTACGCGCCCGGCGGTCCGGACGGGGCCGGGCCCCCACCGCCCCCTCCGCCTTGCCGGCGGCCGCGGCGTCGGCGACGTTTGCCTCCACCCGGGCCGCCGCCAGGGCCGCTGCTCTCTGGGCCGCGCTCGCTCCCGCTTTCGTCCTTGCCGCTCTGATTCGCGGGGCCTTGGTTGGCAGGGCTTTGGTTCATCGGGCCTTGGGGTCGCTGGGGGCGTTGGGGGTGTGGGGGGTGTGGGGGGCGTTGATCGGTTTTGGGCGGGCGCGTGTGAGGGCCGGGTTGAGGAGGTTGTGTCCCGGGTTGGCGCTGCGGTGGGCGCTGGTCTCGAGGCGGTTGAGGCGAGGACGGCCGACCCGATCCCTGGGGGCGCCCGTCGCGAGCCGGGGGCGGCGAAGGGGCACGGTCCACGGGCGGGCCATCGTCCATCGGTCCGAACTCAACATCCGGGTCTTGATCCTGATCTTGGTCCTGGTCAGCGGCCCGTTGATCGGTGCGTGGGCGCGGCGTTGGGGCACGCTCGGGGAACGAGCGGCGGCCCTCACGCTGCGGGCGGGCCGGGGGCGGACCCTCGCTGGTGGGGCGCGGGGGCGGCGCGTGCGCGCTGATCGGTTCGGACAGGTCTTCGACCGCGACGGCGACTTCTTGAGGCTTGCCGTCGGGCGCTGGGTTGTCCAGGAGCACCAGCACCAGTTGCGTCAGAATCTGCGAGTCGATGACCATGCCATCGCCGTCGGGCGTGCCCACGCGGCTCTTGCGCCGCGGCAGTTTCTTGCGGAGTTCCTCGTACGTCGCGTCCTCGTAGCGCAGGCAGCACATGAGCCGTCCGCAGCGCCCGCTGATCTTGAGCGGGTCCAGCGTGGCCTTCTGCACCTTGGCCGACTTCATGGAGACGGGTTTGAGCACCTTCAGGAAGTTCTTGCAGCAGCAGTACTGGCCGCACTTCTCGTAGTCGGCGGTCAGGCGGGCCTCGTCGCGGGCCCCCACGTGGCGGAGCTCGACGCGGGCTTTGAGGGCGTACGAGAGTTCGCGCACCAGGTCGCGCAGTTCCGCCCGCTCCTCCGACATGTAGTAGATGGTCAGTGTCTCGCCGCCCAGGATGGGCTCGGCGTCGGCGATCTTGACGGGGATGTTCAGCCGCTCGACCACCCGGCGGGCTTCCATTTTGATGGCGTGCGCCGACTGTTCGATGCGGGTCTGGGCTTCGAGGTCGCCGCCGTCGGCGATGCGCAGGACGCGCCCGTCGGTCGAGAAGGGGTAGTCGCGCCCGCCCGAGTTCTGGATGTAGCCCAGCATCTCCTTACGCGAGACGCTCTTGCTGCACCCGGAGTTGGGGCAGGTGCTGGTGAGCATCTCGCCGATCTCGGTGCCGCGAAAGGTGCGCACCACGATCTTGGAGCCGCACCCGGGCTTTATCGTCCCGGAGTACGGGAACTCACCGACCATTTTCATGGCGCCGAAGCGCACCACCATGGTCTTGGGCGCCTTGAGGGCCTCGTAGACCTTGCGGTCTTCTTCGACCAGCGCGGCTTTTACATCGGCCTCGTACTGCGGCAGTGGGTAGATGGGCATGTGTGCTTACCGGCCCAGCCTGCGGCGGCGCACCAACCCACCCAACCCCGCCTGATTCACACGATGGTACTGGGACATGGTCTTCCTCTCTGGCACACACAAGGCGGCCCGGGCCGCCTGTTCAATCAACGGTTTCAAGGCCTTCCGACGCTGCGGGCCCGCGCATCGGCAAACACCTGCGCGACCGGGACCCTCTGGAACAACTGCACGCCGCTGCGCATGTCGGTGCGGTAGACATAGAGCATTTCGTTGCGCCCATCCAGCAGCACCACCACGTCCTCGTTGCCCGAATCGGCCGTGAGGATCGTGAACGCCCCCGAACTCGCGACCATGCCGGCCTGGGCCTCGCTGTTCCCAAAGGGTTGCAGGCCCCAGATGGGCTGGGCCTGGATCAGCACCAAGGCGAACAGGACCAGGGCGCTGGCCCACAGGTGGTTGAGCGAACGCCACGGGGCGACCGCATCGGGGTGCGTGTCGGGAGTACTCGGGAGTGTCTGGGTGCTCATCGCATGCTCCTTAGCGGCCCGGCAGGGCGTTGCCATCGGCCTGGATGTTGCGATAGCCAAGCCCGATGAGGGACTGCTTGGCCTGGTCCCACCGCATCGCGATGAGTTCCTGGTTGTTGGAGTCAAGCAGGTAGACGGCCGCGGCTCCGCCCGCGTTGGTCTTGCCCGAGACCAGCGTGTACTCGCCGCGGGCACGGCCCGGGCCCTGGGCGGCGTTCTGGGCCGTGGCCATCGGCGCTCCCAGGATAAAGGCGAGAACTCCCAGCAGGGCGAGGTTGATCGCGATCAGGGCGCGGCGTTGTGACTTGTACTGCATATGTGTTCCTGCGGTGGGTCGGTTCTCGCAGCCGACCATTGCCTGGGGGGGGACGGTTCTCCGAACCGACTGTTGCCTGGGTAGGTCGGCGCTCCGAACCGGCTGCTTCGGCCTGAGAAAGCGCTGTTCCATCAGCCGCGGCGGGCCGGGGCTCTGGCGTGGTGAGGGTTCACCGTCAATCCTGGTGGCCGCGTTTGCTGGGGATGAGGTTTGCCCCCACCACGGCCGCGACGATCAGGATCATGGTGAGGTAGTTCCAGACGGTGGGCGGCTTATCGATCTTGCCGGGCGTGGGGGGGCTGAGCTCTGCGGCGGGGTCGCCCTGCTGGGCGTAAGCCGGTGGTGCCACGCAGGATACAGCGGCGATCGCGCCGGCAACGCCCATGGCGAGCAGGCCTCGCGGGCGGTCGCGGCGGGGGTGGTTTGGTCGGTTCATACCCACATGCTACCCGGCTTGGGGTCGGGTGGGGAGGCAAAAACGGTGGGATTGGGTGCACATTCAGCTTGCTGAAACCGCTCAGTTGCTCAGCACATCCAGCGCCGGGAGTTCGATTCCCAGCCCCGCTCCGGAAGACAAGGGCGCTACCAGGGTTGAGGCGATCCGCTCGAAGGCCGCGCGGGGCACATCAACTGTTCCCCAACTGGCGCTGCGCACCTTCATGACCGGGGCGTAGTCGCCCACGCGCACGGCGCGGATCGCGTACCAGCGGCCGGCGTGCTCGAAGATCTCCTGAAAGAGCGCATCGGGGGGCTGCTCATCGCACCAGTAGATGAACACGAACATGGCCTGGAACTCAGGGCCGAACAGGCCCTCCCAGCGCGCCAGCGACTCAACATCCTCGCGCGTGACCCACGATTCCAGGCGCGTTGCCCCGCGACTCCCCCCGCGATGCCCCCCACGAAGTCCGCCAGAGCCCCTTCCCGTACCGATCCTGCCAATCGCAGTCGCGTCCCCGCCGCCCGGGTGCCCGAGGCGACGGCCCTTCACCTCCACCAGCAGGTTGTTGCCCTGGCCGTAGATCACAAAGTCAAAGGACTTGAGGCTGGGTGCCGGCTGAGGGCCGCCGTGGGGCAGGTCACCGCCCTGCGAAGTCATGCGGCCGGTTGGCTGCACCCGCGAAGGAATGGGAAGCAGCGCTTTGCGGGCCTCATCGACCGCGACATAGGGAATCCGGCGCGAACGCAGGTACTCCTCGAAGGCCTGCTCATAGTGGTGCCGGCGCCGCACGCTACTTCTCCTTCTCGATCAGCTTGTCCAGCAGGTGCCGCTCGGCCTGACGATAGGTCGCGGCTTTCCCGGTCAGGCTTTCGGTGAGTTGCGACAGCAGGGCGTCGCGCGCGGGGCCGGTGGCGGCCGCGGATTGCAGGGCCTCCGAGGCGGCCCGCAGGTCGCTGGCGGCTTCGGCGTAGGCCCGCGTGGCGTCGTACAGGACCTGGGTTTCGAGTTCCTTGGTGGTGGGCTGGTGCAGGAGCCGCCAGGGCTGGCTGCGCACCTCGATGGCGGTGAGTTTCAGGTTGTCGGACATGAGCCGCAGATTCGCCAGTGTGCGCCGCAGGGCGGGCGTCTGCTCACCCACCACCCCGCTGAGCCGATCGACGGCGGCGGAGAACGCCGCGAGGGTCTCGCGACCGTCCACCAGCGCGGCGTTGACCTCCTCGATCGTGGTCTGGTCGAGTTTTTGTGTGACACTCTCGGCGTTGGTCATGATGTTGGTCAGGCGCTGGGCGTTGTCGTCGATGAGCGAGCGCAGGCTGGCCACGGCGGCGTTGGCGGAGTCCAGCCCGGAGTCGGCCTTGGCCAGCATGGGCGAGAGGCGGGCCGAGGCCTGCTCGACGTTGACAGCGGTGGCGTCGATGCGCCGGCTCCATTCGTTCAGGCTGGCCCGTAGGTCGGCGAGCATGGCCTGGGCGTCGTCCACGCCAGCCTCGAGCTTGGGGCCGCTGCGGTCCAGCAGCGTCGCCACGCGCGCCACCGCGCCCTCCATCGAGGTGATGGCGGTGCGCAGTTGGGCTGCCTGTTCGGCGCCAAATCCGGCCTGCGCCAGGAACACGGGCGGGGCCAGTTTGCCCTGGACCACTTCGCCCTCCTCCAGCAACGGCGAGCCGCCGGCGAACTTTTCCGCGGCGCTCCCGGTATTCATGATGTTGATGCCCGAGAGGGTTCCCAGGAGCGGGATCTCCAGGTACACGCCTGCGTTCTCGTACAAGGCCACGTCCGACCGCACCTGCACGCGCACGTTCACGCCGGTCGAATGGGCCGGTTCTCCCGGCGCTTCCGCGGGCTTCATTGCGAACGCGACGTCCAGCACCCGGCCAACTTCCTGCCCCGCCAGGTGGACCAAGGAGCCGCGCTTCAGCCCGCTGGCGCCGTCCGCGAGGGAGAACCGGACGGTGAACGAGTACGAGCCGCCCACCGGCGGCTTGTCGGCGAGCAGGAAGCTCACCCACACGGCGATGACGAGGCCCGCAAGGATGAAGGCCCCGGCGATGATGTTGTGGCGTGCGGCGCGGGTGGTCATGGGGGGTGGGGTGGGAAGTGGGAAGTCACGAAGTCACGGAGTCACGGAGTCACGGAGTCACGAAGTCACGAAGTCGAAACTCCGAGGCTGCCCAACATGGTACCTGTTCTTCCTAACTTCGTGACTTTCCTACCGACTTCGTGACTTCGTGACTTTCCTACGGACTTCGTGACTTTCCTACGGACTTCGTGACTTTCCTACGGACTTCGTGACTTTCCTACGGACTTCGTGACTTTCCTACGGACTTCGTGACTTTCCTACGGAC
>Ga0163144_10020488_pt1 | contig 13213 bp, 10 predicted proteins | sample OliLak19BULKMAT1_FD_123175 | JGI IMG/M metagenome (GOLD analysis project Ga0163144, IMG submission 123175) | Freshwater microbial mat bacterial communities from Lake Vanda, McMurdo Dry Valleys, Antarctica - Oligotrophic Lake LV.19.BULKMAT1 | ecosystem: Environmental > Aquatic > Freshwater >... | reverse complement strand
GCCGGCGGGCGGGTCGGGGATGGTCCGGGGAGCCGCAGCTCGCGTGTGCCCAGGCCATGGAGGCAGCGGCAGGTTGTACGCGCTGGGTGGCGGAAACCCGGCGACCGTAGGAGCCATCCCCGATCCGCCCGCCGGCTGCCACCATTGCCGCCGCGCGAATCAACCTGAGAGAGTGCCAATGGATGCGCGCGCGGCTCGTGACTCGCGGCCGGGACCGATGCTAAGGCTCTCGCCATGCTGACGCGGCGTGAGGTGGAGGGGGAGCTTCGGAGTCTGGGCTTTCGGGCCTCGGCACGTCAACGCCGCGCCGAGCGGGAACGGGCACGGCGCTTCGCCCAGTGCGTGATCGGTGCCCTCTTCGGCATGGTCCTGCTGGCCCTCCTCGGCGCCGTGAACCTCGTGACGACCCCGCCGTCCGACCTGGCGTTCGGCAACTCGAGCTCCCGCGGCAGCGAGTGGGTGGGCGGCAGCACGCAGGGCGGGTCGCGGCGCAACCTGTCGCTCTTCTTCAGCGGCCGCCGGACGCGGCACCCGAACGACTCGCGCAATCGCCATCGCGGCGGCAACGACTTCTAGGTTCCCGAGCGCCCGTCCGTCACCCGTCGAGCCAGGCAACGATGCGCGCGGCGATCTCCTCGCCCTTGTCCTCTTGCAGGAAGTGGCCGGCGTTCTCGATCACGACCAGCGTGCCGGCGGTCGGGATGCGGCGCTCGAAGATCTTGGCGGCCGGGATGCCGAGCACCGGGTCCTTGTCGCCGGCCATGACGAGACACGGCTTGTCCCAGCGCTCGAGGGTCTTCCAGGCCTCGCGATTCTCGGCCGCGCCGGGATCGGTCGGCGTGATCGGCACGAGGCTCGGGAAGGCCTGCGCCCCCTCCTTGTATGAGCGGTCGGGGTAGGGCGCGTCGTAGGCGGCGAGGATTTCGGGCGTCCGCCGATCCTCGGGGAAGATCGAGCGACCGAACAGTTTCCCGACCGGCAGGTCCGGCGTGTTGGCGACGTACTCGCGCCACGCCATGAAGCCCGGGCCGACGGCTTCCTCGCCGGTCGGGAGCGCCGTGTTCATGATGACGAGGCGCGCGAAGCGCTCGGGCAGCTGGCCGGCGATCTGCAATCCGAGGAGCCCGCCCCAATCCTGGCAGACGAGCGTGATGTCGCGGAGGTCGAGCGCCGCGATGAAGCCGACGACGGCGTCGCGGTGCATCTTGTAGGAGTAGTCGGCGCGCTCGGTGAACTTGTCGGACTTGCCGAAGCCGAAGAGGTCGGGCGCGAGGACGCGGCCCTTCTTCGCCAGGATCGGGATCATGCGGCGATACAGGAACGACCAGCTCGGCTCGCCGTGCAGGCAGAGGATGGGGGAGCCGCTGCCCTGCTCGACATAGTGCATGCGGGCCTCGCCGCTCCGGCCGACGGCCTTCGCGAGATCGAGATAATGCGGCGCGAACGGGTAGTCGGGCACGTTGGCGAAGCACGACTCGGGGGTACGGAGCACGGCCATGGGACGATCCTCCTCGGAACGATGGGTGCGACGTGTGTTGCCGGTGTCCCGCTGCGAGTCAACCTCGTGGCCAGCGAAACGCGCGCAACGGCGGGCAGTTGTCGGAGGCTCTACTTGAACACGATGTGCCTTCCCGCGATGCTGGCGCCACGATGGCGGAAACGATGGTGATGGCTCCGCGGCGGCGGACGTGGATGTGGTTGGTCGGCGTTCTGGTGCTCGCGTTCGTGGGGTATCGGCTGCTCGGGCGCTCGACCGAAAACTCGTCGGCAGCAGTTGGCGGCGGCGCGGGCGGCAAGCCTCCAGCTCCTGCGATTCCGGTGGTGGCGATCGCCGCTCGCACGGGCGACATGCCGGTGTACCTCTCGGCGCTCGGGACGGTCACCGCGTTCAACACCGTCACCGTGAAAAGCCGGGTCGACGGTCAGATCGACAAGGTCGCGTTCACGGAGGGGCAGACCGTCAACGAGGGCGACGTGCTGGTCGAGATCGACCCGCGTCCGTTCCAGGTCCAGCTCGCGAATGCCGAAGGACAGATGGCGCGCGACCGTGCGCAGCTCGACGTCGCGAAGCGAACCCTGCAGCGGAACCGCGATCTCCTGCAGCAGGGGATCATCGCCCGCCAGATGTTCGACGATCAGCAGGCGATGGTCGGGCAGTTCGAGGGGGCCGTCCAGATCGACCAGGCGCTGATCGACCAGGCCCAGCTCCAGCTCACGTACAGCAAGGTGACGGCGCCGATCAGCGGGCGCGTCGGGCTCCGTCAGGTCGACGTCGGCAACGTCGTGCACGCCAACGACACGACGGGGTTGCTGGTCATCACACAGGTGCAGCCGATCACGGTCCTCTTCACCGTCCCTGAGGACGACCTGCGTTCCGTCCTCGACTCGACCGCCCGTGGCATCGGCCTCGCCGTCGAGGCGTACGATCGCGCCGGCCAGAAGCAGCTCGCGACCGGCAAGTTGCAATCGACCGACAATCAGATCGACCCGACCACGGGCACCACCAAGCTGAAGGCCGTCTTCGACAACACCGACCAGGCGCTCTTCCCGAATCAGTTCGTCAACGTCCGGCTGCTGATCGACACGGCCAAGAACGCGGTCCTCGTGCCGGGCGCGGCGGTGCAACGGGGCAAGGACGGGACCTTCGTCTACGTCGTGAAGGCCGACCAGACCGTCGAGGTCCGACCCGTCGTGCTGGGTCCCGCCGCTGCCGGCGATACCGCGATCACGAGCGGCCTCGCGGTCGCCGAGCAGGTCGTGGTGGACGGCGTCGACAAACTCCGGTCCGGCAGCACCGTGAAGCTGCGCGGCGCCGAGCCCGCCGCGCCAGCCAAGTCGCCCCCGGCGTAGTCCTCGCATGAGCGTCTCGGCATGAACGTCTCGCGCACCTTCATCCTACGGCCGGTCGCGACCTCGCTCTTGATGGTCGCGCTTCTGCTGTCGGGGATCGTCGCGTATCGCCAGTTGCCGGTGTCGGCCCTGCCGCAGGTCGACTATCCGACCATTCAGGTCGTGACGTTCTATCCGGGCGCGAGTCCCGACGTGATGGCGTCGTCGGTGACGGCGCCGCTCGAGCGCCAATTCGGGCAGGTCCCGGGCTTGAAGCAGATGACCTCGACGAGCTCGTTCGGCAGCTCGCTGATCATCCTCCAGTTCGCGCTCGAGCTCGAGATCGACGTCGCCGAGCAGGACGTGCAGGCGGCGATCAATGCCGCGGGGACGTTCCTGCCGAAGGACCTCCCGAATCCGCCCGTCTACAGCAAGATCAATCCGGCCGACGCGCCGGTGCTGACGCTGGCGCTCACGTCGAAGACGCTGCCGCTCAGTAAGGTCCAGGATCTCGCGGACACCCGTCTCGCCCAAAAGATCTCGCAGCTGCCGGGCGTCGGGCTCGTCAGTCTCGGCGGCGGACAGAAGCCGGCGGTGCGCGTACGCGCCAACCCGACGGCGCTCGCGGCCTACGACCTGGCACTCGAAGACCTCCGCACCGCGATCGCCGCCGCCAACGTCAACCAGGCGAAGGGCAGCTTCGACGGCCCGAAGCGCGCGTGGATGATCGGCGCCAACGATCAACTGATGTCGGCCGACGACTATCGCGGCCTGGTGATCGCCTACCGCAACGAATCGCCGGTGCGCGTCATGGATGTCGCCGAGGTCGTCGACGACGCGGAGAACGTGAAGCAGGCGGCGTGGATGAACGCCGAGCCCGCCGTCCTCGTGAACATCCAGCGCCAACCCGGCGCCAACATCATCGGCGTCGTCGACCGCATCACGAGCCTCCTGCCGCAGCTGACGGCGTCGCTGCCCGCGGGCGTGCAGGTGACCGTCCTCACCGACCGCACGAAGACCATCCGGGCCTCGGTGCACGAGGTGCAGTTCGAGCTCATGCTGACGGTGGCGCTGGTCGTGATGGTGATCTTCCTCTTCTTGGGGAAGCTCTCGGCGACCGTCATCCCGAGCGTCGCGGTCCCGCTTTCGATCGTCGGGACTTTTGGGGTCATGTACCTCCTGGGCTACAGCCTCGACAACTTGTCGCTGATGGCGCTCACGATCTCGACGGGGTTCGTCGTCGACGACGCGATCGTGATGATCGAAAACATCACGCGCTACATCGAGGAAGGAAAGCCGCCGCGCGAAGCTGCCCTCGAAGGCGCCAAGCAGATCGGCTTCACGATCATCTCACTCACGGTGTCGCTGGTCGCCGTGCTGATCCCGCTGCTCTTCATGGGCGACATCGTCGGACGGCTGTTCCGTGAGTTTGCGGTGACGCTCGCGGTCACGATCCTGGTGTCGGCCGTCGTGTCGCTGACGCTCACGCCGATGATGTGCTCGCGTCTCCTCCGCCAGGTGCCGAAGGGCGAGGAGAGCTGGTTCGCGCGCCGCTCCACGGAGGCCTTCGATTGGGTGATCGCGCGCTATGGCACGACGCTCAAGTGGGTGCTCCGCCACCAGACCGCGACGCTCGTGACGTTCGTCGCGACGCTGGCAGCGACGGTCGTGCTCTATGTGATCGTGCCCAAGGGTTTCTTCCCGCTGCAGGACACCGGCGTGATTCTCGGCGTCTCCGAGGCGCCGGAGTCGGTGTCGTTCGCGGCAATGGCCGAGCGCCAGCAACAGCTCGCGGCTGTCGTGCTGCAGGACCCGGCGGTCGAGAGCCTGTCGTCGTTCATCGGCATCGACGGCGTCAACACGACCGCCAACGCCGGCCGCATCCAGATCAACCTGAAACCGCTCGCCGAGCGCGACGCCGACGCGCACGAGGTCATCCGGCGTCTGCAGCCGAAGCTCGCCGAGGTGCAGGGCGCGACGCTCTACATGCAGCCGGTGCAGGATCTCACGGTCGAGGATCGGGTCAGCCGGACGCAGTTTCAGTACAGCCTCGCGTCACCCGATCCCGAAGCGCTGGAAACCTTCACGCCGCAGTTCATCGAGCGGCTCCGGGCGATCCCCGAGATCACCGACCTCGCGAGCGATCAGCAGACCGGCGGGCTCGAGCTGACGCTCGCGATCGATCGCGACACGGCGTCGCGGCTCGGGATCACGCCGCAGATGATCGACGACACGCTGTACGACGCGTTCGGACAGCGCCAGGTGTCGACGATCTTCACCCAGCTGAACCAATACCGCGTCGTGCTCGAGGTGGATCCGAGCTTCCAGAATGGGCCGGAGGCGCTGGAGCACATCTACGTGCGGGCGAGCAGCGGCGCGGCGGTGCCGCTCGCGTCGTTCACGACGATCACGCCGGGCACGACGGCGCTCGCCGTCACGCACCAGGGCCAGTTCCCGGCGGTGACGCTGTCGTTCAATCTGGCGCCGGGCGTGTCGCTCGGCGAGGCCGTCGACGCGATCAATCTGGCGGCCGACGAACTCGGCCTTCCGCCCAGCATCCGTGCTGGTTTCCAGGGCACCGCGCAGGCGTTCCAGGCGTCGCTGGCGAACCAGCCGTTCCTGATCCTGGCGGCGCTCGTGACGGTCTACATCGTGCTCGGCGTGCTCTACGAGAGCTACGTGCACCCGCTGACGATCCTCTCGACGCTGCCGTCGGCGGGCGTCGGCGCGATCCTCGCGCTGCTCGTGTGCGGCAGCGAGCTGAACGTCATCGCGCTCATCGGCATCATTCTCCTGATCGGCATCGTCAAGAAGAACGCGATCATGATGATCGACTTCGCGCTCGAGGCGGAGCGCCACGAGGGCAAGTCGCCCGAGGATGCGATCTACGAGGCGTGCCTGCTGCGCTTCCGGCCGATCATGATGACGACGATGGCGGCGCTCCTCGGCGGATTGCCGCTCGCGCTCGGCAGCGGCATGGGCGCCGAGCTGCGCCGGCCGCTCGGCATCACGATCGTCGGCGGTCTGCTCGTGAGCCAGGTGCTGACGCTCTATTCGACGCCCGTCATCTATCTCGCGTTCGACCGGCTCGCGGCGCGCTTCGCGACCCGGCGCGGGCGTGAGGAGGAGCTGCAGGACGCGGAGGTGTCGGGCGTGCAGCCCTTCGGCTTGGAGTCCGAGTGAGCGTCTCCGCCGTCTTCATCCGACGGCCGGTCGCAACCTCGCTGCTCACCGTCGCCATCGCCCTTGCGGGGGCCATCTCGTTCCAGCACCTGCCGGTCGCGCCGCTGCCGCAGGTCGAGTTCCCGACCATCCAGGTGTCGGCCAGTCTTCCGGGGGCCAGCCCCGAGACGATGGCGTCGGCGGTCGCGATGCCGCTCGAGCGCATGTTCGGGCGGATCGCGGGCGTCACCGAGATGACCTCGACGAGTGGGCTCGGGGCGACCAACGTGACGCTGCAATTCGACTTGAGCCGCAGCATCGACTCGGCCGCGCGCGACGTGCAGGCGGCCATCAACGCCGCGAGCGGACAGTTGCCGGCGGCCCTGCCCAACAACCCGACCTATCGAAAGGTCAATCCGGCGGACGCGCCCATTTTGTTGATGAGCCTCACGTCCGACACGCTGCCGCCGAGCCGGCTCTACGACGCGGCAGCGTCGATCCTGCAGCAAGAGCTCTCGCAGGTGGATGGCGTCGGCCAGGTGAGCATCGGCGGCAGCTCGTTGCCGGCGGTGCGCATCGAGCTGAATCCGACCGCGCTCACCAAATACGGCATCGGCTTCGACGAAGTGCGCGCGGCAATCGGGACGGCGAACAGCAACCGGCCGACCGGCGAGATCGCCACGGCCACCGAAGCCTGGAATCTCGATACCGACGGTCAGCTCGAGCGCGCGCAACAGTACGAGCCCTTGATCATCCGCTACCGGGACGGCGCGGCCGTCCGACTGATGGACGTCGCCAACGTCGTCGATGCCGTCGAGGACGCCCGTACGGCCGGATTTGCCAACGGCAAGCCTGCCGTCATGGTGATCATCTTCCGGAAGCCCGGCGCGAACATCATCGAAACCATCGACCGGATTCGCGAGCGCTTGCCCTATCTCCGCGCCGCGATCCCGCGCGCCATCGACCTCGACGTCGTGATCGACCGCAGCGCCTCGATCCGCGCCTCGGTGCGCGACGTCGAGATGGCGATGCTGATCTCGATCGTGCTGGTGATCCTGGTCGTGTTCATCTTCCTGCGCGACCTGCGGGCGACGGCGATCCCGAGCGTCGTGGTGCCGCTGTCGCTGATCGGCACGTTCGGCGCGATGTACCTGCTCGACTACAGCATCGACAACCTGTCGCTCATGGCGCTCACCATCTCGACGGGCTTCGTCGTCGACGATGCGATCGTCGTCCTCGAGAACGTCATGCGTCACCTCGAACGGGGCGTGCCGCCGCGCGAGGCCGCCCTCCGCGGTGCGCGCGAGATCGCCTTCACGGTGCTCTCGATGAGCGTGTCGTTGGTGGCCGTGTTCATTCCCATTCTCCTGATGGGCGGCATCGTCGGACGCCTGTTCCGCGAGTTCGCGGTGGTGTTGTCGGTGGCGGTCATGGTGTCGCTGGTCGTCTCGCTGACGACGACCCCCATGATGTGCGCCCTCATCCTGCGCCGCCCCGACGAGAGTCGTCAGCAGGGGAGGCTGGCGCGCGCCGCCGAAGGGGCCTTCGACTGGCTGCATCGTCAGTACGAGCGCAGTCTCGGGTGGGTGCTCCGTCACCCGCGCTTCACGCTCTTGGTTGCGGCGATCACGATCGTCGTGAACGTGCAGCTCTACGGGCTCGTGCCGAAAGGCTTCTTCCCGCAACAGGACACCGGTCGGCTCGTCGGCAACATCCAGGCCGACCAGGCCGCCTCGTTCCAGTCGATGCAGGGCAAGCTCGCCGAGATCGTGGACATCGTGCGCGCCGACCCGGCCGTCGAGACGGTCGTCGGCTTCACGGGTGGCCAACAGGGTTCGAGCACGGGGCGCATGTTCGTCGCGTTGAAGCCGCTGCACGAGCGCAAGGTGGCGGGGGACGTCATCGCCGCCCGGCTCCGGCCCAAGCTCGCGACCGTCGCAGGGGCGACCCTCTTCTTGCAGCCGGTGCAGGACATTCGCATCGGCGGTCGGCCGAGCGGGGCGCTCTATCAGTTCACGCTGCAGGGCGACGACCTCGGTGATCTCGACGCGGCGGCGCCGAAGGTGCTGGCCAAGCTGCGTACGATGCCGATCCTGACCGACGTCAATAGTGATCAGATGAACGGGGGCCTCGAGAGCACGCTCGCTATCGATCGCGACACTGCGTCCCGCCTCGGCGTCTCGACGCAGATGATCGACGATGCGCTCTACGACGCATTCGGGCAGCGCCAGGTGTCGACCATCTACACCGCGCTGAACCAGTACCACGTCGTCATGGGGGTGGCGCCGGAGTTCTGGCAGCGGCCCGAAACGCTGCGCGACATCTACGTGCGCTCGAACAGCGGCGTCCCGGTGCCGCTCGCGGCGTTCGCGCGGATCGAGCCCGGGACGACCGCGCTCGCCGTCACACACCAGGGGCAGTTCCCGGCGACGACGGTGTCGTTCAACCTCGCGCCCGGGATCGCCCTCGGCCAGGCGGTCGACGCGATCAACGCCGCCGTCCGCGATCTCGACATTCCGCCGAGCGTGCGCGCGACTTTTGCCGGGACGGCGCAAGCCTTCCAGGACTCGCTCGCGAATCAGCCGCTGCTGATCCTGGCCGCGCTGGTGACCGTCTACATCGTGCTCGGGATCCTCTACGAGAGCTACATCCATCCGCTGACGATTCTCTCGACGCTGCCGTCGGCGGGCGTCGGCGCGATCCTGGCGCTCCTGATCAACGGTACCGAGCTGAACGTGATCGCGCTGATCGGCATCATTCTGCTGATCGGCATCGTCAAGAAGAACGCGATCATGATGATCGACTTCGCGCTCGAGGCCGAGCGCCGGGACGGCAAGACGCCCGAGGCCGCCATCTACGAAGCATGCCTCCTGCGTTTCCGGCCGATCATGATGACCACGATGGCCGCGCTCCTCGGTGGGCTGCCGCTCGCGCTCGGCACCGGCATGGGCTCGGAGCTCCGCCGCCCGCTCGGCATCACGATCGTCGGCGGTCTCCTCGTGAGCCAGATCCTGACGCTGTACACGACCCCGGTCGTCTACATTTATCTCGACCGCTTGAGCCTGTGGTGGCGCGGGATGCGTTCGGTCGGCGTGGCGCGGGCCCGCGGTGTCGCGACGACGATGGTGGCGCGTCGCCCGTCGTGAAGGAGGCGAACCCCATGCACCCGGCGAAACGCACGATGCTCTGGATCAACGTGCTCGGCGGCATCGCCGTGCTCGGAAGCTACGCCTGGGGCCTCGCGACGCATGCCGATCCCGGCGTGGTCTGGGGCGGCGTGCCGGAGGCGCTGAAGCCGCTCTACACGGTGTCGATGCTGAGTGCGGCGGTCGGATATTTTCTGTTCGGGGGGTATCTGTTGTTCGCCGTCGACGGTGATCGCTTGCCGATCGTGAATCGGTGCTTCGTCCTGATCCTCGTGCCGTCAGCGCTCTGGATGCCGCTCACGTTTCAGATGCTCGCAACGCCGAGCCCCGGGCTGTGGATTGCGATTCGGGTGGTCCTGGCGCTGGTCGGCCTCGGATCGATCGGGCTGCTCGGCGCGTTGGTGACGATGGGCCCGGGGTCGTCGCGGGTGGGACACGTCCTCGCGATCGTCGGCGCCCTCGCATTCTGCGTGCAGACCGCGCTGCTCGACGCGTTGGTGTGGCCCGCGTACTTCCCGTGAAAGGCGGCACGCGGGTGTGGCCGCACATCGTGGGGGCGCTGGTGGTGCTCACCGCGCTCGCTGTGGCGCTCGCCGCCATGGGCAGGGTGTGGTGGTGTCGCGCCGGGGACACGGCGGTCTGGTCCGCTGACGTGGTCAGCCGGCACAACTCGCAGCACCTCGCCGACCCGTACACCTTCACGCACGTCCTGCACGGCCTCATGTTCTACGCCGGCGTGTGGGCGATCTTTCAACGCCTCGCGGGGCCGATTGGCCGGGCGTGGATCGCGTTCTCGATGGAGGCGGCCTGGGAGGTCGTCGAGAACACCGACGCCGTCATCGAACGGTACCGTGCGGCGACCATCTCGCTCGACTACTACGGCGACAGCATCGCCAACTCGATCAGCGACATCCTGGCGTTCGTCGTCGGGTATTGGGCGGCGGGGATGCTGCCGGTCGCCGTATCCGTCGTCGGCTTCTTCCTCGTCGAGGGACTGCTGATCCTGTGGATCCGCGACAGCTTGCTGCTGAACGTGCTGATGCTCGTGCGCCCGATCGAAGCGGTGCGGGAGTTTCAAATGCGGGGCCGGGGGTGATGTGCGTCTTCAACGCTTGGCCATCGATTCCTGTCCTACGCCGCGCTTGGTAGAGCTCAGCGTCGACCGGACGTGGTCGACAGCAACTCGACCGTGCACCGGAGGCCGGGGGCCCTGGCCAAACGCGTATCGGCGGTGAGGACCGATACGCCAAGCGCCTCTGCGAGCGCGACGTAGGCGGCGTCGTACACGGACAGGTTGGCGCGCAGCTCCCAGCATCGTCCGAGCAGTGGAAGATGTGGGGCGCGGAGCATGGGGAGGCTCAACAGGTCATCGAGTGCCATGCGCGCCCGACGCACGTCCATTCCAGCGCACGACACTTGTCGGCGGAATACCGACGCGACTTCGAGATCGATCAGCTCCGGCGCTGCGAGCTCTTCGTCCAGCAAGCGGGTGCGTGCCTTGGCGCCGTCGTGGCCGTCGTCGGCAAGGGCGGTGGCGAGCACGCTCGCGTCAACGACGAGCACGATCACTGCGTACGGCTCGAGCGGCGGCTTTGAGGGAGATCGCCCCGCCGCGGCGTGACCCTGCCCGTGCGAGAACCTCCTGCAACGTAGGCCGGCTCGCTTCCGCGATCAGCTTCGACCGGAGGTACTCCTGCAGCGACTGATGTGATTCTGCCGCTCGCCGCGAGAGAACGGCATGAGTTTCCGGAGGGACGTCCTTGATCTGTACGCTCGGCATGGCGCCACTATGGCGCCACGGGATCGGGTCGGGCAAGCAAGAAGTTAGTCGAGTCGTCGCAATTGATGTTCCGTTGGCACCGGAACGATACCTATTGCGGAACACAAATTGCGTCTGCTATCTCTGGTTCCAGAAAATTTGATTGTTCCGCTGTATGCGGAACATCGTGATTCATGGAACGCAACGCCAAAAACCCACCAACTGAACGCGATCTTCTCAATTTTGCGCGTGAGTTTCTGCTCAGTCGCATGCCTGGCGGATGGACCACACAGATCAAGCCCCAGCCAGGACGGATCGACGCGGTCTGGACGCTCGCTACGCCCGGGTGCACGACCCGGGTGAATTGCGAGGTCAAAAGCATTTTGAATGCCCGGGACATGCCCGCCCTGGTGCAGCGCCTTGCTGGGACGGCCTCTGGTCGGCTCGACCCGACCCTTGTGATCAGTCGTTACCTGTCCCCGCGCACGCGTGAGGCGTTAGTAGCCGCAAGAATCTCTTACTTCGATGCGACCGGAAACGTCCGCATCTGTCTCGACGATCCCGTCGTGTTCATTGAGACCGCGGGCGCCGATAGTGACCCATGGCGAAGTCCCGATCGTCCGACCAATAGCCTGCGGGGACGCCCAGCCGCGCGCGTGGTTCGCGCCCTGGTCGATCTGCGGCCGCCGTGGAAGGTCCGTGATCTGGCGGCGGCCGCAGGAACGTCCCTCGGGTCCACCGCGCGCACGCTTGATCTCTTGAGTCGGGAAGCGCTGCTCGAACGATCCCCTCTCGGCGTCGTGGTCGACGTCGCTTGGGAGCCGCTCCTCGAGCGCTGGGCGGCCGACTATGATCTCACGCGCAAGCAGCGGTCGGTGCGATTGATCGAGCCACGGGCCCTCGCGAAGGTCGAAGCGGCAGCGCGGCAGACTGGGGTTCGCTACGCGGTCAGCGGGTCACTCGCTGCGCGCTGGCGTGCGGCCTACGCTGACCCCAAACTCGCGGTGCTCTACGCCGAAGACTTGGATCGCATGCGTGACGGTCTGGGACTGCGCGAGGCCGACGCGGGTACCAACGTGCTCCTCATCGAACCCGCCGACGACCTTGTCTTTGCGCGGACGTGGCAGGAAGGCGACATCACGTACGCCGCGCTCTCGCAGGTGGTCGTCGACCTCTTGGCTGGCCCCGGACGCAATCCTGAAGAAGGCAAGGCGCTTCTCCGATGGATGCGAGACAATGAATCGCAGTGGAGGCTGCCGCGGTGAGCTACGCGCCCATCATGATCGAGGTCCGCCGCGCGCTGCTCGATGCCCTGGAAGCGCTCGCAGATCATCGCGACGCGCTCGTGCTCGTCGGCGCGCAGGCGATCTACCTGTATACGGGCGCGGCGGACGTCGCGATCGCCACGGAAACGAAAGACAGCGATCTGGCCATCGTGCCGGCGGATCTCAGAGATGATCCGTTGCTCGAAGTCGCCATGACTCGAGCCGAGTTCACGCACGATCCATCGAAGCATCAACCTGGCGAGTGGTACTCGCGGGAGGGCTACCCGGTGGAACTGTTGGTTCCCGCCGCATTGCATGGCGGCACCGGGCGGCGGGGAGCTCGCATCCCACCGCACTCCAAGCACGCCGCGCGCGTCGTGCCGGGACTCGAAGCGGCAGCGGTCGACTATGCGGTGCACGAGATCCGTGCGCTTGATCCCGCGGACTCCCGTGCGCTTGCCATGCGTGTGGCGAGTCCCGCTGCCCTGGTGGTCGCGAAACTCTTCAAGCTCGGAGAGCGGCACGATCAGGATGCGGAGCGCCTCCTCAACAAAGACGCTCATGATCTGTACCGCTTGCTGAGGGCGAGCGAGCCCCAGCCCGTGACGGTCGCGTTGGCGGGCCTCTTGCGACACGACATTGCCGGTCCTGTCACTGCGCAGGCGCTGTTGTGGGCGCGGACGTTGTGCGCGACACCAACCAGCCTCATCCCGAGCATGGCTGGCCAAGCGGAGGCACTGGTCGGGAACCCCGCCGAGGTGGCTGCGGCAACGTGGACGCTCGTTCAGGATCTGCTCGCGGGATTGGCCGCACTAGAAGCGGCGGCGAGCCAGTAGGGGAGACCGCGCGACCGTGCGAGGTGATCGAAGCGCGGCGCGGACGAGCCAGACTCCGCGTACGGCACACCTTCGCGTCGCTCCTCATCGCGCAGGGTGAGAACCTCGCGTACGTGCGCGATCACGGGAACAGCTCGATCCAAGTGACCGTAGACGTCTACGGCCACCTCGTGCCCGGCGGGAATCGCGCGGCCGTGGTTCGCCTCGATGCGCTAG
>Ga0163144_10020484_pt1 | contig 13214 bp, 12 predicted proteins | sample OliLak19BULKMAT1_FD_123175 | JGI IMG/M metagenome (GOLD analysis project Ga0163144, IMG submission 123175) | Freshwater microbial mat bacterial communities from Lake Vanda, McMurdo Dry Valleys, Antarctica - Oligotrophic Lake LV.19.BULKMAT1 | ecosystem: Environmental > Aquatic > Freshwater >... | reverse complement strand
CGCGGCGCGCCTGCGCGCGCACGTGGTCATGCTCTCCCGGACCATCGGAGAGCGCGACGCCTACACGCCGAAGGGCCGCGACCGCGCGCGCGAATACCTGCTCGCGACCCTGCGGGCGTCCGGCTACGCTCCGAAGGAGGTGCCGTACGAGACGCGCTTCATGGCCGGCGTGCCGAACGGCATGAAGTTCCACAATATCGAGGCGTCCCTTCACGTGCGCTCGCCCGAGCCCCGCGGCGCGTGGGTGGTCGGCGCGCATTACGACTCGGCGCCCGGCACCCCCGGCGCCGACGACAACGCGAGCGGGGTCGCCGTCCTGCTGGAGGTCGCGCGCCTCCTAAAAGCGGGGAAGCCCGGCCGCGAGGTCCGCTTCGTCGCCTTCGGCACCGAGGAGCCGCCCGCGTTCGGCACGCGCAACATGGGTAGCTGGCACTACGCCCGGGGCCTGAAGGACGGCGGCGCGCTCGTGCACGGCGTGATCGTGCTCGAGATGCTCGGCTTCTATAATCCGCGTCCGGGCTCGCAGCTCTATCCTCCGTTCCTCCATCTGTTCTTCCCGGATGACGGGAATTTCGTGGGCGCGGTCGCGAACGTGCGCAGCCGCGCGCTGCTCGGCGCGTTCGGCGCGGCCTGGCGCAAGGCGTCGAGCTTTCCGCTGACGCTGTCCGTCCTGCCCGGGCCGTTCGCGAGCCTCGCGTTGTCCGACCAGCTGAACTTCTGGGAGCTCGGCTTTCCGGCGCTGATGATCTCCGACACCGCGTTCTACCGCAACGCGAACTACCACGAGGCGACCGACACCGCCGAGACGCTCGACTTCGAGAAGATGGCCGGCGTCACGACGGCCGTCGCCGAATCGCTGCTCGCGGAGCAGCCGGACGCCGGGCGATGAAGGCGCTGCTCGCGGCCGCGTTCCTCCTCGGCGCTCTCGGCTCCGCCGCCGCCCCGCCGAAGGCGATCGTCGTCGAGCTCGGAAAGGAATTCATCCTGCGCAAGGGCGAGCGCGCGCTGCTGAAGGGAACCGACGCCTCGGTGCGCATCACCGGCTTCATCAACAGCCCTTGCCCGAAAGGAGCGCGCTGCATCTGGAGCGGGCAAAAGGTCCTCCTCGAGGTCGCCGTCGCCGGAGCGACCGTCCCGGTCCAAGGCGCGGCCGCCCCTTATCTCATCGAGGTCCTTCTCAGCGACTACAAGACTTGGGCGGAATTGCGGGCGTCACGCGCCCGGCGCGAACGCTAGACCCCGCCGCTACGGCCTCCGTTCTCGCGCCGTTGTATCCTGGCCCCATGCGAAAACAAAACGAGATGACCCCGCTTTGGCTTTCCACGTTCACGATCGACGAGCGCCGCCCTCTGGCGGAGGATCTGACGGCCGACGTCTGCGTCGTCGGCGCCGGCATCGCGGGCCTGACGATCGCCTACCGCCTCGCGCTTCGCGGCGTGAAGACGGTCGTGCTCGACGCGGGGCCCATCGGAGGCGGGGAAACGGAGAGGACGACGGCGCACCTCGCGGTCGCGCTCGACGAAGGCTACACGGAGCTCCTGCGCGTGCACGGCGAGGAAGCCATCAGGCTCGCCGCGCGCAGCCACGCCGACGCGATCGACGAGATCGAGCGCATCGCGGCGGCGGAAGAGATCGACTGCGGCTTCGAGCGCTTGACCGGCTACCTTTTCTCCGCGCCGGACGACCCGCTCGCCGCGATCGAGGCGGAGTTCGGCGCGTCGCTGAAGGCCGGGATCCCCGGGGTCGCGTCCGTTCGGAGCGCGCCGCTGACGCCGTTCGTCACGGGGCCGGCCATCGTCTATCCGCGGCAGGCGCAGTTCCATCCGCTGCGCTATCTCGCGGGGCTCGCGGCCGCCTTCGAGCGGCTCGGGGGCCGGATTTTCTGCGGCACGCGCGTCGCCGAGATCTTGGGCAAGGCCGGCGCCGGCGTGAGGACGGAGAACGGGAGGACCGTGGCCGCCGGCGCGGTCGTCGTCGCGACGAACACCCCGTTCAACGACCGGCTCGTCATCCACACGAAGCAGGCGTCCTACCGCACCTACGTCGTCGCCGCCGAGTTGCCCGGCTCCGGGATCCCGCGCGCGCTGTACTGGGACATGGAGGACCCTTACCACTACGCGCGCATGCAGCGCGGGCCCGGCGGGACCGACGCCCTGATCGTCGGCGGCGAGGACCATAAGACCGGACAGCAGGACGGCCGTCCCGAGGAGCGCTTCGACCGCCTCGAGGCGTGGGCGCGCGCGCGGTTCATCGGCATGGGCGCGGTGACGCACCGCTGGTCGGGCCAGGTCATCGGGACGAGCGACGGCATGGCCTTCATCGGCCGCAATCCCGGCGACGCGGACAACGTGTTCATCGTGACCGGCGACTGCGGCCACGGCCTGACGCACGGCACGATCGCGGGCCTGATGCTGCCCGACCTGATCGAAGGCCGCGGCCACGCGTGGGAGAAGCTCTATGATCCGTCGCGCGTGCGCGCGCTCTCGGTCGGGCGCTGGACGAGGGAGAATCTGAACTCCGCGGCTCAGTACACGCGGCACCTGCGCCCCGCGAAGATCTCGTCGGTCGAGGAGATCAAGCCCGGAGAGGGCGCCGTGCTCAACCGGGGCCTCTCTAAGATCGCCGTCTATCGAGCGCTCGACGGCTCCGTCGTCGAGCGCTCGGCCGTGTGCCCGCATCTCGGAGCCGTCGTGTCGTGGAACCCGGCGGAGAAGACGTGGGACTGCCCCGCGCACGGCTCCCGCTTCGATCATGAGGGCCGCGTGCTCAACGGGCCCGCGTCCGCGGGCCTGCGAAAAGCGAAAAAAAGACCGAAGCGCTCCGCATTTGATAAAAAGCGGAATGAAATACCGTAAGCTGGGCGCGAGCGACCTGTCCGTCTCGGAGATCTCCCTGGGCTCCTGGCTGACCTTCGGCATGGGCGTCGACGACGCGGCAGGCCGCGCCTGTATAACCGCCGCCTTCGACGCGGGCATCAACTTCATCGACACGTCGAACATCTACAACTGGGGCGGCGCCGAGGAGTTTCTCGGGCGCGCGCTCGAGGGACGTCCCCGCTCCTCCTACGTGCTCGCTACGAAGCTGTTCTTCCCGATGACGGATCAGGACAGCGGCTTATCCCGCGCTCAGATCCATAAGCAGCTCGACCTTTCGCTCAAGCGGCTGAATACCGACTACGTGGACCTCTACCAGTGCCATCGCTACGACGAGAATACGCCGCTCGAGGAGACCATGGCCGCCTTGACCGAGGTCGTCAAGGCGGGCAAGGCGCGCTGGATCGGCTTCAGCGAGTGGAACGCCGAGCAGATCGCGGCCGCGGCCGCGATTCCGGGCGTCGCCAAGTTCGTGTCGAGCCAGCCTCAATACTCCATTTTGTGGCCGAAACCCGAGAACGTCGTATTTTCCGTATGCGCCGGCAACGGGATCGGCCAGATAGTGTGGTCGCCGCTCGCGCAGGGCGTGCTCACCGGAAAATACAAGGCGGGCGCGCCGCTTCCCGCCGGCTCGCGCGCGACGAGCCCCCAGATGAGCGGCTTCATGGGCCGCTGGATCACGGACGAGATCCTGGCGAAGGTGGACCGCCTGCGGCCGGTCGCGGAGCGGGCCGGGATGACCCTGCCGCACCTCGCGCTCGCCTGGGCGCTGCGCCGGCCCGAGGTCGCGTCCGCGATCATCGGCGCGAGCCGGCCCGAGCAGGTGCGCGAGAACGCGGCCGCCTCCGGCAAGATCCTTCCCGCGGACGTGCTGCGAGAGATCGACGCCGCGGTCGCCTGACCGCTATTTCACGTTAAAGCGGATGGTGTCGCGGGCGGTCTTGCCGTCCGCGCCGGTCGCGAGCGCGCTCAGGTTGATGCCGCCGTGATAAGGGCTCGTGTCGAGCTCGTAGACCCAGGCCCCGTGCGCGAGCGTCGCGGTGCCGACCTTCTTGAGGTTGACCAGGATGTCGACGCGCTTGACCGCGTCCACGGCCGTGCCGAGGAGCCGTACCGCGCCCGAGCCCGAAGCGCCGGACGACGGCTGGACCCACGTCGTCATCCCGTCCTTCGCCAGCAGCCCCGCGATGTCGTCCATCGACTGGAGAGCCGTCGGGACGGGCGTCGTGATGACGTTGAGGCGGCCCTTGTCGCTGTTGCGCGCGATCACGATGACGCCGCAGTGCTCGACCACGCTCATCCCCGACGCGCAGTCGTCGATCACGATGCCGGCCTTCTTGCCCCAGGGACGGAGCATCGTGAAGCAGGGTCCTGAATTCGGCCACATGACGCTCGCGACCCACGGCTTCGCCGCGGCGCCGCGGCCCACGAAGAAGACCTTGGCGCCGGCTTCGAGATAGCCGGGAGGCGCGACCGTCAGATCGACGTCCTGGCCGGTCGGCGTGATGCCGTGCAGCTGCTTGCCGGGGCCGGCGTACACCACGTAGCCGCGCGTGATCGTGACCTGCGTCGAGGGGTACTTCGGAACGTAGTCGCGGTAGATCGCTCCGCCGCGGCGGACGCGGATCAGCTGGTTGTCGTTCGTCGCGAAATGCACGAGCCAGTCCTGGCTCACGTCCGGCGAGCCTCCGTTGCCCGTCTGCACGACCTTGCCGTCGTAGACCATGCGGAAGCCGCCGCCCGCGAGGTAGCCGGCCCAGTGCCCGTCCGCGGCCGCGTGAGCGTTGCCGGCGACGAGCGAGTCGTCGGGCATCCGCGTGGAGGCGAACGCGGGGGGCGAGGCGAAGAAGCCCTGCGTTCCGCCCGCGACGCCGTCCACGTCGTACATCAGCGTCCCCGGGCGGAGCCAGCCGATCGTGAAGGCATGGCGCGGGTCGATGACCTTCTCGGCGCGCGTGCGCACGCTGACCGCCCCGACCTTGCCGAAGCCGTAAGCGATCCACTCGCCGTCGGGCGAGACCTTGGGAAACCAGCCGTTGGGTTCGGCCACGGTGAACTTGCCGGTGGGCAGCGCCGGCCCCGTGCACGAATCACCCGAGCCGGCGGAGGATCTCGACGCGGTCGGACCGGTGTCGGCGGCGCCCTGGCCGATCCCGGCGCCGCCCAGGGACGTTCCGCCCTCGGCGGCCTCGGCGGGCGCCTCGTCCTCCTGCGCGAGCGCGGCGGACGGAAGCGCGACGACGAGGGCGAGCAAGAGGGTTTTCATGCGTCCAGTATACCGCGCGCGCGAGCGGCACGCCATCAAAATGCCGGAATTAACCGACTTTTATCATTGCTAGAATCCCGGCGATGCATACCACGGCCGAGTATTACCAGAGCATCCTCGACAACCTCACGGGCGGGTTCCTGTCCGTGAGCCTCGAGGGCGTCGTCGTCTACATCAACCCCACGGCGGGCAAGATCCTGCATATAAAGGACATCGGCGCGCTCATCGGCAGGGAATACCATGCCGCGCTCGAGGCGTTCCCCGCGCTCTGCGAGGTCGTGCGCGCCGCCCTCGAGACCCATCAGACGGTCCATCGCGCGGAAGTGTCCGTCCTGCACGGCGACGCGCCCTTGATCATCGGCTACAGCACGCTTCAGGTCAAGAACCGCGCGGGCGTCTACCTGGGCCTGGGCATCATCTTCCAGGACCTGACGTTCGTTAAGCGCAAGCCCTAGCCCTATCGGCTCTTTACCGGCGTTGGGAGCGCGCAGACGGACGCATAGCAGCGCGACAACGCCATGCTCGCGAGCGTCCATGCGATCGCGGCGTCGGCGACGTAAGCCAGCGTGAACGGCAGCGGGAACTTCCACCAGACCCAGTTCGGCATCATGCCCAAAACGCCGACGCACAGCCCGAAGAACAGGCCGTACAGCGCGGAGTCCTTGAGCGTGAGCCCGGGGATCTTGCCCAGGATCCACGTCCAGAAGAACGCGCCCGTTATCTGCACGAGCAGGCCGAGTAGCATCGAAGGCCCCATAGGCCCCCAGCCTTTCTTCTCGTAGGCGATGAAGAGAAAAGGCTCGACCGGCGCCGACGGGCCTTTGGGGTCGTTGGCGAGGATGTAGACGCCCGACGCCGGCGCTCCCGCCTCTACGGCGCTCACGAGCGCCGCGGGCTCCGGAAAATGCGCGATCGTCCGCTCATGAAACGGAAGCGCCATCCACGATATCGAGCTCCAGCCGAAAGCGATGAGCCCTCCGACGACGGCGCCCTTCCACGGCGACAGGCAGCGATGTTCCATGAGTCACTCTACTATAAGGTGTCAGGGCTTGCGTTGTTGCATTGTTGCGAGGACGGCCGACAGGAACGCCGCGTGGTCCCAAGCCTTGACGTCGATCGAGAGGCCGAGACGGACCACGACGAGGCCTCGCGAGGGGATGACCGTCAGACACTGGCCCTCATGGCCGAGCGCGTGGAAGGCGTCCGCGGGGATCGCGGCCGACTCGCCGCCCAGCTCCTTCGGCAGCTTGAGCCACCAATGGGCGCCGTACCTCCCATCGGGAGACTGCGGCGTGGGCGTCGCGCAGAAACGGACCCAGCCCTCGGGAAGGAGGGGGCCTCCGCCGCCGAGGTGCAGCGAGCCGAAGCGCGCCCAGTCGCGGGCCGTCGCGAACAGGAACGACGAGCCGACGAACGTCCCCGCGGCGTCGGGCTCGAAGACGGCGCTCGTCATCCCGAGCGGATCGAAGAGCGCGCGCCTGGGCCACGCGGGATAATCCTCCTCGCCGAGCGCGCGCCGGGCGATCAACGACAGGATGTTCGTCGTGCCGCTCGAGTACTTCCAGGCCGTCCCGGGCCTCGCCTCGAGCGGGCGCGACGCGGCGAAGCCCGCGGCGTCGCGGCCGTCGAACAGCATCCGCGTCACGTCCGACAGCGGATCGGAGTAGACCTCCGAGAAGCGGAGGCCGCTGCGCATGCGCAGCAGATCCTCGAGCGCGATCTCGCCGCGCGGGTCTCCCGGCTCGCTCCACTCGGGCAGGAGCTTGCGGTCCGCGAGCGACAGCTTCCCCGCGCCGACGAGCGTGCCAATGAGCGCTCCCATCACGCTCTTCGTCATGGACCAGCCGTTGAGCGGCGTCTCCGCGGTGATCCCCGGCGCGTAGCGTTCGCCGACGATCACGCCGTCGCGCAGGATCACGATCGCGCGGGTGCGGCGCCGCCGCGGCCCCGGCTCCGTGAAGGCCGCGTCGAGAACGGCCCGCAGCGGGGGCGCTTCCTCCGTTCGAAGCTCGGCGGCCTTCGCGGAAGGCGCGAAGGCTCGCTCGGGAAGGGGCGACTCCGACAGCGTCGCCCCGAGCCCAGGGCGATATCTGGCGGTTCTCGGCTGAAAGCCCATAAAAGACACGGTCACCGTTTTTTTCTCGCGGTCCACGCGCGCGCGGAACAGGCGCATGAGCCGGTAAGCCTCGTCGGCGATCTCGGGCGCGCGCTCCGGGTCCGGCTCGAGCCCGGACACGAAGAGCGCCGACGCGAGCGCCTTCGCCTTGTACGAGCAGCCGACCGCGGCCACGCGCCGCAGCCGGGGCAGGCCCCAAATCGCGGCGATCAGAACGACGGCGGCAAGCAGCGGCATCGGTCGATGATAGCCAAAAAGAAAGCCGCCCCGGCCTTTCGGCCGGAGCGGCTTTTTAGGAACCGGCTCCTACCAGACTACCTTGTCCGACTGAAGCACGTTGAACGCCGCGGACTTCCGCAGCCGCTCGGCGGGCGACGACCCGGTCTCGAGCGTCTTCGGCGCGGCGGCCCGGTACGGCTGGCCGTCGCGGTCGAACATCAGCAGCGAATCCACGCCGGATTCCCTCGCCGTGACGATCACGAGCTTGAGGGCGCCGTCGGCGTTGACGAGCTTGATCTCGCTGACGCCGTCGGCGAGATAAGCGGACGGCTTAGCCTCGTCCTTCAGGTCGTAGAGATACGCCGAGCGCTCGGCTCCCGTGATCACGATCTTGCGCTCTCCCTCGGGATCGGCGATCGCGGCCATGGCCGCGTCGTCGAAGTCGAGCTCGATCTGGCGGATCACCTGCGTCGTCGTGCCGTCGGCCTCATGCTTGTCGTCGTAGACGAACTTGGCCGACTTCACGCCGCTCGCGAGCCATTGCCCGCCCGCCGCGGCCCCGTTAGGGTCCGTTCCGGTGAGATCGTAAAGGTACGCCTCCTTCTTGTCGGTCAGGATCTGCACCGAGCGCGTCCCATCGAGGCTGAACATCGTCTCCTGGTCCGGCGCCGACGCGTTCGGCTCGGCCGGCGGAGCGTCCACCGGCGGAGTCGTGTCGGGCTTGATGATCACCGTGCCGCCGTTCTCCTGGTAGCGGTAGTAGTTGTTGTCGATGATGACGTAGACCACCGCCGGAGCGGCGGGGTCCTGCCACCACCAGCGGTTGTCGTGGAGATAGACCCAGCGATGCCAGTACGGGTCGTACCACCAATGCCGTCCGCTGTGGTAGCGCGTGCGGTAGCAGCCGCCGCCGATGTAGAAGTCCCACCAGTGGTAGCCGTGGACGTCGTAATGATGCCGGACCTGGTGGCCGTTCCAATGATGCCAGCGGTAGCCGTGGTCGCGCGTGTCCCAGCCGCGATGGATCCCGTTCATGTTGTTGATGATCGTGTTATGGTTGATGATCGTGATGTGGTCCCGGCTCGGCGGAATGTAGCGTCCGCGCGGATTGGTCCACGGCCGTTCCGTGACGACCCGTCCGTCGTGGTGGCGGGTCGGCGGAACGTAGACGCGGTGATCGCCGTGACGGCGCGGGTCGATCAGGCCTCCGCGATTGACGTCATGAGGGGCTCTGGGCATCGCGCGGCCGCGGCCGGGCTGGTTGGGCTGGTTCGGTTGACGCGGCTGAGGCGCGATGACGACGGGGGGACGGCGGCCGTTCCTGGGATCGACGTTCGGCCGGTCCTGGCGCGGGTTCTCGCGGCGAGGATTCTGGCGCGGCGGATTCGCGCGCGGGATCTCGCGGGGGGGGATTCTGGCGCGGGTTCTCTCGAGGGAATTCGCGCGGGATCTCGCGGGGGGGATTCTGACGCGGATTCTCGCGAGGATTCTCGCGGGGCGGCCACGGATTGCGCGGGATCTCCCTGGGATTCTCACGAGGATTCTGTCGGGGAGGATTCTGGCGCGGGTTCTCCCTGGGATTTTCGCGAGGGATCTCGCGGGGCGGGTTCTGACGTGGGTTTTCGCGGGGAGGATTCTGACGGGGGTTCTCGCGGGGAGGATTCTGCCGCGGGTTTTCGCGGGGAGTCTCGCGGGGCTGGCGCGGAACGGCGCGTCCCTGCTCGCCGCCGCCGCCGCGAGGATTCTCGCGCGGCTGTTCGCGGCGCCCGTCGCCTCCGCCGCCTTGTCCGGGACGGCGCTCGCGCTGGGCTTGCGCGGGGGCCGTCGCGAGGCCCAGCAGGAATAATCCTAAGATCAACATTCGGTTCGTCATCGTGCTGCCTCCATCACTTGAAGCTCGCCGCGCCAAAAAAAAGAGCCGGAAGAACGAACGCGCGGCGTTCGCTCTCCTGGCTGTCCGAATTGGGTTCGGACGTGGATTCTCCCCGACCGCATTACGAGGATTACAGGCAACCAAAGGATACTCCGTTGGTGATTTTAGAACAGAGTCGTAGGGCCCAGGCAGCGCAGGGACTTAGGGCCTACGGTTTTCAGCGCTGTTTGCAGCCGTCGCGGATGCGTTTCTCGTCGAGAGCGATGTAGACCACGTTGTCTTCCTTAACGTAAAGCTCGTAGCGGTCGTCGCCGAAGCGCTTGCCCGCGACGGTCGGCAGCTCGCGCAGCGCGAACTCGTCGCCTCCGAGCGACAGCACCGCCCCGTCGCCGCCCGGAGTGAAGAAGACGTCGAAGGGCTCGCCGTCCTTGCAGTTATACGTCGTGCGGCGGTCCGGCAGGGACGCGACCTTGGGGACCTCGAGCTTGGGCGAGCTCGCGCGGAGGCGCGCCGTCTGATAGCGGATCTCGTTGCAGCCGCAAACGAGCAGCGCCGCCAACGCTATTAAAGTACGCGGCACCAAAGCACTTTCAAGTACTCGCCTTCGGGATGGTCCGCCGTGAACGGATGGTCCGCGCCCGCGCCGCTCTTGCGGAAGACCTGGACGCGCCGCCCGCACGAGCCCGCGGCCGTGCGCACGAACTGCAGGAACTCGTCCCACGACAGCATGCCCGAGCACGAGCACGTGACGAGGATGCCGCCGGGCTCGAGCAGCACCATGCCGAGCCGGTTCAAATCGATGTACTTCTGGCGGCCGAGCGCGTAGCCTTCCTGGTTCGCGATGAGCTTGTAGGGGTCGAGCACGATCAGGCCGTAGCGCTTCGCGTTCATCGCGGCCTGGCGCATATAAGGGAAGGCGTCGGCGCAGACGACGTCGATGCGCTGCTGGTTCGCGTTCGCGTTCATCTTCAGGAGCGCGGCCGCGTCGGGATCGAGCTCGACCGCGGTGACCTCCTCGGCGCCGCCGAGCTTTTTCGCGTACAGCGCGAAGCCGCCGGTGTAGGAGCAGACATCCAGGACCTTTTTGCCCTTCACGAACGGCAGGATGGCCGCCCGGTTCTCGCGCTGGTCGGTGAAAAAGCCCGTCTTATATCCGGTGGACGGGTCGACGACGAAAGTAACGCCGTTCTCTTTCACGCGCGTTCCCGTACCCTTATTGGGGTCGAGGTCGAAGCCTTCCATGCTCTGCGTGTGAGGCGAAGCCCGATGAAAGAACCGCGCGTTCGGGAAGTGGACCTTCAGCGCGCGCTCGATGCGGGCCGACTGCTTGAACATGCCGAGCGAGTAGAACTCGAGGGCGATGCAGTCGCCGTAGCGGTCCACCACAAGACCCGGTAATCCGTCGCCATGGTCGTGAACTATGCGGTATGCGTCCGTCCTGGCGTCGAGATCCAATACGGTCCGTCGGAAGGTTACCGCCGTGGTAATTCGTTCGTTGAAAAAAGCATCGGCGTCGAACGCGCCTATTCCCCGCGTGAGCAGCCGCAGCGCGATAAGGCTGCGCGGGTTGTAGAGCGCGACGCCGTAGGGCGCGTCGAAGCGGTCGTACACGGCGACCATGTCGCCGGGCCGGGCCTTCGGGTCCACCTCGCCGAGCATGCGCTTGTAGAGCTGGTGGCCCGACGCGGTCGAGCGCAGGCGCACCCACGGGATCGGGAGCTCGTGGGTCTTCGGACGGCCGACGAGCTTCGGGCGCGCGGGGAAAGCTTCTTTGGGCTCGGCGGGCTCGTTCGACTCGGTGGGTCCGGGTTCTTCCACGTGTAGATTCTACCAAGATCGACGGTGGACCATGGAACTTTTTAGGGGGGTCAAACGTATGGTAAGGACGACGTTGTTTGGGGCGCCGGTGGCCGAGCCATTATCTATCTAAATAGATAACGACTGTTTGAATCAGGCAGGATGAGCCGCGGCCCAGGCTTCAGCCGCCGCGAGCTTCTCGACGGTGCCGATGTCGTGCCACGCCCACTGGTCGGCGCGGAAGGCGCGGATGTCGGCGCCGGCGGCGGCGAGGCGTAAATAGGTCTTCGTGATCGAGAATACCCCGCCTTCGGTGATCTTATCCAGGAATTCGGGGGAGATCACGTGAATCCCGTCGAACGGGAGGCGCTGGACGTTCGGCACCTGGCCCTTGGCCCACGTTATCTTGCCTTCGCCCCGGTCATGGCCCGCGAAGCGGCCTTTCGCGTCGAAGAGATAGGCGCGGCCGCTCTCGCGCGCGCGTACGGATAAAGTGGCAAGGGCGCCCGAGTCTTTGTGCGACTTGAACAGCGCCTTCAAATCGAGGTCCGTCAGAACGTCCGCGTTGTGGACGAAGAAGGGCTCGCGCCCTTTAAGAAGAGCCGAGGCCTTCTTGATCGCGCCGCCGGTGTCGAGGAGCAGGTCGTCTTCCCGGGAAACGGAGACGGGCACGCCGTGGCGGCGCGACAGATCCGCGCAGAAATCCACGATTTGACGCGGGTGCGCGTGAGCGTTGACGACGAATGACTTCACCCCGGCCGCCTTGAGGCGCAGCAGCGCGCGCTCGAGCATCGGGACGCCGTTTACAGGCAGCAGCGCCTTCGGCGTATTATCCGTAAGAGGCTTCAGCCGCGAGCCGACGCCCGCGGCGAGGATCAGCGCTTTCATTTCTTCGGCCAGTTCTTCGTCTCGCGGTGCGTGACGACAGCGGACACGCCCTGGTCGCGCAGATGCTTCGCGAGGCGCTCGGCCAGGTAGACCGAGCGATGCTGCCCGCCCGTGCACCCGAAGGCGACGAAGAGGTCCGTGAAGTTGCGGCGGCCGTAGTCCTCGACGGCCTGGTCGATCAGAGAGAAGGCCGAGCGCGCCCAGCGGTCGACGGCGTCTTCCTTGGATAAAAAGGCGACGACAGCAGCGTCGAGCCCCGACTGAGTTTTGAACTCGATCTGACGTCCCGGATTCGGAAGACAGCGGCAGTCGAGCACGAAGCCGCCGCCGTGGCCGCTCGTGTCCTTGGGCATGCCGCCCTTATACGAAAAGGATTGGATGCGCACGGTCAGCTTCAGCTTGGCCGCGCCGAACTGCCTTAGAGCGGACGAGCCGACCAGCCTTTTGAATACGCCCATCAGCTCGGGAACGTCCACCGGGAGCCCGTGGGTCAGCAGGATGTGCTCGATGTTGCGGATCGCGTAGGGGATGCTCTGCAGGAAAAGAGGTTTCTTCTCGTGGAAGCCGCGCAGGCCGTAGGCGCCCATCGCCTGCATGATGCGCACGAGGACGAAGCCCGGAAAAAATTTCTTGAACTCGGCCCGGTCGATAGGCGCGAGCTTCCCCGCTTCTGATATATACAGATCGAGAAGCTCGTCCCTCAGATCGAAGGGGACGTCCGCCTTGGCGTCGTATAAGAGAGAGGCTATGTCATAGTGCAGCGCGCCCCGCCGGCCGCCTTGATAGTCGATGAAGTAGGGCTTGCCGTCCTTGAGCATGACGTTGCGCGACTGGAAATCGCGGCAGAGGAAATATTCGCGGTCGGCGGCGAGCAGGTAGTCGGCGAAGACCTGGAAATCCTCCTCGAGCTTCTCTTCATGAAAAGGGATGCCGCCCAGCGTGAGGAAATAGTACTTGAAGTAATTGAGATCCCAGAGCATGGACTGCTTGTCGAAGCTCTTGCGCGGATAGCACCACTTGTCGTCGATCGTCGCGCCGGCGGTGATCTGGATCTTCGGCAGCCAGCGCACGACGTCTTGATAAGCGGAAACGACTTCCGAAGGGAACCCGGCGGGCGTTCGGCGCTTGCCGAGGAATTGGAACAACGTCGTGTCGCCAAGGTCTTCTTCGAGATACGCCGTT
>Ga0163144_10020483_pt1 | contig 13214 bp, 11 predicted proteins | sample OliLak19BULKMAT1_FD_123175 | JGI IMG/M metagenome (GOLD analysis project Ga0163144, IMG submission 123175) | Freshwater microbial mat bacterial communities from Lake Vanda, McMurdo Dry Valleys, Antarctica - Oligotrophic Lake LV.19.BULKMAT1 | ecosystem: Environmental > Aquatic > Freshwater >... | reverse complement strand
CTGTCATTCTTCTGTGTTATTTTTAGATTTTGTCTTATATAAACAACAGATTTTGCATTGTATTCAGGTAAAGAGAGAGTGTTTTGTGCTATAGTCTTGGCTATTTCTGGAGTTATTGTCTGACCTGCTTTTACTGCTAGGAAGTATTGAGACATAAAGTCTCTAGACATTTGGTCTGTTAGTGTTGTGTCAGATTCATTTGCACCAGTTTTGGTTAAATCAACAACTTTTTCTTTTTTTGCATCTAGAGTTGTTAGTATTTTTTTCCAATCATCATTTTCTGGGCCGTCTATGTTTATGGCTGGTGTAACAACGACATTTTCTTTATTTTTAATCGCAAGTTTATTTTTCTCAACTTCTTGTTTGTCAGCAAAAATCCATACTGAAAAAACTGCAGCAAGAGAAACAATGAGTATAGAAATAGTTTTGCTACTAGGCATTTACTAAAATAATATCACACAAGTCAAATTGCCTAGACTAAGTTATAAACATCTGCAAACCATAGCAAACTTATATAAGTTAGTACGACCAATGATAAAAATGAAAAACGAACAATAAACAAGGGTTCTTCCTTGTACGGCTTTTTGTTCACAAATTTATAACCAATTATTGCAATAGGAATTGTAAATATATACATTATATATAATTTCAAAAATATCGGGACCAATAAGAAACTTAAAGCAAAACACAAACCAACGATTTTCGGCCCATTTTTAGGAAACATCGTCGGTATGGTCATTATTCCACTTGCTCTATCCCCATCAACATCCTTCATATCCTTGGTGTTTATTGCGAGGGTAATCATTGTTATTATTCCCATACTTAGAAATATCGGAAAAGCTTGGACTTCTTTACTTACTGAAGCAAAGAAAAACCCTGCTTGTATTGTAGATAAACCAGCTATTCCAATTAAAAAAGATGAAATTATTGGGAATCTTCGGAGTCGGAGTGGATAAGACGAGTAAATCATATATGATGAAATATAAACAATACTCATAAAAAACGGATAAAAACCAGCACACCAAGATCCGACTAACGCACTTATTAACCACAACAAACCAACATCACTCATTTCTTTTGAACTTAAATCACCGTTTACGAGGGGTCTGTTTTTATTTGATATTTTATCAATATCAATATCCACCACATCGTTTGTATGAACAGCGTGCATCCATAGGCAAAACCAAGAAATTATTAGGCAAAACAAACCCAAGAAATCTATCCAAACGATTTTGCTTGTCATTCCATTTATATATGCATATCCACTACCACAAATTAGTAACGATAAATATGAAACTACACGTTCAGGTCTAGAGTTTTTTATTATTGATATAAATTTTTTGGGAGAAATTTTCCAAGAAATTACAAGTCCAATAAAAAAAGAAATAATAAAAAGTATCTGTGACATTAATTTATCAAAACCTAGTTCTAAAAACCTAACCGCAGAAACAGAAGAAGAACCTTCACGCAGGGTATTGTGAGAAATTGTTGACTCTAGAATTATTTTTTCAAAATATTTAACAATATCGATATTTTTATCATTAAAAGACTCCAAGTTGCTAAACATATAAATTACACTTGGAAGTGAGAACGCTATGAATATAAATGTATATATGGATAAAACAGAAATAAAGACCTTTTTTAAGGATTTGTTTTTTAAATACACCAAAAATCCTATTGCAATTAGAGATATAAAAATCCCCACTCTTATACCTATAGTTGCACCAAATGTTAGATTTGGTCCAAAAAAAGTGAAGAAATCAAAAATTAAATTTATTCCATTATCAAAAAGATACATCATTTTAAAACCCCTCCCCTGACTTACTAAAATATCTATTATTGGGGCGAGCCAAATCAGAGGCAACCCAAAAAGCATTATTTTTAAAGAATTCTTATAGTCATCTATAAAATAACCAAAAATAAAAGCCGTTCCTATTGTTACTGTTAGAAAATATAAGGTGTAATGTATTAGGGTATATGGATCAGATGTAATTATTCCTGTATATGTTGGACTAGATAGTGACTCTAATATAAAACGCACAAAAAGTATCCCTATAAAACTGTATACTAAAGAAGCAATGGTTACTTCTTGTTTTTTTATTTCTTCTAATATTTTATTTATTATTTGCATATTAGCTTAATAACAGATTACAAATTTTCAACCATACATTTAGAGAAATATCCTCAGCTCTAGATTTTGGGTCTAAATTTAGCTCATTAAAAATTTCCACTAACTTTTCCTTATTATACAAACTTGAAAGATTTGGCAGAAGCTGTTTTCTCTTATGCGCAAACCCAGCGTGTATTACCTCAAAAAATAATTCAGGACTAACTCCTTCTAACTCTTCCAATTTTTTACTCTCACCCACCATCCAAGGGGAACCCTTGGATGGATATTTTTTCACTGGGCTTGTTATTCCAAGGGGAACCCTTGGAATAATTGAAATAGGTGAAAAAATGGTAAAATTTTTCATTGAAATATTTACTATGTTTAACACTGCCGAGTCTACGTTCGGCGCTGGACTAAAAGCTCCCCTACCTACCGTTCTTATTATTTTTGGATCACCAAAAACTTTTACAGAAAGTGATAACAGACTTTCTTTTTTATTCCTAGCAACGATTCTTTCCGCAACTTCTTTTTGGACCAACATAGTCATACTAGAAGGCTGAAAGTCAGATTCTAAAAACTTTCTGATTATCTGTCCGGTTATATAATAAGGTATGTTTGCAATCACTTTATAACCATTTATGTCAAGGACAGTCCTTGACATATCAAGCTCTAAAATATCCGCTTCAATTACTCTAAGTTTTCCAGAAGAGATTTCACTTTTGAATTTTTCTTCCAGAATAGGAATTAATCTATGGTCTTTTTCTATGGCAATAACTTTATTAGAAACTTTTAATATTTCTTCTGTCATAAATCCTTTTCCCGGGCCTATTTCGACAATAGTTTCGTTTTCATTAGGACGACCTGCTTCGACAATAGATTTTGCTATTGGTTTAGATGTAAGGAAGTTTTGCCCGAGTGATTTTTTTTGAAACATAAAATTAGAAATCTATACTAAACAGTGGAGATTTGTTGGTAACTGCTCCCTCGTAGGATTCTCTCTCGGTATATTTTTCCGGTATATCCTCTAGGAACTCAGAAGGAGAGTTTACTTCCATTGTTCCAAATATAGTACGTACTCTAGCATGGGTCAAATATAGTTTTTTACCTGCTCTTGTTACTGCAACATAGAAAAGACGTCTTTCCTCCTCACTATCTTCCCCAGATTTTTTAGACTTATTCATTCTGCTATGAGGGAAAAGATCTGCTTCTAGTCCACAAATAAACACATATTCAAATTCCAAACCTTTTGAAGAGTGGACCGTCATTAGTTTTACTCCAGTTTTTTTACCATCAAGAGAGTCTTGGTCGGAAGTAAGAGCTACATCAGTTAAAAATTTCTCAATTCCCTCTCCTGCCTGCGCAGGCAGGTCTCCAAGGTAAATGTCGTATGTTGTGGCTAGGGTTACTAGCTCCATAATGTTTTCTAATCTCTCTGTGTCTTCTTCTAAACCAGTTTTATAATAATCTTCCATTCCAGAAGTTTTAATGATGTGCTTTAAAGCAGTAGAAGGTAAATCGTTTAGTAAAACACCCTTAAAACTTTCCAGCATTTTTCTAAAACTGTTTATTTTTATCTGCATACTGGCAGGAAGTTCATTTTCTTTTCCCATCAAAACTTTTTGAAGAGTAGTTTTTCCTATTCCTCTTGCTGGGATGTTTACTATTCTAGCAAAATCACTCAGTGCTCCCTCGTTTAGAGATGCTTTGATGAAACTAAGAACGTCTTTGATTTCTTTTCTTTCAAAGAATTTTGTTCCAAGCATTTGATACGGTACTCCATAAGCAAGATAAGCTTCTTCTAATACACGAGATTGAAAGTTTGCTCTATATAGCACAGCAATATTTTCTGGGCTAACACCACTTGCTATTAAATCTTTTGAACGCATTGCTATGAAATGTGCTTCGTCTACTTCGCTTCTAGCTTCAAAAACACCAATTTTCTCTCCAGTTTCATTTAGAGTAAAAAGTTTTTTGGGGATTCGAAAGTTGTTTTTCTCAATTATTTCATTTGCAACGGCTAGAATGTTTTTTGTTGAACGATAGTTTTGCTCTAGGAAAAAAGTTTGTACTTCAGGGTAAATTTTTTCAAAATGAAGCATATTTTTTATCTCAGCCCCTCTCCAAGAATAGATATTTTGATCTGTATCACCCACAACACAAATGTTTGTGTGTTTTCTTACAATCATATCTACTATCTCACTTTGAACCTTGTTCGTGTCTTGGTACTCGTCTACATGGACGTACAAAAATCTTTTTTGGTACTTTTCCAGTACCTCAGGGTATTTTTGTAAAAGTTTTAGTGTTTTTAAAAGTAAATCATCAAAATCTAGCGCACTTTCTTTTTTTAAAGTTTCTTCGTATTTTGTCCAAACTTTTTTTGTAAGTTCAGAAGTGTAGTCATAAGCTCCTTTTTCTAGATACTCTGGTAGATTTACCCCTCTACTTTTTTCGTTTGATATTATATGACTTACTTTGTCTAAATGTTCTTTTGGGTCAACTCCAATACTTAGCATAGCGTCCTTCATAGCTTTTTTTGAATCTGCTTTGTCAAAAATACTAAAATATCTTGGGAGCTTTAAAAGTTCTGTATTTTCTTTGATTATCTGTACTCCTAAAGAGTGAAAGGTGCTGACGAACGGTGTTACTCTGGCATAACCACTATCCGAAGGGTAATGTTTAAGCAAATCAAACACTCTTTCACGCATTTCTTTTGCCGCTTTGTTTGTGAAAGTGATAGCCAAAATGTTTCCTGGATGAACTCCGTTCATTATTAGATGCAAAATCCGGTGTGTGATGGTTTTTGTCTTTCCTGCACCTGCTCCAGCTACTATTAGAATAGGTCCTTCAGTTGCTTCTACAGCTTTTTTTTGTTCTGGATTAAGAGTTTCTAGATAATTCATTAAAGGATTATAGCATTTTTATTTTAGCATTATGTTTTTAGCTTTAACTAAGAACTTTTAGACTTTTTAACTGTTTTATGGCCTGTGTGTAACTCCTATTGACCAGAGACGGCTAAAGTCTATAATAAGTAAGTACCGAAAAGATTGCTATATTATACGGCTCAACAAAGCCATATAATATTTCAGAAGTCCTGAATTTGTATTAAAAATCTGCCTATTTTGAGGTCTTCACAAGATCCTCATTCTACAAAAGGTCTTAAAAGCATCATCACTAAACTTCCAAAAAAGTTAAGTGAGATGGGATCTGGAGTGAATGTGGTGAAAATATTGACATATTTTGTTGTTAATCCGACGATTTTGGTGTCTATGATTCTACCTATACAAGCTTCTGCTTGTGGGATTTTTGATATTAAATCTTGTTTTACTAGTAGTAGTAAAGTTGAAGCAGAAGAAATTATTACACCAAATTCACAGAACATTGTATTGCTACAAGCTCCTCTATCTCCATTTAGTGGGGCGTCTTCAACTGAAAGTGAAATTTCTATAGTAGAAGATACATATATTACATATGAAGTTCAGACTGTTGATGAATCAAAAACTTTCAACGATGAACAAATTAGTGTTTATGTGGTTCATCCAGGAGATACTCTGCCTGCTATAGCAAAAATGTTTAACGTTACAGTTAATACTATTAGATGGGGTAACGATTTAAAAGGAAATACTATTACCACAGGTCAAACTCTTATTATCTTACCTATTTCAGGAGTTAAACATGTTGTTAAGTCAGGAGAAACTATTCAAGGTATTGCAAAATTACACAAAGGAGATTTGGATGAAGTTTTGCAGTATAACAATCTAACAAAAACCTCAAAACTTTCAATAGGAGATATTATAATCGTTCCAGATGGTGAATTGGTCACTGTTTCGGCTGGAACAAAGAAAACTACTAGTTCAAAAACAAATTATTCTACTCCTACATACAGTGGTTATTATATGAGACCTATGGTTGGAGGAATAAAAACTCAAGGTATTCACGGCCACAATGGAGTGGATCTTGCTTCTAGTTTTGGTGCAAACATCCTTTCGTCTGCTAACGGAGAAGTTATTATTGCTCGAACTGGTTACAACGGAGGTTACGGTACTTATATTGTTATTAAACACAGTAATGGAACTCAGACTCTATACGCACATTTGAGTTCTCTATCTGTTTCATCGGGTGACACAGTTAGACAAGGACAAATAATTGGGAAAATGGGTAGTACAGGAAAGAGTACGGGGGTGCATTTGCATTTCGAGATACGCGGCGCCCGCAACCCCTTCTAGAACTTCCAAATTTAGCGATCTACTTGTTTCGTAATTAAAAATACTCGTCACCTTACTAGGTGTAAGGCTTCTCGTATTTCCAATTCCTCAACTTCGCATCTCATCCAAATTTGGAAGTTTTAGTTGTTAGGGTCTAGTTTAAATAATTTTTATGAATCTTTTTATTCGAAAATACCTCGTCAGCAAGGCTGGCGAGGATGGAGGACAGGACTGCTTTTATTTTATTCTTCAAAACCTAACAACTATTCCCTAGTTACTGTTTCCTCGGTCTATACTGTAGTGCTTCTAGGACATGTTTATCTTCGACGTTCACTACTCCTTCTAGGTCTGCAATAGTTCTAGCTAGCTTTATAATGCGATGGTATGAACGAGCAGAAAGGTCTAGACGTTTTGCACTAGTATTCAGTAATTCTTTTGTTTCATTCGTTAGTGGTACTAATTTGACCAAATCTTTTGAAGAGAGTTCTGCGTTAGTTTTTATTTTTAACTTTGAGAATCTTTTTTCCTGGAGTTTTCGTGCTTTTTCTACCCTAGGTTTTATTTTATCTGTTCCCTCGTGCAAGTCTCTCTCGTCTGTTAGTTTTTCATACTCAACTTTTGAAACTTCTACCCACAGGTCTATTCTATCCATTATAGGTCCCGAAAGCTTTCTTCGGTATTTCTCGATTGCCTGAGCAGAACAGATACATTCCTTACCCTTGACGTTATAATTTCCACAAGGACATGGGTTCATTGTTGCTACCAAAATAAAATGCGCAGGATATCTGACGCTCCCTTTTGCACGAGATACGGTCACAACTCTATCTTCGAGTGGTTGTCGCATTGATTCAAGAACTTTTTTATCAAACTCAGGGAACTCATCCATAAACAAAACTCCCTTGTGCGCAAGAGTTACTTCGCCAGGTTTTAGATTTGTCCCTCCCCCAACAAGAGAGACATATGATGCTGTATGGTGGGGGGAACGAAATGGTGGTTCATCAACTAGTCCATCTTCAAGGATTCCACCTATTGAGTAAATAGAAGTAACTTCAAGTTTTTCATCAAAAGAAAGATCTGGGAGTAAATGTGAAAATGCCTTTGCTAGCATTGTCTTTCCTGTTCCGGGAGGACCGTACATTATGATGTTGTGTCCACCTGCCGCCGCTATCTCTAACCCCCTTTTTGCAGATTCTTGACCTTTTATATCTGCAAAATCAACTTCAATTTCTCTCTTTTTCTTTTTAACTGCTTTCTTTTTATACTTTTCTATTTCAACTTTAGAAAAAATCGGTTCCTCAGTATTTTTTGTGTTTATATGTTTTACAATTTCAAGTAGGCTACTCGCACCATACACATCTATCCCTTCAATATTACTCGCCTCTTCAGCATTTTCCATTGGCAAAAATATTTCCATTAAACCTGCCTTTTTAGCTTTTTGTGTTATCGGCAGAACACCCTTAACTGGTCGTAGTTTTCCATCTAGTGACAATTCTCCAATAAAGAGTCTGCCTTCAGTTTCAGCTTTTATATCTTCTGATGCTAATAGATATGCTAGTGCTATAGGCAAATCAAAAATCGGTCCTTCTTTTTTAACATCTGCCGGAGCCAAAGATACAACCACTTTCTGGTTTTTGTTTTTCGGGGACTTCCAGCCGGAGTTTTTGATAGCAGAAGAAACTCTGTCTTTGGCTTCATCTACAGACTTGTCCCCTAGCCCCACTATAGAAAAAGAGTGGAGTCCGCGAGAGAGATCCACCTCTAAATCTATGATTTGAGCCGAAAGTAGTGTTGCCTGAGCTGAGTAAATCTTTGAAACTGCCATATTCGGCTAGTCTACTCTTACATATGAGTTTTGCAAGTAGTAGCTGCTGGGTTAGCATCTAGTCTGTCGTTTTCTATTTTTTCACCACAAACACTACAAATACCATATGTTCCGTCTTCTATTTTAGCTATCGCACTTTTTACCTCATTTAATCTGATTTCTAGTTGGTTCAGTATTCCATTATTGTTTTCATATTCTTGAATTCCTTTTGCAACATCTCCTTCTTCGGCAGTGTCTGTAACAACATCTCCTTCTACAGCCTCCCAATCAGCCTGATTGTTTGGATTTTTTCGTCCAACAGTTTTTAACTCTTCTTCTAATACAGAAAGCTCTTTTACTAGCAAGTCATTGTAGTGGTTTATGTCTTTATTCATCCCGTTAGAAGTACCAATAGCTATTCACTTTGGTACAAAAATTAAATTATAATCCTTTATTTTCTCCCGATAGTTTTAAAATCAATTAAACTTCTAACGGGATTCATAAACTCATTGTAACAGAAAACAGTGTCTATGCAATTTCTATTTAACCTGTTGATTTATTAGAAATTTAGCAAAAATAGCAGTCAAAACGTTCTCTGTTTTTGCGATAACAAGAGTCTTTCTATCGATAAAAGAATAAAGGATAAGAGATTTACCAGTAGAATCTTTCATAATTCTTATATCTTTGTTTTTTACACTTAAATCTGTGAAAACTCTAGGAGTACTACTTGCATCTAGAGCGGGTATTTCAAAGAAAGGACCTAGGTCTGAAGCTATATCATTTTCCCATTTAAGCATTCCAGAATAAGAAAGTGAAAAATCATCAACAGTTAAAATTATAAAAGGTTCATTTGTATCAAAAGAATAAACACCAACCATATATTTTTCACCAAAAGACCTTACTAAAGAAGGTAACATTTTGGGAGAAAATATAGAAAGCAGGTCTACAGTTTTTACCTCCTTGTCTTTAGACAGTAAGTTCAAATAAAGAATAGAATTAACTGGTGCTGAAAAAGCATTCCTTTCTTCTGCAAATTTAGTTACTAATTCTTCTCTACTTATGTTTATTAACGACACTTTTTTTTCTTTTGAAAAAGTAAGAAGAGTTTTTGTAGTTTTTTCTATGACAGTTTTTTCACTAGATTTAATATAATAAATACTAGTTACAGCAAATAATCCAAGAAAAATAAACACCGTTCCATAAAAAATAAAATTCTTATTTCTGGATTTTGATGTTCTAGATAGAGTCTCTAACTCAGGTCTTTCCAGTTTTCTTTTTTGTTCCGATACCAGTATTGTTGTAGAAGAGTATTTATTTTTTGAGATAGCTTCCTGAACATCCCCTTGAAATGTACGGAGGGATTTTATAGGTATTCTTTCTTGTGTTTCAGGAACTTTTTTCTCTTCAGGAATATTTGGTTTTTGATTTTGTTCTGGCTCCATTTACGCTTATTGTAACAAAATAAAACTAGATTATAAAATTATTTTTGAGTATTTCGAGGAACTCTTCGATTTCTTTTGTCTCCACCAAAACCTAAAAGATATTTACTAGGGTTTTCATCTAGATCTATGAAGTCGTCACAGATTTCTATAAGTTTACTAGATGATGATTTACCAAAAGACATTACCTCTACTTGGCATCCCTCGTGTATCTGTAGATATTCTACTAGCGGAACAAAATCTCCGTCCCCTGTTACTAGAATAACTGCATCGAGTTTCGGAGCAAGTTTTATTGCATCTACTGCAAGTCCTACATCCCAGTCTGCTTTTTTGGCACCACCAGAAAATATTTGGAGATTTTTTGTTTTTGTTTCTATGCCCATTTTACCCAGAGCCTCGAAAAAGTTTTTCTCATCCCCTGCTTCTGTGGTGATAACGTATGCTACAGCACGTATTAGTTGTCTTCCAGCTAAACCGTCTTTTACAACCTGATCGAAGTTTACTCTAGTGTTGTAAATATTTTTTGCTGAATGGTATAAATTTTGGGTATCGATGAAGACCCCAACTCGTTGATCTTTGTGTTTAATTACTGACATTTATTGAAAAGTTAATTACTAAATTATTAAAATAAGATACCTAATAAGTATACACTATTAAAATTCCCAATGCTTACAAGAGGCAACCTTAAAAATGAAAATAAGCCTAGATACTAGGCGCTGGATATTTTATGAATGAGCCTTACAAGTGTAAGGTGAGAGAATAAAATTGAACAGCAACAACTTAGATAGGTTGATTTTACTTTTTAAGGCCTAGCTTCTTTGTAAGAGCACTATATCTCTTCGGATTCTTCTTCTCAAGATACTTCATATGAGTCTTTCGACTAGCTACCATTTGTAACAAACCTCTTCGAGAGTGGTTGTCTTTAGCGTTTTTCTTAAGGTGTGAAGCAAGTTCGTCTATTCTTTTACTCAAAATAGCAATCTGTACCTCAGGAGATCCTGTGTCTTTGTCGTGCACCTGCACTTCTTTGACGATTTTTGTTTTCTTTGTCTTTGTAAGCATTGTTCCCATAGGATATCACAAAAGAAAGGCATTTGCAAGGGCTTTTATGCATTTGTCCTTATTATGGATAATGAAAAATAACACTTGACAAATATTACTAAATAGTATATAATAATACAGATTGGTACATTCCGTATCAATGCAAGGAGGTTTGAGATGGCACAGATACAGGGTTTGCTCTTTTCAATTATGGTCGCCTTTTTTATGGCGACCGGCCTTGCCACCATGATCGGCGGTAGGCCGATGGCTGGTAGGTTGTGGAGGTCGGTCGGACGTTTCGTCCGCCGACATCTCACCGCCATGGTTCGATGGTTCTGGCGGAACTACCGCCGTGAGCTCATCGGGTTCGTGGCGGGGATACTCGCCACCTTGTACTTTTTGGGACGTCTCTAGCAAGTCTTGAGGCGTTCTTTTTTTTTGCGAAAATATTGTGCGACACAGTTTATGTTATAATTATTTTGAAATTTACTTTATGGACTTTATAACTTTACAAACTTTATAACTCTTTATGTCCTCTCTAAAACAGCTAAAGCAACAATTTTTGGAATATATCGAGATAGAAAGAGGACGTTCTATAAAAACTGTAGAAAATTATGATCACTATCTCTCACGTTTTCTTAATTACTCTAAAAATGACAACCCTTCACAGATTACAGACGCCTCTGTAAGAGAGTTTCGTTTATGGTTAAACAGACAACCAACGGGCAATACTAAAGTTTTAAATGAAACTCTTTCTCGTAAAACGCAAAACTACTACCTAATCGCCCTCCGAGCATTTCTAAAGTACCTAGCAAGGCAAGAAATAAAAACTCTACCCGCAGAGAGGATAGAACTCGCAAAAGTACCAGAGAGGTCACTAGATTTGATAACAGATGCAGAATTAAACAGGCTTCTAGATTCTCCTAAGGGCACTGAGGAGAAAGATTTACGTGACCGAGCAGTACTTGAGCTACTTTTTTCTACAGGACTTCGTGTTTCTGAGTTATGTTCCCTAACTTCTGACATCGATCTAACTTCTGACGAACTTTCGATACGGGGAAAGGGAGGAAAAGTTAGGGTAGTTTTTCTTTCCGAGGAAGCAAAAAAATGTGTTAGAGCTTACTTGGCTTCTAGAAAAGATATGAATGAAGCCCTTTTTGTACAATTAGGTGGTGAAATAAAAAGAAAGAAAGCAGATGAAACAAAAAAAGAAAGTGGCAAAAAGTTAGTTAAGGGTAGAGAGACGGGAGCTCTGACAAAAAGATCTATAGAGAGAATAGTAAAACAACACTCTATTAAAGCAGGAATTTCTAAAAAAGTTACCCCCCACACCATTCGCCACCTGTTTGCCACAGGACTACTCTCTAATGGCGCAGATATTCGTTCTGTTCAAGCAATGTTGGGACATTCAAGTATTGTTACCACTCAGATATATACGCATGTGACGGACAAACATCTCCGTGACATCCACAAAAAATTCCATAAAAGATAGAAAACTACTTCATCTACTTTAAGCAAAAATCCTTCAAGAGTGGTAACATATAAAAGATGAAAATCATCTCCTGGAATGTTAATGGCATACGAGCGGTACACAAAAAAGGTCTTCTCGTGCCTTTTATTGAAAAATACAAACCAGATATTCTTTGTTTACAGGAAACAAAAGCACAACAAGAGCAAAGCGAAGTAGATTTGCCAGAGTACGAAGAGTACTGGAACTCTGCAGTTAAAAAAGGTTATAGCGGGACGGCAATATTTACAAAAGAGGAGCCCGTATCTATCTCTAATGATTTTCCTGCTGATATCTTAAAAAAATACAAACTTGAGGATAAATACGGTGACCCAAATACAGAAGGTAGAATAATAGTAGCTGAATATTCAGTTTTTTATCTTATTACTGTTTATACTCCAAACAGTAAAGACGACCTCTCTCGAATTCCCCTTCGACACAAGGGTTGGGATAAGGCATTTTTAGAATATGCACAAAAATTAGAAAAGAAAAAACCGGTTATTTTCTGTGGAGATTTAAATGTTGCGCATACAGAAGACGATCTTGCTCGACCAAAAGAAAATGTGGGTAAAAAAGGTTTTACTGCTGAAGAGAGAGAAGGCATTGATAATTTTATCAAAGCAGGATTTGTTGATACTTTTAGATTATTTACAAAAGGTAATGGTTTCTATACTTGGTGGAGTAACTTCGGTGGTGCGAGAGAAAGAAACGTTGGCTGGAGAATAGATTATTTTTTCGTAAGCAAAAAATTAAAAGATAATGTAAAACAAGCCCGAATTCATCCAGATGTCCTCGGCTCCGATCACTGTCCTGTTTCTATTGAGATTGATTTGTAAAATTTAAAAATTCTTATTCAATATTTATTTTCTGTCGCCGGAATAATTTTGCGTTCAAAATTTTCCTCGCACTCGTCTCTTCACGGACTCCGTGATGCGCCATAAAACAAATTTCTCAACGATTTTTAAATTAGTTCTTATTTCCGCAAATTAATTGTTTAAAGTTTCCTATATATAAACATAAATAACTTTTTTTGAAACTCCGCTATTTTTTTAAATTTTCCCAAACTATTTCAAAAATTTGTTTTAATGTTTGTGCTACTTGAGGATTTTCAATT
>Ga0163144_10020479_pt1 | contig 13216 bp, 18 predicted proteins | sample OliLak19BULKMAT1_FD_123175 | JGI IMG/M metagenome (GOLD analysis project Ga0163144, IMG submission 123175) | Freshwater microbial mat bacterial communities from Lake Vanda, McMurdo Dry Valleys, Antarctica - Oligotrophic Lake LV.19.BULKMAT1 | ecosystem: Environmental > Aquatic > Freshwater >... | reverse complement strand
CGGTCACTGACGGTTACTGGGAGCGAGCAGGCCGGCTGCGGGCACGCTTGTTGGCGAAGGGCTTCAAGGCCCGTCTGGCCGATACGCTGATCGCGCAGAGTTGCCTCGACCACGGCGTCAGCCTGGTGACCGCAGACCGCGATTTCCGTCACTTCGTATCGTTGGGGAAGCTGCGCCTGTTCGACGGCGCGTGAAGCGTGATCCTTCCAGAGACCGATCCTGATCTCGTCGCGCGATTCCTGCGGGATGCCGCGCACTACCCTGGCGGGCATGCCGCCGGCGTCGCGCGGCCGCGCACGGTCGAGGAGGTCGCGGATGTCGTGCGGCCATTGGCGGCCCATAAAGGGCCGCCCTTCTGGCACCTCTTGCCAGTTGGTGCGCAGTCGTCGCTGACCGGCGGCGCCACACCCCTCGGTGACCTGGTGTTGAGCACCGAGCGGCTCACCTCCCTTCGTATTGAGGGTGACACGATTCGCGCGGGCGCTGGCGTGACGTTGCAGGCCATTCAGGATGCACTCGCGGCCGTGGGCCGGTGGCTCCCGCCGGTGCCCACCTACCTCGGCGCCACCGCCGGGGGCGCGGTGGCCACCTGCGCGGCCGGCGCCGCCACGTTCAAGTACGGCACCGTGCGCTCCTGGGTCCACGGCATGACCGTGGTCCTCGCGAGTGGCGAGGTGCTCGTGCTGGCGCGCGGGCAGCGACGCGCGTCGGATCTGATCACCGTGCCGGCGCTGCGCATGCCTGATGTGCCCAAGAGTTCCGCTGGATACTTCATGGCTGACGGCATGGACCTGGTGGATCTGTTCATCGGGTCGGAGGGCACCCTCGGCATCGTCGCTGAAGTGGTGTTTCGTACCGCCGCGCAACCGGCGGCGCGATGCCAGGCGCTGGTTCCGGTTGCTCACGAAGAGGCGGGCATTCACTTGGTGGGCGAGTTGCGTGCCGCCTCGCAACAGACCTGGAAGACGCACGACTCCAACGGCATTGATGTCTCGGCGATCGAACACCTCGACGCGCGCTCGATTGCGTTGATTCGAGAAGACGGGACCGATCGCAAACTCGATATCGCCCTGCCGTCGGGCACCGGAATTGTCCTGCTCGTCGAACTCGAGCTGTCGCACCCGGTCCCGTCGGCTGACCTGTGGAGCCAACTGGAGACCGCGCGCGACGCCGGCGGCGTTGACTCGCCGCTGAGGCGATTCTGCGCGCTGCTCGATCGCCATGGCGTCCTGGACGATGCGGAAATTGCGCTGCCGGCTGACAAGACCCGAGCGGCGGCGTTTGCTGAACTGCGCGAGGCGGTGCCGGCCGGTGTCAATCGTCGCGTGGCGCTGGCCCAGCAGCAGATCGATCCGGGCATCTACAAGACGGCCGCCGACATGATTGTGCCGTTCGATCGCTTCGACGAGATGATGCGCGTCTGTCGCCGGCTGTTCAGTGACCGCGGCCTGGACTTGGCGGTGTGGGGCCACATCTCAGACGGCAACGTCCACCCCAACGTCCTGCCGAAGAGCGCAGCCGAGGTGACGCTGGGGCAGGAGGCGATCCTGGCCCTCGGTGATGCGGTGATCGCGATGGGCGGCAGTCCGCTGGCCGAGCACGGCGTGGGCCGCAACCAGGTCAAGCAGGAACTGTTGAGGCGGCTCTACGGACCCGCTGGCATCGACGCCATGCGCGCCATCAAGCTCAGCCTTGATCCGCGCGGCGTACTCGCGCCCGGAGTGGTTTTTCCGGCACAATGATCAGGTGCTAGATGCAGTGCAGGCGGCTGTCGCGAGCCGGCCTGCCGACAGCGCCTTCATTCTCCTGTTGGATTTCGACGGCACCCTCGCCGAGTTCAACGCCGACCCGGCCGCGCCTCAGCTGACCCCTGAACGCTGGGACCTGATCGCGCGCATCTCCCAGCAGCCCAACGTTGCCGTCGGCATCGTCAGTGGCCGGCGTCTCGACGATCTGCGCCGCCGCACGCGATTGCCCGATCATGTGTATCACGCCGGCCTGCATGGCCTGGAGGTCGAGATCGACGGCCGCCGGATAAATCATCCCGATCTTCATAGCGCCGCCGATCGTCTCGACGGCCTGGCCGCCACGCTGGCCCGCATCATTGACGAGTTTCCCGGCGCGGTGATCGAGGACAAGCTCGCGAGCGTCGCCGTTCATGTGAGAGGCGTGCCGCCCGATCGCCGCGAGCTGGTGTTCGCGCGCGCCGACATCCTGTCGGTGCCCTGGATCGCCGAAGGCCGCGTCCGGCGTCTCGAGGGTGATGCGGTGGTGGAGTACCTGCCGAACATCGGTGGGCACAAAGGTGAGGCGACGCGTTGGATCACGGCCGATGTCGAAGCGCGACTGGAACGGCCGGCGTGGGTCGCGTACATCGGCGACGACATTACCGATGAAGATGCATTTCGTGCGATCACCTCGGGTATCAGCGTGCTCGTAGGCCTGCGACCCACCTCAGCTACGCACAAGCTCAACGGTATCGCCGATGTCGATCAGCTCTTGAGATGGTTGGTGACGAGAGGGTAGCCCAGTTCAGGGCCAGTTCGGGGCCAGCTAAGCTCTCTGATGAATCCCGTTGAGCTGGCATCGGCGCTGGGCGACTCCGGGAGTCACGCGGGCTCGATGCCGGTGCGAGCGAAGTCGTCGCCGACGAAGAGGAGCGTATCGCGCGCGGTGGTGGCGGTGGCATATGCGAGGCAGTCGCCGAAGTTGAGTGCCGCGCGGTGGCGCCCGCGCCCGAACCGCAGGAAGGCATCCGTGGCAGCGTGCCATTCCTGCTCGCCGAACGGCACCACGGTGACGCCCAGTTCTTTCACCAGTTCGTCGACTTCTCGGGTCGCAGCCGTACCGCGTCGTGACGCGAAGACCCTGCTGGTTTCAACCAGCGTCGGCGCGCCGACGCGCACCGAGTCGGCGGCCAGGATGCGATCGACGAGGTCGAGGTGGCCAGCCTCCGAAAACAGGATCGCGATCAGGGCGGAGGAGTCGACCGTCATACCCCCGCTGGTCCGTAGCCGAGAATGGCGTCTTCCTCCTCGCGGGCAAGCCGCCGCCCGAGCTGGTGTTTCGGGATGGTCGGCCACACTTTTCGCTCCAGGAACTTGATCACCCGGGTGCGTCGATCCGCAACGGTGGAACCTGTGAGCCGGCGCTTGCGCTCGTCGAGCGCGCGCCGAATGGCTTCAGTCTTGGATTCGCCAGTGAGCCGCGCGACCTCGGCTGCCAGTCGCTCGACCTCCGCATTCTTAATGTTCAGCGGCATGTTACACCATGGTATATCGCGATGGTGTAAGGGTGTAAATCTCTGGTCAAGCAGCGGCCATTGACAGTGTGCCGGCTGGATGAGAGCATCAAATCTGATGCGAATATGGTGAGGTGACGCCGATGCTGGATCTCGCGGAGCCTATCAGGAGCTGCTCGATCGGTCGAGTCCATTGAGGCACTTCAACGCGGGCTCGCTGACGTGAAGGCCGGGCGCACCAAGCCAGCTCGCGATGTCTTCGACCGGTTGCGGCGGAAGCATGGGATTCCGGGTTGAGCTGACGAGGACCGCGGAAGCGGATCTCGAGGCGCTCTACCTCCGGCTCGTCGAGCGGGCCCCGACACAAGGCACAAAATGGTTCAACGGCCTCGAAGCCGCGATCAACTCCCTCGCCCGCTATCTTTAACGCTGCAAGCGTGCACCTGAGAGCATGGATCGCGCACGGCCAATCCGCGTGCTCCACTACGGCCGCTCGCGTCACGTCTACCGCGTCCTCTTCTGGATCGACGTCCCAGGGCACTGGCTGGCGTTCGTGTCGCGGGAATCGGGCCGCGACGAGGTTTATGTGCAGCCGTATCCTGGTCCCGGCGCTGTGATCGCGACCGTGCTGAACGCACATGGTTCCTGTGGCGATCGCGTGACCCATAAATATGGTAAAGTATAAAACCATATGAAGACCACGATCGACCTGCCGGACGACCTGTTCGTCGCCGTCAAGCGCCGCGCCGCCGAGGATCGCAGCACGGTCCGCGCCATCGTCGAGCGCGGGTTGCGCGCGCAACTCCGGCCGCCGCAGGCCGGCGCCAGGCGGGCCAGCCGGCCGGCGATCAAGTGGGTCACCGTCGACGGGGGCTTGCCGCCGGGCCTCGACCTGCGCGATCGAGCGGCGATGCACGATCGGCTCCGCGCCGACCGATGATTGCCATCGACACCAACCTGCTGGTCTACGCGCACCGCTCGCGGACACCAGAGCATGCGCGGGCCCGCAAGGCGATTGAGAGGGCGGCTGCCGACGACCACGGTTGGGGCATCGCCGCCGCCAGCCTCACCGAGTTCTGGGCCGTCGCTACCCATCCGGCGTCGGAGGGCCGGTCGTCAACGCCGAAGCAAGCCGCGGCTTTCATCGCGGCACTAGTCAAGTCGGGCGCGCAGATCTGGCTTCCGGGACCAGGTTTCGGCGACCGACTGTTACAGGTGGCGACCGACCTCGACGTGGTCGGCCCTCGCGTGTTCGACTTGCAGATCGCGCTCACCTCCTTTGAAGGCGGCGCCACCGAGTTGTGGACGCACGACTCCCGGTTCGTGAAAGTCCCCGGCCTGCGCCTGCACGATCCGCTCTAGCGGTTGGGATCGAGCCTCACTCCTTGACCGGATCCGGCCTGGGTCGCCAGATGACGAGCACCTTGCCGACCCGCTGAACCGGTGCGGCATCGGTGCCGGCGCAGAGCTGGTTGCCGATGGTCTCGCGCGCCTCGCGGTCGTCGCCCAGAATCTTCACCTTGATCAGTTCATGCGCCGTCAGCGCGCGATCCACTTCCGTGATCACGGACGGCGTGACGCCGTGATGTCCGACGAACACCGTCGGTTCGAGCTTGTGCGCCCTTGCCTTGAGGTGGGCGCGCTCGCGGGTCGTCAGGGACACAGGCATGCAAGGATTGTACTGCGGCGCTATGTGGTTCGCCGCACGCGGTTGACGGCCTTGACCATCAGGAAGACGATCCAGGCCAGGATCAGGAACTGCACCACCTGCGTGATGAACGAGCCGTAGGCAAAGATCGCGGCGCCCGCGGCCTTCGCCTCGGCGAGTGACGCGTATGGCGCCGGCGCCTTGGTGCCCTCGCGCAGGATCACGAACATCCTGCTGAAGTCGGTACCGCCGATGGCGAAGCCGGCCACCGGCATGACGATGTCGTTGACCAGCGAGTCGACGATTTTCTGGAACGACGCGCCGATGATCACGCCGACCGCCAGGTCCATCACGTTGCCTTTCGCGATGAACTCGCGGAATTCGCTCAGCATTGTCACTCCTTCGCCGCCGGGAGCCTGTCAGGCACACCGTCGGGAGTTGAATTCTTGTCGGGACATGGCCAAGCGCGTCGGGAATCTCCCGACCCGCAGTGCCCTCCCGACCCGCAGTGCCCTCCCGCCAAGAGGTGCCTCCCGGTCAGGGAGCAGTGAGCCTTAGATGTGCGACGTGATGCCGCCCGTGCCAAGCATACAACTGAAGGTACCAGTCCAGCGTGCGCGGACCGTGGTCGGGGTGAACCGCCTCACGCGTGAAATCGGCCTCCGACAACGACTCAAGCATGCAGTGCCAGCGATGGTGCAGGCCGTCAATGATTTGCATCGATACGACGGGATCCTCGGTGATGGAGTCCGCCAGCTTCGCCCATTCGGCCTCCTGGTACGGCTTGATCGTCGGCTTGTCCTCGGTCAGCGCGAGGCGGAAGCGGATGAAGGCGTTCATGTGGCTGTCGGCCACGTGATGCACGACCTGACGGGCCGTCCAGCCGCCGTCGCGGTACGGCTGGTCGATGCGGGCGGTGGCCAGCGCGGCCGTCATCTCGACCGGCAGGCTGCCGATGGCGGCGATGCATTCGCGCCGGGTTTCTCGCGTCGGGGTGGGGTTGAAGGCAAACTTGCCGGTAGGAAATCGTGGGTCCATGGCAGAATCATGCGCTTCAGGGCCCTGAAACTTCAAGCGTAAAGTGTTGATTCTAAACGATAAATCACGGCTTGTCTCCGCCCAGTAGCACCTCAGCACCTCAGCACCCAAGCACCCAAGCACCCAAGCACTTGAGCACCTGAGCACCTTCTGACGACCCAACCGTTTCGGCCCAACCCCGTCAAAGTGACAGGAATGGATGAACGCGACGCGGCAGTGGTCGCCAAGGCCCGCGAAGGCGACCGTGACGCGTTTCGAGCGCTTGTCGAGCGCCATTCCCGCTACGTCTTCTCGCTGGCGCACCGGATGACCGGCAACCCGCAGGACGCGGAAGACGTGGTGCAGGAGGCGTGGCTCAAGGCGCACAGGCAATTGAGCCGGTTCGAGGCCCGGGCCGATTTCCGCACCTGGCTGCACAGGATCACCGTGAACTGTTCGATCGATCTCATCCGCGGCCGCCGCCATCGTGAGGACGCGCATGACCCGGCCGACCTCGAGCAGGGTCCAGGGTCCGCTCAGCGAACGCGGGTCGGAATCGCAGCCAACGCCAGAACGGGTGGCGGCCAGCACGCAGATTTCGGATCGTGTGAATGACGCGCTCGGGCTGCTCACTGCCCTTGAGCGCGCCGCCTTCACGCTGCGCCACGTCGAAGGCATGTCGATTGAAGAAGTGGGCGCGAAGCTGGGGATCAAGACCAGCGCCACCAAGCACAGCATTTTTCGCGCCGTGAAGAAGATGAGAAACGCCCTCGAGCCCTTCGTAGAGGCGGGTCTTTAGGTAGTCGTAGGGCCGCCCTTCGGGCGGCCATGAAACCAAATGACCAACCACCTGTCGGAAGAAGAACTGATCCTCCACTACTACGGCGAGACCGATCGCGCGGACGAGCCACGTGTCGACGCGCACCTGTCCTGGTGTGGAGAGTGCCAGGCCGAGAGCGCGCAATTGCGTCGCGTAGTGATGATGGTCGAGACTGCGGATCCGGTGGAGGCGCGTCCCGGCTTCGAGCGCGACGTATGGGCCCGGCTCGAACCGCGGCTTGATGCGAACACCGGCTTCTTCCACCGCCTTGTCGACCGTAGCGCGCAGCGCGACGGGGGATGGTTCTCGCAGTGGGCGCTGGCCGGGGGCGTCGCGGCCCTCGTCTTCACTGCCTTCATGGCCGGCCGGTTCTCCGGTGGAGTGCCGGCCACCAATCTGGTGGAGGCAACCCCTTCTTTGGGGTTGCCTGCGGCCTCACTCGATCGCGTGTTGCATGCCGCGGTCGGCGATCACCTCGACCGCACGCAGGTGATGCTGACCGAGTTGGTCAACAACGACGTCGGCCAGGCCGGCCTGTTTGCCGGCGAGCAGGAACGCGCCTCGAACCTGGTCGCCATCAATCGCCTGATTCGCCAGTCGGCGTCGCAATCCGGCGACGCCGGTGTCGCCGACGTGCTCGAGGATCTCGAACGCGTCCTGCTGGAGATTGCTAACGCTCCCGCAGACGTCACGCCTCACGAGTTGTCTGACTTGAAAGATCGCATCACCGCCCAGGACCTGTTGTTCCGCGTGCGCGTGATTGCCTCGGAGATGCGTAACCGAACCCGCACCGATCGCGAGGCTGGCGATCACGGCCTGAGCGGAGTCGAAGGCCGACTGCCGCAGCGCCCCCCGATTTCGTAGGCCACCCCTTTGTGGGCGGCCGGCACCGCGGAAAACTGTGTAGGGCCGCCCTTTATGGGCGGCCGGACTTGGAGACAGAACGATGAGAGCAGTAATCAACACCTGCCGGATGGCGATGGTCTGCGGCGTGCTGGCCACGCCGGTGCTGCCGCCCATGCCGGACCTGTCCATGCTGCCCCGCCTGGCGGACCTGCCGCCGTTCGCCGACCTGGCGAGGCTGGCCGAACTGCCGGCGATGGCCGGCATGTTTCGCTTCGACTATCAGGGCCCGCGAGATGATGAACAGCGATCGCGTGAAGATGAAGCGAAGCAGCGGGCTGAAGAAGCCAAGCAGCGCGAATCAGAGCGCCGGCAGCGCATCGACGAAAGCTATCAGCGCGGCCAGGAATCGCTGGAGCGCCGCCAGTGGGCGCGCGCGGCGGATCAGTTCGCCGCCGTGATCGAAGCCGCCAACTCGACGCGCGTGGATGCGGCGCTCTACTGGAAGGCCTACGCGCTCGACAAGGTCAACCAGCAGACCGACGCCCTCGCCGCGGTGGCGCAGTTGATCAAGAGCTACCCGCAAAGCCGCTGGCTGGCCGATGCCAAGGCGCTCGAACTGCAGGTGCGGCAGAACGCTGGCCAGGCGCCGCGTCCCGAGGCCGAGTCAGACGAAGAGCTGAAGCTGTTGGCCATCCAGGGCCTGCAGCACTCCGACCCCGAACAGGCGGTGCCGATGCTCGAGAAGCTCCTGCACGGAACGGCGTCGCCACAACTGAAAGCGCGCGCGCTGTTCGTGCTCGCGCAGAGCAACTCGACCCGCGCCCGCACCGTGTTGGCCACCGTCGCCAGGGGCGGTTCCAATCCCGATGTGCAGCGCCGGGCGATCCAATACCTCGGCGTCAACGGCACGGTCGAGAACCGCCTCGTCCTCGCGGAGATCTATACCGGCTCGAACGACGTCGACATCAAGCGCCAGATCCTGCAGTCCTGGTTCGTCGGCGGCGACGCCACCCGGTTGATCGAAGTGGCCAACACCGAACAGAACGTTGAACTGCGCCGCACCGCCGTCAGTCACCTCGGCGCCATGGGACGCACCAAGACGGGCGATGCGCTGGTCGCCATCTATGCCAAAGAGAAGGACGGCGGCATCAAGCGCTCGGTGATCAATTCGCTGTTCATCCAGAACAACGCCGAGGCACTGGTCGCGTTCGCTCGCAAGGAAACCGATCCCGCGATGAAGCGCGAAATCGTGTCGAAGCTCTCGCTGATGAAGTCGAAGGTCGCCCTCGACTACCTGATTGAGATTCTGAATAAGTGATCCGCGCCGAGGGGTGCCGGACCTGACCCGGGCTACGTGTCTAGGCAAGTTAGATTGTTGAACAGATCGCCACGTAACTGACAGACAATGAACGCCCCACTCTCATGGGCGCTTCACCTCTGCTTGAACTGTCGAATGCTGTCGTCGTACTCGGCGGCACCCGCGTCCTCAATGGCCTGACGCTGACCATCCGCCTGGGCGAACACACCGCGATTCTCGGCCCGAACGGCGCCGGCAAATCGACGTTTATCAAGCTGCTGACGCTGGAGCAGCGGCCGTGGGCCGGCGACGGCCGCGGCGCGCCCATCCGGGTCTTCGGACAGGAGCGCTGGGACGTCCTCGCGCTGCGCTCGCAGCTTGGCATCGTCTCGGCCGACCTTCACGATCGGTTCGTGCGCGGGAACGCTAACGGAGTGCTGACCGGCCTCGACGCCGTCCTATCCGGCTTCTTCGCCACGCAGGGCACGTTCGCGCATCAGCGGGTCAGCGAGGCGATGCGGCGCGAGGCGCTGGACGCACTCGAGCGGGTCGACGCCGGGCGTCTCGCCGCGGCGACTCTTGACACCATGTCCACCGGCGAAGCGAGACGCGTGCTGATTGCCCGGGCCCTCGTGCATCGCCCGGCGGCGCTGCTGCTCGACGAGCCGACCCGGGGGCTGGATCTGGTCGCCCGCCACGTGTTCATGGAGCGGATCCGCGCGCTCGCACAGCAAGGGACGACGATTCTGCTGATTACACACCATGCCGACGAGGTGATTCCGGAAATCGGCCGTGTCGTGCTCCTGAGGCAGGGGCGCATCCTCAGCGATGGTGACAAGGCGGACGTCCTGACCGCGCCGCTCCTCGGCGCGGCCTTCGGCGCGCCACTGACCGTGGAGCAGGCCGGGGGGTATTTCCACGTCCGGTGTTGCTAAGCGCCGCCAGATCATCTTTCGGCGAACACATCCGCAAGAAACCGCTCGGTGTAGAACAGCGCGACCTGCCCGCTCAATCCGGCCGGCAGCGCGTCGAACGCATGATCGCCCCAGGGAATCTCGACAAGCTCAGACTTCGCGCCGGCGGCCGTCAGGGCCGCGTGCAGGTTCCTGCCGTACTGCGGCTGCACGATGTGATCGCGCGTTCCGTAGATCAAGAGCGTGCGCGGAGCGTTGGCCGAGACGTAAGTGATGGGCGACGCCTGCTGATAACGCTCGGGCATCTGGTCCGGCGTGCCGCCGAGAAACGCCTCGAGCACCGCGCGCGAACCAATCGGATCGGGTCGTGGCGGATACCGCCAGCCGTTCGTCAGGTTCACCGGGCCATAGAAGCTGATGATCGCCGACACGCCTGGATCCTGCAGGCCCGCCACCACCGCGAGCTGGGCTCCGGCTGAGCGGCCAAACAGCGCCAGCTTCGACGCGTCCCCGCCGTACTCGGCCGCGTGCCCGCGCACCCAGGCGAGCGCCGCCTGCACATCCTCCAACTGCGCCGGCCACTTCCACTCCGGAGCATGCCGGTAATCGATCGCGAAGACGACATAGCCGCGCGAGGCAATCCGCGCGGCAAACACGGCATCGTTGCCGGGCCGGCCGCGTTGCCAGGCGCCGCCGTAGATCTGCACGATGACCGGATGAGGCCCCTGGCTCGTCGGCTGATAAATGTCCGCGGTCAACTGGACGCCACCGGGTGCGGCGAATGGCACCCGCTGTGTCAGGCGCGACTGTCCCATGTCAACGCCGGCGAGCAGAGTCGTGATCGAGAGCGGTGCCGCGCGTGGATACTGCACCAGCGGAATGGCCAGCAGCGCGCAGGCCAGGGCCGACACGCCAAGGGCGATGCGCCCGACCCGGTCGCGTCGCCGCCAGGCCAGCACAACGGTGACGAGTGCCGGCACTAGCAGCAGCGGGCTGATCTCCGGTCCGCCGACGGCCAGTGGCAGCAGCGTCATCGTCGGCGCCGGCACGACGATCCACATCGAGAGGAAGAACGAAACTGCCGCGAGGGCAAGCACGACCCAGGACACGCATCAAAAGTATCCACCAAAACGATGGCGTGGTACGGTGACGATATATGGCATCACTAATGGCGTCGCCGCTGACCTTCTTGGGCGCGTTCTTTGGTGTGCTTGGCGGAATCCTGTTGATCGCCGGGTTGCTCGCGCTGCGGCGACGGCGGCCGTTCCGGTTCGTGCTGAGGACCCTGTTCGGGCTGCTGTTGCTCGCGCTGGGGGCGCTTAGTGGTGGGATCGGAATCGGCATGCAGGGTTACCGTGCGCTGACGCGCGAGGACCTGGCCGCCCGCATCGTCGTGCAACCGGTCGGCCCGCAGATGTTTTCCGCCACCGTTCACATTCCCGGCCGCGCGGAGGCCAGTTACTACGAACTCGCCGGCGACGCGTTGTATGTGGATGCGCATATCCTCAAGTGGCAGCCGTGGGCCAACGTGTTTGGTCTTCACACTGCCTACGAACTGGATCGCATTGCCGGCCGCTACGACGATGTGGAGCAGGAGCGGGCAGCGCGCCGCACCGTCCACACCCTGACCCCGGAGCGCTGGGTCGACTTGTTCACGCTGCGCACCCGGTATGGCGCCCTGGCGCCGCTGCTCGACGCGGAGTATGGGTCCGGCACCTTCGCGCGCGTCACGGAGCCGGCCGAATTCGAGGTCTTCGTCTCAACGTCTGGCCTCTTGATCCGCGAGCTTGCGCTACGCTGACGGGGTGCCCGCCGACCTGGTAAAGCGACTGCAGGCCGTCTTGTCGCGGCCATTGCCCGGCCTCGAGGCGCAACTGCGCATGGCGCCGGGCCCGCGCGTCGGGTGGGACCCGCTGATAGTTCCGGAGGGCACGCGTGACGGCGCCGCGCTGCTGCTGGTCTATCCCCACGACGACCTCTTCTTCCTCCCGCTGACGGTCCGCGGATCCGGCATGCGGAACCACACCGGCCAGGTCTCGCTGCCAGGCGGGCGCGTGGACGATGGAGAAACGATCGAGGCCGCGGCCGTGCGCGAAGCCGAAGAGGAGATCGGGGTCGATCGCCGCCAGGTGCAGGTGTTGGGACGGCTGACGCCGCTCCACATTCCGGTGAGCAACTTCCTGCTACACCCGGTGGTCGGCGTCCTGCCGGCCCGCCCGGTGTTCAACCGCGCCGAGTGGGAAGTCGCGCGGATCATCGAGGCCACCCTGGATCAACTGCGCGATCCCGCCACCCTGAAGCGGGAGTTCCGCACGCGAACGACCGACGGCCGATCCATCCAGATCGACGTGCCGTTCTTCGACATCCAGGACGAGAAAGTGTGGGGGGCGACGGCCATGGTCCTGGCGGAGTTCTGCGCTATTCTCGCAGGCCTATGAGGATCAATTGGCGCCCCATAAAGGGACGCCCTCCTGGCATTGTTCTCGCCTTGGCCTTCGCGGCAAGCCTGTCCGCCCAAGTGCCCTCGCCGATTGATGCGCTGTTCGCCGCGTTCTTCGCCGCGGAATCACCGGCGGACGCGCAGGCCGCGGCCGACAAACTGGTGGCCGCCGGCACGGACTTCGACCGCACCTACGCGCGGCTCAAGAAGGGCCGGTTCTACGGCGACGAGAAGCGCGGCGAGTACTCGCTGCGATGGAAGTCGAAGTCCGGTCCCTTCTTCAACAACATCGTCGAGGTGCCGCCCGACTACGATCCGGCCAAGCCCATGCAGTTGCGCGTCCAACTGCATGGCGGCGTGGGACGGCCCTCTCCCACCTCCGCGCAAGGCGCTACGGTGGGCAGGCCCACCGCGCCCGCTCGCGCCGCAAACCGCATCGAGGGTGAGAAGCAAATCTATCTGCATCCCAGTGGCTGGGCCGCGGCGCAGTGGTGGGACGAAGAGCAGATCGATAACATCCTGCGCGCCGTCGATACACTGAAGCGCAAGTACAACATCGATGAGTCGCGCATCTACATCACTGGTATTTCAGACGGCGGTACTGGCGTCTACTACATGGCGCTGAAAGAACCCACGCTGTGGGCGTCGTATCTGCCGCTGAACGGCAGCATTGCCGTGATTCGCAGCCCTCAGAACGGCGCCGATGGCGAGATCTACGGCAACAACCTCGTGACCGCGCCCCTCTACATCGTCAACGGCGAACTCGATAACTTGTATCCGGTTGACCAGGTTGAACCGCACATCAAGTGGTTCCAGTCGATGGCCGTGCCGCTGGTGTTCCGCCCGCAGCCCGGCGCCGGCCACAACACCGCGTGGTGGCCCACCGAGCGTGAGCCATACGAGAAGTTCGTGCGCGAGCACGCGCGCGTGGCGCATCCGGCCAAGGTGTCGTGGGAGACGGAGCGGACCGACAAGTTCAATCGCAATCGCTGG
>Ga0163144_10020476_pt1 | contig 13217 bp, 13 predicted proteins | sample OliLak19BULKMAT1_FD_123175 | JGI IMG/M metagenome (GOLD analysis project Ga0163144, IMG submission 123175) | Freshwater microbial mat bacterial communities from Lake Vanda, McMurdo Dry Valleys, Antarctica - Oligotrophic Lake LV.19.BULKMAT1 | ecosystem: Environmental > Aquatic > Freshwater >... | reverse complement strand
CCTTAGTAATAAAGAGTGTCTTGAGCTGCTTTCTCGATGCGTATACTCCACCTGCAATACCTGCTGGACCTCCTCCGATGATGATCAAATCGTACATGAAAGTTGTATTGTAATTAATGTAATGAATATTTTACCTTACTTAGTCCGCACAACAAAGCGCGCCCAGGAGGGCGCGCTTTGTTGTGCGTTTTAATATTCTGTTTATTACTTTAATTTACTTCGGCGAAGGAATGCTGGCAACTGTTCCTTACAGGAACCGTCCACTCATCTGGTCTTTTGCTTCGTGTGTTCTCGCAAAAGTCCACGATAAGTCCGCGATGCCCTCGCTTCGACGTTCAAAGTTAAAGTAAAATCGGGATTTCTCCCGCTTTAAATTACTTTAACTTCGAACGCCTCAGAAAAGCGGGCACCGCGCCCCAATCCTCATCGTTTTCTTCCTCATCGACAGGGTCGACAGGTTTTGGTTCCTTTGCGGGCGGTAGCGTTGCTTTTACTTCTTCTCGAACGACGGGCGTTTCGTCTTTTTGTTCTTCGCTGTTTTGTCGCATTCCTCCAATAGAATTAAAGATGCGTCCTCGTGTTTCTGTTTTTTCCTCGGTCCGCTCTGTTCGATCAGCCCGCTCAAAAGAGTTGAGCGATTGACTAATGTGAGGAGTGCCGTCTGGCTCAGGGAATCCTGTTGCAATAACGGTGACACGCACTTCATTCTTCTTAAGCTTATCGTCTCTGATCGCTCCAAAGATAACTTTTGCATGAGTGTCAATCGATTCGGTGATGACTCGAGCAGCATCTTGTATCTCGAGCATTCCAAGGTCGTCACCTCCTGCGACTGCAAAGAGTACTCCTTTTGCTCCCGTTATTGATACTTCAAGAAGTGGGGAATTAATCGCAGCACGAGCGGCTTCCTCGGCACGTTTTTCACCCGACGAAAGTCCGACACCCATAAGTGCTGACCCTGCATTTTCCATAACACTACGGATGTCAGCAAAGTCCACATTGATGATACCGGGCATCGTAATGAGATCAGAAATTCCTTCTACTGCCTGTTTGAGAACATTATCGCAAAGTGCGAATGCATTCTTTACGGTTGTTTCTCGATCGACGATTGCAAGGAGGCGATCATTCGGGACAGTAATGAGCGCATCGACTTCTCGTTTTAAATCTTCGATGCCCTGCATTGCAAGGCGCATACGCTCCTGTCCTTCAAAAAGAAATGGTTTTGTGACAACTCCTACAGTGAGAGCTCCCGATTCACGTGCAATTTTTGCAACGATAGCGGACGCACCAGTCCCTGTGCCGCCACCCATACCGCAGGTAATAAATACCATGTCGGATCCTTTGATTGCATTTGCAATTTCCTCACGAGTTTCTTCAGCTGCTCTTCGGCCCATGTCAGGATTTCCGCCAGCACCAAGTCCTCGAGTGAGATTCTTTCCTACATGAATCTTTCGTTTCGCAAGTGAATTGTGGAGGTCTTGTGCATCAGTATTGATTGCAATAAATTCAACACCTTTTACTTTCTCAGTCATCATGTGGTTGACGGCATTTCCTCCTGAACCACCGACACCTACCACTCGAATTCGTGCGAAAGATTCGACATCTGTTTTTATTTGTTCCATATGTATAAATAGTTATTACCCCAAACGGCAAACACTGAACTCTAAGTGAATGTAGTGCTATGATACAGCACTAAAAATATCTGTCACGATATTGACAAAATTTTCATTCGTGCGATTGCAATTTTAAAAAAATATTATGAAATTGTGCTGTATCTACAGGAGTTTATGGAAGAAATTGTTTGAACCAATTAAGAAGGACATTTCCGGTATGCTTTGCAAGATTGATTCCGCTCTCTTCTTCTGAGCCTGAAAGTCCCCAAATGCAGAGTCCGTATGCGACCGCCCACGATGCATCACGAACCTTTCCATTTTGGCCGGGATCGAGTGTTGCGATTTTAGAAGGAAGGCGAAGCGACGCTCGTGCAAGATCTTGTATCGTTGTCAGACTCGATCCTCCTCCGGTGAGAATAATACCCGCGGGGAGAAGTCCATCGCGTTTAATTTTTTTGAGGTGCGCATCAATGAGTTCGAAAATGTCAGTGAGCCGAGCAGTTACAATTTCATCAAGTTTTCGCTTTGAGTAGGTTGTACTCGAAATACTTCCACGTTTCACTTTCTCGGCTTCGTCAAGTGGAATTTTAAGCCCGAGTGCAATGTCATTCGTTATATCGTTTGAACCGATAGGAAAGACTTTGAGTGATACGGGCGTACTATTTTCAAAAACCACTATAGAGACTGTTTCTGCTCCAATATTAGCAAGAACGCATCCTGCTCGTTTCTGAGCTTTAGAGAGCATTACAAGGCTTCCAGCAAGGGGAGATGCCATCACATCGTCTACGGTAATACCAATGCTTTCAATTGCAGAAACAAGGTCATTCAAATGTTGCTCAAAGGCCGTGATAAAAAGTGACTCAACCTCGAGTTTTGTACCGCGAAGGCCATGTGGTCTACCATGCACTTTTTCATTGTCTACAATAAAATTAAGTGGTATTGCATGAATTACTTTACGATTGGGAATTTTATCTTGGATTGAGTCTTCACTTATTTGCATCGCGTGATCAATGTCCACCTGCGTAATGAGCGAATCTGCACGAGAGGTGATAGCTTCTCCCCGCGCATGTATTTCGTCCAGACCGATACCACCCATTGAAATGTATGCATGTTTTATTTTCACACCACTCGCTTTCTCAGCTTGTGCGACTGCATTGCGCACGCTCCGTGTCACATCGGTTTCATTGATGATGTATCCATTTCGTAATCCACGACTTTCAGCAAAGCCAGTACCGACTATTTGTGGAAGGGTTTTTTGATCCGCGCTTTCAGGTTCACGAGCAATGACCACCTTCACATGGTAAGTGCCTACATCTATTCCTGTTACGTATGATTGAGCCATGTTTAAAATGCGAACGCGCGTGTTATATCCAAAACTGATTATTTGAGCTCATACTTTGAAACATACCGTTTCTCAGCTTTCTCCATTGTAGCCCCGTGGTCGTGCCCTTTCAAATGGAGTAACCCGTGGATAAATAAATAGCCAATGTATCCTACGGTCGTCATTCCATACTTGTGTGCTTCGCGTCGTGCAACAAGTGGAGTGATGTAAATTTCGCCGGTATGCGCATCGAGAGGGAATGAAAGCACATTTGGAACATAGCTTGCGTTCCGATGCGTCTTATTAAGTGATTGAGCTCGCTTTTCACCAATGAAAGCAAGCGTCAATGAATAGGAGTTCCCGAGAATACTTTTTCGCATTGCATCATAGGGTAATTTTGGCGCTAATCGAGATTTTTCTATGATGTCGAGACTCATTCGCGTATTATACGACTCTTTCACTCAGAAACGAAAAAGAGCGCCTGTATAGCGCTCTTTGTTCTATCGTCGTCCTTGTGTCTCTTGGATCTTTCCGAGCTTGAGAAGTTTTTCGTACGTTGCTTTCTTTCCAAGCTTCTTCAATTTCTCTGATCGCGCGACAAGTGGAGACTTGGTACGCTTGTAATATCGCTCCTTGCGAAGGCGAGAGATCATACCGGATCCTTGGACACGCTTTGTAAAGCGGCGAAGAAGGTTTGCAGTACTCTCTTGGTTATTCTTCTTTACTTCAACATTTGTATTCATAAGTGGGCAGAGAATACCATGTCGCACGAAGCTTTGCAAGGAAGATATGCCGTGTTTTTAAGGCGTTTTAGGGAGATATAAAAAACCGGCCATTCGCGTGAGCGCAAGGCCGGTTTCTTAAGGGAATTAGCAGATTTCTACGCGACAGCTTTTGCAACTCGGTGAAGGTGTTCAGTAAGCATTCCAAACGGAACCATTACCTGAGTCTGGAGACGAAGGTTTCGGAGAATTGCCCGATTTTCGACAAACTCTTTTTGTCCAATGATTATGGCATATTCGGCATTCTTTGATTCTGCAAGGCGGAGCTGTTCACCGAGTGAGTCACTCGTCACATTTTGCTGTACAGAGATTCCTGCGCGTTTGAGCTCGTCCATAAGGAGCAAGCTTCGCACCTTTGGCGCAAATCCAAGCTGAACCATGAAAATAGATGGATCTTGTCGCATACGAGGCACCGGGAAGCTTGGAGGAGATTTCTTTTCTTTCAGCACGACGACTGCTCCTACTGCGGGAGTCTTCACCTTCGACATTTTTGAAACAAAAGTGTTGTAGCGACCACCTCGAATATGAAGTGGACTCGTTTCATAGGGATTTCCAATCTCGTCCATGAGATCAATGGCAAAGAGTGCGTCTGAATAGCACTCATGATGCCCAATGAGTTTTGGATCAATTTCAAATGGTGTGCTGCTTTGATCAAGAAATTCAATTATTTCTCTAAAGTGCTTTCGGCTCAAATCAGTGAGATATTCGAGTGGATTGGGACTTCTTCGTGCGAGATCATGTTCTTTCTCGATAAGATGCATGAGTGCGAGGATGGGATGCTCTTTCATGAGATCACGTGCGGTAGGCGGCATATCCTCAGTTCTTTTTTTAAGAAAATTAGTGAGTTCCCGAATGTATCTCGTAACTGAATCACTGTCACCAAGAGAATTAATCCGAACGACATGATTATGGTATCCAATATCTTTAAGAAGCGAGCGAATGGTTTGAATGAGAAGTGCTTCACCGATGCTCTTTCGCACATTAAATATTTGGAGAGTGATTGCAGGCTCGCCAGTGCGAGGGACTGGATCAATCGAGTAGAAAAGAATAGGTCCTTCAATACCATTTAATTTATATTCAAAAAATGAACACATGCCGTTTGTAAGCATGCCACTGAGCGCATCATTTTTTTTGTCTGCAGCTGTAGCTCGGTGTTCAATCTTTTCTATACAATTTTTACATGAGGGATGGTTTTTGAGCCGTTCGAGCGGAGTGAATCCAAAATGATGAGCTGTATTGACTGCTGACTTTATGAATTCTTGTGTTCCAACTGAAGGCATATTAGGTATTTATTATTCTCCACTTTTGCTAGTAATTTCTTCATCGATACTGTACGTGCCAGGATTAACACCAAATGTATTAAACGGGAAGAGCCGTAAGAATGCTCGTCCAACGATTTTGTCGCGCTGGAGAACTCCCCACATTCTCGAGTCTGAACTCGCATCACGATTGTCACCCATTACGAAATATTCACCGTCTCCAAGAGTCTCAGTCAGCGTAGTGTTTGGACTCATGTCGAGGATATAGTTCTCCTCAAGTTTTTTACCTTCAGGATGCTCGACATTCTTGAGTGTCACGTCTCGGCCCTGTATATCAATTGTGTCTCCTGGAATACCAATAATTCGTTTAATAAAAAACTTAGAGGGGTCTTTTGGATAGCGGAAGATAATCACTTCACCTCGTGTTGGCTCATCAAAACGATACGAGAGCTGATCAACAATGAGATATTGGCCGGTTGAAAATGTATTTTCCATTGACGCACCCGAAACAATGAATGGTTGTGCTACAAACATGCGAATCGGTAGAACAATTAAAAGTGCAATGATAGAAAAATGGAGTATCTCTGAAATAAAACTCATTTTCTTCTCTTCATGGTGAGATGAATTATTATCAGATGATGAAAGAGGAGAAGAAGTATTTTTTGAATTAATTTCTTGTTCCATAGAAAATTCTTGTACGTATTATATCCGCGTAATCAATACGACACAAGTTGCCTTCATGTGCGCACAAAAACTTCAGCTACTTTGCCGCTCGCGTCGTTCAAATGTTCATCGTACTAAAATATTTTTTTCATTTTCACTTCAAGGTTTCGTGTTTCTGAAAAATTTTTGAGATACGCATACAAATAAATGCTTCAGATATTCGCGTGATATAATTACGAAATGGAACTTCTTGTAGCGCTCGGGAATCCCGGTGATGAATATAAAAATACTCGACATAATATCGGGTGGATTGTCGTTCGAAATTTTATGCGAAAGGCTCAATTTCCTGATCCGCATGCATCAGGTGTTTTTTCAGGTGATGTTTCAGTTGGGAGTATGCATGGAAGGGAAGTGCGCGTGCTTTTCCCAACGACGTTTATGAATAACTCCGGTGTCGCGGTGAAGAAAGCGCTTGATTGTGATACCTCAAAACATCTTATTGTTGTGCATGACGAAATTGATATACCGTTCGGGAGTATTCGCATTGTAGAATCACGCGGAGCGGGGGGACATAATGGCGTAAAATCAATTATTGAAAGTATCAATTCGCCTGATTTTATTCGTATCCGCATCGGCGTCGGCAAGAAAAATATTTTTGGTATGATGCGCCGACCGGTGGGTGATGCCCTTTCCAACTTTGTATTAGGAGAACTCAGTGCAAAAGAGCAAGAGCAGCTCCCTGAAATACAAAAGAAAGTTGCTCACGCACTTGAACTTATTTATACGAAGGGGGTACAAGCGGCAATGAATGAAATAAATACCTAAATTCCATTTTCGCGCGCCTGCTTTGTTTCGCTTCGTGAAGTCTTGTTAACGGAGGACGGGCCGGAGAAAATAACCACTAAAAACCGCCACGGATGTGGCGGTTTTTAGTGGTTAGATTTTTTCTCGTTTTTTATTTGACTTCTTCCTTCTTTTCTTTGAATGACAACGTCATACGCTGTTCTTTTGGTTCAAAGAGCGTAATGGTGAATGGATACGATTGACCAAGGAGGAGCGTGTTTCGAAGTTCGGTTTCACTGACGAACTCTGAGATGTGAACAAGTCCCGCAACACCCTCTTCAATTGATGCAAGCGCACCATGTTTGTTGTACTTGATAATAACACCCTGTACTTTCTGTTCTTTTCGATATTTCTTACTTGCTGAAACCCATGGGTTTTCTTTCAGTTGTTTAATAGAGAGAGAAATCTTGTCATCTTTCACCTCAATCACCTTTACCGCCACTTTGTCGCCTACCTTAAAGCGAGTTCGTGTGTCATCCACAAGTCCCCAGTCGAGTTCAGAAATATGAACAAGACCTTCAAGACCTTCTTCGAGCTTCACAAAGACACCGAAATCAACGGCGCCGGTAACAGTACCCTCGAGCGTATCTCCAACGGTATATTTACTGACTTTCTCTTCTTTCTCTTCTTTTTCTTGTGGTCCTTTTTCAGAGAAGATGAGTTTTCCCTCTTTTTGGTCAGCGGTAATGATTACGACACTAAGAAGTTTTCCAATGAGATCATTAAGCGCAGTAAGGATCTTATCTTTATCGCCATCTTCAACTCTCGGATAGTGTTCTGCAGAAAGCTGAGACGCTGGAAGGAATCCTGAAATACCTTGCCATTCGATGATGAGTCCGCCTTTGTTCGCTTCCTTCACAGGGAGATGCATAATTGTCTGCTTCTTCTGCGCATTTTCTGCATCACTCCAAATAAGTGCCTGTCGTGCTTCTTTGAGTGAGAGCTCGATGTATCCATCTTCGTTTCCTGCATCAACAATTTTCGCCGCGATGGTGTCTCCTACAGATACTTTGCGAAGAATATCGCGTGCATTCATGTATTCACGCCCATAAATGAGCCCCGTACCAAAAGGAGCAAGCTCGACGTATACGCGAGCACGTCCTACTGCTGAGACAGTCCCTTCGATGAGATCACCCACATGCGGTGGCATTGGAGATTCATTCAATAAAGAGTCCATTGGGTGCTGTGGAGTCTGCGTTTCTTTTGTCTCTTCATCCGTAATACCTTCCTCAGAATCTTTTGAAGTATCTGAATTGGTAATATCTGCAGTGATATTTTTCACCGCAGAAGTGATTCGGTCGAAGACCGAATTCTTTTCTTCTGACATAGTAATGTGTCTGTTATTCAAAGGCGTATTTCCGTCGCAACAATGTCTCGTGGCCGTGTGCGTGAGGACGGTATTAGTATGCTTTTGAGAGAACTAATAAACCTTAAAAAGGTGATGGGAGAATACTATATAAAAGCGTGAGTGTCTAGGTAGGGCGAGGATTACAAAAAGGACCACGAGCTGTGCTCGCGGTCCTCGTTTACTGTTTTCCACTTGTGGAAATGAAATTTCGGATTGAATTCCTGAAGCTTTTCCGTAACAGAGCCTTTTTTTGTAGCCATTGAGCTGCTGATACGTACCGAGATGCAAGAAAGCTAAAAAACAGAATGACGAGATTCATTTCCAGAATCTGGGGTATTTCTGCGAGCGGCAACATTGTACTGAAAACACTCATAAACGTATACCCAGCCATGACGATCGCTAGAACTACATATAGGAATGCAAGAAAAACTAAAATCCATTGGGTGTTCTCGCATCCAAAACTTTCAATTGATTTCCGGATGGGAGACGGCCACAATATGATGTAGAGAAACGCAGGAATGAGAACGAGAAGGAACAGGTGGGTTGAACTCAGCATGGCATATCCTTTCAAAGTCCATGGGAGAAAACAGAATCTGACTGAACAGTATAATTGAAATAAGAGATATGCAAGCTCGGGTTCGCTTTGCGAACCCGAGACTACTCTAGTACTATATTCGGTATTATGGTCATCACACATCACGGAGGTCAGTGCTTTAAAGTCTCGTTTGGCGATACTACAATCGCTTTTGACCCAATTTCAAAGAAATCAAAACTCAGTTCAGTAAAATTTGGTGCAGACATTGCATTTATTTCCCTGAATCATCCTGATATGAACGGTGCGGATGAAGTTGCTTTTGGAGCAAAACAACCTTTTGTGGTGCAGGGTCCTGGTGAATACGAAGTAGGGGAAGTGACTGCGCGGGGGTATGGAGTAGAAACTCTCTACGAAGACGTCAAACGATTTACCACAATCTATCAGGTGAATCTAGAAGGGATTAATATGATATTTTTGGGCGCGCTTGGTACTGAAGCAATCGATCCTCAAATCCTCGGTTCGCTTGGAGATATTGATATTCTTTTTGTACCGATAGGTGGAGGAGATGTTCTTGATGTGCCTGCAGCGTCGAAGCTGTCTACGAAACTTGAAGCACGCTGCATTATTCCTATGCACTACAATGACGAAGCGCTGAAGGCTTTTCTGAAAGAAGAAGGAGTTGATAGTGTGAAGCCACTTGAAAAACTCACGATTAAAAAAAAGGATCTCCTAGAAATGGAGAGTGAAATTATAGTTCTGCAACATTAAGAAGTACGGAGAGATGCTATGATACACCCGTATGGGGGTACTTTCTGAATTTCAAAAAAAACCAGATCACATCAAAAAAAAATATTCTTTTTTGGGTGCGGTGCTTGTAACGCTAAGCATTGCTTTTGTATGGGCAACATCACTTCCGGCGCGTTTTTCCACAATCAATAATTCAATTACGAGCGATACGGAAACACAGTCGGCAACCTTGAGTAAAGGATTTATGGATTTGGTAGAAAACACACGCGAAGAATTTGATTCGGTGAGAGATATAGAAGAGGGTGGAAGCGAAGGTGGGGAATTAATGATGCCGGATGTTGCTGAAGAAAGTACTTTTTCTATTGGTTCTGCCGGAACCCCGAGTGCATATCAAAATCTGAATACATGGGAAGTAGGTACTATTTCGGATAATGAGACGAATGATGCGATTATAGCGGACCCTATTCCTCCCACGGTGACTCGTGAAGAAGAAAAAGTAGTCCCGATACTTCCTCAATCGGCTTCAAATACCCCTTCAGTGCCGATTGGTGTTACAACGCCAGCTCCAACGCCAAAACCGACAGTGATTTTAATAGGGACGACCACAAGTAAAAAATCTGAATAATCTGATATACTGCTGGCTATAGTTTTTATATTCCATGAGTGATACCGGAAAAAAAGGAGGAAGTGGAGGTGATAAACGAGATGATGGATCAATTGTGCCAATGCGAATTGGTGAAGGTGTTATCTCTCAAAATATCACTGATGAAATGCGTACTTCGTACCTCGATTACGCGATGTCTGTTATTACCTCCCGCGCGCTCCCGGATGTACGTGACGGATTGAAGCCGGTGCATCGTCGTATTTTGTATTCAATGCGCCTTAATGGACTCACCGCGAGCGCAAAATTTAAGAAATCAGCAACTGTTGTGGGAGATGTACTCGGTAGTTTCCATCCCCATGGAGACGTCGCGGTGTATGAGGCGATGGTTAAACTTGCACAAGATTTCACAACAAGATACCCGCTTGTATTAGGGCAGGGTAACTTTGGTTCTGTGGACGGTGACTCAGCTGCTGCCTACCGTTACACTGAAGCGAAAATGTCTCGCATTGCAGAAGAGCTCCTTCGTGATCTCGAAAAAGAAACGGTAAATTGGCGACCAAACTTCGATGGAACGAAAAAAGAACCTGAAGTGCTTCCTGCGTCTGTCCCAAATCTTCTCCTTGCTGGAACCCTCGGTATTGCCGTCGGTATGGCGACGAATATTCCGCCTCATAATCTTCGAGAAGTCGCAGCAGCGGTCGCGCATCTTATCGACAATCCCGAAGCATCTACGAACGATTTGCTTCAATTTATTAAAGGTCCTGATTTTCCACTCGGAGGAATTGCGTTTAATCAGAAGGATATTGCGCATGCGTACGCAAACGGACGTGGGGGAGTCGTCGTTCGTGGCGAAACCGAAATTGTCGAAGACAAAAAAGGAAATTTTTCAATTATAGCGACCTCTATTCCGTATCGCGTTAACAAGGCTGATCTTCTCGTGAAGATCGCGGATCTCGTACGCGATAAGAAAATTGAAGGCATCCGCGATCTTCGTGATGAATCAACACGAGATATTCGTATTGTTGTTGAATTGAAGAGCGGTGCACAGCCGCAAACCGTTCTGAACAAGCTATACAAACATACTCCTCTTGAAGATACCTTCCACTACAACATGGTGGCACTCGTTGATGGAGTCCCCCAAACACTTTCCGTAAAAGCAATTCTTGAAGAATACATCAAGCACCGTATGGAGGTCGTGCGTCGCCGTAATGAGTATGATCTCAAGAAAGCACAAGAACTTGAGCATATTCTCGTTGGTGTCAAAAAAGCGCTCGATCACAAGGATGCGATCATCAAACTCATTCGTGCATCAAAAGATGTCCCAACAGCGCATGCCGCTTTAATGAAGGAGTTTAAGTTCTCAACACTTCAGGCACAGGCAATTCTCGATATGCGTCTCCAAAAGCTTGCTGGCCTTGAACGCAAGAAGATTGAAGAAGAATTGCGAGAAGTGCAGGCATTCATTAAAGAAATTGAGGCGATTCTTTCAAATAAAAAGAAAATGCTTAGCATTGTAAAAACTGAGCTAAGCGACATTGCGCTTAAGTACGGAGATGATCGCAGGACGAAAATTGTAAAAGGAGGAGTGAAAATGATGAGTCAGGAAGATCTTATTGCTGACGAAGAAAGTGTGCTTGTGCTGACGCTCGGAGGATATGTAAAGCGAACAAACCCGGGAGAATACAAAGTACAGAAACGTGGGGGCGTGGGAGTGGTGGATTTAAATACGAAAGAAGAAGATGTGGTGACGACATTGCTTACGACTTCCGCTCACAGCGATCTTCTCTTCTTTACCGACAAAGGAAAAGTATATCAGTCAAAGATGTACGATATTCCTGAGGGACGCCGCGCAACGAGAGGCAAGTCAATCATGAATTTTCTCGCGCTTACCGCGGAAGAAAAAGTCACCTCGGTACTTGCTGTTCGCAAGGATGATTGGGCAGGGGATTGGTCACTGATGATGGTGACGCGTGATGGTGTTGCAAAAAAATCAGATGCAGGAAGTTTTAAAGACGTGCGTCGAAGTGGTCTCATTGGTATTAATCTCCATGATGGGGATGCCCTTATTGCAGCAAAATTCCTCGGGAAAGGTGATGAAGTGTCGCTCGTGACAGCGAAAGGGCAGGCAATACGTTTTAAGGAAAGCGATGTTCGTGAAATGGGCCGTACTGCTGCCGGCGTGCGTGCAATGAAGCTCGGTAAAGGTGATCGCATTGTTTCTGCAGACGTTATTGAAAAGGAACAAAAAGACAGCGAGATACTTGTTGTTATGGAAAATGGCTTTGGAAAAACAACAGCGATAAAAGAATATAAGGTACAGAAACGTGGCGGTTCGGGAATTAAGACAGCAAAAATTACTGCAAAGACGGGTGAAGTAGTTGGTGCAGCAATTGTAACGAAAGAAGAGAAAGTCGAGGGAGAACTCGTGGTGATGAGTAAGAAGGGTCAAGTGATCAAGCTCCCTCTGAAGGATGTACCGTCATTAGGACGTCAAACGCAAGGCGTGAAGGTGATGAAAATGCGGGCCGGGGATTCCATCGCTTCAATTGTCTACTTCTAAAAGAACTGGCACTTCTGGCAAATTTCTGTGTTAAAACTGCAATTTTCTCATTCAACGTACGAAATGTACGTTTCATTAGAAAACTTAGTTTTGCCTCGAACTTTACTCAGTAGTGCCCGTTCTTAGAAATAGAGTGGAGAAACACCCGGAAACGCTTCGCGTTTCCGGGTGTTTCTCCACTTACCGAAGTCACTCTTCCTTTCGAGCATGTATAATACCAATATGCTTTCCAGTACCGAGCGTTCTTTCATGAGTCCCGAAGCAGTTATTACACACTTCCATGTTCGGGATGGAGACGTTATTGCTGATTTTGGTGCAGGGGTAGGGCACTATGTTGCAACGCTCTCAAAAGCGGTAGGAACGTCGGGTCGAGTGTATGCGTGTGAAATCCAAAAAGTACTTGTGGAACGTATGAGTATGCGTATCCAGCAAGAACATCTTAGCAATGTCCATCCTATTTGGTGTGATTTAGAGGCGAAAGAGGGAACCAAGTTACGCGCAGGATTGCTTGATTCCGGCATGCTCATGAACACATTGTTTCAATTAGAAGACAAAGCAACAGCACTTGAGGAAATTGCTCGTGTAATTCGAAAAGGGGGTAAGTTTTTTGTAATAGACTGGATGAGTTCCTTTGGAGGAATAGGTCCTCAACCGAGTCATGTTGTGACAGAAGATGCGGCAAAAGCACTCGTCGAATCGCATGGCTTTACCTATGAGCGCTCGTTTCCTGTTGCCGATCATCATTATGGACTCTCGTTTCGACGAACTGAATAAACAACCATGAATTTACGACCTTTTGAAATTATCCTTATAGCCATATTTGCGGTCAGCGCGCTTGGAGGTCTTATAGCTCTCTCGATGTATAAAGGAGGAGACTCAGAAGAAGAAACTCAATACGGCGTGAGTGTTTCGATATGGGGTACGTTTGATGCGTCCGTCATGAAT
>Ga0163144_10020475_pt1 | contig 13217 bp, 9 predicted proteins | sample OliLak19BULKMAT1_FD_123175 | JGI IMG/M metagenome (GOLD analysis project Ga0163144, IMG submission 123175) | Freshwater microbial mat bacterial communities from Lake Vanda, McMurdo Dry Valleys, Antarctica - Oligotrophic Lake LV.19.BULKMAT1 | ecosystem: Environmental > Aquatic > Freshwater > Lake... | reverse complement strand
GCGGCCGCATCTTCGACGATGATCTCGGCCGAGAGCAGGTTCGCGCGGCGATCGAGCAGCGCCGAGATCGCGCGATCCTGCGCTGGGTCGCGGCTGTTGTGCGAGCGCCGATCGGGCATCACCAGCGCCTTTTGCGTGATGCGCCGCGCGTCGTCAGGGCGGCCGACGACGAGAAAAAACGCCGAGAGCGCGCGGCGCGACTCGTTGCGATCGGCATCGCGCGCATGCGGCGGACGCTCGCTGCGATAGCGCGGGATCTCGCGGAGCGCGGCGAGCGCCTCCGCGAAGCGCGCCTCGCGGATGTAGAGCTCGGCCAGATCGATGTGCGGATTGCCATACCAAGCGACCTGCGCGCGCGTCGCCTCGAGCGTGATCTGCTCGGCCTCGTCGAGCAGGAACATCGAGCGCGAGGCCTCGGCGAAGTTGGTCAGATCGACCGCGCTGATGGCGCCAGATTCACGCGCATCGTCGAGCGCGAGCCGACACGCCGCGTAGCTCTTGCCGTCGTCGCCCGCCTCGAACTCGATCGCACAGAGCGCGTTCAGGCCGACCGCGCGCTCCCAGCTGCTGTCGCTGGCGATACCGAGCCGCGCAGCGCGGCGCGCCTCGTCGTAGCGGCCCATCTTCATCAGCGGCCAGGCGCGATCGGCGAGCAGGTCGGGCTCGTAGAGCAGGTTGTGCCGCGCGATCCAGCCGAGCTTCTCGGTGTGATGGTCGAGGTCGCCTTCGGTCGCGGCCAGCTCGCGGATCAGCCGCGCATGCCAGCGCCACGGGAGCTCCGTTCCAGGCGCCGTACCATGCGCGCGCTCGAACAAACGCAGCGCGATCTTCTCCTCGAACAGCGCGCGCGGAAAGTTGGCCTCGCCGTAGTGCTGCACCAGCCCGAGCACGAAGTGGCCGACGTACGAGTTCGGCCGCGCGCGGACGATCTTCTCCGCGAGCTCCCGCGCCTTGATGTGCCGGCCGGAGGTCGCGAGCTCGTAGGCGGCGGTCTCTTCATCGCTCGCCGCCGACGCCGGGTCGGGCTCTGCCTCCCACAGCGGCGCGTCTTGCGCCTGCGCGCCAAGCCCAGTGACAGGCAGCCCGATGACGAGCGCCGAGAGCAGCGCAGACACCGCGCTGGCGAACAGCACGACGCGGAGCCGTCGCCGCGCGAGCGGAAAGACGCGGAGACGTCGCGGCGCGTGCACGCGCTATCTCCTCAGCGACTCGCGCGCGAGCCGCTCGACGGTGGTCGCGGTGTGTTCCCGGACGACGGCCTCGACGTCATCGACGCCCGGCGCGCACTCGATGCGGTGGGTGAAGACGAACGGCGCGAGCGCCGCGACGTCCTCGGGCGAAACGAAGTCGCGACCATGCACGATCGCGCGCGCCTGCAGCGCAGGCAGCAGCAGCACCAGCGAGCGCGTCGACGCGCCCTGCAACACGCGGCGATCCGCGCGTAGCGCGCGGGCCAAATCGACGAGCGATTCGCGCACGATCGGCGCGATGACGACGCCCGTGCGCAGCGCGCGGCGCGCGTCGACGAGCTCGGTGCGGGTCACGCCAGCGAGCGCCGCTGCGGTGCCGAGACCTGCCGCGGGATACGCGCTGAGCACGTCGATCTCCGCGTCGCGCGCGATGTGCTTCATCGCGATCTTGAACAGGAAACGGTCGAGCTGCGGCGTCGGAAGCGGATATGTCCCCGCGACGTCGAGCGGATTTTGCGTCGCGATGACGAAGAACAGATCGTCGAGCGGGTGCGTGCGATCGTCGATCGTGACCTGCTTCTCCGCCATCGCCTCGAGCAGCGCCGCCTGCACCTTCGGCGAGGTGCGGTTGATCTCGTCGGCGAGCACGATGTGCGCGAAGATCGGGCCGCGGCGCAGCTCGAAGGTGCTGCGCGCGACCTCGAACACGCTGGTGCCGGTGATGTCGCTCGGCAGCAGATCCGGTGTGAACTGGATGCGACGGAACGCAGCGATCCCAGCCACGCCAGAGTCTTCGACGATGGCCTCTCCGAGCGCCCGCGCGAGCGTCGTCTTGCCGGATCCCGGATAGTCCTCGAGCAGCACATGACCATCGGCGAGCAGCGCGACGACGACGAGCTCGATGACGTCGTCGCGTCCCTTCACGGCCGCGCGCAATCGCACCATCAATCGCTCGGCGAGAACCGTGACGAAGTCGAGCGGCGCGCCAGCGACGGGCGCCGCGGCAGTGGGAGAGGTCGTGGTCTCGGCGTCGATCATGTGAGCTCGGACTCCAGCACGGGTGAGAGGCTAGCAGGGGCGATCAGTCGAAGGGTGGTGACGCGCTAGCGCTAGCGCGAACGCAGAAAGCTCCACGGGACGAGCAGGCCGAGCGCACGCCGCCACCATGGGATCGCGCGGCGCAGCTCGGAGCGCGCCGCACGCGCAAGCGCTCGCAGCTGCTCGCTCTCGATGCCGCGTCCGCCAAAACGTGCGGCGAGGTGCGCTCGCGTCAGCGCCGCGAGCGTCGGCACCTCGGCGCGGAGACGCAGCGCGAACGCCTCGCGTGACTCGCCGCGCCGCCGCATGAGCCCCGCTTCCGCCAGGCGATCGAGCTCCGCGCGGTAGACGACGCGCGGCTGTGCGCGCGCCGGTGCAAACGCAGGCAGCGCGCGCCGCCAGAGCTTTGCGGCGTAGAGCAGCGCGAGCAGCGCGAGCAGCGCCGCGCTGCCGTAGAGCGCGAGGGAGCGCGCGGTGTTGCGCGCGATGGTCGCGATCTGCTCGGGGATCGCGCTGCCGTCGGTGGGGAGCGGGATCTCGCCGCGCGCGAGCTCGCCGAGCAGGCGCTGTAGATCCGGATCGGGCGGACCTGGCGGCGGATCGATGACGCGCTCCGGCGCGACGTCGGTGATCACCCAGCCGATGCCCTCGATGTAAACCTCCGGCCACGCGTGCGACGCGGCTCCGGTGATCAATATCGTGCTGCCGCCTTGGCGCGCGCTCTCGTCGACGACGTAGCCCGTCGCCACCCGCGCCGGCACGCCGACGCTGCGCATCAGATACGCCGCCGCGTGTGCGAAGTGGACGCAGTAGCCGGTCTTGTCGCCGAACAGAAAGTGCGCCGTCGGATCGTCGGACCCGGCGTGACGGCTGCGCAGAGAATACGTGCCCTCGTGGCCGAGCCAGCTGGTGATGGCCAGCGCGCGCGCAAAGCCGTCCGAGCGCAGCGCCTCCGGCAACGTCGCGACGATGGTCTCGGCGAGCGCCTCGTAGCGCGGGTCGGTCGGCGCAGCGGTGTAGTAGGCGAGCACCTCGGGCGACCACGCCGGAGAGCCGGTCGGCAACCCGAGCAACATCCGGTAGTCGCTGGTCAGCGCGCTGCTGGTGACCTCGTAGGTGCGCTTGAAGCGGCTCGGGTCCGGGTTCGGCGCCGGGCTGAGCTCGACCGGCGACTCGAGACCAAAGGGCCGCGTGTGATCGGCGAGCAGCGCGACCGTAGTCCGCAGCGTCGCGCGATCGGAGCCGGACGGCGGCCCTTCGTCGAGCACCGTCTGCTCGGTAGGGAAGCCGCGTGCGATGTCGCGATCGACGTCGCTGCGTGTCGCGCTGACCAGGCGACGTCCGTTGAAGTGACTGAACGCGCCCTGACGAAAGTAGTAGTTGCCGGTCGGCGGCGAGTAGTCGTCGTGCAGCAGCACGACCGCGACGGGGACCTGTCGCGCAGAGGCGCCGTAGTCGTCGCGGAACTCGAGGTCGTCGTTGTTGCGGCGACCCCCGCCGCCGCCCTGTGAAGGCCGCGGCTGTGCGGGCTGCTCACCGCGCAGGCCGAGCCCACCACCGGTCGGCGGCGGCGGCGGCAAGCCGACCCGCGAGGTCACCATCATCAGGCCACCGAGCAGCACGCCGAGCAGCGCGAGACCGAGCAGCGCACGCAGCGCGTTGCGCTCGGCGAGCAGCAGCACGACGACGACGCCGATCGCAGCGCCGCCGACCGCGAGGATGGCGATGCTCGGATCGCCGCCGCGCGCGAGGATCGGATCGGCGAGCTCGAAGGGCCGATTGATCGCGCCGTTGCGGTGCGCGGCGACGAGCTGCGCGAACGAGAGCGCGACGGCCGCGACTTCGAGCACGGCGAGCGCCCGCACGCGGGACGCAGCGACCCGGAGCGCGACCACGACGACGAACGCGCCGAGCCCGAAGACGAGCGCATCGCCGCTGCGCACGGCCATCGCAGGGCCGAGCCACTCGGCCAGCGGATCGCCATCGAGCAGCGCGCCGTTGACGAACACCACCGCCGCGAGCGCGAGCACGGCGAGCGCGAGCATCGGCGCGAGGCGCAGGCGGACACGCGCGACGAAGCGCGCGAGGAGCGCTCCGAACGCGCCACCGAGGCTCGCGGCGATTACGCCCTCGGTCACCGCGAGCGGCCACGCGAACACGGCCGCAGAGAGCGCGAACACGCCCACGCGCAGCACCGTCGCGAGCCACGGCTCGGGTGGCGGCAGCGGCGACACAGGCGCGTCCGCATCGACGGAACCGCGGCTCGCGGCGTCGGCGCTCGACATCGCGCGGCTCATGCGAGCTCCGCCTTTGCGGCCAAGCGCGTCATGCGGCCTCCGCCTTTGCGGTCGGTCGCGCTGCCTCGTTCGCGAGCGAGATCATCGCGCGACGATGTGCCTCACCGAGCGCTCGCCCGGTGCTGCGATCGAACAGCAGCACATCGGCGCGCGCGGCCGCGAGCGTGCGCAGAACGCTCTCGAGTCGATCCGCCGGCGTACCGGTGCGCGGCATGGCGAGCGCGATGACGCGCCCGAGCCAGCTGCGCCAGCGCCGCACAGAGGGCCCTGGTGCGACGGCGTCGATCGCGACGACCACGCGCACGTGGCGTCGTCGCGCGAGCTGCGCGACGACGCGCGCGAGCCACGGTCCCGGCTCGGGCGGCACGAACACCACCAAGCTGGCCGGCCCTTCGCGATCCGCGCGTGCGAGGAACGCCGCGAGCCCCGCTGCGCCGTCGTCGCGCTCCGCCGCGCTGCGCACGATCAGCGACACCGCCGCATCGACGCTCGAGGTGCCCGCGGCGTCACCGCCGTCGGCGCCGAACACCCACTCCGAGCCGAGCGCGTGCGTCTCGAGCGCGACGCGTGCGGCACCAGCGGTCGCGTCATCGCCCGGCCCCGCGACGAGATACGCCACCGTTCGCCGCGCCTGCACCAGCGCCCGCTCGTGGCGGCGCACCATCAGCTTGCCGGTGCGCGCGAACACCTTCCAATGAATGAAGCGCGCCGGATCGCCAGGCGCGTAGCGTCGCAGCTCGATGCGATCGCCCTCCTCGACGCCGAGCGGATGCGGCTGATCGTCACCGCCCGCGAACGACGCGAGCGCCGGCACCGAGCGCAGCGCGCCAGCCGTCGGTCGCACCACCAGCGGCACCTGCTCATCCTTGCGGATCGCGAGCCGCGCCAGCCCAAGCGCGTCTTGAATCACCAAGCGTCGGCGGACAGCGCGGTGCTCTCCGCGATCCTCTGCGACGACCTCTTCGACGAGCTTACCGAAGCGTCGGTGCGGCACGACGCGCACACCCTCCGGTCGCTCCCACTGCCAAGACACTTGGATGAGCGGCAGCCACCACAGCGACGGCACCACCAGCCCCGTCGGCGTTGTGCGTCGCGTCTCGAGCGAGCGCCCGCCCACCGCCTCTTTCGTGCTCGACTCCGCGCTCGTCTGCAGCTTGCGCAGCTTCAGTACGAGCGCACCGAAAGTCACCAGCACCACCGCGACCGCTGGCAGCCCGAGCCCCGCGTAGCCGACGACTAGCAACACCAGATCGAGCTGCTCGACACCGAAGACGCGCAGGCCCGCGTACGCGCCACCAGCGACACAGGCGCCGAGCAGCGTCACCGGGAACAGATCGGCGACGCGCCGATAGATCCGCTGCGTCCCCCGCAGGGCGCGCCCGAGCTGCGCGCGTGACGTCCGCCGCCGCTCCGAAGGCATCCGTCAGCGCTCTCCAAGCGGCATCGCGCACCGAGAAAGCCCGCGCAAACGACGTGACGGAGCGCGCTTCAGCGCCGCGACCAGACAGAAGAGACGCGTCACCTGCCGAGGCTGCCGGATGCCCCGGAGCAAGTCAAAGCGCGCCGTAAGCGACACGCCTTCGCACGAACAGCGCCGCAGCTCGCCCTCGGTTACCATCGCGCGCCGTGACCCTGCACGCTGCTCCCGTGATGCTCGGCGCGCTCTGCGTGCTCGCCATCGCCTACCGCTATTACTCCGCGTTCGTCGCGGCGAAGGCGCTCGTCCTCGACGACACGCGCGTCACCCCAGCGCACCGCCTCAGCGACGGACACAACTTCGTCCCGACCAGCAAGTGGGTCCTCTTCGGCCATCACTTCGCCGCGATCAGCGGCTCTGGGCCGCTCATCGGGCCGACGCTCGCGGCGCAATTCGGCTTCGCTCCGGGCTTCCTCTGGCTGCTCGCGGGCGTCGTGCTGGCGGGCGCCGTGCACGACTTCGTCATCCTCACGGCGTCGATGCGCAAGAACGGCCGCTCGCTCGCGGAGCTGGTGCGCGACGAGCTCGGCGTGGTGCCCGGCATCGTCGCGATGATCGCCATCCTCGCGATCATCGTCATCGCGATCGCCGGCCTCGGCATCGTCGTCGTCGGCGCGCTCGCCGAGAGCGCATGGGGCACGTTCACCGTCGGCGCCAGCATCCCGATCGCGCTGCTGATGGGGCTCTACACGCACAAGCTCGCGCCCGGGCCGAACGCAGTGCGCAACTCGACGACCGGCGGCATCGCGCTGCTGCTGCTCGCGCTGGTCGTCGGCAAATACGTGCAAGACGTGCCCGCGCTCGCCGAGCACTTCCGCTTCTCGCGGACGACGATCACGCTGATGATCGCCAGCTACGGCTTCGTCGCTTCGGTATTGCCGGTGTGGATGTTGCTGTGTCCGCGCGACTATCTGTCGAGCTACCTGAAGATCGGCACCATCGCGCTGCTGGTGCTCGGCGTCGTGCTGGTGAACCCGCGCATCGAGGCGCCGATGTTCAGCCAGTGGGTCGGCGGCGGCGGCCCAATCATCAAAGGCCCGCTGTTCCCGTTCGTGTTCGTCACCATCGCGTGCGGCGCCATCAGCGGCTTTCACGCGCTCGTCTCGAGCGGCACCACGCCGAAGATGATCAGCAAGGAGAGCGACGCGCGCGTCATCGGCTACGGCGCGATGTTGATGGAAGGTCTCGTCGGCCTCACGGCGCTCATCGCCGCGACCAGCCTGCCCGTCGATGACTACCTCGCCATCAACACCGATCCGAAGATCGCGCTCGTCGCCGCGGGCAGCGCTCCCGGCGTGTTCCGCGCCGAAGATCTCGCGCGCGTGTTGCCGTCGCTCGACGCGGCGGAGCGCACCGCGCTCGGACTCCCACGCAACGCGACTGCGGCCGATCTCGATGGCAAAGAAGTCCCGCTCTCAGTCGCGCTCTCACTGTCGAATCGCACGCTCGCGGCGAGCGGCTATCACGTCGATCCCGACGAGAGCGACCCGATCACGCTGACGCACGCCGACTTCGCGCGCCTCGGCGTACCCGTGACCGATCTCCCGCGCCTCGCCGCGAGCAGCAACGAGCGCATCGCAGCACGAACCGGCGGCGGCGTATCGCTCGCCGTCGGAATGGCGCGCATCTTCAGTAGCATTCCGTTCGTACGCGGCCTCGGCGACCTGGTCGCGTATTGGTACCACTTCGCGATCATGTTCGAGGCGCTGTTCATCCTCACGACGATCGACACCGGCACGCGCGTCGGACGCTTTCTCGTGCAGGAATTCCTCGGCAAGCTCGCCAAGCCACTCGGGCGCTCCGACAGCGTCCCTGCCGGAGTGCTCGCGACGCTGCTCGTCGTCGGCGGCTGGACTGCCTTCTTGCTCACCGGCTCGGTGCAGACGATCTGGCCGATGTTCGGCATCGCCAATCAGCTGCTCGCCGTCGTCGCGCTCGCGGTGGGCACGACCTACATCTTGCGCGAGCGCGGTCCGAAGCCAGCGCTGTTCACATTTCTCCCGCTGTGCTTCCTCGGCACGACGACGATCACCGCCGGCGTGCAAGGCATCTTGCGGATCTACCTCCCGCTCGCCCGCGGCGCGGACGCACAGAAGTCCGTACAGGGCTGGTCGAGCACGCTGTTCACCAGCGTGCTGCTGATCTGCGTCGTGTTCGTGCTCGGCGCGGCGGTGCGCAAGTGGGTTGAGCTGCTGCGCGCGCGCCCGGCGATCGCTCGGTAGCGTCGCTCGACACTGCGCGGCACGGTGCTACTTCGGGCCGCGAACGATGCGAAGTCCTCGGCACTGCGCGGTCGGATTGGGGGTCGCGCTCTTCGTGTGTGTGTCGAGCGCGCACGCGCAGGACGCTGGCGTCGTAAGTGGCGACGCTGGAGTGCCACCCGCCGACGTTCGCAGCGAAGGGCCGAGCGCAAGTCCGGCCGCGGTCGCTGGCGGCGCGAGCTCCGCGATTGGAGCGGCACACTCGGACGCCGCCCCTGTCGCACGCCCCCCAACGCAAGCACCGCCGGAGTCGTCCTCGTGGAGCGCAGTGCCGCTGGTCAGCTACTCGCGCGAAACCGACTTCGCGTTCGGCGGCTTTGGCGTCGTGTACTTTCGCCTCGGTGACGCGCCGCCCACGAGCCGGCCATCGTTCGTCGCCGCCGACGCGATGGTCACGACGCGCAGTCAGATCTTGGCGGACATCTTTCCGGAGCTTTGGTGGGACGACGAGCACTGGGTGGTCACGGGCCAAGTCGCATACCGCCGCTTCCCCGACTACTTCTTTGGCGTCGGCAACGACACGCGCCCGGAGGACCGCGAGAGCTACACGCTGCACACCCTGTGGACGCGCTTCGATCTTCGCTATCGCGCGTGGCGCTCGCTGTTCGTCGGGGCACGACACCAGTTCCAGTGGCACGAGCTGCTCGACCTCGACGATGCGCCGCTGCTCGGCTCCGGCAACGTGCGCGGCGCGGAAGGCGGCTTTCGCCAAGCGCTCGGTCCGCTGCTCATCTGGGACTCGCGCGACAGCACGCTCTCCGCGCGCCGCGGCCTCTACTACGAGTTCTCGTTCCTCGTCTCCGGCGGCTTTCTCGGCAGCGACTACGACTACGCACGCTTCACGCTCGACGCGAACCACTACCTGCCGATCACCGCGAATCAGACGCTCGCCGTCGAGGTCTTCGTCGACGCGATGTCCGGTGATGTGCCGTTCAACCAGCTCGCGCAGCTCGGCGGAGTATTCCGCATGCGCGGCTTCTACGAAGGCCAGTACCGCGACAAGAACTACGTGATGACGCAAGTGGAGTACCGCGTCATGCCGCTGTTCTGGCGCATCGGTGGCGTGCTCTTCGCTGGTCTCGGCTCGGTGGCCGAGCGCTGGCGCGACTTCTCCATCGACGGCCTCAAGTGGGCAGTCGGCGCGGGCCTCCGCTACGCGCTCAGCGTCGAGGAGCGCATCTACATCCGCGTCGACGTCGGCGTCGGCCCGGACACTTGGGGCCTCTACGTCAACGTGCGCGAGGCGTTCTGATGCTACGGTCGGCGGGTCCACGCTCCACGGGGGTATCTTCATGACTCACTTCGATCGACTGAAGTCCAGCGGCGCACGCGCGCTGATTCTCGGCGGTACGTGCCTGCTCGTAGCCTGCGGCTCTGGCGCGGCGCCCGCCGACTCGACGCTTCCCATCGAGGCGACTCCAGCGCCGGAGGCGCGCTCGAGCGGCCCATCGACGGCCGCGCACGAGCACGGCGATCATCAAGCAAGCGCGCGGATGGGTCGCGCGGGTGGTGACCTCACGCTTGGCAACGGCGCGCGACTCGAGATCCCGCCGGGCGCGCTCGAGCAAGAGACTGAAGTCGTTTTCTCGCTCGGCGAAGAGGTCAACGCCTTTCGCAATCGCGAGGACGAGCGCACGGTCGGGCCTGCGCTGGTGGTCGCGCCCGAGGTCGCGTCGGCCAACGGCGCGAAGTTCATCGTCACGCTCCCCTACACGAGCCTGCCGGAGGGCTTCACCGAAGAGCACGTCGCCATCGCATTCGAGCGCCACGCAGAAGGCGCGACCGGCTTCCGTGGCGGCGCGACGCGCACCACCTGGGAGCACGCGGCAGCGCGCGTCACTCCGGACCACAAGCTGCGCGCGGAGCTCGACGCGCTGCCCGGCATGCGCGTGCAGTTCGTCGTGTCGAATTGAAGAGGGGCCAGCTCACGGCAGCGTCGTGACGCCGGTCAGCAGCGCGACCACTTTGCGCAGATCATCGAGATCGAGAGGCTTGTCGATGACCGCGATCGCGCCAAATCGCGACGCGGCGGTGCGCGTGTATTCGTCGCCGTAAGCGGTGATCAGCAGCGTCGGCAGGAAGCGTGATTGCGCGCGGCACGCGTCGAGGACGTCGAGGCCGCTCAGCTTCGGCATGTGCACGTCGGTAATCACCAAGTCGACGTGCTCGCGGGTGCGAAACAAATAGTCGAGCAGCGCGCGACCATCGGAGACCTCGGTGATGCGGAAGCCGTCGGCCTTCAGCACCCACGAGATCAGCGACCGCGTGTCCTCGTCGTCCTCGGCGAGCACGATGTGTCGCGGTGGAGCGAGGACTTCAGTGACGCCGTGTGGCTCGGTCATGGTGCGTCCTCCGCGTAGCTGGGCAGCCGATTCACGGGGCGTCGCATCGCAGGAAACATGCCGGCACGTCCGTGCAACAAAGCCCTGCTACGAGCGCTGCGGCCGACGCAGCCGTGTGGCGCCGCGTCACATGGCGGGGCGGCATTGCCGCGCGTGACGGCTCCGGCTAACGTGCGCGCGCCCATGAGCGTACGTGACCTCGGATATCGCGCCTACGAAGGCCCTCGGCTGCCCGCGTCGCACAACACCTGGGTGATGATTCGCCACAGCTTGCGCCGCGCGTGGGCGTCGTGGCTGGTGAAGCTGCCAATCTTCTTCTGCCTCGGCACCACCATCGTGCTCGGCATCTGGTACTTCGCTGCGACGGTCTTCGCGGCGCAGTCCGGCTCCGGTGAGACCTTCGACGCCGCACCCTTGGTGCGCAATTTGGTGACCGCGCAGATGTGGTTGTTCTTGCCGTTCATCACGCTCGGCGCGGGCGCTGGCGCGATCGCGCAGGACGCCGTGCATCGCGCGTTTCAGTTCTACTTCGCCAAGCCGGTGACGCCGATTCAGTATCTCATCGGGCGCGTCTCCGCGGTCGCGTTCTTCTCGTCGCTGGTGCTGCTGATCCCGGGCATCTTGCTGATCTTGATCACCGTCAGCTACGGCGCGCCGACGGACGAGGTTCGCCTCGAGCGGGCAGGCTATCTGCTGCCGTTGTTGCTCTCGACCGTCGTGCTCTCCGTCGTGATGGCGTCGGTCTCGGTGGGACTGTCGTCACTCGCGAAGAGCCGCGCGCTCACGATGAGCAGCTGGATTCTCCTGCTGGTCGTGCCGCATGTGATCGCCGGCGCGATCTCGCTCATCGCGGAGACCGACTGGGTGTTCTTCGCCTCGATGCCTGGCCTGCTCGACGTCGTCGTCGACGCGCTGTTCAAGAGCACGCGCGACCCGGAGGCACATCTCGAGTGGTGGCACGCCGCGCCCGTGTTGGCGGCGCTCACCGGAGGCTCGCTCTATCTCGCACACTGGCGCCTCACGCGCGCCGAGGTGATCACGTGAGCCAAGACGCCGAGGAGAAGGCTCCGTCGATCCGCGCCGTGCGCCTGTCGAAGTGGTACGGCCGCGTCACCGCGCTGCAAGATGTGTCGCTGCACCTCGAGCCCGGCGTGTGGGGCCTGCTCGGCCCGAACGGCTCCGGCAAGACGACGTTTCTGCGCCTCGTCGCCGGCCAGATGCGGCCCTCGCTCGGCGATGTGCGCGTCTGCGGGCTGCGTCCGTTTGGCAACGTCGACGCGCTGCGCCGCATCGGGCTCTGTCCCGAGGCCGACGCGATGTACGACGACCTCAGCGCGCTCGAATTCGTGACGTCGATGGCGGAGCTGAGCGGCTATTCACGCAAAGAATCGCGTGAGCGCGCAGAGGCCGCGCTCGACGCGTTCGGCCTGAAGAAGGCGATGGAGCGCCGCGTCGGCGGCTACAGCCGCGGGATGCGTCAGCGCGCCAAGCTCGCGCAGGCCGTCGTCCACGAGCCCGATGTGCTGCTGCTCGACGAGCCGCTCACCGGCACGGATCCGACCTCGCGCGCGGTCATCCTCGAGCAGCTCGCCAAGCGCGCGGCCGCCGGCGCCGTCGTGTTGTTCTCGACGCACGTGCTGCACGAGGTCGAAGCGCTCACCGATCGCGTGCTGCTGATCGCGCGCGGCCAGGTCGTCGCGCAAGGCCGCGTGCACGAGATCCGCGATCTGCTCGAAGAGCATCCGCATCACGTGCAGGTCGTCGTCGATCGCCCGCGTGAGCTCGCGACCGCCGTGCTCGGCGAGCCCGGCGTGCTCGGCGTGCGCTTTCCGGCCGCGCACACGGTGGAGTTCGAGACGCGTGAGCCAGATCGCACATACGCCGCGATCGCCAAAAAGGCGGTCGAGGGCAAGTTCCACATCACCTCGCTGACCAGCCCCGACGCGACGCTCGAGGCGCTGTTCCACTATCTCGTCGAGCGCAGCGGTCGCATGGCCGGCACCGGCGCCGATGCAGCGAGCGGCAGCGCGACTCCGTACACCGGTCAGAACCTCGCCGCACCGGGCAAAGCCACCGCCGGCGCCAAGACCTCGAGCAAGGAAGCACGTCGATGAGCGCGCCCGCGGTTCCAAGCTTCGGACACAGCGTCGTGACGACGGCGCGCCTGCAGCTCAAGCGCTTCAGCCGCGGCAAGAAGCTGTGGCTCGCGGTCATCGCGCTGGCGCTCGTCGTCGCCGGCGTCGTCACGGCGCGTTATCTCGGCACCGACGTCGACGCCGAGCAAGCGGGCAAGTCCGTGACCAGCGGCCTGCGCGCCGGCTTCATGGGCTTGCTGGTCTATCTGCTGCCGTTCCTGATGGCGTCGGGCGTCATCGCGGAAGAGGTCGAGGGCCGCACGCTCAGCTTCCTCGTCGCGCGGCCGGTGAGTCGCTGGGCGCTCGGCGCGGGCAAGTACCTCGCGTCGATCGCGCTCGCGGTGCCGCTGCTCGCCATCGGCATCCTGGTCGTGCACCTCGCCTGCTTCGCGACATTCCCGAGCGCGCTCGTCGATCAGCTGCCGAGCACGCTGCGCGTGATGGGCGCGTGCTCGCTGCTCGCGTGTTGCTACGCGG
>Ga0163144_10020474_pt1 | contig 13217 bp, 15 predicted proteins | sample OliLak19BULKMAT1_FD_123175 | JGI IMG/M metagenome (GOLD analysis project Ga0163144, IMG submission 123175) | Freshwater microbial mat bacterial communities from Lake Vanda, McMurdo Dry Valleys, Antarctica - Oligotrophic Lake LV.19.BULKMAT1 | ecosystem: Environmental > Aquatic > Freshwater >... | reverse complement strand
CGGCCTGTTTCCTGCCACAGCTCGGCGGGTTGAATCACCGGCATCGTCATTTCAATCGCACCGGCCTTGTTCATTTCGTCACGCACGATGGCCTCGACCTTGCGAATCACGCGCAGCCCCATCGGCATGTAGCTGTAAATGCCAGCGCCCAGCTTTTTAATCATGCCGGCGCGCGTCATTAGCTGATGGCTGGCGATTTCGGCGTCTGCGGGCGCTTCCTTCAAGGTAGAAATGTAGAACTGTGAGGCTTTCATGGGCTGTTTCGGGTGCTGAGATTAAGGCTTGCTTGCGTTTAATGGCGTTACGGGCTTTGAACGCTTGGCATTGCTGAGTTCGCTGTGCATAATGGACTCAGTTTAAAAAATTGAGGTTTGATTATGCTCGACCGGGACGGCTTCAGGCCCAACGTCGGCATCATCTTGCTCAACCAGAGAAGTCAGGTATTTTGGGGCAAGCGAATCCGCACCCACTCGTGGCAGTTTCCGCAGGGCGGCATTGACCGGGGTGAAAACCCCGAGCAGGCTATGTTCCGTGAATTGCATGAAGAGGTTGGATTGCATCCGCAGCACGTTCAGCTGCTGGCCCGAACCCGTGACTGGTTGCGCTATGAGGTGCCTGACAGGTTCATTCGCCGCGATGCGCGCGGCCATTACAAAGGCCAGAAACAAATCTGGTTTCTGCTGCAACTGGTCGGCCACGACTGGGACTTGAACCTGCGCGCCACCGACCACCCGGAGTTTGATGCCTGGCGCTGGAACGACTACTGGGTGCCGCTTGATGTGGTGGTCGAGTTCAAACGCGGAGTCTATGAAATGGCATTGCTGGAGCTGGCCAGGTTTGTACCGCATCTGGAGTTCAGAGGTGGCAAGACTGAAAGAGCTGAAAGAATTGACACCAGGCCCGACTTGCGGCAGCAGCCAGGGCACGATCATTCTGCCGGAATTGGGCACTTTCATAGCCGGTCGGGTGCAGCGCTTGAGCTGCCCCCCGGCGCTACTTTTGAGCCTGATCCCCGCACGAACGCCAATGTCAACGCCAATGCCCCGCCATGAACAATCTGGAGTCAAGATGAATTTTGCCCGTGTCCCTGGTGTTTGCGGTTGCTTGCTTTTGGCTTTATTGACGGTCAATACGGCCAAAGCCCAGCTGTTTACCGACCCTGCAGACTGGAAAGAATCTGACGTGCCGCCACCGCCAGCTTATGACATGAGCAAGCTGCTGACCTTTGAAGTCACGCGCTCGTCACCGCTGGTGTATGGCGTGGACCCAGCTTCAGTCAGCATTTCAAAAACCGACGGTATTGTGCGCTACGTGGTGGTAGCCACCACCCCGGCCGGGGCTAAAAACGTCATGTATGAAGGCCTGCGCTGCAAGACGGGAGAAGTCAGAACCTATGCTCGCGCCAAGCCGGATGGCAGTTGGGTGCCTGTGGCCAATTCTGAGTGGAGATCGGCGTATGACATTTCACTGCCAAGACATTCATTGCGCTTTGCGCGAGCTGCAGCGTGCCAGTCGGCGGCACCGGTCAGCAGTGTGGGTGAACTGGTGAGAAAGCTGAAAAACCCCAGTTTCGAATAGCGCGTCAACACTGGCGCGTGAAGTTCAGCGTGACTGTCAGCGTGTCAGCACCAGGTTTGTGCGGTGGACCATTTCCGGCTCGCCGGTGTAGCCCAGCAGCTTTTCAAATTCAGCAGACGCTTTTTTGCATATCAGCCGCGCCTCAAGGCTTGAATAGTTGGCCAGTCCTCGGGCGATTTCCAGGCCGTCTGGGCTTTTGATGGCAATCACATCACCGCGTGAAAACTCTCCCTGCACGGCCGTCATGCCAATCGGCAGCAGGCTCTTGCCTTCATCACGCACCTTGGCAGCCGCACCGGCATCAACCGTCACCGCGCCGCGCATTTGCAGGTGGTCGGCCATCCATTGTTTGCGGGCCTGATTTTTAGCGGTTTGCGCAACCAGCAGCGTGCCGATGGCTTCGCCCTGACAGAGACGTGTCAGGGCCTGTGGTTCACGGCCGTAGGCGATGACGGTTGAGGCGCCTGACCCCGCTGCCCGCTTGGCTGCGAGGATTTTTGTAATCATGCCGCCGCTACCGATGGCCGAGCCCACGCCGCCCGCCATCGCCTCCAGCTCGGCGTCACCGGCCTTGCCAATGTCTACAAAACGGGCGCTTGGGTCTTTGCGAGGGTCAGCGGTGTACAGGCCTTTCTGGTCGGTCAAAATAATCAGTGCATCGGCTTCCACCAGGTTGGCCACCAGCGCGCCCAGCGTGTCGTTGTCGCCAAACTTGATCTCGTCGTTGACGACGGTGTCGTTTTCGTTGATGACCGGCACCACTTTCAGGCTGAGCAGCGTCAGCAAAGTCGAACGGGCGTTCAGGTAGCGCTCACGATCGGCCAGGTCAGCGTGCGTCAGTAGCACCTGGGCGCTGCCAATGCCGTTTTCACGCAACCTGGTTTCGTACACCTGAACCAGGCCCATCTGGCCGACGGCTGCTGCTGCTTGCAGTTCATGAATCGCTTTGGGGCGAGTCGCCCACTTCAACCGCTTCATGCCCTCAGCAATCGCACCGCTGCTGACCATGATGACCTCGCGGCCGTCCTTCACCAGCGCAGCCAGTTGCGCGCACCACTGGCCGATAGCCTGGTCATCCAGCCCACGTCCTTCATTGGTGACCAGACTGGAGCCAACCTTGACCACAATGCGCTTGGCATTAAGCAGGATGTTTGAGCCAGGTTTATCTTGCATCTTTTGGGTATCGAGGCTGTTTTTGACGATTCTTAGCTATTTTCAGGTATCTTTTAGGGCTATAGCCCAATAAATACGGGCGCTATCTGCTATTAAAATAATAGTAACCAGATTGTTGATGGTTTATTCAGGCGGCAACACCACAAAACGTGGATCGACTTCTTCTACCGGTTGCTCGCTTTTTTGCACTTTCTTGACGTGCTGGTAAATTGTTTTGATCAGGTGCTCGCAACCTTCGCGGGTGAGGGCTGATATTTCAAACACCGGGCCTTTGAACTTGAAGCGTTTGACGAAATCTTTGACGATATCGGCGCGTTTGTCGTTGTCGACCATGTCCAGCTTGTTGAGCACCAGCCAGCGCGGTTTTTTGAACAGCGCGTCGTCGTATTTTTTCAGCTCGCGCACGATGGCCTTGGCCTGCGCGACCGGGTCGACGCCCTCGTCAAACGGCGCCAGGTCCACAATATGCAGCAGCAGGCGGGTACGCTCCAGATGGCGTAGAAACAAATGCCCCAGGCCCGCGCCTTCAGAAGCGCCTTCTATCAAACCTGGCAAGTCGGCCACCACAAAACTTTGCTCAGGCCCGACGCGTACCACGCCCAGGTTCGGGTGCAAGGTGGTGAAAGGGTAATCGGCAATGCGTGGCCGGGCGTTTGACACAGCGGTGATAAAGGTTGATTTGCCCGCATTCGGCATACCGAGCAAGCCCACATCGGCCAGCACTTTGAGTTCCAGCTTCAGGCTTTTGCGCTCGCCGGGCCAGCCGGGTGTTTTGCTGCGCGGTGCGCGGTTGGTGGAGCTTTTAAAACGCAGGTTGCCAAAACCACCATCGCCGCCTTTGGCAATCAGTATCTGCTCGCCGGGTTCCATCAGTTCAAACAGCACGTCGCCGGTTTCTGCATCACTTAAGATGCTGCCGACCGGCATTTTCAGGATCACGTCATCGCCCTTGGCGCCAAACATGTCAGAACCCATGCCGTGGCCGCCGTTTTTGGCATCGTGTCGGCGTGAAAAGCGAAAGTCGACCAGCGTGTTCAGGTTGATGTCGGCTACTGCATACACGTGCCCACCGCGCCCGCCGTCGCCACCGTTGGGCCCGCCAAACTCCTTGTATTTTTCATGACTGAACGAGACGCAGCCCGCCCCGCCATCGCCAGCGGCAATGTCAATAAAGGCTTCGTCAACGAATTTCATGGTGAGGCTCGGGTTGGCTGGCAGGAATGGAGTTTACAAATAAAAAAGCCCCGACTTGTCGGGGCTTCGAGGGTGTCACAAGGACTTGTCGAAGTGATCAGCTTATGCCGGGCTGGCAACAGCCGTCACGCTGACAGTTTGCTTGGACAGCGAACCTTTGATCGCAAAGGAGACTTGACCGTCCACCAGTGCAAACAGGGTGTGGTCTTTGCCGATACCGACATTGGTGCCAGGGTGAAACCGGGTTCCGCGCTGGCGAACGATGATGCTGCCCGCGTTGATGACTTCGCCGCCAAATTTCTTGACGCCAAGCATTTTGGGCTGTGAATCACGCCCGTTTCGCGTAGAGCCGCCGCCTTTTTTCTGTGCCATTTTTCTTTACTCCTGCTGCTTAACCAGCCACAGCGCCAGAGATAGCGCCGATTTGCAGTTCTGTGTAGTTCTGCCGATGGCCCTGACGCTTTTGGTAGTGCTTGCGCCTGCGCATCTTGAAGATGCGGATTTTGTCACCTCTGCCGTGAGAGATAACCGTCACAGTAACACTGGCACCTAGCACCAAGGGCGTACCGACCTTCAGTTCACTGCCTTGCCCGACAGCCAACACCTGGTCAATAACGATCTCTTGGCCTACGTCCGCAGCAATCTGTTCTACTTTAATTTTTTCACCAGCAGCAACTTTGTATTGCTTGCCACCGGTTTTTATGACCGCGTACATGTAAGACCTCTTGAATATTGAGTTCTGCAGACGGATTTCCGCAGAGCCCAAGATTCTAGCATGCTGGACTCAAAATAGCCATACCTTCCTGACACTCCTCAAAGACAAGGCAATTGGCGGCAGTGGCTTCCTATAATTGCTGAACTTCTTCCTTGTACTTCATCGTCAGGATTCACCTCTTTTGTCCGCCAATTCATCCAGTACTGCCGCCGCGCTTGCCCTGATTTCTGACGATATGCGCGGGATGGATGCGGTGATTGCGCAGCGCCTGACATCGGATGTGCCGCTGGTCAGCCAGGTTTCCCGATACATCATTGCGGCAGGTGGCAAGCGCCTGCGCCCGGCCTTGCTGCTGCTGATGTGCGGCGCGCTGGGCTTCCGGGGCGACCAGCGTTTGAACATGGCCGCGGTGGTGGAGTTTATCCACACGGCCACCTTGCTGCATGATGATGTGGTGGACGAATCCACACTGCGCCGGGGCCGAGCCACCGCCAACGAGGCGTTTGGTAACCCCGCCAGCGTGCTGGTAGGTGATTTTTTGTATTCCCGGGCGTTTCAGATGATGGTCGATGCGGGTGACATGCGTATCATGCAAACCCTGGCCGAGGCGACCAATGTGATTGCCGAGGGTGAAGTGCTGCAACTTATGAACATGCATGATGCCAGCCTGTCTGAAGACGGCTATTTAATGGTCATCCGCTCCAAAACCGCCAAGTTGTTTGAGGCCAGCGCAAGGCTGGCGGCATTATTGGCCAAATCCTCGCCCCTGATCGAGAAAAGCTGTGCTGACTATGGTCAGGCACTGGGAACAGCTTTTCAGGTGATTGACGATGTGCTCGACTACGACGGTGATGTACAGGAAATGGGCAAAAATCTCGGGGATGACTTGCGTGAAGGCAAGGCCACCTTGCCGCTCATCATCGCCATGCAGCGGGCGACCGCCCCGGAGCGGGTCATCATAGAGCAGGCGATCGAGACCGGCGGTATCGACCAGATGGCGGAAATCATTGACATTGTGCAAAAAACCGGTGCTTTGACAGCCACCCGCGCCGCCGCCGCTGCTGAAGCACAACGCGCGCTGGACGCTTTGCAAAACCTGCCGCAAAATAGCCATGCTGATGCACTGAGACAACTGGCCTCGCAGTTACTTGACAGGCGCGCTTGATGATTTGCATCTACGCCCTTATCTTTACCTTAAACTTTGCCGGAAAACCGAGACACTTAAACACCCATGGCCGCTGTTGATTCACTGACCAAAGAAACCTCCACGGTCGCCTTGCCCGGGCTGGGCCGGGCACTGGTGATCGCGGGTAAATTGGGTCAAAAAGCGGCAGAAGATATTTTCAGCAAGGCTAAAAGTGGGCGTACCAGCTTTATTGCCGAGTTGACTGGCTCGGGTGTGGTGTCACCGTCTGACCTAGCCCACACCATGTCGTCGGCTTTCGCAGCACCCCTGCTGGATCTTGATGCGATTGATGCACAGCGGCTGCCCAAGGGTTTGCTCGACGCCAAAATTTGCCAAACCTACCGGATCGTTGTTTTAAGCAAGCGCAGCAATCGTCTGATGGTGGCCACAGCTGACCCATCAGACCAGGAAGCGGCTGAAAAAATCAAGTTTTCCACCCAGATGGGTGTGGACTGGGTGATCGCCGAGTACGACAAGCTGTCCAAGCTGGTCGAGGCCTCCACCACGACGGCAGCCGAGGCGATGGAAAGCATCATCGGTGATGACTTCGAGTTTGATGAAGCCAGCGCCGACATGGCTGGCGAGAGTGCAGAAGCCGCCGTCTCGGAAGTCGAAGATGCACCGGTCGTCAAGTTTCTGCAAAAAATGCTGCTAGACGCGTTCAGCATGCGTGCCTCTGACTTGCACTTCGAGCCGTTTGAGCACAGCTATAGAGTGCGCTTTCGGGTCGACGGTGAGCTGCGCGAAATAGCGTCGCCGCCTGTAGCCATCAAGGAAAAGCTGGCTGCCCGCATCAAGGTGATTTCAAAACTTGACATCTCTGAAAAGCGCGTGCCACAAGACGGCAAGATGAAGCTGAAAATCGGCCCTGATCGTGTCATTGATTTTCGCGTCAGTACCCTGCCCACCATGTTTGGCGAAAAGATCGTGATCCGTATTCTGGACCCCAGCAGTGCCAAGCTGGGCATTGAGGCGCTGGGTTATGAGCCAGTTGAAAAAGAGCGCTTGCTGGCTGCCATTGGCAGGCCTTACGGCATGGTGCTGGTCACCGGGCCGACGGGCTCTGGCAAAACCGTGTCGCTTTACACCTGCCTGAATATTTTGAACAAGCCCGGCATCAATATCGCCACGGCAGAAGACCCGGCCGAGATCACTTTGCCAGGCGTCAACCAGGTCAGCATGAACGAAAAGGCAGGCATGACCTTCCCGGTCGCCTTGAAGGCCTTTTTGCGGCAAGACCCGGACATCATCATGGTCGGTGAGATTCGGGATTTAGAGACGGCTGACATCTCGATCAAGGCCGCACAGACCGGACACCTGGTGTTGTCTACCCTGCACACCAACGATGCGCCGACCACGCTGACGCGGATGCGCAACATGGGCATTGCGCCGTTCAATATTGCGTCCAGCGTGATTCTGATCACCGCACAACGGTTGGCCAGGCGTTTGTGTCCAAACTGCAAAGCCGTGGCCGATATTCCACGCGAAACTTTGCTGGAGGCAGGTTTCAAAGAAGAGGATGTCGACGGCAGCTGGACACCCTATCGCCCGGTGGGCTGCTCCATGTGTAACAACGGCTATAAGGGCCGGGTCGGTATTTATCAGGTCATGCCGATCACCGAAGAAATCCAGCGGATCATTCTGCGTGACGGGACGGCACTGGAAATTGCTGAACAAGCTCAAAGTGAAGGTGTCAACAGCCTGCGCCAGTCCGGACTGTATAAAGTTAAACTCGGGATGACCTCACTCGAAGAGGTTGTGGGCTGTACAAACGCTTGACGTCTTATGTCTGATGTCATGTTTAATGATCTGTACCTTTAAAACGAGAAAACACCATGGCAACTGCATCCAAAGGTATTCAGGAGTTCGTCTTCGAGTGGGAGGGTAAAGACCGGGGTGGCAAACAGGTCAAGGGTGAGATTCGTGCTGCAGGTGAGAACCAGGTCAAATCTGCGCTGCGCAGGCAGGGTGTGTTGCCCACCAAAATCAAAAAACGCCGGATGCGCTCGGGCAAGTCGATCAAGCCCAGAGACATTGCCATTTTTACCCGTCAGCTCGCCACCATGATGAAGGCTGGCGTGCCGCTACTGCAATCTTTCGACATCGTTGGCAGGGGCAATCCGAACGCCAGTGTGACCAAGCTGCTTAACGATGTGCGCACCGATGTTGAAACAGGAACGTCGCTGAGTGCGGCTTTCCGCAAATACCCGCTTTACTTCAGTGCGCTGTATTGCAACCTGGTAGAGGCGGGCGAAGCGGCCGGTATTTTGGAGTCCCTGCTGGACCGACTCGCGGTTTACATGGAAAAGACCGAGGCCATCAAATCCAAAATCAAGTCTGCATTGATGTACCCCGCCTCGGTGGTAGTTGTGGCTTTTGTCGTGGTCGCTGTCATTATGATTTTTGTGATCCCCGCCTTTAAAGAAGTATTTTCGTCCTTTGGTGCAGATCTGCCTGCGCCTACGCTGTTCGTGATGGCTCTTAGTGAGTTTTTTGTTAAGTACTGGTGGTTGATTTTTAGTGCCATTGGTGGGGGAGGGTATTTTTTCCTTCAGGCATGGAGGCGTAGCGTTAAGGTACAGCGTTTCATGGACAGAGCCCTTCTCAAAGTTCCGGTATTCGGCGTCCTGATCGAAAAATCCTGCATCGCCCGCTGGACGCGAACGCTGGCCACCATGTTTGCCGCCGGTGTGCCACTGGTTGAAGCGCTGGATTCAGTGGGCGGCGCATCGGGCAACTCGAAGTACGCGGATGCGACTGAAAAAATCCAGCAGGAAGTTACCACTGGCACCAGCTTGACGGTGGCCATGACCAATGCCAATCTTTTTCCGTCCATGGTGCTGCAAATGACAGCCATTGGCGAAGAGTCCGGCTCGGTCGACCACATGCTGGGCAAGGCCGCCGACTTTTATGAAGCCGAAGTTGATGAAATGGTGGCTGGTTTGTCCAGCCTGATGGAGCCGATCATCATTGTGTTCCTGGGCGGTTTGATTGGCGGCATTGTGGTGGCCATGTACCTGCCTATTTTCAAGCTGGGACAAGTCGTTTGATGCTGGACGGTTTGCCTGGCGGAGTGCTGGTCGCGCTGGCTGGTTTTTTGGGTCTTCTGGTTGGCAGCTTTTTGAATGTTGTGATTTACCGTCTGCCCAAAATGATGGAGCAGCAATGGCAGGCGGAATGTGCAGAACTCTCAGGCCAGGCGGTCATCCCGGCGGCTGAAAAACTGAGTTTGCTGTCTCCCCGCTCGCGTTGCTCAAGTTGCGGTCACATGATCGCATGGCATGAAAATATTCCGCTGCTCAGCTATGTTTTTTTGCGCGGCAAATGCTCGGTTTGCGGTACACCTTTTGGCATTCGTTATCCCTGTGTTGAATTGATTACTGGCGTCCTGTTTGCCTTTTGCGCCTGGCGCTGGGGCAACACCGCTGTGGCGCTGGCCTGGTGCGGCTTTTCAGCGGCGCTGCTTGCCCTGGCTTTGATTGACTGGGACACCACGCTGCTGCCCGACGACATCACTTTGCCCTTGCTGTGGGCGGGCCTGATTTGTGCGGCGCTAGAACTCAACCCAGCCGTCAGGCTGGTTGATGTTTTGTGGGGAGTGGTGGCGGGCTATGTATCCCTTTGGCTGGTCTACTGGGCCTTCAAATTGGTGACCGGCAAGGAGGGTATGGGTTACGGTGATTTCAAGTTGTTTGCAGCACTCGGTGCCTGGTTTGGCTGGTCAGCGCTGGTGCCCATCATTCTGATGGCCTCGGTGATTGGCGCGGTAGTGGGTATTGCCATGAAGTTTTCGACCGGCTTGCGCGAAGGTGGTTACGTGCCTTTCGGCCCGTTTTTGGCCGCTGCGGGTTTTACCGCTATGGTGTTTGGCCCGCAGTCCATCCTCCGGTTTATAGGACTTTAAGTGTTACGCCTGGGCTTGACCGGTGGTATTGGCAGCGGCAAAAGCACCGTTGCACAGATGCTGGTGGCGCAGGGCGCAATACTGATTGATGCGGACGCCATCTCACGCGCCACCACGGCAGCGGGTGGCTCTGCCATCTCCCAGATAGCCGCACACTTTGGCCGCGATGCGATCGACGCGCAAGGTGCGATGCGGCGCGATGTCATGCGCCAACGGGTGTTTGCTGACCCGAATGCCAAAGGGCAACTCGAAGCCATCATTCACCCACTGGTGGGTGCTGAATCAGCCTTGCAGACTGAAGCTGCGCGGCAGGCGGGCAGCGCTCTGGTAGTGTTTGACATCCCTTTGCTGGTTGAATCACAACGCTGGCGTCAACAGCTGGACAAAGTGCTGGTGGTTGATTGTGAGACGGCCACACAAATCAGTCGGGTCATGGCACGTGAAAGTGCCATCCATGGCTGGACTCATGAAGCGGTTGAAAAAGTCATCGCCAGCCAGGCGACCCGTTCCCAGCGGCTCGCAGCTGCTGACCTGGTCATCTACAACGATGGATTGACGCTTGGCGAATTGGCCGCGCAAGTCAGGCAAATTACCGTGCGCATCACGCTATGATTCGTGTTTTGCCTATAGCCCCCGTGCTGACCACGACCAAGCTGTGATTCTTTACGAATACCCTTTCAACGAACGCATACGTACCTATTTGCGACTGGAGCACCTGTTTCACCGTCTGGGCGAATTGGTGGCGCGCGAGCACCCGACAGAACACCATTACGCCATCATCACCATTTTTGAGGTGATGGATGTGGCGGCCCGGGCCGATTTGAAAACCGATGTACTCAAAGATCTGGACAGGCAGAAACACATTTTGAACGGCTACCGTGGTAACCCTGCGATTGCCGAGCCCGTGCTGGACGACGTCACTTCTCAACTGGAAACCTGCTTTTCAAACCTCAATACTTTGCCAGGCAAAGCGGGGCAGTCGTTGACCGAAAACGATTGGCTGATGAGCATCAGGAGTCGCGTCGGTATTCCTGGCGGGACCTGTGAGTTTGACCTTCCCGCCTACTACGCCTGGCAGCACCTGGCCCCAGCCAGTCGCCAGCAAGACTTGCAGCGCTGGACGGCCACCCTGGTGCCGCTGGCCGAATCTATCCGCCTGTTGCTACAACTGTTGCGTGATTCCGGAGCGCCGCAAATGGTCACTGCGCGTGAGGGCGTGTACCAGCAAAACTTGCCGCAGGGTCGTACCTTTCAGTTATTGCGGCTGCGAATCGACCCCAGCCTGGGCCTGATCCCCGAGATCAGCGGCAACCGCCTGATGGTGTCAGTGCGGTTGATGCGCCATGAAAGCGATGACCGCCTGCATGCGGCCAATACAGATGCGTCTTTTGAATTGACGCTTTGCTCCTGAGCTTGCCAGACATGCCCGCAGACCAAGCGATGCACAAAATTGTTGTTTGCCCTGTTTGCAAGGGCGATAGCGTGTATGCACCCAGCAACTCTTTCAGGCCGTTTTGCAGCCAGCGCTGCAAAAACATTGATTTTGGTGCCTGGGCCAGCGAAGGCTTTCGCATGCCAGCCGATACGCCGCCCGATGAAGCGACCTATGGTGATCCAAAACTTCAATAATTTTGAGAAAGACGAACAATGTTGAATAAAGTTTTGTGGATGTCAACGCTGCTTGGATTCCTGTTCATAACAGGAGCCGATGCGCAGGCGCGGGAGGAACCGAACCCACCGACCAAAACTGCTACCGAGAAAAAACCCAAAAAACCCAAAGCTCAGGCCGGCGCCAGTGCTAAATTTATACCAGGGTCGGAAGAAACAAAAAAAGAGCGCAGCGCCCGTTTGACACGCGAATGCAAGGGTCAAGTCAATGCTGGCGCTTGTTCGGGCTACACCCGCTAGTCTTTTCGAGTGTCTTCAAGCTGCTGGCGCGGCCAGCATTTGTTGCAGTTCACCGTTCTCGTACATCTCCATCATGATGTCCGAGCCACCCACAAACTCGCCTTTGACATACAGCTGCGGAATCGTCGGCCAGTTGCTGTATTCCTTGATGCCGTTGCGAATGTCGCCGTCTTCCAGCACGTTGACGGTCACCGGTTTTGCTACGCCACAGGCTTTGAGCACAGCAATCGCCTTGCCTGAAAAGCCGCATTGCGGAAAACTGGCGTTACCCTTCATAAACAGCACCACATCGCTGGATTTAACGATCTGGTCGATGCGGGTTTGGGTCTCATCCATGGTCATGTCCTTAAAAAATCAACACATCGATTATCCCGCGATTTCATTCGCGGCCTATTCATCCCATTTTCCGCCAGAACAGCGCGCAATACCCGCCAGATCGATCCGGCTTTGCACTTGCCTGAAACCACGCTGGCGGAGTAAGTTGCGTACCGCACTGGCCTGATCGTAGCCATGCTCCAGCAGCAACCAGCCGCCGGGGTGCAGATGACTGGGGGCTTGCTGGACGATCTGCCGGATGTCGTTCAGGCCATCGCTGCCCGCCGCCAGCGCGCTCATCGGCTCATGCGCCAAAGCGGCCAAATGCGGGTCAGCGCTGGCAATGTATGGCGGATTGCTGGCGATGACGTGGTAGTGACCGCTGACTTTGTCGAACCAGTGGCTGTGGACAAACTGCACATCTTCGGCCAACTGCCTGGCGTTGCGCGTCGCGACTGCCAGGGCGTCTTCACTGAAGTCGGTGGCTGTGACGCTGCATCTCAGGCTGTGCGCCACCGCTATGGCCACCGCGCCGCTGCCCGTGCCCAGGTCAAGCACTGCAGGTGAAGCGACATCTTTCAAAACATCCAGCGCCCAGTGCACCAGTGTTTCCGTATCGGGCCGAGGCACGAGCACGCGTGCATCCACGGCAAAACGCAAGCCAAAAAACTCTTTGTAGCCCACGATATAGGGCAGTGGTTCGCCCGCTGCGCGGCGCAGGCTGAGACCGCGAAACACGTCGGCGATTGCCTTTGGCAATTCATCAGCGTCGTGCGCCAGCAGCCAGGCACGTTCAGCATCAGGTTTGGCCAAAGCGTGCAGCAGCAGCAACTGGGCGTCCAGCCTGTCCAGCCCCAGGGTTTGAGCGCTTGCCAGGGCTTGACTGATGCTGATCGGGCTCAAGCTGTAGCCTTGATAACGCTGTTCCTGCAGTCCCTTTTGCTATTAATAAAGGAGCTGCTTGCGCCCGTATTTATTGGTCTATAGGCCAATTGGATGGATAAAAAAGACACTTTTAAGGGCCTTTCAGGGGTTTTTCAGCCTTGTGAAGCCGTTTCCAGCTCCGCCAGCTGCTCCGCACCGCGCGCTACCTGCAACGCCGTCACCACGTCCTCCAAATCACCTTCCATGATGCTGAGCAGCTTGTAAAGCGTCAGATGGATGCGGTGGTCTGTCAAACGGCCTTGCGGAAAGTTGTAGGTCCGAATGCGGTCGCTGCGGTCGCCTGTGCCGACCAGGCCTTT
>Ga0163144_10020469_pt1 | contig 13218 bp, 12 predicted proteins | sample OliLak19BULKMAT1_FD_123175 | JGI IMG/M metagenome (GOLD analysis project Ga0163144, IMG submission 123175) | Freshwater microbial mat bacterial communities from Lake Vanda, McMurdo Dry Valleys, Antarctica - Oligotrophic Lake LV.19.BULKMAT1 | ecosystem: Environmental > Aquatic > Freshwater >... | reverse complement strand
GTTTCTCGTTTCTCGTTTCTCGTTTCTAAACGGTGCTGGCGCTGGCGGCGGGGACACTCCTGTCCCCGGGAGGGTGGCGCCAACAGCCGTTCTCTGCGCCTCCGCGTCTCTGCGGTGAAAAACCAGACCAGAAACTAGAGTTTAGATGAACTTGCGGTGAAACCCTTGTCCTTTTATTGTCTCTGTGCTCTCTGTTTACTCTGGTGGTGAAAAAAACTAAGGATCCCGCATGAACATCCACGAACATCAGGCCAAGCAGCTCCTCAGCAAGTATGGCGTCGCCGTCCCCAAGGGCAGAGTCGCGTTCGCGCCCGAAGAGGCTGAGGCCGCGTTTAAGGAATTGGGCACCGCTGTATGCGCCATCAAGAGCCAGATTCATGCCGGCGGACGCGGCAAGGGTAAAGTGTACGACCCGAAAGATCGCAACAGGCTGATCATGGAAGGCGGCGTCAAAATCGCCAAGTCCTCCACGGAAGCCAGAGACTACGCCACGAAACTGCTGGGCAATCTCCTCGTCACCAAGCAGACCGGTGAGACGGGCCGCATCGTGAAGCGCATCTACGTGGAATCCGGCAGCAACATCGCGCGCGAGCTGTACCTCTCGATCGTGATCGACCGCTCCGTCGGTTTGCCGGTGATCATGACCAGCACCGAAGGCGGCATGGACATTGAAGAAGTCGCCGAGAAACACCCTGAGAAAATCATGCGCGTCCATTTCGATCCGCGCGAAGGCCTCTGGCCCAATCAGGCGCGCCGCATCGCGTTCTTTCTGGGACTCAGCGGCGACGCCTTCAAGAGCGGCGTCCAATTCCTGATTTCCGTCGCGAAAGCGTTCGTGGAACTGGATTGCGCGATGGCTGAAATCAATCCGCTGGTGGTGACCAACGAAGGCCAGGTCATCGCCCTGGATGCCAAGATCAGCTTCGACGACAACGCGCTCTACCGGCACAAGGATATCGAAGAATTGCGCGACTTGAACGAAGAAGATCCGAACGAAATCGAAGCCAAGAAATACGATCTCAGCTACATTTCTCTGGATGGCGACATCGGCTGCCTGGTGAACGGCGCGGGCCTCGCGATGGCGACGATGGACGTGATTCAACTCTTCGGCCGCCAGCCCGCCAATTTCCTCGACGTCGGCGGCGGCGCGACCAAGGAAAAAGTAACCGCCGCGTTCAAGATCATTCTGAACGATCCGAAAGTGAAGGCGATCCTGGTCAACATTTTCGGCGGCATCATGAAGTGCGACATCATCGCGGACGGCGTGATCGCCGCGGTGCGCGAAGTCAATCTGAAAGTTCCCTTGGTGGTGCGCCTGGAAGGCACCAACGTGGAGCTTGGTAAGAAACGCCTGGCCGAAAGCGGCTTGCCGATTAAAAGCGCCAACACGCTCAGCGAAGCCGCGCAGAAGATCGTCGCCTGCATCAAGTAACGGCGATTTTGGATTTTGGATTGAGCGCCAATTCCAATCCAAAATCTAACATCCAAAATTCGTTCAACCTGGCGGCCAGCCCAGCTGTCTGCCGCCCAGCAGGTGCAAATGCACGTGCGAGACGGATTGCCCGCCGTCGATGCCGCAGTTCATCACCAGACGGTAGCCGCGGTCGGCGAGCTTTTCCTGCTTGGCGATGGTTTTTCCGGCCAACATCAGCTGACCCAATAATAGCGTATCGTTCTCAACGAAGTCGTTGGACGAGGTGTAATGTTTTTTGGGGATGATCAGGATGTGCACCGGCGCCTGCGGATTGATGTCGCGGAACGCCAGGATTTCCGCGTCCTCGTAGACCACCATGGCTTGGATCTGGTGAGCGCCAATTTTGCAAAAAATACATTCAGACATGCGGTGCTCCTCAAAGCGGTGAACTTAACTTCCAGAAGATATAGCCGACTGGGACGGTCGCGCCACTCTTTCCCGAATTCTTAACGCACCTGCGGCGCATTCGAGAAAGGCCTTGACAGGGCTGCATCGAATAGCTAAAAGAATGGGGTCTTCTCTGCTTCCTCAATAACTCTTTTTTCCAGTGACAGAAATCCTTCCCTTCGAGTGACCACCTTCCCGCTTGCGAATCAAAACGACGTCGACGAGGCTTTCTTCGATCCACCCTGACATCAACAAAACGAATTGGCTCTGACCCGATTATGGCCACCAAGGCCCAGACACTTTATCTCATCGACAGCCACGCGCAGCTTTACCGCGCTTACCACGCGGTGGATCGCCGCATGCTGGCGGCTGACCGAAAAACACCCACCAATGCCATTTTCGGATTTGCCAATACCCTCAAGATGATCAAGTCGCGTTTCAAGCCGGATCTCCTCGCGGCGGTCTTTGATCCGCACGGTCCGGTGTTGCGCGAAGCCGTTTACGATCAATACCGCGAGGTGCTCGGCCCGGCGTTCAGTGGTTACAAATCCAATCGCGATGCCATGCCCGACGACTTGCGCCCGCAGATCGATCTGGCCTTGGAACTCTGCGTCGGCTACGGCATTCCGGCCATTCAGATGGAAGGCTACGAGGCCGACGATGTTCTCGGCACACTGGCGTTGCTCGCGACAAAGTTGGGGCTCGAAACGGTCATCGTCTCCGGCGACAAAGATCTGCTGCAACTGATCTGCGGCGGTATCAAAGTTTACGATCCGATGAAGGACATCATGTACGACGAAGACACGGTGCTGGCGCTCAAAGGCGTCAAGCCTTGCCAGGTTGTGGACTGGCTGGGTTTCCGCGGCGATTCCACCGACAACATTCCCGGCGTCACCGGAGTCGGCGACCAGACAGCGGTCAAACTATTGCAGGAACACGGGTCGATGGACGCGGCGCTGAAGTTTTACGCTGATAAATTCGAGATTCAGAAGCCCACCATTCTAACCTTTGTGGCCGAACACGAAGCCGATACCGCCAGGGAAAAAGCAGATCGCGTTGGCGTAAAACCGCCGAAGGGAATCAAGGTCGTCGAAGCCTATCTCGTCGCGCAGGCCGACCGCGCCATCGCCAGCCGGGAACTCGCCAAGTTGTCGCTGGAACTGCCCCTCACGCTCGATCTGGAACATTACCGCGTCAAAGCGCCCGATCTGCCCAAGCTCGTGCCGCTGCTCAAGCAGCTGGATTTCAGCCAGGCACTGAAAGATCTGAATCAGGAGAGTCTCGCGCTGTTCGAATCTCAAGCGGACGCGGCGGCGGAAGCGCACACGCCGGCTGCGGAGAAACGCGTGACGCATTATCTCGTTCTGGACGACAAAGAAAAATTCGGATCCTTCTGCACGGAACTCGCCAAGCAAAAGCGATTCGCGATCGACACCGAGACCACCGGCACCAATCCGCGCTCCGCAAAACTGGTCGGACTTTCCGTTTGCTGGAAAACGGGCGAAGCGTATTACATTCCGGTGCGCGGGCCGATGGGCTGCGCCGTGCTCAATCACGACGAGACGATGAAGTGTCTGAAAGACGCGCTCGAAGACAGCCGCATTGAGAAAATCGGCCATCACCTCAAGTTCGATATGCAGATTTTGCGCGGCTGCGGCATCGAACTGCGCGGCGTTTATTTCGATACCATGATCGCCGGTTGGCTGCTCGATCCGGGCGCGCTGCGGCTGAATCTGGAAGAACTCAGCTACCATTATCTCGGCATCCGCAAAACCGAGACGAAGGAGCTGCTCGGGAAAGGCAAAAAGCAGCTCACGATGGATCTTGTACCCGTCTCCGATGTGGGCGACTACGCCTGCGGCGATGCCGATTGCACCTGGCAACTTGGCGAGAAGTTGGCGCCGAAAATTGAAGCCGCCGGACTGCTCCCGTTGCTGCGGAATATCGAAGTTCCGCTCATTTCGGTACTGGCGGATATGGAATGGGCCGGCATCCAAGTGGACTGCGACTTGCTCCACAAAATGTCGAAGAGCCTGGAAGTACAACTCGCAGCGCAAGAGGTGGATATTTACGCGCTGTCTGGCGAAAAGTTCAACATCAGCAGTCCCACTCAATTAGGCGCCATCCTGTTTGACAAACTGGGGCTGTCCTCCAAGTCCAAGACGGCAACGGGACGCGATTCGACCTCCGAGGACGTCTTGACACTTCTGGCCAAAGAGCACGAACTGCCGCGCCGCATTTTGGACTACCGCGGCATGCTCAAGTTAAAAAACACGTATGTGGACCAGCTTCCCAGCATGATCTCAGCCCGCACCGGACGCATTCACGCCACGTTTCAGCAGACCGGCACCGAAACGGGGCGCCTCAGTTCCAGCGATCCCAATTTGCAGAACATTCCCATTCGCAGCGAACTGGGCCGCTCGATTCGAGCCGCGTTCAAACCCGGAACCGACGGCTGGAAAATCGTCGCCGCGGACTACTCCCAGATCGAGCTGCGCATCCTGGCGCACTACAGCCGCGACGCGGTGCTGATGAACACCTTCGAACGCGGCATCGATATCCATACGGCAGTTGCAGCGCGGCTGAATGGTGTTAAAGAAGAGGACGTTTCACGCCAGCAGCGGTCCCAGGCAAAAGCCGTTAACTTCGGAATCATCTATGGCCAGACCGCGTTCGGCCTCGCCGGCGTGCTGTCCATATCCAGGCAGGAAGCGCAGAAAATCATCGACTCGTATTTCTCCAATCATCCCGGCGTGCGAAGCTGCATCGGCGATATTGTCGCCAAAGCCACCGAGCAGGGACATGTCAACACGATTCTGGGGCGGCGCCGCTTTGTGCCGCAGCTTGCCGCCAAAGACCGCGTTACTCGCGCACTCGGAGAACGGCTCGCGGTGAACACGGTCTTCCAGGGTTCAGCGGCGGATCTGATCAAAAAAGCCATGATCGAGATTTTTGCCGAGCTGAGTTCGGGCGGCTGGAAATCCCGGATGCTGCTCCAGATTCACGACGAACTGCTCTTTGAATCGCCGCCCGACGAAGCTCAGAAGTTGTCGGCGCTGGTGAAGCAGAAAATGGAAAATGCCCTCGCGCTGGATGTGCCCCTCGTTGTTGACGTCGGAATCGGCGACGATTGGCTCAGCGCAAAAGATTGAACGGATGAAAGAAACTATGCCCCGACCCGGTTATGAAGAGGAGAACGACGTGCGCGAGGACGACGACTTGCTTTCGCGTTTTGACCCTGAAGTGCGGGCCGAACTCTTCGAACGGCTGTCGAGTAAAACGATCACGGAAGCGCACCTGGTCCAGCTTTACCGCCTGCACGCGGCAGTCCCCGAAGAACGCGATGCCGATTCGGTCGCCGAACTTCTGGACGCCACGCGCAGTATGGAAGCCGACGAATTCAAGAGCTGGATCGACGATCGTATCCAACGGTGGAAGGATCAATGAGCGCCGAATTTAGACCTGTGATCGGACTTGTGGGCCAGGTGTGCGCCGGAAAAAGCACGGTGGCCGACGCATTCAAACGGCGCGGCGCGCTGGTGTACGACGCCGACCGGCTGGTGGCGGAACTTTATATGGACCGCGGCGTTGTTAAACAAGTTCAACTGATGTTCGGAAACGACGTCGTCAACATCGATGGAACCGTGAACAAACGCGCGCTGGCGCAGATCGCCTTCACCGATCCCGCCCAGCTCAAACGGTTGACGCAGGAGATTATTTATCCGCGCACGGGCGCGGCACTGGATGCAGTGCTCAAGAATTTCAGGAATTCGGATGTGCCGGCGTTGATCCTCGACGCCCCGACGCTTTTTGAAGCCGGCCGTTCCACTGTCTGCGACCGCGTTCTGTTTGTCGGCGCGCCGCTGGAACGCCGCAAAGAATGGGCGCGCAAGCGCGGCTGGGACGACAACGAATTGGAACGCCGCGAGCGCCGGCTGAATGACGAGACCGCCAAACGGCGGAAGGCCGACGCCGCTCTGGAAAACAGTGGAAGCGTTGACGATCTGGACCGGCAAGTGGATGACGTTTTGAAGAAGTGGAGCGCCGAGGCTCCGAAGAACACGCCGTCGCCTGATTAGGGCCGCTGCGAAACCAAGTTAACAGGAACATGCTTCAGGCATGCTGAACGCCGGCCAACCGCCGGAGAACACAGACGGATACAGGAGCAACACATGTCAGCCGATAACGACAAAGATAACGCGCCCCGCCGGGGCCGTCCGCGACGCCAAGGTCCCCGCGCCAGCGGCGACGCGTCCACCGACGTTGCTGAAGCGGCGCCCCCCGCGCTGGCTTCGGTACCCGAACCTGCTCCCGCACCGGAACCTGCACCGGCCCCTGCCGTGGCACCCGCGCCTGTTGCCGCGCCGGTCGAACCGGCTGCAGTGGCTGCGGCGCCCAGCGCTCCCGTCACCATCTCGTCCACGGAAGTGTATGGTACCGCCGCTCCGGCCGCCACCCCCCCACGCGCCCCCGGAGTCCCCGGCGGCCCCAAGCCTCCCGCGCAGATCGCCTACATCAGCGACATGAAACGCATGTCGATCGCCGACCTCCATCAGATGGCCAAGAGCCTGAACGTGGAAGGTTACTCCTCGCTGCTGAAGCACGATTTGATCTTCCGCATCATTAAAGAAAAAGTAAATCAGAACGTCGCCTTGATGGGCGAAGGCGTGCTCGAGATCCTGCCGGACGGTTTCGGATTCCTGCGCTCCCCCGATTACGACTACCTCCCCTGCCCCGATGACATTTACATTTCGCCAAGCCAGATCCGCCGCTTCAATCTGCGCACGGGGCATGTCGTCACCGGGCAGATCCGCCCGCCCAAGGAAAACGAACGCTATTTCGCGCTGCTGCAGATCAAGGCCATCAACGCCGAAGAACCGGAGAAGGTCAACGAGAAGATTCCATTTGACGACCTGACGCCGATCTTCCCCACCCAACGCTTCGTTCTTGAAACCGGACCCGACGACATCTCGATGCGCATCCTGGATCTCGTCGCGCCCATCGGGCGCGGACAGCGCGGACTGATCGTCGCGCCGCCGAAAGCCGGAAAAACAATCCTGCTGCAGCAGATCGCGCACTCCATCGCACGCAACACGCCCGACGCGGTGCTGATCGTGCTGCTCATCGACGAGCGACCCGAAGAAGTGACGGACATGGAACGCAGCGTGAAGGGCGAAGTCATCGCCAGCACGTTCGACGAACCGGCCGCGCGGCATTGCCAGGTCGCCGAGATGGTGATCGAACGCGCCAAGCGTCTGGTGGAGTACGGCAAGGACGTGGTGATCCTGCTCGATTCCATCACTCGCCTCGGCCGCGCCTACAACACGGAAGTGCCGCACTCCGGAAAGATCCTGACCGGCGGTGTTGACGCGACCGCGCTGCAGAAGCCGAAGAAATTCTTCGGTGCCGCGCGAAATATTGAAGACGGCGGAAGTTTGACGATCATCGCCACCGCGCTCGTTGATACCGGCTCGCGCATGGACGAGGTGATCTACGAAGAATTCAAAGGCACGGGCAATATGGAAGTGCATCTCGACCGCCGCCTGATGAACCGCCGCCTCTTCCCGACGATCGACGTCAATCTCTCCGGCACACGCAAGGAAGAATTGTTGGTGCACAAGGACGAGTTGCAGAGAATGTGGCTGCTGCGCAAGTACATCCAGGACCTCAATGTGGTCGAGTCCATCGAGTTCCTCATTGAGAAAATGAAGAAGACGAAAGGCAACATCGAGTTCCTGCTGTCGATGAATATCTAACGATTGTCAGTGGTCGTTGTCATGGGTCAGTCGCAAGCCGCCCCCGATTTCGGGGGCGGTTGCATTTAGGCATGGTCTTGACTGCGCGCCACGGAGCGGCGATAGTAATGGGGAGGATTTTATGATGAACAGCACCTCTCAACGACCGCAGCCGCCTGTGGCGCCACCGCCTGCAAGGCCGCCCACTCCGCCGCTTCAGAATGGCGATCACCTATCGCGCGCGGAGTTTGAGCGCCGCTACTCTGCCATGCCGGATATTAGAGCCGAATTGATTGAGGGGATCGTCTATATGGCATCGCCAGTGTCTCAGCGAAAGCACGGCAAACCACATTTTTTAATCGGCACTTGGCTTGGCAATTACAACGCGTTAACGCCGGGCACCGAAGGCGGCGATAATTCGACATTGCGCCTCGATCTAGACAACGAACCTCAGCCGGACTTGTTCTTGATGATTGCCGCAGAATCCGGTGGCCGGGCGAAAATTGATAATGACGACTACGTTTCAGGAGCGCCGGAACTCATCATCGAAGTTTCCGCCAGCAGCGTCAGTTATGATCTTCACGAGAAGCTGCGCGCTTACCGGCGCAATGGCGTGAACGAATATCTCGTCTGGCGCACGCTCGATCAGGCCTTCGACTGGTTTGTTCTGAATGAGGGCGAGTACCAGCGCCTCGATGCCGATGAGACGGGAATTTTGAAGAGCCGGATTTTTCATGGCCTCTGGCTTGACGCGGCGGCACTGTTGCGCGGGGACATGAAACAGGTTCTGACGACGCTGCAACTCGGTTTGGGAACGGCCGAACACGCGGCGTTTATCGCGAGTCTGCGGGAAAAGGTGAAACGGTAATCAAATTCCTCTGTCTTGATCGTTGCCCTTGATGCGGTATGATCCTGACGGCTCTACAGAGACAGGAATTATGGGTCGCGACATCTTAAATAAAGTTCGGCTGCTCCTGAATGGCCCAAGCACAACTTGGGAGCTGTTGCCCTAGCGAATGTCCACCTCCCTCATAAAATGTGCTTCACAAGTAGCCTCACGCACCGCGTCTCAGCGCCTTCTCGTGCTCGCGCCGGGGCCGCATGGTATGGGGATTCTGCCCGGAATTCTAAAGAGTGTCGCGCAACACGCGGTCACTGTTTTAGATTCCAGTTCGCGGCGGCTCAGCGCGGCGAGTGGGCAGCGCTGCGTGCGCGGGCAGGCCACCAGGCTGCCGTTTGTGCGGCATGGTTTCGATTGCATTCTTTCGTTTGAATCGCTCTATTCGATCCGGCCGCCCTGGACTGTAATCGCGGAATTTCACCGTGTGCTGGTTCCGGATGGCACGCTGATTCTGCTCGAACCGGCGCGGCACGGATTTTTCTCGCAGCTTCGCGATAGAATCAGCGGGCCGGGCAAACGCATCTATTCGGTGGACGAAATCAAATACCGCCTCGCTCGAGCGGACTGGGAAATTCAAGCGGTGGAAGAATCGAACGGTGCATCGGAGATGCCGGGCCGTTTTTATTGTGTGCGCGCACTCAAAAAAGAAAACGCCGCCGAACCCGTCCCTCAGTTCCTCACCGCGCGCGAAATGATCGAGCGCCGTAAGAATAAAGCGCCCGTCGGCGAAGAGTTGCCGTAGTCGGTTTTCTTTTTTCCGTTCTTCGTGAGTTGAAGTCAGTTGATCACGGCATGTTTTCTTTCGCTTCAATTTCCGCGTTGAGCGTGATGCTGCGGAAGAAATAGGCGGCGTTCAACGCCGATATCCCCGTCGCAAGAAACCATTGCACGATAAACACGAAGGCATCGCTGGTCGTTCCGTTTTTGATCACCAGTTCGCGGATGATCAACACCGGAAATCCGGCGACGCCGGCCGCGGCGGGCAGCGCGAACATGCCGGCGACGATGCTGATTCCGCGGCGCACTCCCCCTTTGATTTTCAGAAGCGTGCAATGGCGCAGCCCCAGCGCGGCGCCGGCCAACAGCACGCTTCCCGAAAACAGGCACACTTGGAAGATCTCGCCGAAGCGTTCCGCGGAATTGAATCCAGAGCCGATCACACCGAGCGCGGCGAGACTGTTGACGAAATCGACCGTCATTTTCATGCCGCCAGAGAGCACGAGCACGATCGTCATGAGATCAGAAAAATAATACGGATAGCGCAGCAGCGCGCGGAAGGCGACGTAAACAACCACGCCGCCGGCGGCGCCGTGCAGCAGCAGATCGAGGACCGTTCGGACATAGGCAGGGCTGTCCGCGCGCACCGACAGCCAGAAAAGACTTGCGATGTTCACGCCGAGAATGATGGCGAACCAGAAATAGAGCGGCCGAGAAGGCGAATGAACCGCCGACTCGAAAAGTGCGCCGCTGTCTTCTTCTCCTTTCATAGTCCGCGGTCTCTGGGCCTTTTACGTTTCTAGCGGTGAAGCGAATTTCAACTCAGAAGACGGCTTTCGATAAAGCTGACAAATCGCCCGTCTCCGATGATGATATGATCCAGCAGCCGGATGCCCACCATTTTCGCAACGGAATCCAGGCGCTTGGTGATGGCCTTGTCGGCGGAGCTGGGCGCGGGATCGCCGGACGGGTGATTGTGAATCAGCGCAATGGAGGCCGCGCGGCAGGCGATCGCTTTGGCAAACACTTCGCGCGGATGCACCAGCGTCTCCGTCAGCGTGCCGACGCTGACTTGCTCTTCGTCGAGAAATCCGTTTTTCTGATCCAGCGCGACGACAATAAAGACTTCTTTTTTTAGCTCGCGCACGCGCAGATGATACTCGTTGAAAAAATCCTGGCCGCAGTTGAAGGCTCGTTTGGCCTCGACGCGCTCCGCGGCCCAGGTGCGGCACAGTTCGGCGGTCGCCTGAAGCCGCGCCAGCGCGGTGTTGCCGAGGCCCAGTTCGCGCAACGCCTCCGGCGTGGCCTGAAATAAGCCGCGCAATCCGTGGCAGGCCTTCAAAAGCGCCTCGGCGCGCGCGATGTCGGCGGCGCCGCATTTGTCACCGGACATCGTGAAGGCCAGCACGTCAGCGGCGCGCAGATCGCCGCTGTGCGGTTCAGAAGTCAGGGTCTTGGCGAGACTGCTGCCGAACGTTCGCGCGTCCCGGCCGCCGGAGGCCAGGAAGCGGCAGGTTTCCTGCAGCGGGCAGATGGCGCATTGCGGTTCGCTGGCGCAGATGCCGCGTTCAAGCACCGCGTATTCGCCGTCGGAAAAAAGGCGCAGCCACGCGGCGACGACGCCCGGAGCGTCTCCGGAACTGCGCGACAGGCGCTGCAGCAGGGCATGGAAATCATGTGTTTGAGCGGCGTGTTCTTTGCCCGCGTCGAGCAGTCCGTAGCGAATCAGAAAGCGTGCGGTGCCCGTAGGCAGTTCGATCGCGACGGCGTCGGAACTTTCGGTGTAGCGCCAGCGTTTGATCACCGGCGGCAGCGCTTTGCCGGCTTTTGCTCGCAGCGTGCATTGCACGGCCTTGAGAAAATCGAGTGCGTTTCGCTCGCTCATCGGCGCCGGCCTTCCGCGAGCGCTTTCAGGTCGAGCGCCGCGAGGCCCGGCAGATGCCTGAAACGTCCGGCGTAATCCAAACCATACCCAACGACGAATTCGGAGCGCACCGGGAAGCCGGCGAAGTCGGGTTCGATTCTGTTTGTCTTGGCGCTTGGATTTCGGTGCAGCAAGACGCACACGCGGATGCGTTTGGCGCCGCGGCGGCGCAAGTGATCGACGAGGTATTCCAGCGTCAGACCGCTATCGAGAATATCATCGATGAGCAGGACGGTGCGGCCGCGCAGATCGATTTCAGAATCGATATCCTGCAGCAGCATCACCCGGCCGCTTGAACGCGTGCCGGAGCCGTAAGACTGGCAGCGCAGGAATGCGACGTCAATGGCGTAGGCGGCTGGCAGCTGGCGCAGAAGATCGGCCGCGAAAATAAATCCGCCCTGCAGCACCACGACCGCGATGGGTTTTTCGCGCGCCGGAATTTTCTCGTGGATGGCCTTGGCCAGCACCGCCAGGCGCCGCGTGATGCGCGAATGGGAAATCAGCGGCTTCAAGCCTTTGGGCATGGCGCTCGGCACGACTTACTCCTCCCGCATGGATTTCAGAACGTCATCCAGGATCGCATCCGTCTTGAGGCCGGCGGCTTCGCCCTCAAAATTGAGAATCAAGCGATGGCGTAATGCAGAGCGCGCTGCGCGTTCAATGTCTTCGATGGCGACGTGGAAGCGCTCTTTTTCCAGAGCGTACACTTTGGCGGCGAGCACAATCGCCTGGGCCCCGCGCGGGGAGGATCCGTATTTCACGTACGTTTTCACGGCAGCGGGCGCAGTGGGATTGTCGGGGTGCGTGGCGAGCACCAACCGCGCGGCGTACCTCAAGACGGGCGTGGCCACCGGAACGCTCGCGATGAACTGGCGCGCGGCAATCACCTGATCGGCGCCGAGCATTTTCACGGTCTTGGCAGCGCTGCCAAAAGTGGTTCGTTCGAGAATGGTCACCAGCGAATTTAAATCGGAAGGCGGCGCGATCAGCTTCAGCATGAAACGGTCAAGCTGCGCTTCGGGCAATGGGTACGTGCCTTCGAGCTCGATGGGATTCTGCGTGGCGAGCACGAAAAAGGGCTGGCTGAGCGTGTGCGTTGTGTTGCCGACGGTGACGAGGCCCTCCTGCATGGCTTGCAACAGGGCGGACTGCGTCTTGGGTGTGGCGCGATTGATCTCGTCGGTGAGAACGATGTTTCCGAAAATAGGTCCGCGCTGAAAGTCGAAACTGCGGTGGCCTTTGTCGTCCTCATTTAAAATGGTGGTGCCGAGAATATCGGCGGGCATGAGATCGGGCGTGCATTGGATGCGCGAGAATTTCAGTTCAAGTACGTCGGCCACCGTTTTGATGAGCTGCGTTTTTCCGAGCCCCGGCAGGCCTTCCAATAAAATGTGGCCGCCGGAGAAAATGGCGACGAGGACGCCGTCGATGATCTCGCGTTGTCCGACGATGATCTTGCCGATTTCGGCGTGCAGGGCGGCAAAATTTTTACGGAACTCGCGTGCCTGCGATTCAATATCGCTCATCTGTCTCCCCCACCTCTATTCCGGCCCCTCTCCGCTTGCGGAAGGGAGAACGCAACACAACGGACATGCGCCGACCGCCACCGATATCGGATGGCTAACCCCTCCCCTACCCCCTCCCGCAAGGGGAGGGGAATACAACGGCAAACGGCAAGCGTCAAGCGTCAAGCGGCTAACGCTAACGGATCAGGTCCTTCATTTCGCGTACGGCATGGCGCAGACCGGTGAAAATGGAACGGGCGATGATGGCGTGGCCGATGTTCAATTCTTCCATGCCGGGAATGCGGGCGATGGGAATAACGTTGCGGTAGTTCAGGCCGTGTCCCGCGTTGACGCGCAGCCCCAGCTCGCGGGCCTGTTTTGCTCCGGCTTGAATTTGATTCAGCGCTTTTTCAATCTCCGCTTCGGTGCGTGCGTTGGCATAAGTACCGGTATGAATCTCAATGAAGGGGGCGCCGGATTTGGCGGCGGCGTCGATCTGCTTTTTATCGGCGTCGATGAAAAGACTGACGAGGATGCCGGCGTCGGTCAGTTTTTTTGTCGCGTCTTTCACGGCT
>Ga0163144_10020468_pt1 | contig 13218 bp, 17 predicted proteins | sample OliLak19BULKMAT1_FD_123175 | JGI IMG/M metagenome (GOLD analysis project Ga0163144, IMG submission 123175) | Freshwater microbial mat bacterial communities from Lake Vanda, McMurdo Dry Valleys, Antarctica - Oligotrophic Lake LV.19.BULKMAT1 | ecosystem: Environmental > Aquatic > Freshwater >... | reverse complement strand
TCTCACTCACAGACTCGTAGTTTAGTGCTTTGATCGCGTTAATTTTGGACGGTTAGCTCAGTTGGTTAGAGCGTCACATTGACATTGTGAAGGTCGTAGGTTCGACTCCTATACCGTCCACCACCATCCCTTCGTTGACAATTTCCACAAAAAAACACGTATGTTAAAAAGAAACCCACTTGTCGACTATTGTTATAACTATTTTGGTGCAGACAGACAACTCGCCCGCATCAAAGAAGTCTGGTGGGGATAACTTCATTGCTTCAATAGGCACACTCAAGGTAGAATATATTCATGGGCGAAGACGCAGAATCACAGATACCAGAAGTGCACGACACGGGCATGGTCTATGACAAAATCACAGGTCAAGACGCCTCAAAACCTGTTACCAAACAAAGAGTTAAAATTGTCCAGGTTGGTGCCAGTCCATCAAACATTGAAGCACGAGACCCAAAAACGGGCGGACCCGTAGACCTAGGCGACGTTCAAAAAGTTGATATTTTAAAGACACTTGGCCGCACGGTTCCAGACAAACTAGCTCAAAGAGTCGATAAGTACTACAAAATCAGAGCAAAAAAATTTACTAAAAAATACATGCCCAAACAAAAATAAAATGGCCAAAGAAGAAATAAAGGTTATAGAAAAACATTACATAGAAGTCACCGCTTCTTACAGAAAGCGCTTTCTGATGGGCATTTTGCAAGGCCTGGGGTGGGGAATAGGAATTACCTTGGCAACTTCTCTGGTAATTGCCATCATCAGTTATTTTGTATCTCGAATTGATTTTGTGCCGGTTTTCGGACAATTTCTAAATGATGTAATAAAAACCACACAACAAACTCCAAAAAAATGACAGATACACCGCAAAAAGATCACAAACAAATTGGCCAAGAACAAGAGCTATTTTTTACTCATGAACTTGCACCTGGTGCTCCTTTCTGGCTTCCCAAAGGTTTAGTCATCTTCAAAGAACTCGAAAAGTTCATAAGGGAACTAACTGCTAGTGCAGGCTATGAAGAAACCTCGACGCCAATCATGATCAAAAGTGACCTATTCAAACAATCTGGACATTGGTCAAAATTTGGCGAGCACAATATGTATAACCTCGAAATTCAGGACGAAGACGATGCAACTCCAAAAACTTACACGCTAAAACCTATGAATTGTCCAGAATCTACAATTCTTTATAGATTCAGAAACCGCAGCTACCGCGAACTACCGCTTAGATATTCCGAAATTGGTCGCCTGCACAGGCGCGAAAAATCTGGCGAGGTTAACGGACTATTACGAGTTCGTCAAATAACCATGGACGACGCCCATATTTTCGCCCGCGAAGATCAAATAGAACCAGAAGTCGAAAATATTCTGGACACCATGGTCAAATTTTACGAAAGTTTTGGTTTAGAATACGAATTTAAATTGGCAACCAGGCCAGAAGAACGTGCAGGAACAGACGAAAATTGGGACAAGGCAGAGAAAATCCTAGAAAACACGCTAAAGCGGAAAAAACTCAAATATTCCCAAAAAGACAGAGATGGAGCATTCTACGGTCCAAAAATAGATTTGCACATATGCGATGCGCAAGGCCGCGAGTGGCAACTGGCAACAGTTCAAGTAGATTTTCATATGCCTACAGCATTCGACCTTAAATACATAGACGAAAAGGGCGAGATTCAAAAACCTGTCATGGTACACCGCGCAATCTTTGGCTCTTTTGAGCGCTTTATTGCCATTCTAACCGAACATTATCAGGGTGCTTTCCCCACATGGCTCGCACCAACACAAGCCACTATCTTGCCAATCTCAGACAAAAACCTAGAATATGCAAAAACAATCGCAAATAAACTAAAAGAAAACAACATTCGTACAACCGTAGACGAAAGAAGCGAAACACTTCAAGCAAAAATCAGAGACGCAGCAATTTCCAAAATTCCTTATCTACTTATTGTCGGCGGCAAAGAAGAAGAAGCAAAAACTGTAGCGGTCAGAACCAGAGAAGGCAAAGATGAAGGTGTTCTAAAGATTGACGACTTTATTGCCAAAATCACAAAGGATATTGAAACTAAAGCTTAAAACTGTTAACATTTGACGTTAACGCTTTCGTGGAGGATAACAAATAAAGAAATTTTATAGGCTAAATCATAACATCAACGCACCCCAAGTGCGTCTTCTGGACGAAACAGGAAAACAAGTTGGGGTTGTAGACCTGTCAGAAGCCCTAAAAAGAGCTCAAGATGTTGAACTTGATTTGGTAGAAATAGCACCAGAAGCAAAACCTCCTGTTGCCAAGATTATTGATTATAAAAAGTTTCAATATCTGGAAGAGCGTAAACAAAAAGAGGCGCGGAAACATACGAAGGAGGCGGAGTTAAAAGAGGTTAGAGTTTCGCCGTTTATTGGCGATCACGATTTGGAAGTAGCACTTAAAAAAGTAAGGAAGTTTCTGGGAGAAGGAGACATGGTCAAGATTAGCGTTGTCTTTAAAGGAAGACAAATGCGTCATACAGAATTTGGACCACAGCTCCAAGAAAGAATATTGACCTTAATTGCCGGAATCGGCGAAAGAGATAGAGATTCTAGATGGGAAGGAAGAAGGTTTGTCTCAATCGTCAAACCAACAAAGGAAGCCCAGCAAAAGGCACAACAGGAAAAGAAGGACAAAGAAAAGCAGAACGAGAAAGCACAAAATAACAGTAAACAAAAAACTAGAAACGCTAAACCGAAAGTAGAAGAAGAAAAGTCAAAAGAACCAGTCAAGCAAGCAGTTTAAAATATATTCGTAGAAAAGCTTAGCTTATTGTTTAAAGTTAATAATGAAACAGAAAACTAAAAAGGCAGCAGCCAAAAGATTTAAAATTACCCCAACGGGTAAAATTTTGCGTGCTCGTCAAATGCAAAACCACTTAAAAAGCGCCAAATCTAGAACCGCAAGAAACAGGTACAAAAAACCAGCACAAGTATCTGCTGTAGAGAAAAAAACTGTAGAAAGGCTCTTGCCATATGCGAGTTAAAAGAGGAGTAACAACCAGAGCACGTCACAAAAAGATATTAAAACTTGCCAAAGGTTACCGTGGTGGTAGATCAAAGCTAATCAGAGAAGCAAAAACCGCAGTAATCCACGCAGGCGCAGACGCATACCGAGGCAGAAAACAAAAGAAACGAGACAATAGATCACTTTGGATTATCCGCATAAACGCAGCACTGTCCGCACACGACATTTCTTACAACAGATTTATAAACGATCTTAAAAAGAAAAATATAGAATTAGACCGAAAAGTCTTGGCACAGATTGCAGTAGAAGACCCCGAAGCGTTCGCTGACTTCGTCAAAAAAATCGCTTAATAGTATATTGTTTATTGTCAACAGTTTATTCGTAGAAAAACCATGCTTGCATGGTTTACAGTTAATCTATGCGTGGTTCTGTAGGACTCCTGATAATGTTTCTTCTTGGACTTCTGGTAATTGCTTTTTTGTTTGCAGCCACCAAATTTATCGTTCCTAACCCTCAAACAATCCAAGAAGACAAAAAAATTCAGCAAGACGCTCAAGACGTAGTCAACCAAATTCAGCAGAAATCAATTGAAAATCAAACACAAGAAGTAAATTAAAAAACACTATACTCGCTAACCTTTTTGCGAATTACTGTCAATACATTGACAAATATTTTGGGCATTGATATTCTTCCCTAGCCTCTCGTTTCTTGAATTAATTCTTTTTACGAGAGGCATTTTTGTGGCTTTGAACAAACAGCTCCTGTTCTGCTAAACTTTACCCATGCCAGACGAAACAATTGAACAAAAAATAAGCAAAGTAGCGGCCGCGGGCAAGAAAAAGATAGAAGACGCGAAGGATCTAGAATCACTTTACCCAGAACTTTTTGGTAAAAATTCTCCACTTACAAACCTAATGCACGAAATTCCAAAACTTGCACCAGAAGGCCGTTCAAAAGCAGGTCAAAGAATCAACCTTGCAAAACAAGAACTAGAAAGTTTTTACGAGGAAGCAAAAAACTCAAGCGTCCCAAAAACTCAACCAGCCGTAATTGACGTGACAGCTCCAGGCAAAAAAAACAAAATTGGCCATCTTCATCTTGTCAGCCAAGCCATCGAAGAAATCGTCGACATATTTACACCTCTTGGTTTTTCTCTGCAAAATTATCCAGAAGTCGATTGGGATTATTACGCCTTCGAATCACTTAATATGCCAAAGGAACACCCAGCCCGAGACGATTGGGAAACATTTTTCGTCAACAGCCAGGACAGTCAAAAATACGGTAAACAAGTTTTGACACCTCACACTAGTAACGGCCAGGTGCGAGAAATGGAAATTGTCAAAAAAACCCTGCCTGCCGGCAGACAAGCGCCAATTCGCATGATTAACATTGCTCGCTGTTACCGCAGACAAATAGACGTATCCCACACCCCTATGTTTCATCAATTTGAAGGTTTACTCGTAGACGAAAATGTTTCTATACCCCAGCTGAAAGGAACTTTCGATTACTTCACAACCCATTTTTTTGGACCAAAAAGAGTCACGCGTCTGCGCCCTCACCATTTTCGCTTTACAGAACCATCTTTTGAAGTAGACATAACGTGTGATATTTGCGACGGCGCAGGTTGCCGTATGTGCAAGGAGGGTTGGCTAGAACTTGGTGGTGCCGGAATGGTTCACCCCAACGTACTAAAAGCAGGCGGCATAGATCCAAACAAATATAGTGGCTTTGCATTTGGCTGGGGTATAGAACGCACAATTTCTATGAAAACAAAACTGCCAGACATCCGCCTTCTTTATCAAAACGACTTAAGATTTCTGGAGCAATTCTAATGAATATTCAACTTTCGGCAAATTGGCTTCGAGATTATTTAAAAACAGACGCGGCAACCAAAACTATTGCGTCCTATCTCACAGCTTGCGGCCCGTCAGTCGACCGTATGGAAAAAGTGGGAGAGGACTATATTATGGATATTGAAGTCACGACCAATCGTCCAGACGCTTTTTGCACGTTTGGAATCGCCCGCGAAGCACACGCCATTCTCAAGTCCAGCGGCCAAAAATCCACACTTCTTGCGCCAAAAGGCCTAGCAACGAACCTTGATCCAGACAGGGCGCAGAAAGAAAAACTAAATGCCATTGTAACAAACCCAAAACTTTGCCCAAGGTTTACAGCAATAATTTTGGAAGTAAAAATTCAGCAAAGTCCAGCCTTTATTAAAAACAGACTCTATGCTTCAGGCATTCGCCCAATAAACAACATAGTAGACATCACAAACTACGTTATGCTCGAAATGGGTCAACCTATGCACGCGTTCGATTTCGATAAAATTGCAGGCGGCAAAATGCTGCTCAGAGCATCCCGTGTAGGAGAAAAACTCAAAACCCTAGATGGCACAATACGCAATCTGCCCACAGGCACAATTGTCATCGAAGACGAAAAACACATTATAGATTTGTGCGGAATTATGGGTGGCGAAAATTCTCAAATCACTAGTCGCACAAAACGCATTGTCTTGTTTGCGCAATCTTACGACCCAATCACAATTCGCAAAACAAGCCAAGCTCTTGCATTCCGCACAGATGCGTCTTCTAGGTTTGAAAAAGGCTTAGATTTGGAAAACATTTTGCCCGCCCTAACTCGTGCTGTTTATCTAGCCAAAAAAAATGCGTCTGCCAAAATAATCTCGGAACTTGTGGACATCTATCCCAAAAAACAAACTTCACCCCAAATAAATCTAAAGTTCGACAAATTAGACAAATACTTAGGGATCTCGCTAGGCCACGAAAAAGTAGCATCCATCCTAAATTATTTAGGCTTTAAAACAACTTCAAACGCAACACAAATTGCGGCAACAGCTCCATCTTGGCGAGCGAAAGACACAGAAACGGACGTAGACCTCATAGAAGAAGTTGCTCGTATTTATGGTTACCACAATCTTCCATCTAGCCTGCCAAAAGGAGAAGTTCCAAGCCGTCAAAATTCCATCCTTAAAGACACAATTAAGCTAAAAAACACTCTGAGATCCTTGGGTCTGTCAGAAGTGATGACATATTCCATAATTAGTGCAAAACTCGCAAAAACCACCGGCATCCCACAAGATCAGCTCGTAGAACTTACCAATCCACTTACAGAAGAATGGCAGTTCATGAGGCCAACGGCAATTCCATCTCTTCTTGAAGTACTTGCCAAAAATCAAAATATAGCAAACAATGCCAAAATTTTCGAAATTGCAAAAACTTACGATAAAACAAAAAACGATCTTCCAATTCAAGATCTAAAACTTGCAGTAGTTCTTCAAAACTCTAACTTCCAAGAGCTCAAAGGTCTTATCGAAAACTTCTTTTTGCTGACAAAAAGAAGCCCAACTTTTGAAAAGTTCAAAGAACAAAGCGCTCTTTTTGAAACCACACAAAGCGCAATAGCTAGAGTTGACAATATAGAAATCGGTGAATTTGGAATTGCATCAACTAGTTCAACTCGAACGTTTGGCCTAACAGGCCAAACAGCCATCGCAGAAATAAACTTGACCAAAATATACGAAGCCCAACCACTCAAGGCAAATTATCACCTCCTTCCTAAATTCCCACCAGTCATTGAAGATATTTCGGCAATTTACTCGGTCAACACACCACTCGCAAACATAATTGCAGAAATTAAAAAAACCTCAGAAATGGTCAAGCGTGTAGACGTTCTGGACATTTTCGAAGACACAAAACTTGGCGAGGGTAAAAAATCTATAACACTCACCCTAACCTACCAAAAATCAACATCAACTCCAAAGCAAGAAGAAGTAAACATAGAACGTCAAAAAATCAGCAAACACCTAGAATCAACACTTCTAGCCAAAATAAGGAAATAATGCCAAACCCTCAAGAATCAGAACCATACGACATACCCGACGATCCTCAAGAACGAAGAGTTAAACGCCTTCAAGTAGTCGCCCAAAACATAGTGCATTGGGAAGCACTAGGCAAGCCTATTGGCGTACTACAAAACATAGGTCGCGACGCCATTGAAGATTTAGTAAAGAACGGCCAACAAGCGGCTGTCGACATTGTCCTCGAAAGTTTGCCCAAAACCGCCCAGCTCCTTGGGTACACTATCAAGTCAAAACTCGAGTGATATAATAAACTTATGCAAGGCTATATCCACGACGTAAAGCAACAAGCGCTCGAAAACACAAACTTTCGCAAGGTTTTAGAAACTGGTAAAAATACTCAAATTGTGGTGATGTCCATCCCCCCGGGTGGCGAGATCGGCATGGAAACTCACAAAGATACAGACCAAGTGCTGTATTTCGCACTAGGCAGTGCAAAAGCCATCCTAAACGGAGAAGAACAAAACATTCACCAAGACGATATTGTGCTAGTAAAGCAGGGGACAGAGCATAACATCATCAATTCCGGACCAGACGATCTTAAAATTATCACAGCCTATTCACCGCCACATCACCCTCCAGGCACAATTCACAAAACTAAATCAGACGCAGACAAAGCAGAATACTAAAAAAAGCTTTGACACAGTACCCATAAGATTCTTATAATAAATTAACTGTCCATGATTCATCCTAAAGTCACACTCACTTTAGCCGCAATTGTTGCTTTCCCAACATTTGTTATCTTTTCAAATAACGCTTTCTTTGGCCCCAAAAACGGCTCCATAATCAGCGTAGACACAAAAGCAGATGGCATAAACCAAGAACAAACCAATTACAGCTGGTCCATCGACAAATACACAGAAACGAAAAACTTACAGCTTGCCGCGGGTGAAAACTACAAACCAACGTTCAATATAAAAGTAACTCGCGAAGATGCTTCACCCACAAAAGTACAAGGTGTCGAAGGCCAAGTGTGTGTTAAAAATCATGGTAAGCAAAAAACAGAAGAATTGCAGATAACAAGTGTCATCCAATACAAAAACAACAAAGAGAGCTTTAAAAACATAGCTGGCGCCGAGCAAACCATCAGCCCAGAACAGCTAAACAGTAATTCGAAAGCTTGCTACCCACTCAAAATAAGCTTCCAAAACACAGACAGCACCAGGCATTTTAGAGTCCGAACAGAGGCAACAGTTACAAACAGCGCCAAAAGGCAACGCGAACTAGCAGGAGACACAGATTCGTTTAGACTACCAAGACCCATTACTTCAACAACAAATTCTGCAACCGTCACCGATACTCAGACCTGCCCAGAGGACTACAACTGCGTCTCCTCGGACATAGGCCCTTGGAACGTAACAGATAGCAAAACCATAACGTATACAACTCTCATAGAAAACACATCCGCTAGTTGTAATATCCCAACTAGCTTTACCAACGAAGCAAAACTGACAGAAAGCTCAACCCAGAATACTACCTCTTCAAAAAGCACAATTCCGATAAATACTGGCTCCTGCTAGCCTACACTTGGACAAATAGTTTTATAATTAATCTATGGTCATAAAATTTTTATCTTGGAACATTTGGTGCGGTAAGAATCTTGCCGAGATCACAAGTTTTTTAGAAAATAACGAGTTCAACATAATTGCCCTCCAAGAAGTGCTGGACGCAGAAGGTGTAAATACGGCTGATCACCTAGCCTCAATTTTGGGCATGCAATACACGTATGCTACGGGCAACACAAAAAAAGAAAATGGCAAAACACTAAACGTGGGCAATGCAGTCCTCTCTAAATTTCCAATTATCACAAAAAGCGCGCACATTCTCTCAACACAAGGCAGGGTAGCCACCCAGGCGGACATCAAAGTTGGCCACCAAATAATCCACGTTTTCTCAACACACCTTGTACACACGCACCAACAAGCGTCACCTCTGCAAGAAGTTCAAGCCGAAAATCTCGTAAAAATCTTGCCAAAAGAAAAAACGATTTTAGCCGGGGACTTTAACGCGCTCCCAAACAGCAATGCTATCCACAAGGTAAATGCAGTTTTAAAAAACACAGACATCAAAAACCAACCAACTTGGTGTCTTTACCCAGAAGGATGCGAAACATGCAAACTTGGGCAGGTAGAACACAAACTAGATTATATTTTTACGACTCCCGACTTTCACCTAAAGTACACAAAAGTAGAAGAATCTAAGGCCTCTGACCACCTTGCCATCTCGGCAACCTTAGCAATTTAAAAGTCTATTTCTACAAATATTTGCTTCACAGGCGTATAATACGTGCACTATGGGACTAAAAGAACAATTATCTGCACAAATTAAAAAACCTAGCACTAGTGAATTGCCGCAGTCTTATACCAGTTACGATCATGATATTGACACTTTTACAGAAGCACGCAAAAAAATCTTAGATTTATATCAAAATTATCATGAAGCGTTACAGTTGGAAGAAACACTTGGCGAAATAGACGAAACTCTTAAAGAGAGCTACCCTGACACAAGCCAGTATGTTCCCGTAATTGGTAATCTAGAGAATCAATTTAATATTTTAAAAAAAGGACGAAGAACGCTTATTACCGAGGCAAGATTTAGCTTTGATAAAAAACATAGCGTCCAAGATAAGCAAGAAACTGCACACGCATTTGTCATTGCATTCACCTTCAAAACCATCAATAACCGCTCGGCAGTAGATGACTCCCAGGTGAAAGTACGCGTTAGACACATACTAAATCAACCAACCGACACAGAGTACTCATGGTTATGGAAATCCAACATGCACAAACCAACACCAATATTTTTGCCAAGGTATGAACTAACTACAGATGAAATGCGATCGACATTGAAAGAAATGATTATTTCCAGTTTTGCAAACCCCATAAGGGTTGACATTGAGAAGAAGGTGTACGCACATGGAACAGAAGTTGATTATGAAGAACCTGGAATAGACTTTCGCGATTCACCTATGCTATTCGAAAAATATAAAGGGCAAGATTTTTCTAATCCTTTCGAAGGCTCCATGGAACGAGCTGGGGTTATTTCGCACGAACTGGGAAGGCTCACCAGTATACGCCACAACTTGGCAGAAATTATCGATGGCTTCCAAGCTCAAGACAAAGAAGTGGTAGTAACGCAAGAGACCATGAATGACAGCTTGCTCGTTGCAGTGCGTTGGGACATTGGTCAGTTCAACGACTATGCGGCAAAGGAAGTAATCATAGCTATTCAGTCAGGCGAACAAGAAGTATCAAACGTCAAAAATCCAAACTTCGAAAATGGCAGATGTAAAGTACACATTATAGGCGCAAAACAAGACCATTTAGAAGTCAGGATTCCAATTACGAACAATGTGTCTACGCCGTTCCTAAGAGAAGTAGACAATGATGATCAAGAAATAAAAACTGCGCTTAAAAATGCATTTCAAAATCCCAGGAAAGCAACAGTCATCAGTCGAGGAAAAGTCACAACATCAGTTGCATACGCACGCCCAGTCCTCAGTTCTGGTCTAAAAAAAAATGAATTTTTAGGCAAAACAAAAACCGAAAACAGTAACACAGATCGTGAAACTAAATATGTATACACAGTTCAAACAGCCCAAGAATCCCAACACCAAGAATTAACAGAAGAAGAGGAAGACTATTTACTTACCGAGGAAGAACAAGATCTTCGAATTCCAGAAGGTGAAGCACACGGAGAAATTTATTGGAACGAAGGACACGGAACTGACGAAGACGGCTGTGACATTGATCCTAGCTAGTAAATCAAAAAATCACAGAATACGGTCTGTTTTGCCCAGCTAAATATTCATCAAAACTGCCTTTCAGAGAATCAACCCTAACAGGCAAAATCTCAATTGGCTTTCCGTCTTTGGGTTTGTAAGTGACAGATCCGTCCGAAGACCTATCCCAGTCTTGCCAAAACGGCTCGATCGTCTCTTTTTCCCATTTAAGTCCTCCAAGCGCTTCATTCAAAAACCCCTCGAACTTATCAAAGTTTTTGACGCCCAAAGAAGGACTGTTTTCTATTGCCAAATCACCGCTGTACAAAACCAAATCTATATCTTTGTGCGGCTCTCCACGTCGTCTAGGGTCTACCGTCCCACCAACTACAACAAGATGTGCATCAAAACCATCTTTCCTAGACAGATTTTTTAAAGAATCTACAACAGACCTTAAATTTGTATTATCAACACTTTCCAAATTTCCCCAAAAATCTTTTGAATCAACGCCTCTTAATACTTCGCCAACCTCTGCCATAAACCAATTATATACTTTCCAAAACCAAGTTATAATAATTTCCTGAACTGGGCATAAAACATATAACCCTCGCCAAATCCACAAATTAGTACGCAAGATATTGACAAGGTGAGCACTTAAGTGTACACTACGTGTGTGTCACAAACTATTCCCGTAACGCAAGCCCGAAAAGATTTATTGACCTTAGTCGACCAAGTTGACGAGCAGTATACTCGTGTCGATTTGACCAAAAATGGCATTGTCAAAGCGACACTTGTTTCCCCAGATTATTTGGATTCGCTAGAAGAAACAATCTACACGCTCCAACATTCTATGAAGGACATCAAAAAGGCAGAAAAAGAAATTGCAAAAGGTAACGTAATAACACTGGAAGAACTTAAAAACGATCTAAAAAATCGCATAAAGAAGAATGCCCGCTGATTCTCTTGTACTAGAGCGATCTGCAAGAAAGCGTTTATTAAAACTTCCGATAAATGTCCACAAGAGAATAGTCACGGCATTCGAAGTAATTCAAAAAAATCCCCTTGTTGGCGAAAAGCTTTACGAAGAACTTAGAGGCTACTTTAAATTGAGGCTGGGGGATTATCGAATAGTCTACTCTTATGATAAAAAAACCAGCACCGTGCAAGTTATAAAAATTGAACACAGACAAGGTGTGTACAAATAAAAACGGAAACCCTCGCAAAATCCTCAAAAAATATGCTTAAACTATACTCTGCAAGACAAGTAATAAAAGCTCTCCAAAAAATTGGGTTTTGTCATCGTTTCCCAGAAAGGTAGCCATCAAAGCATTTTGAGGCAGGCGGGTCTTACAAAAGAAGAATTAGACAAAAACATTTAGACCGCATAGAGACTCCAAAACCACAAAAATAGAATAAAATCTAATCTCAAATCCAATTATGAACCTCAGCCACAAATTTATAACCCAACTCGGTATAATAAAACATAAACATGTGATAATTTCTGGCCAAAAACACAAAAAAGTAATATAATCCCCTCGAATACTATGGGAAAATACGTATCATTTGTTTCTGATGAAAATTTAATCGATGAAACAAAAAAAGTAATTAACGCTTTTAACCTTGCCTTAAAAAAAGCCCCAAATAAGGTTTACGACAATGCAATCGACCCTTTTTCAGCCGTATTTCAAGGTGTTGCTCAAGGACTCTCAGTAACTGAATGGTTGGAGCTTGAAACCAACAGACAAACACAAAAAACACTTCAAAACGCAATCGGGACATTTCATCAAAATATAATAGGTTCAATGAGTGGGTGGGAATCCCTACCTACTGGCAGCATTTTCGATGTTAGAAATACCAAATTAAAGGTGATAGCTGAAATAAAAAATAAATATAACACTACTAAGGGCAATCATAGGATCGCAATCTATGATGATCTAGCCGGAGCCCTAGCAAAAAGTGCTTATAAAAACTTCATTGCTTATCTAGTAGAAGTAATTCCTAAATCAAAAAAAGCATATAATTCTACATTCACTCCTTCAGACAACAACACGCACGCAAGAAGATTGGAAAGAAATGATATCCGCATTATTAGCGGGCAAGAATTCTACGATCTTGCTTCAGGACATAAAAACTCACTCAAGATAGTCTTCGAAATTTTGCCAGAACTTATAGCAAACATAATCAAGAATAAACTGGAAGATCGAGAAATAAAATTATATCGTGATCTATTTTTCAAAACTTATTAAAAAGTGGTAATTCGCTTTGTAAACCAAAGGAATTTATATTTTCAATAGTCTCATCCTTGCTTAAAGTTGAAACTATTTGTTTGCCTAAAAGTAGGCCTACATTAACAGACACCGCATTTCCAATCTGTTTATATTGGGAAGTGAGATTTCCCGAAAACTTCCAATCATCCGGGAAAGTTTGTATACGCGCATACTCTCGTACTGTAAACGGTCGTGTTTCATCTGGGTGACATCTCTCTGTCTGCTTCTGAAACGGGGAGGTGGTCAACGTCAGAGAAGGCTCATCCCACGACATTCTACGCGCCATGCCACGTTTACCCCCGCCAGAAAAATAACTTGCACCCATGTATTCTTTTTGAATAACTTCTGGTAAATTCAC
>Ga0163144_10020467_pt1 | contig 13219 bp, 6 predicted proteins | sample OliLak19BULKMAT1_FD_123175 | JGI IMG/M metagenome (GOLD analysis project Ga0163144, IMG submission 123175) | Freshwater microbial mat bacterial communities from Lake Vanda, McMurdo Dry Valleys, Antarctica - Oligotrophic Lake LV.19.BULKMAT1 | ecosystem: Environmental > Aquatic > Freshwater > Lake... | reverse complement strand
CACGGCTGCCGGCGCAAGGGCGATGTAGAGCCGCACGCCTGCTGAACTCTGGTCGGCATCGCGAGTGAAACCGACTGTTCCCGCAGCGTGTTTTTCCTCCGAAAACTCTGAGCGCAGGCGATAGCCGATGTGTCCGACGCCGGGATCGCCCGTGCCGGCCGGGCAGCCAAAGCGGCTCAGGCGAACCTCGGACTTAATCCCCTCTTTCGACTCCGCCTGTTGATGCACCAACCGGTCGAATCGCAATCCATCGAAGTATCCGACCTTTACAAGTGCGATCAGGTTACGCACATGGTTCGGTGCCAATTCTGGCCGCAAGGCGATCTCGATGCTGCCGGCATCCGTTTCGAGAATGACGACCCACGGCAATGGCTTTTCGCCCTCGCCAACCAGCGTGATCGTTGGCCAAATTCGTTCGACGTCGTCACGCAGTTTAGCAGTGGATTTGCCAGCGATAGTTTGCTCGACCGGCGGCCGTTGATCGGGACCGACTTCCTCGGAGACGGCCCGAAGAAATGGCTGATCGAATTTGGCCACCGGTGGCGGTGCCAACTCCGGCCCGATCGGCTCGATGGCCACCTCCGACTCGCGGCGTTTGCAACTCAAACAAAGAAATAGTACGGCGAGGGTCACGATCCGATGATTCATGCGGGCCTCCTGAGCAGCCAAAATGCGTTAACGCTAATCCTCACTGATCTTCACTAATCGATGAAGAACTCCAATTCCGCCAAGAATTATTAGCGTAGATTAGTGCAGATTAGTGTTCAAACTGCCCATTGCTACTGATCTTCCAGTTGCTTCTTCAATCGCTTCAGTTCGTTTATGTCCACTGAATCAGTCGGATGTTCGATCAAAAAGTTCACATCCTTGAGGGCCTCGGGCTTCATCCCCTTGGAAAGATAGATACCCGCACGCATCACGCGGGTCTCGGGATCGTCCGGCTGAAGCGTGAGCAAGGCATTGAGATAGCGAAGCCCGCCATCCACGTCTTTTTCCCCCTGTGCAACTCGCAACAAATTGTGCAGCATTCGTGTAATGATCGCACGTTTAGCAACGGGCTTGAGAAACTCGTCGCCAATCGCTCGGCCGGCATTTTCGCTCGCCTTCTTCTTGGCTTGCTCGACCGTCAATTGCTCGCCACGATCGAAAACGTCGATGAATTTGCCTTCGCCCTCCTTGGGCATGTGCCGGGAGACAAAGTGCCCCGGCAAACCGATACCGACAACGCTCACGCCCATTCGCCGAGCCAGGTCCATGTAGAGAACACACAACGTGATCGGCAGCCCTTCTCGGTCGTCGATCACTTCGTTCAGGTAGCTGTTCGAGCGGTTGTAATAGTCGCCGCGGCTACCGTGGAAGCCGCGTTTCTCGAACAAGAACGTGTTCAGCGCTTTCAGCTTGGCCTCGTCGTTCGCATCCTTGGGAAGCTCGGCCGCGACTTTCTTGGCCATCCGCTCGACATCATCGCGGTAGCCCTGCACGTTGAGTTCCTCGTTGTCGAGCTTCGCTAATAATAAGGCCGCGTGAATGAGATCGATCTTCTCCTCCGGTCCATCGAGCGTCTTGACCAGTTCGTCGAACACTCGTTGTTGATGAACGCTCGATGCCAACTCCTTGAGCTTCGATATTTGTTGTTCGAGTTCCGCGGCTCGCAGACGGATGACTTCCGTGCTGTTCTTTTCCTTCGCGAGTGCGCCGAGGTCCGGAATCTTTCCCTCAAGAAGTCTCAGCACGGCTTTCGCATCTCCAGGAGTCGTGGCAAGATTGCTCCCCACGCGGAAATTCTTGAACTCCGCTTTCGTGTCGCGGAACTTGGCCAATCCAACCTGGCCGTCCACCCATTCCGCGTCGTCCGATTCGACGACGAGTTGCTCGTTCACATAACACTTCACCCCGGTTTTCTCGACGCGTACACGCAGCGTGTTCCATTCGCCCGGCTTGTAGTGTGGCGAAGGAACATCGTGCAGGATCTTCCAAGAATAGACGTCCGCCCCGTCGAAGCGCGTGAGGCGAAGCTTCTTGCCTGTCGGGTAGAAGCCATAGTGCTTGCCGTCATCGTGGCGGAAAATCAGCCCGGCCGCCCCGGCCTCGTCGTTGAGTTTCACGGTAACAGCCACCTCATATGGCACTGCAGACGGCTTGCGTTGGTTGATGCAGATACTGCGGCCGCCGAATCCCGTTCCTGCTGCTTCCACGCGAACTTTGCCGGCACGTTGTGTCCAGCGAGCGCCCATCTCGGATTTCCATTCATCCGGATCGAGCGCGCCGATCGTGACCCAGGCTTCCATCGGGACGGGGGTCGGCTTGGCGAGCAACGGCTTGAGAGCGTTCACGGTGCCAGCAAAGGCAAGGTTCTCGGTGATCAGCGATTTCAGCGTGATGACCCCCTGCACTCGGCCTTGCATGTCCACCACTGGGCCACCGCTATTTCCAGGCTCGACCGCGATGGCAAGCTGGATCATCTTGTTGCCTTCGTACTCCCGCACTGCGGAGACCACGCCACTCACGACGCTATACTTCAGCCCCTTCGGGTTGCCGAACACGACAATCGCCTGGCCATCTTTCAGCTTGTCCGAATCGCCCAGAGGAAGCGCTTTCAACCCTTTCGCATCGATCTTGATGATGGCAAGATCGCGTTTCTGATCGTGGGCATGAACGGCGACCACATCGAACTTCTTGCCGTCGGCAAACTCCACGGCAATCGGCCGGCCTTCGCCGATGACGTGGGCGTTCGTCGCAATCAATCCATCGGCCGAGATGACGAAGCCCGTGCCCAGGCCTTCGCGATTTGCTTCACGCCCCTTGGTGGTCACGACGCAGAGCGAGGGTTTTACTTGTTCCGCGAGTTCCTCGACGGTCTTCGCTTTCGATTCTTCGGCTGAGCCAATGGGAACGAGGGCGAAGAGCAGAAATGTGACGGCAAGGCGGGACATGTGACGCTCCATGTGGGAGTTGTTATTGTGCGAGAGATGGAGACCTGACGCAACCCTGTCTTGTTCTCGATGTTCATTTCGGCGCAGGGCCTAGAGGCTATGGTGCTGGATTTGTAGAATCTGTTAATACCTCTCCCCATGTGCCGCAACCGTAGAGCAAGCGTCCCGCTTGCTCTTGCCAAAAGCAAGCGAGATGCTTGCTCCACGTTTTGGGCAGGATTCTTCATGCAACTCGTTTTGATCCCTGGCGATGGCATTGGGCCGGAAGTAACCGACGCGACCAAATTGATCGTGGCCGCTGCCGGCGCGAAGATCGATTGGATTGTCGCACCGGCCGGTCTCGATGCCGTCAAGACGCACGGCGACCCGTTGCCCGAATCGACGCTGGACCTCATTCGCAAGCATCGCGTGGCCCTCAAGGGGCCCTGCACAACGCCCGTGGGCAAAGGCTTTCGTTCCATCAACGTGAAATTACGGCAAGGGCTCGATCTGTTCGCGAGCATTCGCCCCGTCTGCTCTCTGCCCGGCGTGACGACGCCATTCGACAACGTCGATCTCGTGGTCGTGCGTGAAAACACGGAGGGCTTGTATGCAGGCCTGGAGCATGTGGTCGTCCCCGGCGTCATCGAGAGTTTACGAGTCATCACGCGCCCCGCCGCCGAGCGCATTGTTCGATACGCCTTTGAACTCGCCAAGAATCAGGGACGTCGCAAGGTCACATTCTGCCACAAGGCCGACGTGATGCGTTTGAGCGATGGCCTGTTTCTGAAGTGTGCCCGCGAGGTGGCCGACGATTATCCGTTCATTACCTTCGATGAAAAACTGATCGACAACCTGTGTCTCGAACTCGTGCTCGATCCGACCAAGTTCGATGTGCTGGTCATGGAAAACTTGTTTGGCGACGTGATTAGCGATCTTTGCGCGGGGCTAGTTGGCGGTTTAGGTGTAGTGCCGGGTGCCAATTTCGGAACTAGATGTGCCGTGTTTGAGGCCGTCCACGGCAGTGCCCCGGACATTGCTGGGAAGGGCTTGGCGAATCCAATCGCCTGCCTTCGTTCTGCGGCCATGATGCTCGATCACGTGGGCTATCGCGATGCAGGTCAACGCATCGAGCAGTCCGTGCGCAGAACGTTGGAAGGAAAGAAGGGACTCACTCGCGACCTGGGTGGCGATGGCAATACGGAGACAATTACGAAAGAGTTGATTGCGAACTTGGCGGCTTGAACTTGGCGAGCGGAGCGGCGTAAGCCGCCCGATGAAGTTTCAATGACAACATCGGGCGGCTTACGCCGCTCCGCTCGCCAGCCAGCTTAAACCTTCAGCAACTTACAAGCCTCCTCATACCCAGGTGCTCGGCCTTCTCGCTTATCAAACTGGGAATAGCCGTACATACTTGCGGAGGCTCGGGCCAATGCGACGACTTGACGCCATTTGAACGCGTCGCGGGTCGTGGCATACTCTTCAGTTACGGTGCGGTAGTACTTCTCCGAGTGCAACCGGCCGTCTTCGCTGATGGCGAACTGGAGCAGCAAATCGAACATTGGCCGAACGGCATGCTTCAGCAAACCATAAGTCTGGGCAATCGCTGCCGCCCGCATCTGGTCGTTCTCGCGGATCGCTCCATCGAGTTCCTTCAGCAATGCGGCCTCATCCGTGACCTTCACTTTCTCCAGGTCGGCCGCATGTGGAAGCGGTTCCTTCATGTAGTTTGTTGCTCCACTCGACTTGAACCCAGCGCTGCGTGCAGAATCCATCGCGGCAAGGATCAGGCCAGCAGCCCGATTTCGCGGGTTGCTCACGCGCGCCATGTTTCGCCAGGCATTCGTGGCATCGGAAGCATGGATGCCCGCCGAATCGCCGTGCGTGCGGAAGGCGATCACCTTCTTAGCTTCTCGATCCGGGATCTGCCGAAGCAGTAGCTGGTTCGCGGCCAACGAGATCGCTTCGCCAACATGCTCGGGATCGAAACCCTCGGCCAGGGCCATCGCGATTGCTTCGCCGGCTTGATCCTGAGTCGAGATCAAAATCGTACCACACATCTGGTCCATCCAGGCGTCGTCGGCCTTGCGAGTTCCGGCAGTTGCCTTCGGCAGTTTGTGCTTCTCAAGCAGCTTGGCGAGAATCTTTCCCGTGTCAGTTAGATAGCCTTTGGCTTTTTGCAGCTCGCATTGTTTCGCACACTGCCGAACCGATTGTCGCAACAGTGTCACCGCGTGTTCCTTGCCCACGATGTCGAGCATGGCGTAGGCTCGCCAGGGCATGACGGCGGTATGAACGTCGTGCGTGTCTTCGACGCCGAGAATCGCGGCATTCAGCGCGTCTTCCGGGGTTTTCCCCACGAAGGCGAGCAAACGTTCGGCCTTTGCCCGATCCCCGTCGTGAACGGCCTTGCGAACGTCCTCCGGCGTTCCCGAATCCGCAGGCGTCAACGGCTTCAGCACTTCATTCTTGTGCCCGCCGACTTCTTGTGCGTAATGGGCGTTCCGATAAAGCACCTTCAGCAACGGCAACGCAGCCTTCTCCTTCGGCAACTCTTTCGCCATCTGGTACGAAGGAACCAGGGCCATGAACGTGTGGAAGCCAAAATAGTTTTCGCCGCCGAAGGTCCGTGCGTTAGAGAACGCGGCCGCGGCCGTGAGTTGCCTGAGTTCCAGTCCGGCATTCAGCTTCTCAACCAAGATCGGCATGAGCTTGGTCTTGGGCGTTTCTTGTAGAAGGGCAACGAGCGGTTCCAGATCGCCGAATGTCAGATCCTTGACTTCCCCGGCGAGAGCCGGGCAAAGCCCGAGTTCAGTTGCCAGGCCGGTGCCAAGCCCGGCAGCCAACATACCTTTACCAACATCGTCCAGAAAATCGCGACGAGTGTGATTCATGGGGGACTCCCGGAAGAGTGGAGCGAGAGATGGGGGTATTGTGACCACGTTCGAGTAATAGTGCAAGCATTTAGTGAGGCGAGCCGAGCACCGTAAGGTGCCGGATGCTGTCACTTCACCCGGCACCTTTCGGTGCTCGGCTCGCCAGAAAGCCCGCCGATCAATCCTTCGGTGCCACAAAGTCGGCGATGTAGAGTTGCGTGGGTGAGCGGCCATCGCGGCTACTCGTCCACATCACTTTGGTGTAGTCCGGATTGAATACCGGTAACACATCCGCACCCGGGGCGTGCGTGATGCGTGTCGTCTTGCCCGTTTCGATATTCATCCAGTACAGGTCGTAATTCGGGCGGGCCTTTTCGTCGGTATGATCGGCTGCCGTGTAGATGATGTGCTTGCCGTCCTTGTACCAGTATGGGGCCCAGTAGACCCACTTGTCGTTATCGGTCAAGGCTTTCTCGCCCGTGCCATCCGCATTTACAACATAAAGTTGCAGGCGATCCTTTTCCTTGCGGTCGCTGCGGAAGATCACCCGCTTGCCATCCGGCGAAAAGAAGGGGCCGCCGTTGTAACAGTTCAACGCCTTCGTGATTGGGCGCGAACCGCTGCCATCGGCATTCATGATGTAAAGCTGCACGTTGCCCGCGTTGCCGGCACTGTAGACGATCTGCTTGCCGTTGGCTGAATAACTTCCCTCGGCCGTGTAAACCTTGGCATCGGGAGTCAGGCACTTGCGATTTCCGCCATCGAGGTCCGATTCGTAAATCTTGACGTGCGGATCGAAGTCCCAGGAATATCGGCGGCGAATGCCTTTCGCTTTGTCGTCTTCGCGTTGCTTGTACTCGGCCGTCTGATGCTTCTTGACGTCCGGGTCTTCATGGCTGCTTGCGAAGATCACACGCTTGCCATCAGGCCGAAAGTAGGAGCACGTCGTTCGCCCAGCTCCGGGGCTAACGCGATGGTATTTGCCGGTCTTCAGGTCCTGAAGAAAGATTTGGTAGAAAGGGTTGCCGGTATCTTTTTCCTCGGCCTGGTAGATGATCTTGGTGCCATCGGGAGAGAAGTACCCTTCGCCGGCCCGAACGAAATCGCTCGTCAACTGCTTGATGTTCGAGAGATAGGCGGTCTCGTCCTTCTCCCACGGTGCAGGTTCAGCCACGGGCGTCAACGACAAAAGAAGTAGCGGAATCATGAACAGCCTCTTGAAACTCGGGGGTCGATCCGGGAAACTCACCAAACTCGTCTCTCTCTCATCATAAGCGGGCACACAAAATGTTCTTCGCACAAGTTAACGAGCAACTCGAAAAAGCCAAGGGCGACCCCAAACTCTGGATTTACGTGGCCGTCGGCTTCGGCGTGCTGGTCGCGCTGTTCGTGCTCTTCAAAATTGCCACAGGCCGCAAAAAGAAGCACCCCGATCTCGAACGTGGGCAACGCGAAGACCTCGCGGAATATCCGCCCCCTCCACCAGCAGGGGCGAAACGATTGACGGCGAACGGCGAACCCGTCCGCGTGCGGCTCATCGTGATTTGCCCAACCGGAAAAGCCCAAGACCCGATCTCGATGGAAGAGGTGCCGGAACTACTCGACGATGTGCTCCGCAACCTCGGAACCTTCATCAAGACCGACAAGCCACGCGTGAAAATCTGGCCGACGCAGCTAAGCGTGGCCGGTTTTGCACCAACGTTCCATCGACTGGTCGAATCGCCCGATACGGGCAAAAAGTCCTCACGCTGGATCAAGCTCGCAGGCCCTGCAAAGGCAGGCGGACGGCCGATTCTGCTGGGAATCGCTCTACTTGCCGACGATGCGTGCAAGATGGGTGATGTGAATGTCGGGACAGCGGAATGGAACGAGATTTTAAGAGTGGAGCGGTGATCTCCAAACGACGTTAACGCTAATCCGCGCTGATATTCACTAATTCAAGAATAAAGCGATTTCTGCGCTAATTAAGCCAGAATCGCCCAAGGACGTGATTGAAACGATAGGAGAGAGCGGGTCGCCTATCGGCGCGTTCATTAAGGAAAGTTGTGAGATTGGACCGAGGCCGAACTGACCTTGCAAGATCTTGTACAATACGTGGTCAACTTTCTGCACAGATAGCGGAACAGAAGGCCCAGGCCCGGATCGAGAATTCGGGCGGCTTCTCCGGGCGGAGGCAAACATCAAGGACAGGCTAACACGGACACCCATTGCAGGTGGCACCTGCGGCATGTGCTGGACGAGTACCGGCAGCCCTACAAGAATGGACGGCCTAATCAATCCAAGGGCAATGTGCCGTTGCCCGAGGCCGATCTGCCGGAGCCGCCGATCCTGCCGTTTCCGAAAAAAATCGAGTGCGATCAGAAACTAGGCGGGCCGATCGAGCACTCTCGCCGAGCGACGGAATTCGCGGAAAGGATAAACCCTCGCGATTTTCAGGCGCAGGTGCATGCACTGTGGAAAAACCTGGCCTCTGCTGGACTTCCAGCAACTTCCTGAAAACCGCTTGCGTAGCATCACATCAGAATTGGTTGATCGCTATCGCCGCCCTCCTGGGATCGGTTCTCGCCGAGCAACGTTTTTGCACGGATAGCCCAATTCGGATCGCTGCCGAATCCCGAAACAAGCGGGTCAGACGCCGATCCCGAAATCGAGAGAACTGACACGGCCGGCGAAAAGAGCGATCGCGACTCGGAGAAAGATACCGGTTATAACACCGTATTTGTCTCGCCGGTCGATAAGTCGTTCACGTTGTCCTGGGCAAAGGTCAGGAACCAGTCCGTCTCAAGGTCGCCGGTTAAATTGTCCACAGCTCCGCCATCGTCCTGGACACTCATTGCGTCGAGCAGCGAAGTGCCATTCAATCCCCCGGCCAATGTTCCCTGCAGGTGGGCTATCCGATTCGCATACGTCGCGGCGCGCACCCATTCCTTCTGGATGTTCGCCAGATCGGTTGCGTGCCCATCATGAATCGTCGAGCCGCCGAGCAGAAGGTCATCGCCTGCTCCGCCCGAAAGAATGTCTACTCCATCGCCGCCGATTAGCACGTCCCGATTGCCGTTCCCGGAGAGTTCGTTGGCCTGACCATCGCCCACCAGCAAATCACTCCCTAGCCCGCCGACGACATTTTTGAAGTTCGAAATCCCTTTTGTGCCAGTCGCGGTGTTCAGCACCAGGTTCACCGTCACCCCGGTCCGGTAACGCGAGTAATCCAGGCTATTCGCGCCCAGCCCCCCATCGAGCGTTCCGTTAAATCGCCCACCGGCAGCGAAAGCGAACGTGTCGTTGCCGCTGCCCCCGAGGATTCGGTCGGTGTTTCTGCCGCCTGTAACCCGGTTCACGCCAAGGGTGGCCGAGGGAGACGCGGACACCTGGAACGAAAGATCCGAGACGATGCCGGAGAAATCGAGCAGGTCCGTCCCGGCGCCGCCTGCTTCCGCGACTCGATCCACGCCCCAGTCCCCGAGGAACACGTAGCGATCGTCGCCCTTGCGACCCTTCAGTACATCATTGTCCGCGCCGCCGTCCAGCATATCGTTGCCGCTGCCGCCGATGATCGAGTCGTTGCCTGCCTCGCCAAAAATGTCGGCACCGATAGTGATCTTCGGGGACAGCGTGATCCGGTCCGCCCCTTCGAGACCACGGACGATGATTCGCCCGGTGATGCTCGCCAGTGGGAACGTCCCGGTCACCCGCTTTCCGAACTTGACGATTGCATTTGTTTGGCTCGCATCGGTCGCGATCGAAATGACATCGTTGCCAAAGGTGCCTTCGACGACCAGGTCCGCCCCGACCATGACAGGAATGACGGTGCGGCTGGCCTGGGCCGTGTTACCGTCCATGCCCAGATTGAGACGTTCGCCATTCGGCGCGGTTTCGTTAGCGAACGCCGAGGTCGGATTGCCGGCATCAATGGCCGGACTCTGGACCGCGTCCGTGACGAAGCCGCCAGCCCCCGCTAGCGCGGTCGGATCCCAGCGGCCGGCCTTGGAGCGCAGATGGTAGTCGCCGGCGGCCGCGTTGGCAAACAAGGGATCGGCGTTCAGGTTGCCCGTGCCCGTCAAAACGTCCTCGGAAAGAGTGTAACTTATCTTGATGGTGGATGAGGCGGTCTTGAAGAAGTCGTTCGTGTTGCCCCAAAAGATCGAATTGCGCACCGTGAGGCGGGAGAAATTTTCGACGAACACCCCGTTGCCGATGTCCTGATCCGAATCGTTGTTGGCGATGGTGCTGTTCACGATGGTCACGGTGGACCCGACACCGCTCTCATCGCCGTCCACGTAAACCGCGGCACCGCCGACCTCGGTGGTGTTGTTGTAGATCAGTTCGTGATCGAGAATGGCGGAGGCACCGTCATCGACGAAGATGGCACCGCCGATCGACGGGGCGAAGTTGCCGGTCCAGACATTGTAGCTGAGGGTGACCGGTTTCACGGCAGTGGGATTGAGGTTGGCCGCGATGAGAATGCCACCGCCCCAACCGTAGTTAAACGCTCTCGAGGCGACATTGCCCTTGATGAGGTTGCGCGAGAAGATGCCGTTGCCGGTGGCTGTATTCGGCAGAGGTATGAGGAAGACCCCGCCGCCGTGGTCGTCGTAACCCGAGTTGTTCTCGATCAGGTTGTCGGTGACGGTGAAATCCGACCCGCTCGCGATGAAGAGACCGCCGCCGCGGTTGGCGTTGTTGTTGCGGATGATATTGTTGGTCACGGTAATCGTGGCATTAGCCGAGTAAATCCCGCCGCCAAAGTATCTATACGTGCCGCCGTCCTGCTGCAGCATCGCCGGGCCGTTGTTTTCGATGATGTTATTTGAAATCGAAACATTGGCGAACTGCTGGAAGTCGGGATCGCTGTAGATGCCATGTAGGCCGCCGCTGATCGTGAAGCCGTCGATCGCGACGGTTTTGGCCGTGATGTTGTCCAAGAACACGACGGGAGTGGCGCTGGTGCCCGTTATGCGCGTGACGTTGAGGTTGGGAGCGGCGACCGCGAAATCGCCGGGCGTTCCGGCCGTGTAGGCCGCGACCGTTCCGCCAACGAATCCGCCCAGGAGTTGCACGTTCTTGTCGGGAACAACGACGTTTTCGGAGTAGGTCGCCTGAGCTACCTTGATGATCGCATCATCCGACGCCGCAGCCGACGCCGCCGTGACTGCCGCTTGAATGGTGGCAAACGGCGTGGCCGCCGTACCGTCGGCCACGCCCGTGGTGTTGTTTTGATCCACGTACAGAAGACTCGTCGCGGGAAGCGTGCGGTTCTCAAGCTCTTCGAACCGAATGGCGACTCGAGATGCGGATTTCATGGGGCTTCTTTCGTTGGAGATTGGAACTCACCTACCGGCCGCTGTCCCAGTCCGTGATTATCAATGTTACTTAGTCGCCGGCGTTTTTTCCAGCGATTCGAGGAGCTTCTTGAAGTCCTCCCGGCCGCGCAGCGAATCGAGCTGGGCGTCCTTCGCCATGCGTGCGGCGTCCCTGTAGCCGGCGGCCACGGCTTTCGTCAGCAACGCCACGGCGCGGCCAGCGTACTGTTTCTTCCGTTCGGCGTCGTCCTTGGACATGGCCGAATAGAGTGCCAACAAGCAGGCACAATCGTAGAGCAGGCCCGCAGTGACGTTCTCCCCAGCGGCCAGGGCCTCCGCTTTCGCGGCGCCTTTGGCGAAGTCGCCGACATATTGGTAGTACCACAGCACCCGTTGAGACACGGATTCGAGGAGCCGACTCTCGTCCTGCACCATGTCCGACTCGTGCCGCTTGACGCCAAGGTATCCATCCAGAATCAGCCGCTCGGCCGTGGCTCGATCCCCAGCCAAAGCCAAGACGTACCCACGCAGCGACATGACGTAGAAAGCGGGCCACGTGTCACCCGCCGCACCGAAGGTCAACTGAACTGTTGCCAATAGTTCTGCGGCGGCAGCGTAGTGCTGCTGGGCGACGTGAAATTGGACGAACTTGTAGAGGGCGTCAAGAGTAGTCGGGTGTCCTGGCCCCAAGGCTTTCCGCAGCCCGTCGAACGCTTCTCTAAAAATCGATTCGGCTTGGGTCGAGTTGGAACGGGCCACCAGTTCTCCCGCTTTTAGGAGAAAGTTGTTGTACAGCCGAACCGTGGCCGGATGCTTCTCCCCTCTTACGGCGCGTTGCGCCACCAGTGCGTCTCGGTAAAACCCTGCCGCGCTCTGGCCCCGGCCAGACAGAAACTCGTTGTACCCAGCGGCGATCATGGCGTCGATCGTGTCCGGATGGTTATCCCCGTGGACCTTTCGCAACCCCTCGAGCGAGCGGCGAATGAGCGGCTCCGCCCGGGCAGGGTCGGAACAACCGTAGCACATGCCTAGTGCTAACTGCGCAGTCAGCGTCCGCGGGTCATCCGGGCCGAATGCCCCTCGGACTGCGTCCAGATTCTGAAGGGACGCGGCCTCTGCACGGTCGAAGTCTGCCATGGCCATAAAGAGATGTGCGATATCTTGGGAGACATCCAGCGTCTCCGGGTCGGTCGGACCGAGAATCTGCTTCAGCCCGGTGCGAGCTTCCTCAAAGAGGAGGAGAGCGTCATCAAAGCGCTTTGTACGCGAGAGAAATTGACCCAGTTGGACGAGCGACTGCATGGTCTTGACGTGTCGCGGGCCGGCGTGCTCCCGGTACAACCCGATTGCCCGCCGGGCATGCGGCTCACCGGCAGCGTACTCGTGGAGCCCGTAGTAACTCCTGGCCAGAGTCATCCGGATTTCGGCCTCGACCAGTGGTTGGTCGCGGAACCTCCCTTCGACGCGCGCGGCTGCCCGGTCAATTGCCTCCCGAAGTGTCTGATTCGGGACGGCCTTCCCAAACTCCTGCAATTGCGAGTAAGCGTTCCCTTGTGCCAACACATCCCGCAAGAACTGACCTACCGCCTCGGCAGTCCGCTTTTCGCGATCCGCTTCCTGGCGGGCTGTCTTCTCCAGTGCCTCCCGTTCGACCGCCTTCGCCTCGGCCGCGCGGGCCTCCGCTCCGGCCTGCTGGGTCAGTGCCAACTGGTTCCTAGTTGCGTCTTCCGCTGCGATGGCGCGGACTGCCTGCCATGCGCTGACGGTAATGCCGGCCGCCAGCGCCAGGATCACAAGACAAGTGGCAATCGCCGCGCCGCGGTTCCGGCGGACGATTTTCCGCAGCCGATAACTGGCACTCGGCGGCCGCGCCTCGACAATCTCATCGGCCAGGTAGCGTTGAATGTCGTGGGCCAGGCCGTTCGCCGTCTCGTAACGCCGCGTGCGATCCTTCTCAAGCGCCTTGAGCACGACCCAGTCGAGTTCCCCCTGCATGAGCTTTGAGAGTTTTGCCAGGTCGGTTCCTCGATTGGCGGCAACGTGAGGCAGGGTCTCGCTGGAGCTGAGCTTGGTGCTCGGTCGCGTGGCCTCAACTTCCCGGACCATCCGCAGGACTTCCAACAGTGCCGCT
>Ga0163144_10020466_pt1 | contig 13220 bp, 5 predicted proteins | sample OliLak19BULKMAT1_FD_123175 | JGI IMG/M metagenome (GOLD analysis project Ga0163144, IMG submission 123175) | Freshwater microbial mat bacterial communities from Lake Vanda, McMurdo Dry Valleys, Antarctica - Oligotrophic Lake LV.19.BULKMAT1 | ecosystem: Environmental > Aquatic > Freshwater > Lake... | reverse complement strand
GATTTCTGTAGAAAGCCGCGTCGGCTGAGGGACGGGGCAATGCGTCCGGGGCATGGCCAGGTTCGAATATCGCGGTTCATCGTTCTCAGGCTCCGAGCTATCGGTAATACAGGAATTCTTTGGCATTGAAGAACGCATGACCAAGTTGGGCCCACGCGGTTTCATCCTTCATCAAATCGGCATGGCCGGGCGTGACAAAGTCTCGAGCGGCCGACGTCCAGCGTTTCAACTCTGCGTCCGATGGCACTCGGGCGAATACCGCCACGAACATGGCCCGCACACGCTCTTCCGGGGTAGCATGAGATGATTTCACCAAATGTTGCCCCCATTGTCGAGCCATGGCGGTTACGAAGGGGTCGTTCAACAAGATCAAGGCCTGGGCGGGAACATTGGTCGTGTCGCGCCTACCGGTAGGGAGTCTCAGGTCCGGCAGGTTGAATCCGACCAGGAACTTGGGTGGTTCCATGATCGACATTTGCAGATAGATCGAGCGACGCCCATTTCCGTCGAGTGGCCCCGCGTACAGTCGCTTGGACGGATCTTCGGCAACTCGCGGCGGAAAGATCGGCCGGCCATAGAGCGTCGGATCGAGCCGTCCGGCGACGGCCAACATGCTATCGCGGATGGCCTCCGCCTCCAGACGACGCGTGGGATAATGGTGACGCAATCGGTTACCTGCATCGTGTGTACGTCCTTCCTCGCTTACGAAACCCGATTGGCGAAATGTTTGCGTCAGCACGAGGCGGCGAATCAGCTTTTTCGTGGACCATCCCTCGCGGACGAACTCGTTTGCCAGGTAATCGAGCAACTCCGGGTGAGTCGGCTTTTCGCCCAGTCGTCCGAAATCGTCCGGCGTGGCAACAAGCCCCGTCCCCATCAGCCACTGCCAAACTCGGTTCACATAGACTCGAGCCGTCAGGGGATGATCGGCCTGAACCAGCGAGTTCGCCAGCTCCAGCCTGCCGCTTCCAGAACTCTTTGCCACTTCGTTGCGGCTGGCAAACATGCGCAGAAAATCGGGATTAACCATATCTCCGGCGGCATCCACGTTGCCGCGAACATTGAGCGTGTAAGCCGCCTTCATCGTCTCGCGCTCATCCATGCTGTTCACGGTTCGGGGAAACGCAATCGCCTGTTCGACCCGGCGATACTCGGCGAGCAATTTTGCCAGAACAGAATCAGGTGCTGAAGTATTCGGAAGCAACTTATTTGTCAGAAGCCAGTCGAGAAGTTGCTGATCGCCAGCACGGCTCTTCCCCTCACACCAGCGGATAATGGCTTGAGAAACCCAAGTCGTAATTTTTCGCTGTGCTTCCTCGGGAGTCTTCGGAGCGGCACCTTCGTAGAGACTTTCGAAAGCATCGAGCGTATCCAGCGGCGTTGTGCCGGAGTCATGACTAACTATGCCCGTGATGCTGATCCAACTTCGCTTGTCGAACCCAAAATCGTTGTTGGGCAACCCGGCCGCAAGCCCGGTCCGCGGTGGGAAGTTCGGGTTGAGTGACGACGTGGCGAAATCGTAAGTGATCCGGGTGATCCCGTTGACGCGCCCTTTTTCCGCGAAGGTCCGCCATTGTGGCTGGACGTTGGTGAAAAAGGAGACTTCCTCGCCCTGGAAGCAATTCTCATGCATTTCGAGAGAGCCGCCGAATTGTCCGCCCGCGAGTTTCAAGCTGACACGTTGTCCCGCCACCGTATGTTCCGGCGGCATCCGCACGGCACCCGGCAACTTCGACGACAAGGCATGAGTGTGATAACCACGCGGTAGCAGGCGCGTGAAGACGGCATCTCCTTCCAAGGCGATCAACGGAGTACCGTCTTCAACATGGCCATACTGGATGCCGTCGCCTTCTGTCACCCAACCTGCCGGCATGGTTGGCTTGGAAAAATCCGCCAGGACTTTGAACGCCTGGTTGTGTTTTTGACGGTCGGCTCTGATCGTTCGCCACTCGGTGGCCAGAGTATTCCATAAGGCGGTGATGTCTCCCTTCGGCGACGCGAGGCGAGACAAGGGATAATCGATTTGTTCAATCGCTGGTGTTTTCGCATCTTTCGATATCGGCAGTTTTTGCCAGGCCTCCGGCTTCTCGGCCGCTTGTCGCCAAACCTTGGCCATCTCTTGTCGAAGCTGCTCGCGAAGTGTCTGCAATTGCCTGATCGCCGCATCATTTTTGCCTGGAGCATCCACCACGCGCGATGTCCAGCGTGGAGTCATGAAGACCGCCCCAAGGGCATAGTAGTCGCGCTGAGAAACCGCCTCCAGCTTATGATCGTGGCACCGAGAACAAGCAACGGTCGTGGCCAGGAACGCTCTTGAGAATGCTTCGATCTTGTTGTTGACCATGTCCTGATGCACGCCGTTGAAAACTAGACTACTGCCATGTCGGTGCTCGCCCATGTGGTAGAACATTGGGCCAATCAGGCTATCGTTAATGCCAAGTTCAACATTGATGCGCGGCTTGCCAAGCAGATCACCAGCGAGTTGCTCACACAAAAACTGGTCGTAAGGCAGGTCGCCGTTGAATGCACGAATCAGGTAATCGCGATATTCGTGAGAGCCCTTGGCCGGGTTGTCCCACTCGTATCCGTAGGTGTCGGTGTAGCGGACCACGTCCATCCAGTGCCGGGCGAAGCGCTCGCCGAGATGCGGCGAGGCGAGCAGTTCATCGACCAAGTTCTCGTAGGCCTTTTTCCCGGGCTGCCGAATGTCTTGCAAGAACTGTGCTCGCAACGCGGGCGTGGGAGGCAATCCCGTTAGCACGAACGACAAGCGACGCAATAGCAATTCGGGTTCGGCAAGAGGGGCCGGTTTTAGCTTTGCGGCATCAAGGCCGGCCATGATGAAGCGATCAATCGGCTCGTGACCCCACGGGCCGGCAAAGTTCTTCGGCGCTTCCACGGGTTTTAGCGGCTTCAGGCTCCACCAATCGAGTCGTTTCTGGAATGCCGTCTCCCAGTCCGCGTTTTTTGGCGCTGCGACGGCCGTATCTTTCCGTGGGTCGATCGCCCCTTGCCGAATCCATTCCACCAGGATCTCGATTTCCGCGGGCAGCAGCGCTTTCTTCGGCGGCATCTGTAGGTCTTTGTCCTGATAACGAACCGCCTTGATAAGCAAACTCTCGTCGGGTTTCCCTGGAACGATTGCCGGCCCCAGTTCGCCACCCTTGAACCACGCCGCCCGATTATCCAGCCGTAGCCCGCCTTTCTGTTTCTGATCGCCATGACACTCGATGCACTTAGCCAACAAGAGAGGCCGAACCTTGGCTTCGAAGTAGGCGATCTTCTCGGGTGTTTCTGCCAGTGCCTGCTTCGAAGACGCGAAGACACTAATCACCATCAAGCCGGCGGCATAGATTCGAAACGGACTGATCATCTCTCTCCTCGATCAACCCTGGAGCGTTCGTTCATCTTAGCCTACTTCAGCTTCCCAGTCATGCTCGCTAATGGAATGCAGGCTATAAACATCGCCAGGAAAACTACAGCGACAAGACAGGCCTTGGTAACGGCGGCCATGTTTGGCGATCACACGCAAGTGTTGTGGGCGGCGCGAGTGGCGGAATTCGGATTCAGGTTCCGGGATCGCGTCTTGAAGAAGCTGTCCGTCTCATCGAGAAACGGACGCCAGAAGAAGGAGAGATCGTTGACTGGTAGAATGTTGAAGCCGGGCAGCCGAAGAAGCGGGTGTTGAAGCGGCCAGCTCCGAGCCGATCATTCCCAATGTTGCAAGTGTCGACGAAATCGAACCGACGAACTTTACTCTGCGGGAAGACCGAGCGAACCGGATCGTGCGCGGAGCGTTCATCGGAAATTTTGTGTGGCCCGTGCTCATCCTGGCGGTCTGGCGATTGATCCAGATTGCAAACTCGAAGAAGCGTCTCGCGCTCGTATACCAGCGGAAACCAAACATTGGCGCGATTCTTGTGGCACTACCCTTTCTCTGGCTGCTTGAGTGGTTCTGTCTCCTTCCGATCATTCAAATCGTTCGCCTGGGAACGATGTGGTGAGCCTTTGGTTCGATCGGGCTACTAGCGTCGCTACTGGCGGTAAATGCGAGAATACTCGGACGCTGGTGTGATGCTTGTTCCTCTGGTATACTCTCACCATGAGTACCGCAGCGTTATCCGTGTTGGATCAGATCGTCGAGCCGGTCTTCCGCGATCTCGGTACGGATGCAGCCCGAGATCTCCTGGAGATTCGCGCCAACAAAGCGGCGGCTCGGCGCATGGCGTTGCTAGCACGCAAGTGCAATGAAGGCGAGTTAAGCCCCGAGGAACGAGCCGAGTACGAAACCAATGTCATGGCGAGCGAGTTTCTCGCACTGGTGCAAGCCAAGGCCCGAGCACTACTGGCCCGAAAGAAAGCAGTCTGATGGCGACTTCCCTCCGGAATCGCATTCGTATGCGAGCGGAGAATCGTTGCGAATACTGCCGCATCAGCCAGGAGGACGTGCCGCATTTCCCTTTTCACATCGAACACATCATCGCCCGCAAACATTTCGGCACCAATCACACGTCCAACCTTTGTTGGTCGTGCCAGCTATGCAATCTGTTCAAATCGAGCAATCTTAGCGGGGTAGATCGCGCCACGGGTAGGGTCGTACGTCTTTTCCACCCGCGCCGACAGAAATGGAAACGTCATTTTGCCTGGAATGGCCCCGACTGGTTGGCTTGACCGCGTGCGGCCGCGGGACAATCGCTTGTCTGGGAATCAATCTCGCCCATCGTGTTCGGATGCGGCGTTTCTTGATCGTGGCAGGAGTGTTTCCGCCTTGATGGCGACAAAGAGCAAGGGGAGTCATTGAAAAACTGCGGATGCGGTTTCGCCTGGCCGAAGTTCTGGTCGCGCGGAGTTGGTTCTTTTGGTGATTCAGCGACCCACACAACAAAATCGAAATTCTGACCAAACTGCTCTTCACTTTCGCACCCCTCCGCGCTATCTTCTTTGCGCCAAGTTGCGCTTCGTGCCAACTTTAGATGGAGTGTCCCAAAATGTCCCAAAATGTCCCACTCAGCAAAAGATGTTTGGCTTCTTCGCCTGCCAGAAGTGCCAGGATCCCGCTCGTTACGCTGTGCAGTAGTGAACGGCAACATGGGCTGTCTCCAAAAGTCTTGTTCGCGAATCGCTCGCGTCGAAAGTCCGCCTTTTCTAGCAACCGAAAATGGCAGAAAATGTCAGGTTTTGTCATGCTGGGAAAAAGATGTTTGCTGGCTTAACTCTGAAATGGCTCCCCGAAGTGGAGAGGGGAGAGAAACACCTGGGTTTTCGCTACGCGTGTCGGCTCGGTTCGCGTATCCTTTCCGAACCTCTTCGCACTACGGACTCATCATCATGCGTTGCATCGTTATCCTTCTGGGGTTGGCTCCCCTCACGTTCGCCCAGCAGCCTAAGGCTGTTCCGCACGCGATTCAGAATGCCCGCGTTGTCGTCTCGTCCGAGAAGACATTGCCGAATGCCACCCTCATCTTGCGGGAAGGCATTATTGCCGAAGTCATCGAAGGTGAGACCAAGCTCCCGCCCGACGCGATCGTGATCGACGGCAAAGGTCTGACCGTGTACGCAGGTTTTCTGGATGCTGGAAGTTCACGCGGGTTCGATACCGCACTGCGTCGCACGGCCGGCGGTCCAACGGCCCCGGAGGATTTGGCGAGCGATATTCTCGCGGCCACCAAGCCCGACAATCGCAAGGGGCTGACTCCGGAATTCGAGGTGCGCTCGGCACTCAAGGCCGACGAGGATGCCATCGCCCCCTGGCGAAAACTCGGGTTCACCGTTCACCTCGCCATGCCCGATGGCGGCTTCTTCAGCGGGCAAAGCACGCTCGTCTCATTGAGTGGTGCAACTCCCCGCGATGCGGTGCTGCGGCCGATCTTCGCTCAACATGCATTGCTCAAGGGCATGCCCGGATCGGAATATCCGCGTGCTTTGATGGGTGTGATCGCCCATTGCCGGCAGGCCATGCTCGATGCCGCCTGGCACGCTCGACGTATGAAGGCCTTTGAAACTCGCAAGATGGCGGGGCCACGCCCGTCGTTCGATCCTGCACTCGAAGCGTTGAACGCGACACTCGAAGGCAAGATGCCCGTCGTTTTTGAAGCGGATTCGGCCGACGAGATTCATCGGGCCCTCGACTTTGCTCAGGAATTCAAACTGAAGCCGATCGTCCTGGGCGGCCGCGATGCCTGGAAGGTGAAGGACCGTCTCAAGGCAACGGAGACGCCTGTCATTTTGCGGCTGAATTTTTCCGAAGCGGGCGACAAGGAAAAAGAACTCCCCGCCCGAGTTCGCGAAGACATCGCTCGCGAACGGAAGGAGGAGCAGGCGAACGCCAGTGAATTGCATAAAGCCGGCGTGAAGTTTGCGTTCGCCACTCATGCCTTGACCGGCGACAAATCTCAAGAAAAATTCGGCACCAACCTGCGACTGGCAATCAAGGCGGGATTAGCTCCCGACGCAGCCTTGAAAGCGCTAACGGAATCAGCGGCCGATATTCTCGGTGTCGCGCCACACATCAGCAGCGTGGCCAAGGGCAAGTCGGCCCACTTGGTCATCACCGATGGTGCTTTTCATGAGGAGAAAACCAAGGTCCGATATGTGTTCGCCGATGGCATCAAGTTCGAGTTCGATGCCGACAAGAAAGAAGAGAAAAAAGAGGAACCCAAAAAGAAGGACGAGCCTAAAAAGGATCCCGCGAAGATCGTCGTGAAAGATCACGACACTGAGATTGAAGCCGACCGCATTCCCAAGCTTCGCACTCGCGGCAAGACGCTGATCCGCAACGCCACCATCCTGACGGCAACGAAACCGGCACGCCTGGAAAAAGCCGATATTTTGGTCGAATCCGGCAAGATCAAGGCGATCGGCCCGAACTTGCCAGCACCGGGGGGCGAAGTTCCCGTCATTGATGCCGAGGGCATGTTCATCATGCCGGGGATCATCGACACGCACGCACACTTCGCGATCAGTGGCGGCGTCAACGAGTTCTCACTCTCGGTCGTTCCCGAGGTTCGCGTTCGCGATGTGCTCAACTCGGAGGACTTGCAAATCTATCGAGCCCTGGCGGGCGGTGTTTCGACGGCCCGCTTGCTCCACGGCAGTGCCAACGTCATCGGCGGGCAGGACGCGGTCATCAAGCTGAAGTATGGTCAGCCCGCAAAGGATTTGCTCGTGACTACTGGGCCTCGCGGCGTGAAGTTCGCGCTGGGTGAAAACGTTAAGCGTTCCGACGGCCGGTTCCCGAACACGCGTATGGGCGTGGAGGCGGTGCTGATTCGAGCTTTCAGCGAAGCACAAGCCTATCGCAAGACGTGGGACGATTTCAAAGCGAGCAAGGACACGCTGCCCGAACCACGTCGCGACCTTCGGCTAGAGTCGCTGGTGGACATCTTGAAGGGGGATTTGCTGGTTCATTGTCACTGTTATCGCAGCGATGAAATCTTGATGCTCCTCCGCGTGGCCGATAAATTCGGGTTCAAAATCAAGAGCTTGCAACATGTGCTCGAAGGCTACAAGGTCGCGGCCGAGATCGCGGCTCACGGTTCGAGTTGCTCGCTGTTTTCCGACTGGTGGGCCTACAAGATCGAGGCCTTCGACGCGATTCCGTTCGCGGCCGCGTTGATTCACGAAGCCGGTGCAATGGTCTGCCTGAAGTCGGACTCGAACGAACTCGTCCGGCACATGTATCAAGAAGCGGCCAAGCTCATCAAGTATGGTGGGATGAGCGAAGAGGACGCCCTGAAGACGATCACAATCAACCCCGCGAAGCAGCTCGGCATCGAGGCCCGCACGGGCAGCATCGAGGTCGGCAAGGACGCGGATCTGGCAATCTTCAACGGGCATCCCCTCAACGGCTTTGCCCGCTGCGAGATGACGCTGGTCGAAGGCGAAGTCTACTTCCAACGATCCGAGAAACTGACGCCGTTCAAGCCGGCAACCGAAGGCCCCACCAAGCCGGCCGTGGTCGCGTTTCCCAAGTTCAAGCCGGACGGCCCGATTCTTTTGCGCAACGTTACGCTGCACAATCCCGGCAAATCGCCGATTGTCGCAGACATTCGGATCCTGAAAGGGAAGATCGACAAGATCGGCCGCGATCTGGACGAAGAGGGTGCGACCGTTCTGAATTCGAAGACGTTGCACGTCTTCCCCGGCCTGATCGACGCGGGCACGCAAGTCGGCTTGACCGAAATTGGCTCTGCGAAGGAAACACAGGACTTCAGTGAAGGGGGCGATTTTCAGCCCGATCTTCGTGCCGCTGTCGCGGTGAATCCAGAAAGCGAACTGATTCCGGTCACGCGTGCCAACGGTGTGCTCTCCGTCGTCGTTCGACCAATCGGCGGTGTGATTGGTGGCCAGGCTGGGTTGATCAACCTGTCCGGCTGGGTGCCAAAAGAGATGGCCATCGTCGAGCAACTGGCGTTGCACATCGAGTTTCCCAGCGAAAGCCCGGTGTTTCGCAACGATCCTTCGGTGGCGGGCATGGGTCGGGCGATTGCCAAGAAACAGCGTGAAGAAAAGATTCGCAAGTTGAAGGATCTGTTCGCGGAGGCCAAGCGTTACGAAGCGAGCCGAAGCACCGACTCCCCCATGGTGCCAAGACTGGAAGCGATGTTGCCCTATGTTCGCGGCGAGAAGCCCGTGATCGTCTCGGCCGACCGCAAGTCCGAGATATTGGAAGCCCTCAAGCTCGCGGATGAATTGAAGTTCAAGATGATCCTGAGTGGTGCCTCGGACGCCTGGAAGGTGGCCGACGAACTGAAGAAACGCGACATACCAGTAATCGTTGGTCCCGTGATGGACCTGCCGGTCGAACGGACCGACCCATACGACTCCGCTTATACAAATGCTGCCAAGCTGTACAAGGCCGGAGTGCGGTTCTGCATCCGGAGCACGGGCTCCAGCAATTCACGCAACCTCCCGTATGAAGCGGCCATGGCTGCGTCGTATGGCCTGCCTCTGGATGAAGCGTTGAAAGCAATCACGATTTACCCGGCCCAGATCCTGGGCGTGGCCGATCAGCTTGGCTCGATCGAGGAAGGCAAGCGAGCGAACCTCGTTTTAACCAACGGCGACTTGTTGCAACCCAGCACGCAGGTCTTGGGCCTATTCATCGACGGCAAGCCGCTGGAACCGACGAGCAGACACACGCGGCTGTTCGAGAAGTACCGCGAACGATTGAAGGAGGTCAAGGAAGGGCGAGCGCCGTTGGGGACGAAGTAGGTGATAGTAGCTTGCACACTCCGAGCCTGTGAACTTTTGTGGTATTGGGTTGTTGATGCTGTCTAAAAGCGAGCCTCCGGCGTCAGCCGGGGGAGGGCTTTCCCGATGGATAAACAGTCTTCTGGCCGTGGGAGACCTCCCCGGCTGACGCCGGAGGCTCGCTACGCCCGTTCGGCGAGATCGTGGCGAATTTGGCTGTTTCACAAAAAATTACAAGCTCTCCGTGTGTGTGAGTCAGAAAGTGGCACACCGAATGTGCCGACTACTATGGAGACACTTTCATGCTCAAATCAGCCTCTTTCCGGCTTCCCCTTGACAGTTCGTGCCAAAGCTGCCTAAAGTACTCGGCCCGATGTTCCGGCTGCACGATGCGCCGGGCTCGTTGGCGGTCGCGCGCAGGATGCACACCTATGGCCACGGAACAGGCCCCTCCTCGAAGACTCTGGCAGTTGCCGACCTTTCTGGTCGGCTTGGGGTCGCTTGTTGCGCTCTGGCACCACGGCGATCGCATTCGGCCCTCGCTGTCCGAACGCTATGAAAAGGCACTGATGGTCCTGCGGCCAGCCGTCGATCGCTGGCCGCCCGATCCGGATCAGGTTCAAGGCGCACTTCGCAAACTTCCGGATGCCGACCCGCCCGCCGACCTTGAGCCACGCGTGAAGTATCTCAAGGGAAGTGCCTATGTCGCCTTGGCGGAAGCCTCGACTTCGCCGACAGAAGCAGTGGAATACTGGGCCCTTGCCCTTCGCAACCTCGAAGAATCGGCCGACCATGATCTGCCTATTCCCGATCAGAAGAAGTTGCGTTATCGGCTAGCGCGCACCTGGTCGCACACACCTGGCACGGATCCCAAACGAACCATCGAGGCATTGCACAAATATGTCACGGCCGGGGACGATCCTTCCGAAGGACATCGCTTGCTTGCGGAACTCTATCGCTCGACGACGCCCTTGAATGAAGCGGGCGAACGCAATGCGTTGCAAAATTTCTTGCGTCATGCGTCGCCACGCGCCGATGCCAAGATGCTCAACGGTGCCCGCCTGCGGCTGGCCGAACTTCACGCTAAGCTTGGCTCTGCCGACGAAGCACAAAAAGTGCTGGAGCGCGTGGGAGCGGAGGCACCCCCTGAAATGTTCGCGGCAGCCCGCTTGCGTCGAGGTGGCTTGTACTGGAAGAGCGAAGACTATGCGAAGGCTGCCCACGAGTGGGAGCAAGTGCGAAGCATGAAGGGAGCCACGGACCAGCAACACGGAGAATCACTCGTTCGCCTGGCCGAGGCGTATGTGAAACTTGGTCGAGGCAATGAGGCCGAGGCAATCGTTTCCGAGATGGGCAAGCCCGATAGTGTCGAGGGGCGAGCGGTCACGTTCCGTCAGGCCGAAGTCGCTCTGCAAGATCCAAAGGGGACGATCGAATCGGCCATTGCGATTCTCGAACGGGCGTTCGCCGGTGCAGAACCGGAGGACATTCGCAAGCTGATTCCGCCTGCCGATTCCCAGCGGGTTTGCGAGGCTGCCTTCGCAAAATCCTTGATGAGCAAGGAATTTCCGCTCGCACTCCGAGTGGCAAAAGCTTATGCACGCGTGGCCGAGAAAGGGAATCACAATCGACTCGTTGCGGAAGTACACCTCGCCTGGGCCGAGTCATTGGCGAAAGAATCCGCGGCATCGCCGGATGCAATCCCTCACTATCGAGAAGCCGCCGAGGCCTGCGTCGCCATGGCCCAGTCGGATGCGACGACAGTCGGGCGAGTGGATTGGTCGCGCAAGGCCGTTCGTAGCTATTTGGATGCGAACGATACTGTGAAGGCGATCGGCCTGCTAACGGACCTGAGCGTACGCCTGAGCGAGTATCCGGAAGACCGAGTGGGCGAAGTCTGGACCGAAGTGGGTGAAGCGTTTCAGGCTGCTGGCAACACGAAACAGGCGATCAAGGCGTTCCAGAATGCCTCGCTTCATGCTGGCCAGAATCGTGCATCGGTGAAGCTCGCGGCACTGGAGTTTGAGTCCGACCCGGTCAAGGGTGGTGCAACCGCAATCGAGATTATCAGCGCGGTTTTCACCAAGAAATCCGGAATGGACGTTGCTCCCCTGGAGGAGGCTCGATTTCTTCTCGGCGAGATTCACCTCGTTCGCAAGGAGTGGGAACAATCCGAGTCCACTTTAAAGTCCGCCATCGAAACCCATCCGAACAGCCCAAGAGTTGCTCGTGCCCGATATCAATATGGCCAGGTGCTACGGCACACGGCTTACGAGTCGGCCCGGAAGATCAAGACGGATCGAGCGGCACTCGAACAGATCAAGGCCGAGCGATTGACGACGCGGCAACCTGGCCTGAAGTTAGACGAGCACATTCGCCTCGTTGATAGCCTCGATCGCACTCAGAAGAAGTACGAAGAGATGATGCGGCAAGCCTACGAGGAATTTTGCAAGGCAGAGGATCTGCTGCTGGCGAGTCCCGATACCGCCGACCCGGCAGTCGTGCGTCGCACGTCGTTCTGGGCGGCCGATTGTGCCTATTGGCTCGGCGAATTCACGGATTGCGCGGCTCGATGCGATAAGCTTGCGATTCGATATCGCGGCAAGATCGAAGAACTGGAAGCCGGCCGCGATTTGCATCGCTGTTGCACTTTTGCGATCGAGGCGGCTCGTCAGGCGAAGGATTCCGAAGGAGAAGCAGCGTGGGCAAAGCGAGCCAAGGACGCGAAGACCAAAGTGCAGGACGGCCTGCTTCGAATCAGTTCGGCCGATTTCGATGGCACGACGGAATCGCGACGACGAGACTATTGGGAAAAATGGCTGGGTATTGCCCAATAGACCAAGGCTCAGGAGTTGCGGTCTGACCGCCCGAGCTTGGGTTCTCCGCTATTTCCGAGCATCCCCAACCGCAACGGCGAACCCTTCGATCTTGTTCTCTTCGAGCCGAATGTCCTTGGTGTCCTTGGCGAGGCGGACTCCGACTCGCGTGGCCGCTCCCCGTGTTTCCTGAAGAACATTCCGGCGAATCACGAGGTTCGCCGTGGTGCCTTGCACGTCGATCGCGGCGGCAGTTTCGTCGCCGGTGTCGATGATCGTGTTTTCTTCCACGAGGTTCCGGTCGCCCGTGAATCCTTCCCCGCGTTCTGGGCGGAAAAGGATACCAAACTTGCCACTGCGTTTCACGATGTTCTTGCGGATGACATTATCCGTATCGCGATGGCCGACGGAAATTCCGGCCGACTTGGTGTCCTCGATGATGTTATTCTCGGCCAGGCCGAACTTGACGCCCCAGCAGAAGAACAGGCCGATGTTGTTGCCGATCAGCTTGTTGCCTCGCATCAGCGGCCGTTGCGAGCCCGAACCGGGATGCAGGCCAAGGCCCGTGTGATCGCGACTCTCGCACTCTTCAACGGTCACATCGTGGCAAATTTGCCAACTGATGCCGTCGCCATTGTTGTTGCGGGCGATCACTCGGCGAATGTTAATGTCCGCACAATCCTGCAGGAAAATGCAGCCGGCATAGTTGCCGTCCAGTTCCTCGTTGTTGGTTTTATTGCCGTCGAGTGAAACATTCTCAATCGCGATGTTCGTCACGAATTCGCCACTCAGGAGTGGGAACAAAGTTGATGCCGTGGGTTTGCCAGCCGCCCACAGATTTTCACGCAGCCCCTTATCGAGACGGAAGCGGTTGCCGGAGCGGGCCACGAGCGTTCGCTTAATGACCGTGCTGCCGCCATGATGCGGGTTCTTCGCACGCAGACAGATGCCATCGCCCACGCGGAAACCCTTGGCATCGACGAGTGTGATCTCCTGGTCGTACCAATCCGAATCGGCTGAGAGTTTCGATGAGACCGATGGTTCTTTCACGATCATTGTCTCGGGCCCTGAACCGATCAGACGCAAATTCGAACACAAATACACGGCATTCCGAAAGCGAAATGTGCCAGGCAACAGCTTCACGGTGCCGCCACCCATTCGTGCAATCGTGTCTACGGCCGCCTGGATGACGCGTTCGTCCTTGCCACACAG
>Ga0163144_10020465_pt1 | contig 13221 bp, 14 predicted proteins | sample OliLak19BULKMAT1_FD_123175 | JGI IMG/M metagenome (GOLD analysis project Ga0163144, IMG submission 123175) | Freshwater microbial mat bacterial communities from Lake Vanda, McMurdo Dry Valleys, Antarctica - Oligotrophic Lake LV.19.BULKMAT1 | ecosystem: Environmental > Aquatic > Freshwater >... | reverse complement strand
CCGCCGGAACCGCGCGCGAACCCTGGTGTACGTCTCGGCGAGTCTGTCGGATCTAGTAGGCCGGAGTCACCGCCGCCTTCCTTGGTGTATTTCGTATTGACTGCGATGTTCACTTGCTTGCCATCGATGCCGAGAAGCTTGCTCAAGAACTCGTCAAGCTTGGCGATGAGGCGATCCAGCGGGTCGGTGGGGAACGCGACGCCCGCCGCCTTCGCCTGGTCGATCAGCTTCTGAGTGTTTTCGTCGATCGTGAAGCCGTACTTGGCTGAGGTCGAGATGATCTCCTGTAAGAATGGCGCGAGCAGGGCGAACGATTCCTTTGTGGTGGCGCCGCCCGCCTCCGCCTGCGCTTTCGCGGACGCAAGCTGCTGCTCGAACGCCTGGAACTGTTCGATGGTGAGAGGCACGTCCTTGGTGCGCATCTCCTTGAGGATCTGGCTGTAAGCGTGTGCGCCCTCCGCCGCGCCCTTAAACTGGTCGTTACCCATCTTGTCCATAATAGACGCTATCGGGCCGAGGATGGCCTCGGCCGCAGCGTCACCGCCGAGCGTGACCAGAGTGTCACGCAGGCTGGCGAAGACGTCGCGGAACGACGTGGCGGCGGCGACGAGGCCTTGCTCCGTGAAAACTTGCCAAAACGAAAGGCTCAGGATCTTTGATTGCGCCTGAATGTCAGCGGCCGAGCCAGCCTTGATGCCGCTGAAGGCGGTGCCCAGGCCGCCCGCCACGGAACCTGCATCGATGTCGACGTGTTCCTTCGGTGGTGGTGGCGGCTCGGGAGGCGTCTTCGGCTTTTTGCGGAACAACGAAAAAATGCTTGAGCCGATCGCTAGGGCGCTTGTTGCAACCCCCCCCCACATGCCTAGATTTGACAACGGCCCGGAAAGTTTTCCAAGGACTCCGCCTGCCTTGCCGAGACCCTGCAATGAGCTCGCCATCCCGGCCGCGCCCCCCACGATCCCGCCCAGCCCTTTGCCGAGTTTGCTGCCAGACAGTTGCGCGATGTTGGCAAGGGTCTGCAAAGCCTGCGCTGCGGACACGCTGGACTTTGCAACGCTTAAGTTAGGCGCCACGAGGATGTCGTCGGCGCGCGACTGCGCCGGCGGGCGCGCTGAGAACTTGCCCTGGACGCGGGGGTCGTACAGCGGCAGCACCTTCACTGCCCCGGCCAAACGCTCGGCATCTTTCTGCGAACGCGCGGCTGCGTCGTTGTTGTACGTCCACACTACGTCGTCCATATAGTTAGCGTACTGTTCGCTAACACTAACACGCGCGGGTGGGCGAACGTTCGGAGGCTTGGAGGATGGGCGAACGTTCGGCGGAGGCTTAAGGCCTGCGTACCCACCCTCGGCGAAGGCATCTGAATACCCTTGGGTTAGTAGCTTTCGCGGCGTCCTCTCGGGGATCATCCCGGCCTTGTCGGCCAGGGCCACCATGTCGCCAAGAACAAGCGCCATGGAGCCGCCCGGAAACATAGAAATCATTTTCCGCGACATCATCCCCATCGCGGCGGAGATTTTGTCGAGCAGGCCTGGAACGACGAGCAGCGCCTTAGGGATGCTCGATATTAGGTCGATGAATCCGCCCAGGGGTATTGCGAGGCCACTGAGTGCCGTGCGCAGCGAGGCGAAACTCACATCCGCGAGCTCACGGATAACCGGGGACGCGTCTCGCACAGCGGCAGCGGCCTTGCCCACGAGGTTCGCCAGGTCGTCAAAGATGCCCTTCAGGGCTGGGGCCGAGCCGATCGCGCCGCCGAGTTGGCGCCACAGCGCCGTCCATGTGGCGTCTAGAGTGCTCGCGGAGTCGCCTAAATTATCGAGTGCGGCCACCGTGCCTTGGCTAAGGACCAGACCCAGGCGATCGGCTTCCGCTCCTACCGCACTGATATCCGACTTCAGGATCCCAAACACCGCAGCCGACTTTGCTCCGAGGATATCCATTGAGGCGGCCGCGCGTAGGGTGGGGTTTTCGATTTTTTGTAGCGCGGTCGCGACCGCTTGCAGCTGCTGTTCTGGAGCCATGTCCCGCAGCCGCGACGCCGAAAGCCCAAGCTGATCGAATTTCTCAGGCGCGTTGACGAGCGAGAGTTTTAGCTTGTTCGCTGCGGTAGCCAGCTGCTCAGTGCTCCCACCGCTGAGCCGCGCCACGTGTTCAAAGCGCTGCAAAGCCTCGGTGCTTATGTCAGACGCTGCGGACAGGTAGGTTATTTTGTCGGAGTAGGCGACTGCCTCCGTCGTGCTTGCGATGAGCGCGCCAGACACCGCCGACGCGGCCCCTACAGTCAGGGCCAGGGCGGCCGCTGCTGCGAGCCCGAGCGGGCCGAGCGTCGCCATTGCCCGCCCAACCAGGCCCGCCTGACCTGCAAGCTCTGTAAGCTTTTCTGACTGTATGGCGGCGATCTCCTTACTCAACCCTGCAGCGCCGTTCGAAGCCTCCCTGAATTTGTCCGCCATGGCACGAAGGTGAGGCGGGATCTTGCCGCCCTTCGCCTCGAGCTCACCGAGGATCGCTGCCACACGCTTCAGTTGCGGCTCGGTAAGCTGCGCCGCTCCGCCTAGCTTTTTGACCGCCTCGTCGACTGCTCGGATTGCCTCGGCCGTTTTTTTCTCGTGGCCTTCAATCTCGCGCGTGGTGCGACCGACGCTGTTGCTGAACTTCCTGAGTTCAGTTTCGGCCTTCGAAAGCTCTTGACGCATCGGCGTACCGTCCGCCGAGAGGACTAATCGATACTCCCCCTTAGCCATCGAGGCGCTCCTTCAGCGTTGGCCAAGAGGGCAGGCTCTTCCTGATTTTTCTCACGTCTGACTTTTTGTCGATCATGGCTCGGACGTAATGGATGGTCACTGCGACGACGTCGAGATCTCGCTCACGTCGCCACCGCTGGGCTTCCCACACTCGATAAAGGTCGACTGGCTGAAGGTGTTCCCATTGACCCGGGAGGAACCCCAGCCGAAACGCGAGGTCCTCAAGGCTGTCATGGAGGTCGCCGACGTCTACATGCTGTCTGAAGCGGGCACCGGCTGAGACGCCCCACTGTAGGACGCCGCGATCGTCGATGTCGTCTCCGGAGTCGTGGTCTCCGCCATCGCCTTCACGGCGTCTGCCGCCGTGCGTGCGAAAAAAAGCTTCTTTACCTCCGGCGCTTCAGCCTCCCAGTCGATTGCCTCTCCGAGTACTGCGCCGGAAGCGAAGGCGGCGCAGACAGCGGCCCATATCGCGGGTTTGACACTCCCGCCTTTGTCGATGGTGTCATCCCACAGACGCTCTACGTAGCTCTCCGTTGTGGGCTTGCCGCCGCGCGAAAATCCGACCGCAAGCAAGGCGTGTTGCGCTTCAATGTCAAAGGCTTTGAGCGACCAGGTCTCCATGTTGAGCCCGAGCACTTTGTGAATGAGCCACTCGCCCGGCGACTCAAAATTAAAGCGGCGATGAAGCGCCTTCATGTCGGCGCTCGCGAACTTGATCGCGCGGTCCTCTCCGCCGAATACGGCTCGGAACTCTCTCATTGTTAATCCTCGGAAGCGTTGTGTTAGGAGAACGTGCCGGTAGCGACGTCTCCGGCGACCATCAGCTCAGCGCTGAAATCGGGAATATCGTCGTGCCTGAAGTTGACCGCATAGGACGTCAGCCAGGACTCTCCGGAGTACTTCTTCGCGCCAGAACCTCCGCCCTCTGGGCCGAGCTCGAAGGTCGACGTAGTCGACTGGTTGATGAGGGCCGCGAAGTAGCGGTGAGTCCCTGCAACCCCATTCACACCGCCGCGTCGGCCGAAGGCTACGACGAAGGTGATGGAAGTGACGGTCCCTGACACGATCTGCGCTCGGGTGTAGCGCTTCACTGCCGCGGCCGCGCCGAGTTCGATCCGCTGCGCACCCACAGCGCCGACCAAAGCGAACGTGATTAGGTCAGTCCACGTTGAGTTATCAACCGAATCTTGGATCGTGATGAGGATGCTTGATCCAGTGACCGCGGTTACGTGGAGGTGACCAACACCACCGAGCGCTGTGGCGGTTGACTCGTCTACGCCTGTGTAGTTGCCTGTAGCCGTCTCCGCGCTCAAGGCGTGAAGAGACACACCGATGTCGAGCCGGTCATCGGACTTGAACTCAGCAGCAAGGCCGACGAGGGACTCTTTGTCGAACGAACTGAAGTGCTGGTCTTCCAGCACCATTTTGCCCATATCGACAAGGGAGCCGATCGCCATGCCGCCCACGCCGAGGGTGAGAATAGCGGGTGTCTCCTGTTGGGCCAGGTCATCGAGGGTCGCCTGTGACAAGCCTGAGGCAACGTCGAACTCGCCCTCGATGCTGAGGCCGCCATCGCGGAAACTGTCAACCGGCCGCTGGCGCCACGACTGCCCGAAGCCCTTCGACTCCACGACCTCTTTCGTTCGGGTGATAGTGCCGCTATGAAATCGGGAGTAAGGCGCATACTCGTCCAACAAAAAAACCGCGGTTTTCCCGTGGACCTTCGACGCCGCGGCAGTCTGGTAAGGGCCTGCTAGCGAGATGTTGCCACCGTCGCTAAGGCCCTTAGTAACACGACGTCGACCGAAGTCGCCCATCGTCTCACTCTGTTGCCGATCGGTTTTCCCGGGAAGGCCGGACGGTGCGCCAGTAAGGTAGGCGCTGATGTCAGCAAGTGTGCCGGAAAGATCGTCTAGCTTGAAAACTGCGGTGCGGCCGTGCTTGACTGACATGTTGTCTCCTTGGTAAGGGTTTGGGCTGAGCGCTTAGCGCTTCGCTGCGCCTTCGGCGACGAGGGCTGCGATGACTGAATCGGGCGCGCTCGAGGGGATCTCCGCGCCAGCGTCAACGCGAATCTCGGGCACGGGCAAGCCAGTCGTCGAAGAAGACGAAGGCGCATAGTTGAAGCCGCGCAAAGCGATCGCGCGGCCGGTGGACTGGGTCTCGGTCTTAGCCATTGTCGGACTCCTTGGGGTCGTTGTGGTTGCACGCCTGACACACCCAGACGTCACGGCCATCGCCGGGCGCTGCGGAGGAATGGCAACGGGGGCACTCCCACGATGGGATAGCCTCGCCACCGTCTTGCAGCGCGGCATCGACCGTTGCGAGTAACGCCGCGACCTGTAGGCGGACGGCGCGAATCTGTGGAGTGGTCATGACGGGTCTTTGTGAATCTGAAAGGACATGAGGAATCTGGGACGGTTTGTCTCGTCGAAGTAGGGGCCATGAATCGCACCCTCGGGCTGGACGTCGAAGTACAGGACGCCGGAAAGGATGACAGGACCAAGGTTCGCAAGCTGGTCGTAGACCTGCTTCGCCTTCGCGCGCGCGAGACTGGTACCGTTTTCCACACCGCGCACAACGATCTGAACGCCGGGCCGCTGCACCAGGTCGGGCGAGAGGCTTGGGCAGAACGTCCGAATCGGGCTCTCGCCTGACAGCTCCACCATTCCGACCGCGAGGACGGAACAGGTGTCAGGGATCGTCGACGAAAACACATTGGTGCCAGCGACGAGGCCGACCCCTGCTGCCGCGAGGTACGTTACGAGCTCATCGCCCAGCATTCGCCACCTCCGCGTCAAGATCCGCACGCACACCTTCGATGGCGGCCAAGGCCGCGGCCGTGAAGGGCCGATTCAGAAAGCCCGCATGGCCGTGCTTGTGCTTGATGGTGTAGTCGGTCTCCTGAACGATCGCGTACACGTTCGCCCGACGTCGGCCAAGAAACGGAACAAGCGCCGCCCCGCCCGCGTAGACCGCAACTGAGACGCGGCCGCCCTTGACACTGACCTTTGCGGCGATCGAATCGCGCAGCTGTCCGCCGTCCTCGTCGTCAACGGGCGCACCGGCCTTTGCTTGTGGGACCACAATTCCTGGGACCGCGGCGAAACGAGTCTTGAGAATTCGCGTGCCAGCGGCGCCCAACTGGCGCATCTGTGAGATGACGTGCCCCAAGCCGTCGCTTTTCTCGTCGATTTTGATATGAAGAAGAGTCACGCGCGGATCTCCCAGTGGTGGAGGCCCGCATGGTCATCGAGGCGTGCTATCGAAAGGATCGGCGGCCGCGCCGGAGTGAACCCGGCCGGCAACGTGATTCGATCGCTCGGGCCGAATGCCACGGCGTTACCGTCCACATCGGTCGGGCTCGCGATGATGAATGTCTGAGAGACCACCTCGCGCCCAGCCGAATCCCGAACGTTTCGCACGTCGTGCTGCACGCGTGCCTTGACTGCGACCGACGCGCCGAAGGTCTTGTCTCCCGACGCAGCCGTGGTGGACGGCGGCTCGACCGTGATCGTGTGGATCAGAAGCTGTGCGATCTGAGGCGACAGCATCACACGTGCCTTACATGCGATCGCAGGAGCGCTGCAGCAAGCGGCGGGAGGGGCGACTGCGCGAGTTCGATCCCTGTCTGGTACTGCTCCGAGGTAGAGCCCACTTGCCGCGCGACCAGGGGGCGGCCACCACGGGAAGTGAAGTAGTCCTTTACCGTCTCGATACAGGCCTTCTCGACGTCATAGATCGATCGGCATTCGTCGGGCGGGTCGAACGTGATCGTCCGTGCCCTCTGTGGGGTTGCGGTCTCCTCGGCTGTCAGGTCGGCCGTTACGACGATCTTGCCGCTGGTAGGGGTCCCTTGGATCAGGAACCTGCCGTTGTTCGACGCCACGGCAAATCCTGTGGCTACCAGCACGTCTCCGGCCGTGAGCAGCGACGGGAAACCGGAGGCCGCATCGTTGAATGAGTTATCAGTCGCATCGACCGTCAACGTTGTAACGTTGGCCAGGCTCTGAGACGCGAGGATGTACCCACCCTGATACGAGACCGAGATCAGGGGCTCCTCGCGGCCTGCAAGGGCCTGTCCGAAGCCTGGGAATCTTTGGTGCCCAGAGAGTCCAGACACGCGCTGCGCTGTCCACTCCCAGCCGGCACGGCGGTAGAGCGTGCCTTCCTCGCGGTCGCCGATGGTGTAGTCAGTCACGGGGATGCCATCAAACGAAACCAGGATCACCCGAGAGATCGGCGTCCGTGAGACCTGGATCTCAAGCAAGTCATTACCCAACTGAGACTCGATGACGCCGGCGCGCGCGAATTCGCGACGACAGTGGCGAACGATAGCGGCGCTTGCCTGATCGATCAGTCTTTCGACGAGCTGAAGATCTCCCTGCCCCATCTCATCGATGACGGTCTGAGCACGCGTCAGCCGGCGCGTGCTGGCCGGGGTCGAGACCGTGATGCCCACTTAGCTCCGGCTAGATCCTGCGGGTTCAAGGCCTTCCCGATCGGTTCTTCCCAAAACATCAACACCCTCACCGGCGGTGGTGGGGAAGGTCTTTTTCGGGGCGTTTCCTGGGAGGACGGCAACACCGAGATCGATGAGGCTCTTTGCCTCCGACGCAGAAAAGGTCGCATCCTCACCCATGAGATAGCCGCGGGCGGCGGCTACGAAAGTAACCTTTACGTCCTTTTGAGGAACCGCCGATGTACCAGTGGGCGCCACAGCCGGCTCGGGTTTGTCCGCTTCGACTGCGACGCCGGCGGCAATAAAGGCTGCCGCGATTGCCTGGTTAAAGGCCGCTGTTTCGCCGGCGAAGAACGGCAAGGGCGGCTTCGGATCGTGCTCACCTCGGGCCTGCACGAATCGCACGAGGACGAGCTCAGGCGTCGGCGTCGCGACCTTCGCGGCCTTCGCCGCACGAAGCCGCTTGACGTCGTTGCCAGTGAGCATGATCGCCACTCCACGATCTACGAGGGCTCTCGCTTCGTCTTCTGAAAAGCCGGCGGTTTCGCCCGCCATATAAGGCGACGACCCTCGAAGAAAACGGACCAAGATTGTTTGCATTTGAGTCCTTCGTCAGTGTGCGAGAGTTAGACCGGGGTCCGATCCGAGCCGTACAGGATGACCTGAGAACACACGCCGATCGTTGGGGATGTGCCACCGACGAAGGCAACGACCTCGACCACGCGGATGTAACGACGCGCGGCCGACAAATTGATATCTTTTTCCGCGAGCGTCGACGCGGTGGTGTTCTCCGTCAATGCGCCGGCAGCGGCCACCTCTCCCCCCGGTACAAAATCCGCGTAGGTGGAATTATCAGCCGAGTCCTGCAGCTTGAAAGTCGCGGTGAACGACGTCGGGGTCCCGCTCGTAGCACCAAGCGAACCGACAAGAGTGCATCCCGTGTAGAGGGCGCCACCGGGTGTCGCGCGGTCGATGCCGGTGCCGTTTCGGGTGGCGGCCGCGACAGCAGCCGGCACAGTACCGATACGGGAGACAAACAGGGATCCGAGTTTCTTGGCGAGGCCGTAGTTCATTTTGTGTCCTTGCATCGTGGGGCCAGGCGGCCCCACTGTTTCAGTGTGTCAGTGTTGTGGGTTAAGCGAGAGTAACGCCGGTGATGCAGCTTCCCGCTTCCTGGTAGCGGAGATTAAAGTCCATCTCCCGGATTACACGGACTGCCGTTTCGTCCTTCGAAATTCCGGAAACCACGACTCCGGAGTCCTCGTAGGCGCCACCGGGGAAGACGTCGATTTGCGTATTGAGCGTGTCCGCAATCATCATGCTCGGACCGTGAGCACAGTACGTCTCGGTTTCGGTTCCACCGCCCAGATTTTTGGGAATCTGGTTTGTCTTGTGAACGGGGAAACCGAGGACGCGTCCGCTCGGCGCCTGGGCATCGCGGAGTTCGAGGCCCGACTTGTACGGCCGTGCCCCTGCGTCCGTTGCCGGAGCGACGTTCTGGAGGCCGTAATACGTGCGCGGTACCATGATCCAGTGGATAGAGTCGGGCTCAATGAGGATGTTTGCCTCCTCGACCAGGCGCAGCGCCTTGGCGTGGTCCGCATCGACGGTTGCCAATGTAACGCCCGTCTGTGCGAAGACGTTGCCCGTTACCAGCAGATTCCTCAGCCCGCGGGGGCTGTAGGCCGTGCCGTCGCCGCGGATCAGACTCAGGTCCTCTGCGAGCACGATTACTTGAATCATGTCGTCTAACACGAATTGGTCGGCGGACAGGCCGCCCTGACCACCCGAAAAACGAAGCATGTCGTTCGAAATGATCGAGAGACCTGCGAGCTTTTTTCGAAGGAACTGCATCAGTCCAATGCCGGGCTTCGATGCGGTGATTGAGACACCCTCACCGATCCAGTAGGCGGTTCCGGCGGTCGTCTGACGCCGGAGGGTAAGACTCCCGGCCGGGTTCGGAATAACGCGCGAGATCGAACGAATCACGGGCTTGTTTCGGAGGAGCTCGATGAACTCCGCCGACCACTGAGGAGCGACCAGGTTGGCCAGGCTGTCTGGGTTATTCGCGGTGGCGGCGGTCGCCTTGAGCTTGAGATTCTGGTCGAGCGCCTTGAGTACAGGGTCGTCTGCGCCCCACTCTTTCTTGACGTAAAAGATCGCGGCCTCGGTGTCGTTAGTCTTGCCACGCATCTGCGCAAGCGCCTGCGCGCGAATCACCCGAGCGAACATGTGGCCGACGGGAAGCGCCGACTTGTTGCCTCCGTGCGCGTGCTCATCAAGCATGTCGCGCATCGTGCTCATCGTCTTGTCTGTCAGTGGCGTAAGGCGCTTTTCGAGCACCGTGTTCGTTTCTTCCGCCACAGTGCGGCGAAGAAAAGATTCCAATTCCTCCGGGCTCTTGAAACCAGCGGAAGGGACTGCGGTGACGTCGGCGGTGGTGGGCATTGTTTTGGGCTCCTACTAGTCGAGACGGCCGACGGCGCGATTGATTCTCGCGTGAACCGTCTCGGCCACACCCGCGATGATGAGACCCTTGAGTCGATCGCGGGTGATCATCTCCAGGGGGTTGAAAGTCTTTGGTTCCGCAGCAGGCTCAGCCTGCGCGGGATTCGCCGCCACGACTGCGACGCTCGCAGAGCTCGCGGACAACAAACGGAAGGCGTTCGCTGCGACATCCTTCGGCATCCATATCCCGCCCGGCTCTACGCCATCGAGGATCTCTTCTGCCGCCTTGCGTAGCGGGGCCAGGTCCAGCGACATCGCCTTCGCGAGCGCGAGCGCTCCGGGGTGCATCGGGATCACGCACAGCGAGCACTCCAGTAGCTCGTTCTGATCGAGGTTGTAGCCGCCGCGCCTCTCGTCATAGGACCACTCGATCACCCTGATGCCCACCGACGCGCCGCGAACGATCCCCGCGGCCACGTACTTTTCTATCATGTCGACTTCGGGGTTGATGCCTACGGCTACGAACTGCAGCTCTCCAACCGTCTCCGTTGCCGATACTGTGACGACTGGCCATGTGCCGACCGGGAGGGCGTGATACGAATGCGACCAGGGCGCCACCGGGTTGTCTCGAAAATTTGTCAGATCAAAGCCAAGCTGATTGACCACGTCGCCGCCCCGGTCTGGCGTCCCACGCGACATGCAGAACCGGTACCGGCGGTCGCCAACTGACTTGAGTCGGGTTACGCCCTTGTCGGTGGTCTCAAGGTCCTGGGGCGCGGGCGGAGTGTAGAGCCGAGTCCAAGCGTCCGCAGGCAAATCTTTGGTGCGAGCCTGAGCGCGCCACGTCTCGATTGGGAGGTACGTGCCAAAAGGTGCCAAAAGAAAAGCCCCGGCGTCTATGACGCGGGGCTCGCTGTGGGTCTCCCGAGTGCGTGGTTGTTATGTCCGTCGAGGTGGGCTCACTTGGGTCTCCAGCTCAAGGACCCTTTTACACCTACTCGTGGGACGCTGTCAAGCCCCATGCTCGGAAATGGCCTGCGGGGGCTTTTTATCTGCGACGCCATCTGCTGCCGGCGAGGGCGTCGACACTGGGCCAGGGATTGAGCTCCCGACATCTCCGCCGATCGGCTCGAGATCCTGTAGGACGCGCCACTCGTCAAGCGTGCGGGACGGCGCCGCGCGCGCCACGTCGAGTACGAATCGCTTGTCAGCAGGCACGGGCGACGGATAGGTGACGATGATGCGGTCGTCATAGAGCCTCGCGATCGACTGTAGGTGTTCTCGCATTCTCTCGGCGCGGGGCGAGACCACGCTCGAGCGAAAGATCCACTGAGCGGCTTCGGCGGTCGCACGGTTGCTGTTTTCAACGATGCCGAAAATCTCTGGCGAGATCCCCCAGGTCTGGAGGATGACGTCGCGCTGAACCTTCCGCAGGGACGGATACACAAGCTGTTCCATTGTGGGTCGTTGAAACTCGTGAAATTTCGGCTCCCCGGACATAAAGATCGGCCGATTGGCTCGTTGCCAGCCCTGCAGGCGGCTCAGCCAGTCCCGCTCCACTCGTTTTTTTTCTGTCGCATCCTCAAACCCGTAGACGATAAAGTCGGGCCGGGCCTGGTTGAAGAAAAGAGCTTTCGCCATTTTGGCGGCGTACTCGTCCACCTCGACCTCGTCTCCGATGGTCCACCCAATGCCGGAGCCCCGGAGGTATGGGTCGACGGGAGAAGGCTCGCTGAAGCAATGGATTTCGCTCATCGGCACCTCAGCCTGCCAGCTGCGGTACGACACGCGGTAAAAGGGCTCGCCCGGAGTGGGCTTTGCTGTCACCCAGTGGGGAGGCAGCGGCCAGAATCCAGTAATCGCGCCCAGCGCATTGCGGCTGAAAAGCCAGAACGCCTCGCCAACCACGTCAACATGGATGTTAGTGATCTTCAGCAGACCGACCCGACCCATGTATGGATTCGGCTCGTTGAGCGCGTCAAGAAAGGCGTGGTCCTCGATGCGGACGAGGCGCGACTGTCGACGCAACACGGTGAGCGCCTTTGATCGGGCCTCGAAGCCTGCATGCTGTACGGCGGCATCTCGGATGTACTTCCCTCGCGAGCCCTTAATCGCTTCAAGTCCGTACTCGATGGTCGCGACCTCCATACCCACCTTTTCGGCTGGGGCACGGAGCCAGGGCATAGACTCGTATCCTGAGAGGAGATCCTCCGTCCCCATCGTTGGTGGCTGTGACCAGGTCACCGACTGCGCGCGGCCGGTGAGGCCGAGCGGCCCCAGCAGTCCAGACGCTGCGGCTTTGATGCGAGTCCAGAGTGTCATAGCAGGCCAATCGGCTTTCTGGCCTCGCGGCCAAGGTCGAAGAGATGGGTCACCAGCCACACCAGTGCATCCATGCGGTTTGGCGAGACGCTGTTGGTTCGTGGATTCCAACTGATCATTTCGTCCTCAAGGCGGGCGAACTTCCGCGGGTCCTTCAGGTCGTGAACGTGGTGCACTTTGCCGAGCTCATACATTGCCGAGACTGGTTCGGCCCGAGTCATCTTGCCTTCACTCGCCGTGACCTCCACCCATTTCGCGGACGGATCCAGAGCGCGGATGGTTGCGATCGTTGACTTCTCAAGGCGGTTTTTTTCGAGCACGAGTACGCCGGCGCCGTAGAGGTTGCGAGCCGCGATGGCGGCCTTTCCCCATTTTGCCGGAGATCCTTTGGTCGAGAGATCATCGATGATGTACACATGTCCGTCATCGCAGAGCGCGCCGAAGATGATGCCCGCCTCGTCGACTGGAGTGTTCGACCGGGTCGGATCGATCGCGACAGCGGACCGCACGATGCGCGGGATCTCGCTGACGCGCATGTTGTCCAGCAGGTCCGTCGACCACAGGGCGCCCGCCACCTTAATTAGGATTTCTCCGTCCAGCTCCTGAGACTCCAGACGGGTGCCCCTCAGTTCGTGACGCCACTCGGCGATAACGCCCGGCGCGAGGTTCCCGGCGTTTTCCTCGGAGCGCCATCGCCGACACGCAATCCGGTAATCGTGCTCCTTGCCCTCGTGGTCAGTGACGGTATGGGATATATCCCACGTTCCAGATTCCATCTTTTCGCGCGTGATGGGGCGAAGGCCGCGATCGTCCTCAGGTCCTAAGAGGAGATCGGCGCAAAACTGAGTAGACCGTGGCGACGAGTCGATGATCCCGCGCGGATGGTCGCCGAGCCGCAACGTGAGCTTGACACCTTCGCGCCATGCGACGGGCTCGCGCTCTTTTCGTGGAATTTGAAAATGAAATAGCTCGGTGACCCAGGCGAAGTGATACTGAGGCCCGCGCAAAGTCCCGGGCTCTTCGGCAGAGTGCATCTCAGCGGTAGTGCCGTTCGGCCACACGAGTTTTTTATCGGTTTTCAGGAGCCTCGGCCTGAACCACGGCGGCGAGCGAAACAGGATCCCGGAGTCTCCGTCGATCATGATCCGCCTCACAGAGCCAGCGTCTCGGCCCAGCAGGCAAATGCGCGAGCCCGGATGTGTGTCCGCCCATTCGATGATCTGCTCGGCTGCTGCCCTG
>Ga0163144_10020463_pt1 | contig 13221 bp, 7 predicted proteins | sample OliLak19BULKMAT1_FD_123175 | JGI IMG/M metagenome (GOLD analysis project Ga0163144, IMG submission 123175) | Freshwater microbial mat bacterial communities from Lake Vanda, McMurdo Dry Valleys, Antarctica - Oligotrophic Lake LV.19.BULKMAT1 | ecosystem: Environmental > Aquatic > Freshwater > Lake... | reverse complement strand
TAAGGATGAGTTCCGCGCCACCAACACCAAAAATATTCATAGCCTAACGCCCTTCGCTGTGTTCTAAAAGACGATTATAGCCGATGTTGTCCCATTGTTTGATGTTCAGTTTGTATCTATTGTGCGTGACGAAGGTCACTACAAGTCACCGTGTACCCCATTTTTGGCGTTTAGACTGTTGGCAGTGACCTTCGTCATTATCTGATTTATAAATGACTATGCGAAGTATCTACAACACGAGTTCTGCCATGACGCGCACAGCATTCATATCAAACGTGGTGATGTTAAGCGTGGTAATTTCACTGTCACGCCACAATTGCAAACGGTCTTTAATGCGCTCTTTAGAACCCACCAATGCCACCGCATCCACCAATTCATTAGGCACACTGGCAACCGCTTCCATCTTTTGCCCACTTAAGTACAAATCTTGAATATGTGTAGCTTCGGCTTCAAAGCCATAACGCACCGCCAATTCATTATAGAAATTCTTACCTTTTGCGCCCATCCCTCCAATGTAAAGCGCAAGAATCGGCTTTACTTGGTTGTATGCCATCTCTAGGTCATCTTCTAGTACAACATGAACGGTTGGCGCAATGTCAAAATTAGCAATACTCTTGCCCGCCTTTGCTAAACCATCATCCACATTTTGCTTAAACGCTTCGGTATAACGCTCTGGTGAGAAGAAAATAGGCAACCAACCATCCGAAATTTCGGCTGTTAGTTCCACATTTTTGGGCCCAATGCTGGCAACATAAATGGGCAAGTCTTTTCTGCCATGTAAAATGCTCTTAAGGGGTTTGCCCAAGCCCGATGCATCGTCGCCCTCATAGGGAATGTGATAATGCTCGCCTGCGTGAACCAATGCTTCTTCACGGGCAAAGATTTTACGTAAAATAGCCACATATTCACGGGTTTTTACTAAGGGTTTGCCATAAGCCACCCCATGCCATCCCTCTACTACCTGAGGACCCGATAGCCCCAAGCCCAACAACATGCGCCCACCTGATAGTTCATCAAGGCTCATAGCGGTCATGGCAGTCATCGCGGGGGTGCGTGCAGGTATTTGCATTATAGCAGTACCTAGTTTAATATTTTTTGTATGTGCGCCAATCCAAGCGAGGGGCGTAATAGCATCACTGCCATAGGCTTCGCTTGTCCAACACGCATAGTAACCTAGCCTATCTGCTTCTTGTACCAAGTCCATTGGGATTACTAATTTTGAGCCGGAGTATCCGACCATTAAACCTAAACGCATTTTTAAGTCTCCTAAAAAGTCGTAATAATTGAGCGTAAATTTGATTATACCGTATCTCATACCGACAATAACACAATTTTGTATTAAAATAGGATAATTCACCAAGCAAAGGAACAAAACTCACATGCAAGATTTTCTCTCTGCCACCACAAAAACACAGCCTCGCCAACTTGCCCTTGTAACACACCACATCAACGGCGACATGGTGTCATCACAGGCGTGGACGTACGGCAACCTTAACCAAAATGTAGCCCGCCTTTGTACTCATCTATCACGATTAGGGGTAACACGAGGCGATTTTGTGGGTGTGCTTATGCCACCTTGTGAAGAATATGTGCTGTTAATTCACGCGCTTTTGCGCTTGGGGGGCGTGTTGGTCGCCCTCAATACTCGCCTAACAAAAGAAGAATTAGCCTATCAAACCGAGCTTACAGGGTGCGCTTGGCTTTTTTATACAGAAGAAACAAAAGACCTTGCCAACGCGTTGGATGTGCCAGCCTCGTATCCTTTAAGCCTAGCTAACATCCAAAAGACAGTCTATGAGAGGGTATTTTTACTGGGTGATATCACATTAGACGATTTATTTGCCATCGTGTTTACCAGTGGCACTAGCGGCAAGCCAAAGGCTGCCATGCTGAGCGTGGGCAATTTTTACTACAGCGCGTTAGCCAGCCAAGAACATATCAGGAGCTTAACCGATGACCGTTGGTTGTGTGTGTTGCCCCTGTTTCATGTGGGAGGGTTAAGCATCATTCTTCGTTCTTGCATCTGTGCCACCGCCGTAGATTTATTGCCTTCATTTGACTTAGAGCGCGTAAATCTTTTGCTACGGCAAAACGCCATTACCCTCATCAGCCTTGTGCCTACGCAACTCTATCGCCTGCTAGAACAATGGGAGCAAAAGCCCCCTACCCTACGCCTTGTGCTATTGGGGGGCGCACCAGCCGATGAAAGCCTCATCGTACGGTCAAATGAGATAGGCTTACCGATTGCCACCACCTACGGTTTAACAGAAGCCTGCTCACAAGTCGCTACGGCACTGCCTCATGAAACAGCACAAAAGATTGGCACAGTGGGCAAGCCCCTTCCGCGTACCCAAATAGGCATTGTGGATGAAAATGGGCAAATCGTCCCCAATGGCACAATTGGTGAAGTTATTGTAGCGGGGCAAACGGTGATGATGGGCTATTATAACGACCCCGAAGCCACCGCAAAAACGCTTAGAGATGGGGTACTTTATACAGGTGACCTCGCCTATTTAGACGATGACAACGACCTGTGGCTAGTGCAACGGCGAAGCGACCTGATTATGAGCGGGGGCGAAAACATTTACCCCGCCGAAGTAGAAAGCGCACTTAAACAACATCCTGCGGTTAAAGAGGCGTGTATTGTGGGTATTCCCGACCCCGAATGGGGGCAAAGTGTGGTGGGTGTGGTGGTGCTTTACGAAGGGCAAGATGCTACCCCCCAAGAACTATTAGCGTTTTTACAAGACAAACTCGCACGCTATAAGCAACCACGCGCTCTTGAAATTGTGGAATTCTTGCCCATAACTGCCAGTGGCAAAGTCAGTCGTAGCGAAGTAATAGGATGGTTTACCGCCAATTGATGTTAAAGCGTTCTAGCATTTTAATGAGGGTATCACGCTTAATTTCGGTGGTTTCGTCAGCACGTTCGGGCTTTAGGCTGGCATCGTAAATCGCGTCTGCTGCCATCAGAGCAGCATCGGCTTTGCCTAGTTCACGCGCCCTATCACGCATGGCATACAGTGCTTTTGCGCCATCACACAGCCAATGATACAGCGTTTCTTGAATTTCTAAGGGCGTTGAGGCGCGTGCGCCCACCACATTTTCTAGCACAAATTCAGCGTTGCCGGTTTCTTGCCCCTCAATGACATCAATCATCAAGAGGGGCAAGCCCGCCGCAAGGCTTTCTGTTACCATCAAGCCCCCGGCTTTACCCACCACCATATCAGAGGCACAAAGCATCGTGGGCATATTCGTGACATAATCATACACATGAGCAGGAACGTGCCATTCTGTCGCTTTTAGCTGTGTGTAAACGTCCTCATCACCGCCCGCCACCACAGCTATTTGAATAGGGAAATTGGCGTGATTTAGCACACGGACAGCAGTCATCACATTTCGCACGCGCGGGCTACTCACCACCAGCACTGTTAAAAGGTCTCTTTGCCAGCCCAAACTTTCTCTAATATCCGCAGGTGAGCGTGTTTCTAGGGCAATGTGCGGATAGATTGGAATACCGCTAATCAGGATGCTAGATGGAACAAGCCCACATTCCACCGCCAAATTAGCAACACGCTCATTAGGCACAAGCGTTAAATCAGAGACATTGTTAAACCACATACGATGCACCGTACCCAAGTCTGTAACGACGGCAATTACAGGCACATGCAAGCGCGTTACTGCAAACACAGACCATAATGGCGCAAGATAGCTCTCACGAGTCACCACAATCACATCGGGTTCAAATTCTTTAATTTCATCGTAAAGGGCTTCAAAGTAAATGACGGTTAAGCCACTTTCCAGCGCAGCCGCAGGCAATGGCATATCCATAAAGGCGTACCCCATTTTGTACAAATTTGGCACACGCTTAACCAGTTCGTCATAGCTTTCGCTGTTTTTACCGCGCGCAAAAAAGGGAACTTTGGGATGGTCTTGGATAGAGAGAATTTTTGTAGTTACGCCTGTGCCATAGCGATGGCGCAAGCCCTCTTGAATAGCGTTAGCGGTACTACGGTGTCCATAACCAAAATCGGCGGTTAAAATGAGAACTTTCTGCGGTGTCATACTTTTCCCTGTGACTATGAGCGTTCTTTGTATAATAACCCCATCATCATAAAAGAGGTACTTTGAGGGCAAAATGCCAATCATTAACGGTGTACACTATCATGCTTCTACACAAGGCACAGGCGAAACGTTGCTCTTGCTACACGGGTTTACAGGACGCGGTGACAATTGGGCGCACTTATTCCCCCTTCTTACACCCCATTATCAGGTGGTTACCCTAGACTTATTGGGGCATGGCAATACAGATAGCCCCCCTCACCCCACGCGCTATCACATGACACACCTTATAGATGATGTGATGGCGTTTTGTGACACACTCCACGCAACAAAAATACATCTTTTGGGCTATTCAATGGGCGGACGGGTAGCATTGGCTTGTGCCATTCACGCACCTAGCCGTTTTGCTTCGCTCATATTAGAGAGTGCCTCCGCAGGCTTAGCCGATGAAACCGCCCGACAAGAGCGCGTGTATAGTGATACTGCGCTGGCAGAACGCATTTTAACGGGGGGCATAGAAGCCTTTATCAACGAATGGGAAGCTCTACCCCTGTGGCACACACAAGCCACACTCGCCCCAGAAGCACGCCATCGGCTACGCCAACAACGCCTAAAGAACAACACGCTTGGGCTTGCGAATAGCCTCATTGGATACGGCACAGGCGCACAGCCTTCTTATTGGGATAAACTCCACACCCTTACCTCGCCCACCCTGCTGATGGTGGGTGAAGAAGATAGAAAATTTGTGGCAACCCTTGCCAAAATGCAACAGCACCTGCCCAATGTGCAACAGGTGGTCATCCCCAATGCAGGACACACCACCCATCTTGAAGCCCCCCAAGTATTTGCAGAAGCCGTGTTATCGTTCTTAAGTGGTCTTGACCTTACGGACAGGCGAAATGTTTAACGCCAGCGCACACGCCACAATGCCCATCAGGGCAGCACTAATAAAAATGAGATGGTAATCGCCCAATACATCACGGAACACGCCCCCCGCATAGCTGGCAATGCCCGCGCCAATCATGTGCGAGCAAAAAATCCATCCATATAGCGTGCCTACCGACAGCCTGCCAAAGTGTTGTGCGGTCAAATTGACCGTGGGAGGTACAGTCGCCACCCAATCTAGCCCATAGATGAGCGAGAACAAGAACATGCCCTGCATTTCTAAGATAAAGGGCAATGCCATCAGTGCCAGCGCACGAAATCCATAATACAGCCCCAGCAACATGCGGTTGTCGTAGCGGTCACTTAGCCAACCACTTGCCATTGTCCCTACAATGTTCATTGCGCCCATAAACGCCAGTGCAAGGCTCATTTCGGCTTCTACAAAACCATGTTCCATGGCGTGGGGTAATAAATGCGTGCCAATCATGCCATTGGTGGTATAACCGCAAATAAAGAAGCTGCCCGCCAAAAGCCAAAAGTTCCGATTACGCAAAGCCTCTCCAAGAGGCGTAAAACGCTCATCATTGCTGGCGTTGGCAAGGCTCACCTCGCCAAGCGGCTTTTGCCCGATGTCATCTGGGCGATTACGCAAAAACAGAAACACAGGCACAATGACAATCCCGACCACCACCGCCAAAAAGAGAACGACAGAACGCCAGCCATTCGCGCTCGCCATCCAAATGAGAACTGGCAGAAGCAACAATTGCCCTGTTGCCGTAGCTGCCCCTAGCAAGCCCAGCACCACCCCCCGATATTGATTAAACCAGCGCAACGCAATCGCCGAACCGAGTACATTAGTTACAACGCCTGTTCCTATGCCCACCACCAAGCCCCAAAAGAGCTGATACTCTGACAATGTCGTCATGTTTATCATGGGCAATAAGCCCAAAACTACCAACACCAAGCCCGACATCATCACCCGACGCGCCCCAAAGCGATTGATGAGTGACCCACCTAAAGGCGCACCAAACCCAAACGCAAACAGGCTAATGGCTACTGCAAAAGAAATGCTTCCCCTATCCCATCCAAACTCGGTTTCTAAGGGCTTTATCATTACACTGGGGGCATTCCGCACCCCCGATGAAGCCAATAATGCTAAAAACGTTACCCCTACAACAACCCACGCGTAATGAAATTTTTTCACGACTAACCGCCTTTGCTTGATGATAATCGGTTGATTTGGTTGTGTTTTATTGTGTTAAAAAATAATGTGCTTGTCTAGCGCACTGGTAATAGATGGTTTTTAAGGATTCTTAACAAAACAATGAGGCGTTTCTTCGCAATAACGCTTTTCATACGGTATAATAGTTACGTTACGTTGCATTTTTTGCACACCCAAGAGGATTATTTCCTATGTTAGATTTATCTGGGCAAACCCTGAAGTCTTATGAAGTCATCGAACAACTTGGTGCAGGTGGTTTTGGAGCGGTTTATCGTGCTACACAACCCACTATTGCCCGCGATGTTGCCATTAAAGTTATTTTGCCAGAGTTCGCAAATCGCCCCGACTTTATTCGCCGATTTGAAACAGAAGCACAATTGGTCGCCCGTTTAGAACACCCCCATATTGTGCCTTTATACGATTATTGGCGTGAACCCAACAGCGCGTACTTAGTCATGCGTTATTTGCGTGGGGGCAACCTGCGTGAGAAAATAGAAGAAATGGGGGCAATGGATGCCCTGTCTGTCATGCAAATGCTCAATCAAATTGCGTCCGCGCTGACGTTTGCTCATCGAAACGGCGTTGTGCATCGTGACCTTAAAAGCGATAACATCATGCTGGATGATGCGGGTAACTATTACTTGGGTGACTTTGGCATTGCCAAAGATTTGGGTGTAGACCACAACCTCACCCGCGATAGCATTCTTGGCACGCCTGCTTATTTGTCCCCCGAGCAAATTCGCGGTGAAGTCGTAACGGCAAAAAGTGATATTTACGCGCTTGGTATTTTGGTGTATGAAGCCCTCACCGGCTCAAAGCCCTTCTTTGACATGACACCCGCCACCATTCTTTATCGCCAGCTTAATGACCCGCTGCCTAACTTACAAGATTTGCGTCCAGATTTGCCCCCAGAGATGAACCTGGTGCTACAACGCGCCACCTCTAAGCCCGAAGCAATGCGCCACAACGAAGCCATTGATTTTGCCCGCGACTTTCAAAATACCGTCCGCGAGCTAAACAACCTTGCCACGTTTAACACAGGTGGCACTGTAGACATTAAAACCATTACAGACATCGGCGATGCAGTAATGAATGCCACCAACCCGTATAAGGGCTTGCGTGCCTTCCAACAAGCCGATGCAGGCGATTTTTATGGGCGAAAAGCCCTCGTTGAGCGTCTTTTGGCACGACTAAACGAAAAAGTGGCGCAATCCTCGTTTTTGGCAGTCGTCGGTCCCAGCGGGTCGGGTAAGTCTAGTGTGGTGAAGGCGGGTTTACTTCCTGCCCTACAAACAGGCGCGTTGGACGAAAACGCCCAGTGGTTCGCTACCGAAATGGTGCCAGGAACACACCCCCTAGAAGAACTAGAAGCTGCCCTTTTAAGCGTATCACCAAAAGAAATGCCCGACTTGCTTAACCAACTCCGTGAAGATGAGCGCGGGCTGGTTCGCGCCCTAAAGCGCATCCTTCCTGATGAAAATATGCGCCTTATCCTGATGATTGACCAATTTGAAGAACTCTTTACGCTGGTAGAAAGTGAAGAAGAGCGCGTTCACTTCTTAAATACCTTGCTTGCTACTGCACAGGACAAGCGAAGTCGTGTGACCTTGCTCATTACGCTCCGTGCGGATTTTTACGACCGCCCCCTGATGTATGGGGAATTTGGCGAACTCATGCGTTTGCGTACCGAACTGGTATTGCCTCTTAACAATCAAGAGCTAGAAGCTGCCGTCCTTAGCCCACTTAGCAAAATTGGCATGAGTGCTGAACCGGGTTTAATCAACGCCATCATCAAGGACGTTAGCCAACAGCCGGGCGCACTTCCCCTATTGCAATATGCGCTTACAGAATTGTTTGAACGGCGCATGGGGCGACTGTTAACGCTCAATGCCTACATGGACATCGGTGGCACATCGGGCGCACTAGCAAAACGCGCCGAAGAACTCTTTGCCAGCTTTAAGAAAACCGAACAAAACGCCACACGCCAATTGTTCTTGCGCCTTGTCACTTTAGGCGAAGGTACAGAGGACACCCGTAGGCGGGTACTACAGTCCGAATTGCTCTCCATTGGGGAACACCGCGATGCCATGCGTGAAGTGATTGACCTCTTTGGCAAGTATCGCTTACTCACCTTTGACCATGACCAAAACACGCGCAGTTCTACGGTTGAAGTGGCACACGAAGCCCTTATTCGCCAATGGGAACGCCTACGTGGTTGGTTAGATGAAAACCGCGAAGGCTTACGTACCCAACGGAGGCTGATTAGTGCCAGCGATGATTGGTTACAATCTGAACGCGAGAAGAGCTTTTTGGCACGCGGTGAACGCCTCTTACAGTTTGAGGTGTGGTCAAATAATACCGACATTGCGCTAAACGCTACCGAGCTAGAGTATTTACAAGCCAGCCTCACAGAACGTGACCAGCTAGCCATTGCTGAAAAAGAACGCCAAGAGCGCGAAGAACGCCTAGAACAACAATCTCGCACACGCCTAAGGGCACTAGCCATCATGGCAACGATTGCCGCTGTGGTCGGGATTGTATTGGCATCGCTCGCCATTACCCAACGCCAAGTCGCCATCGAAGCCCAAGCCGATGCCGAAACCAGCGAAGCCTCTGCGCTACGCGCCCGTGACCAAACCGCCAGCCTTGCGCTTGCTAGTAATTCTCGTAATGCGTTGGTCAGTGGCAACCCCCGCTTGGCGTTAGCACTCGCTTTAGAAGCACAAAATGCGTACGCCCCCCCTGTTGCCGAAGTGATGCGTATTTTAGCCGAAGCCGCTTACGCCGAAGGCTTACGCTATAGTTACACAGGGCAAACGGGGTCTGTCTTGGCAGTTAGCATCTCACCAAACAATCAAACCAGCCTAACAGCCTCGCTAGATGGCACCATTGTGGGCTGGAACAATACTACAGGCATACAAACCTTTAGCATTACGCTAGAAGGCACACACGCCACGGACGTTCTCTTTAGTCCTGATGGCGCACGCTTTGCCGCAGCCCTTGCCGATGGCGAAATTCGTTTATACAACGCGGATGGCACAAACCCCATCACTTTAGGCAAGCACGAAGAAACCGCCATGAGCCTTGCATTTAATCCCGATAGCTCACAGCTTTTGAGTGGTGGACAAGACCGCGCTATTATCCTATGGGATGTAATCAGTGGCAACGAAGTTAAACGCTTTGAGGGCAGTGTGGGCGCAGTACTGCGCGTGGCATTTAGCCCCGATGGCACGACCATTGCCAGCACCAGCGCAGATGAAACCGTCAAAGACGACACTACCGATACTGTAGACCGCATGGTGCGCGTGTGGAATGTTGAAAGTGGCGACGTTGTTCTAACCATCGACCCCAAATCGGGCTTCTTACGCGCTCTCGCTTATAGCCCTGATGGGCAAACGCTGGTCGTGGGCATGTGGGATAGTGGTAATTCGGGGACAATTCGCTTCTATGACCTTCAAACAGGCGAAGAAAAACGACGATTCTTTACGCATAACGATAACGTCACCGACATTGCCTTCTCGCAGGATGGCACACGCCTTGCCACCGTCTCTTGGGATAGAACCTTGCGCGTGTTGGACGTAACACGCGGTATTGAAATTTACGCTTTTACCGCATTTGAAGAACAACTTTTAAGCGTAGACTTTAGTGCTAACGGCGAATACTTGCTGGTGGCTTTGGGCAATATCGGCGGCAATTATGGCTATGACAACGACAGAGCCGTCAATAAGGGCGCGTTGTGGTGGGACTTAAAACGCCGTGATGAAGTCAGCCTTTATCGCGAACACACCGACTGGGTATGGTCGAGTGACGTTAGCCCCGATGGTCAGCTCGGCGCAAGTGGCGCGGGTCCGTTACGCTTACCCGCCGATTTAAGCCTTATGGATGTAAGCGTGCGCGTGTGGAATATCCAAAGCAATGAAACCGTTGCCGTCTTAAACGCCCACCAGCACACCGTAGATGCTGTGGCGTTTTTGCCCGATAACGCGCGCCTTTTAAGTGGTAGCTGGGATGGTACAGTGATTTTGTGGGATATTGCCACAGAAGAGGTTATTCGCACCTATACCCTACCCCCCTTTAATGATGCGCCCAACCAAGTGTACAAACTTGCGATTAATACAGATGGCACACGCTTCATCAGTGGGTCACAGGATGGCGTGGTACGCGCGTGGGATGTTGCAAGCGGTGATGTAGTGCTAGAGCTAAAAGGACATGAACGCTCCGTTAACGGTGTGCGCTTTAGCCCTGATGGGTCATTGATTGCCACTGGTTCTAGTGACCGCACCATTAAACTATGGAACGCCCAAGATGGCACACTCATTCGCACCATTGAAGGACACACAGACACCGTCAACGAAGTGATTTTTACACCTGATGGCGCGTCCCTCATCTCTAGCAGTTGGGATGACAGCGTGCGCCTCTGGAACGTAGAAACAGGCGAATTGATACGCCAGTTTGCGGGGCATACGTCCAATACGTTTGGTCTGTCACTGACAGAAGACGGACAATTCTTGCTGTCTACATCCACCGACCGTAGCGTTAGACTGTGGGATGTGGCAAGTGGAGAAGAACTTCACCGCTATTTAGGACACACCGACTGGATTCAAGAAGTGGCATTATTGCCCGATGACACAGGCTTTATCACAGGCGCACAAGATAAAACGGTGCGTGTGTGGCGTTTGGCACGTAGTGCTGAACAGTTGGTACAGTTTGCCACAGACAACCGCGTTCTGCGTGACCTCACTTGTGCGGAGCGCATCAGCTATCGCTTAAGCGCGTGCGGAGCGCAATAACCCCCACTAATAAAAAAGGGAGCAAGCCCATTGGGGATGCTCCCTTTTACTGTATCCATTTGCAATTAGAGTAAAGTCTATGGGCGTTTGGGGAACTTGTTAAAGTTTGGCTTGCGCTTCTCTAAATAGGCTTTACGCCCTTCATCCCCTTCTTCACTCATGTAAAAGAGCATGGTTGCATCGCCCGCCAAAACCTGAATACCGGCTTGCCCATCCAATTCAGCGTTTAGGCTGGCTTTGATAAAGCGCAACGCGATGGGGCTTTTTTCTAGCATTTCGCGTCCCCACTTAATGCCCTCTTCTTCCAAATCTTCCACAGGCACAACCGTATTCACTAAACCCATTTCGAGGGCTTCGGCGGCGTTGTATTGACGACACAAGAACCAAATTTCACGGGCTTTCTTTTGCCCCACAATGCTTGCCAAGTAACTAGAGCCAAAGCCCCCGTCAAAGCTACCCACGATGGGGCCCGTTTGCCCAAAAACGGCATTATCTGCTGCAATCGTTAAATCACAAATCACATGAAGCACATGCCCGCCACCAATGGCATAGCCCGCCACCAACGCTACCACAGGCTTGGGGCAAGTGCGGATGTAGCGTTGCAATTGCAAAACGTTCAAGCGTGCCACGCCTTCATCGTCCACATAACCGCCGGCGGTGTTACCACGTGCTTTTTGGTCGCCTCCACTGCAAAACGCATACTTGCCGTCTTTAGGAGAGGGACCATTGCCTGCAAGGAAAATGACTCCCACTTCGGGGTCATGCCATGCTTGCAAAAATGCTTCTGTCATTTCATCAATGGTTTTTGGGCGAAACGCATTGCGAATTTCGGGGCGATTAAACGCAATCCGCGCCATACCTTCGCCCTTGTGATAAGTGATGTCATCATAGGTTTTTACTTCTTGCCAAGCCACGCTCTTTGAAAATTGAAACGTCATGAGAAACTCTCCTTCTAAAAATGGGGTAAATTAGGAATTGCGCTGCATTTGTACGGCAATCGCCTCTAGGATGGCTTTACGATGCGCTAAATCGGCGTTTGCATCGGTAAACACTTCAATCAGGGTGGGCGTTGTGGCGTTTAATGCGCCTGCAAAATCATAGGCAAACGCCTCTTTTGTGGCAGGCGAAGCATACGACCACCCAAACGCCTTTGCCACCCCTTCAAAACGCACATCATGGGGCGTAATGAACAAGTCTGTAAATGCGGGTTCATACGCTTTAATGGGCAGGCGTTTGAAAATTGCGCCGCCGTTGTTATTGAGAACAATCAAAACCATTGGCACACCCACGCGCACCGCACACAACAAACTGTTCAAGTCATGATACAGCGTCACGTCGCCTAGAATTGCCACATGGGGCGCACCCCGATGAGCATAAGCAATGCCTGTGGCGGTGGCTAAGTTGCCATCAATACCCGATGCTCCCCGATTGCCATAAGCCAATTTACGGATTGCGCTGGGTTGCCCAAATTGGTCAAGGTGGCGCACCGACAAGCTATTGCCCACGAACACGCTTGCCCCAGCAGGCAACGCATTTAGCGCATGATGTACAACTGCCCCATCAAACCAGCGTGCTTGCATTTCTTGGCTAATGGTGTGCCACGTTTGCGCTTCTAGCGTTTGCCAACGCGTTAGCCATGCACTTGGGGTGCGCCCCAAAGCACGCTGTACTAAAGCGTCGCATGTCTGCGCTTCATCGGCATGAACAAATTGCGCGACACGGTGCATGTCATCCGCCCATGTACCATCGCCAGCAATATGCACAATATGTGGGCGCGTTGCCTCTAAGTAATTTGCCAGCGTTTGCGACGTAGACACATCCCCAAAACGAATGACCAGCTGGGGAGCATCTTGTACGTGGGGCAAAAAGCTGTCGTATGCCCCTATCGCCCCCCCAAAGCCAAAACGCACGCCCGACGTGCCATCGGCAATTAACGGGTAGCCGAAATGCTCTGCTAACTTCACAATGGCTTCGTGGGCTTCATACGGCGTGTTTGTGCCACAAATAATTAAGCCTTTTTCGTACGGGCTAATCAGTGTGGCAAGTGCGTCTAGGGTAGTATTATCTGCCAGTGTGCGCCCGCGTTGCATCGCCACATAGGGAGCATCATCAGCGCGAGCAATTGCGTCTTGGGGTGTTTGTATGTCATCAGATGCCACAGGCGTTGGCTCTAGCGGTTTACGAAACGGCACGTTCAAATGTACTACGCCCTTTCGTTCGCCTATGGCAGTCGCCAACACACGGCTGGCTGTTGTCCGTAAG
>Ga0163144_10020462_pt1 | contig 13221 bp, 19 predicted proteins | sample OliLak19BULKMAT1_FD_123175 | JGI IMG/M metagenome (GOLD analysis project Ga0163144, IMG submission 123175) | Freshwater microbial mat bacterial communities from Lake Vanda, McMurdo Dry Valleys, Antarctica - Oligotrophic Lake LV.19.BULKMAT1 | ecosystem: Environmental > Aquatic > Freshwater >... | reverse complement strand
TTTATTTTGGACATCAGAAAACTCTCTTGTAATTGACCCATTTCGTTCTCAAGTAGAGGACCCAAACAAAAAAACAAATCTTGAAAGAGTCGAAGCGTATTTTGACAGTCGCATTGACCCTTTGTTATAGGGTTGCTAGTCTACAAGAATAGCGAAGCGCTACATGCCCCTGTAGTTAAATGGATATAACTGCGGACTTCTAAGCCGTTATTCTAGGTTCGATTCCTAGCGGGGGCACATTGATTTTAAAGAGATTTTGGTATAGATTGTCATTACAGAAAGTTTAAGGACGATTAGCTCAGTTGGTAGAGCAACCCGTTTACACCGGGAAGGTCGCAGGTTCAAGTCCTGCATCGTCCACATTATGCATTTTCCACTAAACCATGAAGGTGAGGGAATGGATTTCTTGTTAGAGGCAAAAAGTAACTTTGATCACATCAAACCACCCATTACCCTTGAAGAATTAGAATCTCTTTGTAAAGGAGATAGTCTTCTTGAAGAGATTCTTGAAGGGGTGGTTGATCAGTGTTTGAAGTATACAAAAACAATTGTTGAGTTTAATAAGATTATTACAGAATCAGAAGGTGATAGAGAGGGAGCTGAAACAATTGCACGTATTGATGCGGTAAGAAAAGGAACTCATGATAGTACTATAGACATGATAAATGCTTTTTCTCGGATGCTTGCTAAGAAAGGCAAGGACAACTCTTGGATGGAAAAAGTTGCAACTGACCAAAATGATAGAGCTGGGTATATGCGTTTTGCTCTTACTCTTACCCTGTCTCGGATACCTAGTGCGTAAAATACTATTGACAAATTAAATTAATTGTATTATACATAAAAAAGTATGAATGAAGATGAACAAAAAAAGATGGTCCTCGAGTACCTAGATCTTGGTCTTCAGAACCTTGAAGGGGCAAATGGTGACTCAGAGGCCCGTCGAATTGAAATCGAAAAGATACTTGGCTTAACTCAAGAGGAAATCCTTGAAAAAGCAAAAGAGCTTCTTCGGTAACCAGTCTCTCTGTGAGGCTGGTTTTTTTAAATTTAAAAAAATGAACACAAATATTACTAAAAAAATTACTATCCTTCATCAAGACAAAGACATTCTCGCTATATACAAACCGGCGGGTCTTGTGGTGCACTCGGACGGGAAGACCGAAGAGGCAACACTTGTGGATTGGATCTTGGAAAATTTTCCAAAAACAAAAGAAGTAGGGGAGCCAATCACTCTTTCTTCTGGTCCTCGATCAGGAGAACAAATAGCTCGTCCAGGTATCGTGCATCGCCTCGACCGTGACACTTCAGGGGTTATGCTTGTTGCTCTCACTCAAAAAGGTTTCGACTGTCTTAAGGCACAATTCCAAGACCGAACCATTGCAAAAAAATATCATGTCTTCGTATACGGAATAATGATGGAGGAAGATGGCGTCATTGATCGTCCGATTACTCGTTCTCGCAAGGATTTCCGACTCTGGTCAGCTCAGCGAGGGGGAAGAGGGGAGTCTCGACAGGCGGTGACCCACTACAGGGTCTTGAAGCGCGATGAGGAGCGCCAAGTGACCTTTGTGGAAGCTGAGCCAAAGACCGGCCGTACCCACCAAATTCGCGTTCACTTTAAGGCTATCAACCGTCCTGTGGTGGCTGACCCGCTCTATGCCCCTAAAAGAGATCCTGTTTTAGGTTTTGAACGCCTTGCACTACATGCTAAACAAATCACCTTCACAGATACTACGGGGGAGTCTGTGACCGTAGAAGCTGTGTATCCCCAAGATTTTACATTTGCACTTTCTCAAATCGCGTGATAAAGTCCTATCCACTATATGGCAGCAAAAAAAGAAACAGCAAAGCACGTAAAAACAGTCGTTCTCAACAAGGTTAATCCAGAAGACCGCATGGCTCTTGACCTGAAAGCAGGAGACACTGTTAAGGTGCACCAAATTATCCAAGAAAAAGGGAAGACTCGTCTTCAGGTTTTTGAAGGTCTAGTTCTTGCTCGAAAGCACGGCAAAGAAGCAGGAGCTACTTTCACTGTTCGAAAGGTTACAGAAGGAGTAGGAGTAGAGCGTATCTTCCCACTATACTCACCAATGATAGACAAGATCGAAGTGGTACGCCGAGCAGAAGTACGCCGAGCAAAGCTTTATTACATTCGAGACAAAGCCGCTAAAGAAATTAGCCGAGCTATGAGAAACGCAAAAGCGGTGAAGCAACCTATTGCAGTCAAAAAGGAAGAAGTTGTAGAGGAAGCCCCAGTCGAAGTCACTCCAGAAGCAAAGTCAGAATAGATTATGTTTATTTTGGCTATGATGGGCGAGCCTCAGGAAAAGAATGTTATACAAGCGCGGGTGGCGAAATTGGTAGACGTTTGCGCATGAGGTGCGTAAGTCCGTAAGGACGTGGAGGTTCAAGTCCTCTCCCGCGCACAATTTACTGATAAATGATGCAATGTTATCCCTTTTCTGATATAAAGGAAGTCGTTCGTAAGAACACATGGCGACTATAGTTTAGTGGTAAAACTCCGGTTTGTGGTACCGGTATCGAGAGTTCGATTCTCTCTAGCCGCCCAAATAAAAAATAAATTAAATGGGGTCAGGAGCTATTTTTCTTCGACTTTAATTTCTTCAAACACTTCTTCAATCTGTTTATATAAATGATCGACATTTTTATTGTTGTCTAAAACAAAATCCGCCTGCTTGATACATGCGGAAATGTTTTGTTTGTGAGGATCAGTGGCATTCGCTTCGCGTTCATTCTGCTCAACAAAAGTTTCGAAGGAAACATTGTCGGTAGAACTTCCTCGTGCAAGAATTCGTTGATAACGAATAGGGAGGTCGGCATTCACTGCGAGCAAGTGGAAGTGCCCGATATTTCGCAAAGCTTCTATTTCTCCAAGTGTACGAATTGACTCTATAATACAATTCTCCCCCTCTTTTTTTGCGCGTCGGTAGAGCTCTTCGATAAGAAAGCTCGGCGAATTCTTTTCACGCAAATCATTTGAAACCAGTGTAAGGCTGTCACGATCAACTTCCATTCCTCGTCTCTTTATTTCTTCGGCGATGAGCGCACGAGCAGAGAAGTGCTTGAAGTTCTTATTTATTTTGAGGTGTTCAACAACCGTTCCTTTTCCTGCTCCGATAGATCCTGTAATGCCGATAATTATCATGTTATAGTTCACTATATCTTATGAATACAATTTTTCAAAAATATGCAGTATTAGTAGCGTGGACTCAAGCCGTACTTGCTTTGGTCGGGAGCTTATTTTTTAGTTTAGTAATGCAGTTGCCTCCATGTGATTTGTGCTGGTACCAGCGAATAGCTATGTATCCTCTTATTGTTATTCTTGGTATCGGTATTTGGAAAAAAGACGTAAAGGGTTCGCTTCTCTATGCCTGGCCACTGGCTATTATTGGTTGGGTTATTGCTTTTTACCACAACCTTTTGTACTACAATATCCTTCCTGAGTCAGTTGCACCTTGTACCTCTGGTGTTTCTTGTACGACCAAGTATGTTGAGTATTTTGGTTTTGTTACCATACCACTTCTTGCTCTTGTAGCCTTTTCTGTGATTATTGTGTGTTTCTGGATTGAACAAGGGAAGAAAAATTAGACCATATCTTAAAAAGAGGGTCAGTATACATTGACCCTCTTTTTTCGTAGAATGTCTTTATGACTACAGAAACAAAAACAATGCTTATTGTGCTCGTTGTTAGCCTCCTTATCCTTGCAGGAGGAGCAGCACTTTATCAAAGATCATCCAACCAGCCTGATCGTCCCAATACTCTTACTACCAACCAAGAGGCTCTTGTTCGTGAAAACAGCATAAAAGTGCCCGCAACAGGAGAAGAGAAGTTGGTTGTGGTTGAGTTTGCTGACTATCAGTGTCCTGCGTGTGGGTTTGTTGCTCCTCAGATCAAGCTCCTCATGGAACAATACAAAGAGAACGTTACTTTTGTGTTCAGAGATTTTCCTCTTACAAACATTCATCGCAATGCTACTCCCGCAGCTTCTATGGCACGTATTGCAGGAGAGCAGGGAAAGTATTGGGAAATGCATTACTTACTTTTTGAAAAGCAGGAAGAGTGGTCAAATGCTTCCGACCCAAGCGACCTATTTGTCGAGTATGCTTCATTTTTGGAGATGGATACTTCTGAAATAAAAACTAAACTTTCTGCAAAGGTATACCAAAAAGAAATTGAACAAGACCTTGCAGACGCGAGACTACTTGGTGTAGATAGTACTCCTACGTTTTTTGTTGGAGACACTATTATCCGTACTGCAAACGCCAACCTCATTAAAGAAACAATAGACACAAAACTTGCAGAGTAAGCATACAATAGCGGTCATTGTATGCTTGTGGTAGAGTCTTCACATGTCAAAGATTCTTGATGGAAAAATAGTTAGAGATGCTATCAAAGAAGAACTCAAAAAGGAAGTATTTAAAATAAAATCACAAAAAAAGAGTTCTGTCGTTCCCACTCTTTCAATTATTCAGTTAGGAGATAACCCTTCTTCTACTTCGTATATTAAGCAAAAAATAAGCTTCGGAGAAAGTATTGGTGTGGATGTTTGTTTGCATAAATTTAATGAAGTTGTATCAAAGCAAGAAATAGTCTCACTTATTCAAGAACTAAACCAAAAAAAAGAAGTAGGTGGAATTATTATTCAGTTGCCTCTTCCTAAGCACTTTAATGCGCAAGAAATTATTGATTATATTTCTCCTAACAAAGATGTAGACGGTCTTGGTTCTAATACAAAATTTTCTCCCGCAACAGCACGCGGTATCGTTTCACTTCTTGATTACTACGATTTAGAAATAACAAATAAAAATATTCTTGTCATTGGTCAGTCAAACTTGGTGGGGAAACCAACAGCAAAGATTCTTGCTAATAGAGGCGGTGTGGTGAAGACTGCTAACAAAAAAACTTCTTCCGCAGAGTTGATTTCTTTGTGTCAGACAGCTGATATTGTTATTGTGGCTACTGGTGTGGTGAATCTAATTTCAATAAAACATATCAAACCCTCCCATGTCATAATAGATGTCGGTATTACACAGGTCGAAGGTAGGCTTGTGGGGGATGTTGATTTTGAGTCTGTAAAAGAACATGTTTTAGCCATTTCTCCCGTACCTGGAGGAGTAGGTCCTCTTACTGTCGCTTCTCTTTTTCAGAATTTATTAGGTCTGCAATGACCGTTATTGTATGCTAAAATAAAAAGTAATTAATAATTAAAAACATATACATGCAAAATTTTTTCGATGAGAATATTAAGAAAACTTCCTTAGTGGTAATAGGTCTTTTGGGGCTATTTCTTCTTGTTCAGACAGTTGTTTCAGTCGTTGATATTGGTATTCGTAAAGATAATTCTATTTCCCCAAACGTTATTTCTGTTCGGGGTGTAGGCGAGGCTCTTGCTGTACCTGATATTGCTTCATTCTCTTTTACTGTTCGAGAAGAAGGTAAAGATGTAGCTTTAGTTCAGCAAGCAATGACTGACAAAGCAAACACTGCTATTTCATATCTCAAGGAGCAGGGTATAGAGGATCGTGACATCAAAACCGAAAGCTATTACACCAACCCTAAGTACGAGTACTCTCAAGGTGTGTGTGGTCCATCTTTTTGTCCTCCTTCAAAACAGACAATTGCAGGTTTTGAAGTATCACAAACTATTTCAGTGAAAGTAAGAGATATTGCAAAAGCAGGGGACATTCTTACTCAGATTTCAGCACTCTCAATTTCTGAAGTTTCAAGTCTCTCTCTTACTGTCGACAGCGTTGACGCTCTCAAAGCAGAAGCAAAAAAAGATGCAATAAAAAAAGCTCGTGAAGATGCGGAGAATATCGCATCAAGTCTTGGTGTAAGACTCGATGACATTGTTGGTTTTTACGAAGAAACTCCAGGATACGGGTATGGTGAAATGGATGTTGGTGGTTCATCTATGATGCTTCGTGCAGAAGAGGCAGTAGCTCCCAACTTACAACCAGGTGAACAGAAATTTACTTCTATTGTTTCGGTTACTTATTCCATTAAATAGCTCAAAATAGTTATCCCCACCTTTTTTAAAAATACCCAGCAAATAGCTGGGTATTTTTGATAATTATCCAAACCTCCCAAGAAACTATTGCAGAAACGAAGTATTCATGATATATTCAGAAGTGACCCCGCAGGGGTTTTTATTTTGACCAAATTTAACTATTTCCTCTATGTTTAACTACTTAAAAGAGACAAAAAAAGAAATGAGCCATGTAACATGGCCTACCACCAAGCAAGCTGTTATTTACACCGTGCTTGTTATTTCTGTGACTGCTCTTGTGGCAGTTTTCCTTGGTTTGTTCGATCACCTGTTCTCACAGTTCATTCAGAACACCATTATTTAATAATTTCTAATACTATATATGTCTAAACAAGCAGAAGGAGAACGAAATTGGTATGCAATCCACACTTACGCTGGGTATGAGAATGCAGTGCTCCGCAATCTTAAACAGCGCATGGAGTCTCTTGGAATGGAAGATCGTATTTTCAACGTAATCGTTCCTACCGAAAAAGTTATCAAAGTGAAAGCAGGTAAACGAGTTGAAGAAGAGGAGAAGATCTACCCTGGGTACATCCTTGTAGATATGATTGTAACTGACGACTCATGGTTTGTCGTCCGCAACACCCCTCGTGTGACAGGGTTTGTAGGTTCTGGGGTATATCCTGTGCCACTTGAGAAGAAAGAGGTGGAGGCTTTGTTCGAGCGAATGGGTGGCAACACTGCTGCCAAGCATGCTATCGACCTTGCTATCGATGACGCTATTATCATTGCTGACGGACCTTTCAAGGAATTTGAGGGAAAAGTGAGCGAAGTGGACACTGAACGGGGAAAGGTAAAAGTGCTCGTATCTATGTTCGGCCGCGAAACCCCAGTAGAGCTCGACTTTTTGCAGATTAAGAAGATTTAAGACTAGATAAATTGAAAAACCATCAGAACAAGTTTCTGATGGTTTTTCTTTTGTGATGTTGTAAGAGGAATAGCCAGGCAAACATTACGACTAAAACCTTTTATAATTAACACGAGTCTTTGGTAATCATTACCCTTACCGTCTTGTTCAAAGTCAATATTTAAACCTAGGGAAAACCACCAAATTTCCTCCTCACGGTAAAAACTGCCTTAATAAAGGCGGTTTTTTATTTGATTTGCAAAAACAGGTATTTTGTTGTATCTTATGCAAACTGTTACGTGCTTCATCGTAATCGTGTAGAAGACGGTCTTCTACACATAATTAAAAAAACAAATGGCAAAGAAAATCACTAAAGTAATCAAACTACAAATCGCGGGAGGGAAGGCCACTCCTGCACCCCCAGTTGGTACCGCGCTTGGTCCTGCCGGAGTTAATATTGGAGACTTCGTAACCAAGTTCAACGCTGCTACTCAAGATCGTCGAGACGAAATCGTTCCTGTTCTCATGAACGTATACGAAGACCGTACTTTCGATTTCATTTTGAAGACTGCTCCTGCATCTCAGATGATTCTTAAGGCTGTTGGTGCCGAAAAGGGATCTGGAACTAACCTGACGAAAAAAATTGGAAAGATCACCGAAGCTCAGATTCGAGCAATCGCTGAGAAGAAGCTTTCTGAACTTAACGCAAACGACATTGACGCTGCTATGGGTATCATCAAAGGTACTTGTCGATCAATGGGAGTGGAGGTTGGTAAGTAATTAAAAAAGGAAGAAAAACAAAGAAAGAGCGGCGCCGTAGGCGCCGCTCTTTCTTTGTTTTTATAGAATATAGTGTATCCTCAGTTTAGAATGAGTAATAAAAAATTTACCACCTACATTGCAGGTTCCCCCAAACAAATTATCAGCTCTGAAGACAAAAGAAGTTTTCGTGAGTTCCTCGCGTGGCTTCAAGAAGTTTCCCATCTTACTCCTTGGACGGTTCATCCTGTCTGGTGGGATCCTCGTCCTGACCAAGAGCGTCCTTATGAGGTTGAGCTAGAGATTATGCACTCAGTCGACTTGGTCATTGCAATCTATCCTACAGACGAAGGAGCTCTTCGTCGTGAGGTGGGTGTCATTGAACGTCTTATTATAGGTAGACCTTTAATTGCAGCAGTGCACAAAAGAGTTGAACCAAGTATCTTTCTTAAGAGCATGTACAACCGCTATACAAATCGACCTTTTGTTCGTTTTGAAAAGTTTAGTGATCTTTGTAAAGTAGTCGAGCAGCGTCTCAGTGAACTTTCAGTCTACTAGACCCTTCGGGGTCTTTTTTATTACATGCACTCAGAGCGTACAATGACGGTCATTGTACAGTATTCAATTTGCTATACTTTAACTATATGCAACTTAAAATAAAGAAACTTCACCCCGATGCTATTGTTCCCACATATGCTCACCCAGGTGATGCTGGTATGGATTTATATTCAGTTGAAGAAGTGTGTGTTCTTGCTGGCAAGAGGGCATCAATAAAAACAGGTGTTGCTTTTGAAATACCCCACGGATACGTAGGTCTTATCTGGGAGAAGAGCGGGCTTTCACACAAGCACGGTCTCAAGACTTTTGGTGGTGTGATAGATGCGGGGTATCGAGGCGATATTACTATTAGTTTGATAAATCTTTCCGACCAAGATTATGTTTTTGAGAAAGGTCACAAAGTAGCACAGATTCTTATTCAGAAAGTGGAACGACCTGAAATAGTGGAAGTGAGTGAACTTTCAAATACAGCTCGCGGAGAAGGGGGATTTGGAAGCACAGGAAAATAGAGCGTACAATTGTGGTTATTGTATTATTTGGTAAGAGTTACCCACTCGTATAAAAGATTGGTTTTTTCATCAGTGTGATTTTCTGACCTAACTACTTTTAAGAACTCACTATATTTTGGAAAAAATGTATCGGTAGGAAAATCACTATCTACTAAAGTAAGTTCAAGTGTATCTGCAAACATGATTGCTTGATTATATATTTCTCCTCCTCCAATTATAAATATTTCTGAATCTACCATATGCGCTTTTCTCAGTGCTTGTTCAAGAGATGCACATGCAACAACTCCTTCGATATTAAAATCAGAGTTCCTCGTGATAACAATATTGGTTCGATTAGGAAGTGCTTTTCCAATCGAGTCGAATGTTTTGCGTCCCATAATAATAGGATGACCTGAGGTAAGAGCCTTAAAACGTTTTAAATCATCAGAGATACGAAACAAAAGCTCGTTTCTGAAGCCAATTCCTCGGTCTTTCTTTTGAATAGCTACGATAATCGAGATCACTTTTCCTTATTGAAATTTGTAAGATTGTATTCCTTTTTGAGCTCGGTTATTTTTCCTGTAGATACCAACTCAATCTCAGAATCTCCATGGTTGATATTCGTATTGTCCGAAAGATTCTTTTTTAATACGAATCCTTCGATAATATCTTTTTTGTGATATCGGCTTTCTACAATTTCGATTTCCTGATCCAACCGGTCGAATACCACCTGACAGAAACGTTCACCAGGATATAGCTTCACAACTTGATGTGCGGTGTTGTTGCGAACAGGGATGGCAAGCTGGCCCTCATATCCGGAATCAATGATTCCTGTAAGATCAACGGATAGTCCTTTACGGTTGGTTGATGAGCGGGGGTAGAGGACTGCCATGAGATCGTTAGGAACTTTGACTGATTCTAATGTAGACACGATGATATATTCTCCAGGAAGAAGCTCAAAATACTGTCCTTGCTCCAGCTCAACAACATCGAAATAAGGAGGACGATCCTTGTCGTAGTGGTCGATGTTCAAAGCCTCGCGACCGTCTTTGGTCATATGCCACATCTTTGGAATGAGAAACGTAAAACCGAGGCGCATGTCTACCGCATGCGCCTGAAGCTGAAAGATGTCGAGTTCTGGTTTGAAGACAATATCTCCTTTCTCAATTCTTTCAATAATTTGTTTTTTCGTGATGATTGCCATAGTGTTTGTATTATACCGCGATTCGTAAACCGGTGATTGCGGGAGCTGGGTGATACTGCTCTTGTACTTGATTTATGATTGATTCGATAGTTTCTTTGTTTCGTTCCTCTATTTTTTCAAATGTATTCTCAGGCAGTTTAAGTGTTATTTTTGCGTGCTCAATATTCCGGCTAATCATTTCCTGTGCCCCCTCATAATGATTACTATATATATGTGCGTTTGAAATGGTGTGTGTGTAGATTCCAACTCCTACGCCAAGACGTTGGGCAAGAATGTATTGAAGCAAACAAAAACCTGCAACGTCATGAGGAAATCCAAGAACCATATCATTTGATCGTACGATATTATGCATATGTAGTTTCCCACCAATGATATTTACCGTGAAAGTGTACGGACAGGGAACATTCTTTTTCTTTTGCAGTGAAAGTCCGTCTTGTGTAGGATCCCATGTGATTACTACTCCATGACGAGAACTTGGCTCTTTTTCAAGTAGGTCAATAAGAAGTGCGAGCTGATCTCTTCCGAAATGTTTTCGCCAGCGGTATCCGTACGCGACCGTTACCACATCGTTTGGGTTGGTGAAGATGTCCCAAATCTTGGTGTATTCACGCAAGAAGTCTTCGGGCTTTCTGCTTCCCATAATGAACCATGCCTGCTCGGCAACAAATACTTTGATTGGAATCTTTCGAAGAGTGAGAATAGGAAAACCATCTTTGATGGGGTCAATAGAGAAAGTAAGTCCGGGAATTGCAGCTGTCTCAAGGCCAGTTCGCTCACTCATTTCGCGGATACCAACCTCCATAATATCTTTGAGCATTTTCTGATATATCTGATCGAAAGGGGTCATATTGCTCATTATAGGGGAGTCTTGGTATCATGGCTAGTATGCAGATTTCTTACCCATACATACCAGAAGGAAAACAGATTTTGTATGTGCCAGAAGACAATGAGTTCATTATTATTGCAAGAGAACATGCCAAAGCTTACTCATTAGACAAGACTATGCCAAACTCGAGTATTATCGTGAAAGATGGCGTAGTTATCGCCAAAGGAGCCAATGGGAGCGATTTTCATGACAAGTTTCCTTGTCAACGAGTAGTCCTCAATATTCCTACGGGACAAGGGTATGACCTTTGTGAAGGGTGCCACCCCAAGAATCATGGAGAGCAAAAAGCTCTCGCCGATGCCAAGATTCAAGGTATAGATACTCAAGGCGCTGATGTATACCTTTGGGGACATTGGTGGTGTTGTGAGCCGTGCTGGAAAGCTATGATTGAGGCAGGTATCGAGAATGTCTACCTTGTCGAGGGAAGCGAGCGTCTTTTCAACAAGAACCATGTAGAGAACATCATTGGGCGCCAGTTTGTCAACCTCGCTTAGGCGAGGTTTTTTGTTATACTGCAAAATATGAAAGATCTCGAAATCAAGAAACTCCTCGATGCAGAAAAACGCCGACAAAAGTCTGTGATCAATCTCATTGCGTCTGAGAATTACGTTTCAGCAGATGTACTCACCGCACTTGGGTCAGAGCTTACCAACAAATATTCAGAGGGGTATCCTAGTAAGCGTTACTACGGAGGAAATGAAATCGTCGATAAGGTGGAAGTGTTAGCACAGAAGAGAGCACTTAAACTTTTTGGTTTGTCAGACAAAAAGTGGGCAGTGAACGTTCAACCACTTTCAGGTTCTCCTGCAAACTTGGCAGTGTATACAGCACTTCTTCCAAAAGACGGCACAGGAAAAATAATGGGAATGTCTCTCGACCATGGAGGACATCTTACACACGGACACAAGGCATCGGTGACAGGAAAGTTTTTTATACAAATTCCCTTTGGTGTTGATCCAAAAACAGAAGTGATTGATTATGATGCGATTAAACTTATTGCCATCAAAGAGAAGCCACATATCATTGTTGCTGGTTTTACTGCGTACCCCCGCAAAGTAGATTGGAAAAAGTTTCGAGATATCGCAGATGCCTCGGGTGCGTTGCTCATGGTGGATATGTCTCACATTTCCGGTCTAATAGCCGGGAAGGCGTATCCATCGCCTTTTCCATATGCCGATATTGTGACCACTACCACTCACAAAAGTTTGCGCGGTCCTCGCTCTGCTTTGATTTTCTCAAAGAAAAGTGTAGAGGTCCGACCTCTACACAAAGACTTGTCAACAAAAATAGACAAGGCTGTTTTTCCTGGACTTCAAGGAGGACCTCACAACAATAATATCGCAGCGGTTGCAGTGGCACTCAAAGAAGCAATGTCTCCAAAATTTAAAAGCTATGCGAAGCAAGTGATGAAGAATGCAAAAGTTCTCGCAAGTGAACTTGAGAAGAAAGGGTGGAGAATTGTTTCCGGAGGGACAGACAGCCATATGGTTTTGGTTGATGTGTGGATGGATGGGAAGGGTGGGACGAAAGGGCAAAAAAGTCTATCGGGAAGCGAGGCGAGCGACAAGCTTGAGAAAGCAGGAATAATTGTAAATAAGAACACTATTCCAGGGGAAACCCGCAGTGCTTTTGACCCCTCCGGTATTCGTTTGGGAACTTGCGCTGAAACCACCCGTGGTAAAAAGGAGAAAGATTTTAAGAAGATTGTGGAGAAAATCGATAAGGTGCTAAAATTCCACTAGATGAAAAAAGGAAAATTTATTGTTATAGATGGTGGAGACGGATCCGGGAAATCAACACAGCTTAATCTACTGCGAAAACAATATCCCGACGCTGTCTTTACCCGTGAGCCAGGAGGAACTCCCTACGCTGAAGAATTTAGAAATGCATTACTTAATTCTGTTCATGCAGACAATGCTCCAACAATTACCAAGCTTCTTCTCTTCTTTGCAGGGCGCGCCGATCATATTAAGAATCTTATAATTCCTTCTTTGGAACAAGGAAAGATTGTTATTTCTGACAGATTTGATTCTTCTACTTTCGCATATCAGCTTTGGGGAGAAGGGAAACAGGAATATATTCCAGAATTTCTTCGCTTGAGAGAAACGATAGTGAGCACCTGTCTTCCTGATGTCTACCTCTATCTCGATGTCGACCCCGAAGAAAGCAAGAGAAGAAAAAGTGTCCAACAAGATGAGATTTTAAATTATCTCGATCATGCTCCCCTCGAAGAGGTAATCAAAAGAAGAGAAGGGTATTTTGAATTTTTTAAGACGGTAAATCCAAACTATCGCATCATTGATGCTAATCGTGATATTGAAACCGTCTTCAAAGATATTAATTCTGCTATCGATTCAATCGCCTGAATAAGGTGATTTTTTATTACAATAGTATGTACTGACATTGTA
>Ga0163144_10020461_pt1 | contig 13222 bp, 15 predicted proteins | sample OliLak19BULKMAT1_FD_123175 | JGI IMG/M metagenome (GOLD analysis project Ga0163144, IMG submission 123175) | Freshwater microbial mat bacterial communities from Lake Vanda, McMurdo Dry Valleys, Antarctica - Oligotrophic Lake LV.19.BULKMAT1 | ecosystem: Environmental > Aquatic > Freshwater >... | reverse complement strand
TACGTGGCCAAGCAGCAGGGCCGGAACCGCGTCATTTCCTGACGGACGCGCCCAACAACACCCCGCAGCTCCCCAGCAACGCTCCAACCAGCGCGCGCCACAACGCCCAATCCGCGTGGGTGGTGGGAATGGCCACCCCCATGGCCGCCATGGCAAACACGCTGGTGACCAGCAGACCCGCGCCTGCTGCCAGCAGACTGCCCCGTCCATCCTTCTTGACCCGTCCGGATGCGCGCAGGCTTCGCATCAGCCGTGCGCCGGCCAGCGGAAGAATCACCAGTGTGGTGACAACTGCAACGCCGGCGTACGCCAACGCATGGCGGCCCTCCGGGAGACCGGCAGGGAAACGCACCCAGGGATGCAACGCACCAAACACGCCACTTCCTGCAGCTGCTGCCAGGGCGAGCTGGCGGCGCGCGGTCCGCCCATCCATGGCGGGTGTGGCGCCGGAGCTGGCCGCCATTTTTTGTATGACAATACTTCCAAAGCGGCCGGCAAAGAGCGCGGCAAATCCAGGACCTATCAGTGCCGCGCCGTAGATGCGCTGGGCGGAGGAATCTCCGGTGTGGGCGGCCAGCAATGCAATGACGCCGGAAATGAGCGCGCCCCACGCGGCGCACAGCCATGCAACCACAAAGACGTGGGCCACCCGGGCGTGTGCGTGCGCTCCTGCCTGGTGCCATGCGCTGGCCACCATGATGGAAACAATAAACGCCGCCAGCGCGCCGCAGTATGCGCCCAGCGTCATGAGCTCTGCGCTGCGGCTCAGGAGGTGCGCATCCGCAAGCAGCGCCGCGTGCAGCGCCATGAGGAGAAGCGTGAGGATGACCGCGCGTCCGCGCTGCCGTGGGGAGATCTCTGCAGTCACGCGCGCAATCTAGTGATCAGCACAACGCGCGGCGGAAATTTTGATTCTGTGCATCCTGACCCTTACGGTTCCGCCTGCCTCCAGCCGGATCCACCTGGAGCCTGACGACGTCAAAACGGAGCCATCTATGGAACTCAGCCACAAGCCGCTCAAGTGGGATGAACTGGCCGCGCAGCATGATCCGGATTCGCTGCCGTTCTGGCGGTTCTATGAAGAAATGCAGCGCGCCCAGCGGCGCCCGCGCCTGCTCCAGCGCTGGCGTCAGTGGCTGCAGGGTACAACTGCTGCGTTGCAGCCGCATCACGGCTGATTTATAATGTCATACACATAACGCAACACCAGGCCGTGCGCCGGCGCCGTGGGGCCCGTGCCGTTGCGGTCACGCCGGGAGACCGCCTCCAGCACCGTGTCCGGGTGCAGCCAGCCGGCACCTGTGCTGGCCAGGGTCCCGGCCAGGATCCGCACCTGTTGACGGAGAAATCCGTCCCCCTGCACATCCATGACCATCAGGTTTCCGCGCTGGCGCAGCGTGATGGCCTCCAGCGTGCGCACCGGGTTGGGCGCGCTGCAGCGGGGATGGCGCAGCGCGGTGAAGTCATGGGTACCCATCAGCCCTGCCGCCAGCGCCCGCATGGCGCCGGGATCCAGCGGGACGCGGATGGACCACGCGCGGGGTGACGGCGGAGATCCCAGCAGCAGGCGGTAGCGGTAGTGTTTGGAGAGTGCGCTGTTCCGCGCGTGATAGCTGCGGGGGACCACCTGGACGGCCCGCACATGCACATCCGCGGGAAGCACCTGGCGCAGACAGGTGTGCAGGTGTGGGGCAAGCCACGCGCGTTCCAGCCGGAAGCTGCAGAGGTTCATGGTTGCGTCCACACCCGCGTCCGTGCGGGCGGCAAAGACCAGGGCCACCGGACGCTCCTGCGTGGCCGCCATGAGCGCGTCCGTGAGCACACTGCTGACGGTTCGCAAACCCGGCTGCGGTGCCACGCCGTGCAGGGCGCCACCGCGGTACGCCAGCGTGATCCGGTAGGTGGTTGCGGAAGCGGACACAGGTGGACCTTCTGCGGCTAGGATGCGGCTGACCCATGGAAGCGTCCACTCCCACCCTCCCGCAAGGCGAAGCGCTCTACGGCAAGCTTCCTCCGGACGCTGGTGAATGGCTGTTCAAGGACAAAGATCAGGTCCTTGGGCCCGTGCCGCCGGAGATGCTGATCACCAAGCTCTATGACGGCTTCCTCACCGCGGACACGCCCGTGGCCAAGGAAGTGGGCCAGTGGAAGCCGCTCAAGGAGATCTGGTTTCTGGGCGCGCACGTTCCCCGCGCGCAGCAGAAGATGGCGTTTGAGTCCGCGGTGCAGGAACGCGCGCGGATGGCGTCCACGCAGCTCAAGACGCGCGCACTCCTGGCCTTCATCACCTTTGCGCTCCTCTTCACCGGCGCTCTGGCCGCGGCGCGCTGGGTCATGATCACGCGCCCGTGGGAAGACAAAACGGATTGGCTGACGCGCCGCCCGCCTGCGGTCCAACTGCCGGACCGGACGCCCAAAGTTGTGGCTGTGGTTGAGAAAGAGGAGCCCAAGCGTGCGGGGGAAGGCACCACGCCGCCCCCTGCGGATGACAAGAAGCCCGCCCCGTCTGATGACAAAAAGCCCGTGAAAGGCACCAAAGCCACCACCAAGGCGCCGGGGAAAGAGCCGGCCAAGGGCGCCAAGGAAGAGCCCGTCAAACCCAAGGAAGACGTGAAGAAGCCGGAAGAGGTGAAGCCCGCGCCCGTCAAGACGGTGGTGCCGCAGGAGCTCACCAAGGAGCAGATGACCTCCGTCTTCAAGGGCGGCGCTGGCGGCTACATGCAGTGCATTCGTGAGGAGGCGGCGCGCAACCCCAACATGCCGGGGACCATCACGGTGGAATTTGTCATCAAGAACACTGGCGGCACCACGGACTTCAAGGTCCAGGAGCGCGAGATCCGGACCGGGCCGCTGGCCACGTGCCTGGGCGCCAAGATTGGTGCGCTGCGCTTCCCACAGTTCTCCGGTGAGAACAAAGTCTTCATGTTCCCGTTCCGCATCACGCGGAAGTGAGCGCCTCCATGGAGCACGCGCTCTTTGCAGGGCCGGCCGCGCTGGACCCGCTGGTCCACGTGGTGCTGGTAGAGCCGCAGATTCCCGCCAACACCGGCAATGTGGCCCGGACGTGCGCCGCGCTGGGGGCTTCATTGCACCTGGTGGGCAACCTTGGGTTTGCGCTGCAGGACTCCGCGCTCCGCCGCGCCGGCCTGGACTACTGGCCCGCCGTGGATGTGCACTGGCACCCAACGCTGGAGGACGTCAGAGCGCTGCTGGGGACGCGTCAATGGTATTACTTTACGGCACGCACCCCGCGCATTCTGTCTGACACTTGTGTGAACCGCGGGGATGTTTTTGTTTTTGGCCGGGAGGACGTGGGTCTTCCCGCGGAACTGCTGGACGCGCACGCGCCAGAGCTGGTGCGGCTTCCCCAGCGTGCGGCGGTGCGGAGCATCAACCTGAGCACCTGCGTGGGCATGGCGACGTATGAGGCGCTCCGCCAGGTGGCAGCGCGCGCATGAGCCGCGGGCCCACAAGAATGCTGCAGGACCGTGGGCTCCTGATTGTTGCGGCTGGCCTGGCGGTGCTCATCCTGTTGGGCCTTCTGGATTCCACGCGGCGGGACAATGAGCGCGTCCGGGAGCGTGTATCTCCCATGCTGGAGGTGCGCGCCGTCTGCCGTGACCGCACTGCCAGAGGCGCCGTTGGCACGCTGCGCCCGTTGCTGCAGAAGGCGCCCCAGCTGGTTGGAAAAGTGTATGCCACTGCGGACGCGGGCATCACCGGCGTCCTGGAGCTGCCCCTGCCCTGGCCCACCCCGCCCGGGTTTGAAGCTGAGCTGTTGGTTGCCGCGGATGGTTGCCTCACGTCACGTGAAGTGGTGCGTGCAGAGACACCGGCCCGCACGCTGGAGCTGACTGCCACCACCGCGGAAGTGCCGCCGCTGGACCTGGCGGATCCGCCGTTGTCACCCACGTTTCCGCCCGCCGCCGCGGAAGATCATGTGAAGAAGCTCCGCGCCATGGGAACCGGCATGTCAACGGGATTTGAGCTCTTTGACGGCGTTCCGCCCACGTGCGTGCAGTGCCACCAGGCCGCGGGTGAGGAACATCTGCGTGGGCATGGCCGGCCACCGTCAGAGGCGCTGCAACGGCTGTCCCAGAACGCCACCGAATGCGCCCGCTGCCATGCCCCCGTTGCCGCCGCGTTGGCATCAGACCTGCGCGCGGTGGTGCCGGCGCGCGCGGCGTTTTCATGTTCCTCCTGTCACCGCTTCAAGCCCATGAAGGATGCAACGCAGGGCAACGGATTGGGCCTGGGCGGCGTTTTCTCCGCCACCTCAGACCGGCGCTTCTTTGCGCGCGGGACGCGCCCGGATACGTCGTCACCGGTGATGGCGGTGGAGCATGCGCCGGATATGAAGGGGAGTGCGTTGTGTGTGGCGTGCCATTCGCAGACCAGCAGTGTGGATGGGCGGCTGCTGGTGCTTGATCCCACCGGCATGGAGCACCTGGCGTGGCAGCAGAGTGCACCGGGCAACGCGTCTACCCAGTGCCAGTCCTGTCATTTTGCAAAGACGGAGGACCCGTTTCTTGTGGACGGTTACGCGCGTTGGATGTGGGGCGTGCAGCGGGATGCCGCGCCGCGTGTGGCGCACGGGCGCGCGCGGCAGGACCTTGCGGTGCGCCTGGCCGCGCATTGGGAGGATGCGGGAACGTTGGTGGTGGAGGCGCAGAACGTGGGTGCGTCCCATGGCTTGCCGGGCGCGGCACCGCTGCGGGCCTGGGAGCTGTCTGTGGTGACGACGGAGAAACCGCTCAGCGGTGAGAGGCTGCCGGAAGGTGCGCCCGGCGTGGTGCTGGCGCGCAGCTTCACGGACGCCAACAAAAATGTGTGTGCATTTCCCTGGGAGGCCGTGGCTGTGGCCGGGGATTCACGCCTGCTGCCCGGCCAGATGGTGCGGTGGACGTGGCGTTTTGAGCGCCGTCATTCCGTGCGTGTGGTGTTGACGGAAAAAGCGCGCTGCTCCGAACGCGCGCGTTTGGAGGCGCTCTCAACGGAGGTGGTGGTGCTCAGCGAGCTGACCGTACAACCGTGAAGACACCGTCAACGCGGGAGGAGGATTGGTCCGGGTGATACATTGGGCGTGGGGTTGAAGTTGACCGGACCAACCATCCACCCTCATGGGCGGGGTGAATGGTTGCTCAGCAGGTCGCGTGCCACGGAGGCGCAGGGCGGAGCGCAATGGTCCCAGGCGTGTTCGCGAACGCGGGATGACAGGCAGTGTCAACGCGCGTGCACGGGGCCACATCCACCGATAGAGACGGAGGCATGGTGTCCCGGTTTGGCGTCCACAAGATTGCCGCGTTCTATTCCGCGCTCTTTGTGGTGGGCCTTGTGGTTGCTCGGTTGGCCGGTGTGGCCAATCCGTTCACTTCCCGTCCGTTGAACGGTGAGGAGCTGCTGGTGCGGTTGCTGGGTGGTGCAGCGTTGGGGGCGTTGGCCGCGCTGCTCAGCGAGCTCTCCTCCCGGGTCCTGCCCGGCGCTCGCGCCATGGACCGTGCGCTGGCTGAGCTGGTGGGGCCCATGGGCGTGCAGGAAGCGCTGATTGTTGCGGGGCTGAGCGGCCTGGGTGAGGAGCTGCTGTTCCGTGGAGCGTTGCAGTCTGTGTTTGGCCTGTGGCCCGCCTGCCTGCTGTTCATGCTGGCGCATCTGCCGCCGCGCAAGGAGCTGGTTGCGTGGACGGTGACGGCGGGGATTGCCGGCGTGGGGCTGGGTTTCCTGACGGTGTGGACGGGAGACATTGTGGCGGCGGTTGCGGCGCACGCCACGTTGAATGCCATCAGCCTGCAGCGGCTGGGAAAGATGTCCGGGGCGTGATCAGCCCGCCGGACGCGTCTTGAGGAACGCCGGCCGCTGAGACATGCCCTTGAAGTACGAACCAATGTTGGGCGTGGACAAGATTGGCAGGCCCGCCATGTCCATCATCCCAATGGTCTCCGTGATGGCAATGTCCGCAATGGACAGCTGATCACCCGTCATCAGCGAGCGTCCCTTGAGATGGTTTTCCAGGATGGCCACCACCGGCTTTGCCGCTTCACCCGCAGCGGCATAGGCAGCCGCGTCCAGCGGCGCGCCAAACATGGTCAGCAGCTTCATGGTGGAGGGCCTGGCAATGGCGGGACCAAAATCAGACGCCTGCCAGCTCAGCCATTGGTACACCAGGGCGCGCGCTTTGGACGCGGCCGGCAGCAATCTGCCGTTGCCGTATTCCCCCGCCAGGTAAAGCATGATCGCGTTGGATTCATACATCAGCAGATCCCCGTCCTGCAGGGCGGGGACCCGTCCGTTGGGGTTCATGGCCAGGAAGTCTGGGCTTTGTGGGCGCCTTTGGGGATGTCCACGTTCGTGTATGCATAGGGCAACCCCAGCTCTTCCAGAGCCCAGTGGACCTTGCGTGAGTTGAACGAATGCGGGTTGGCAAAGAGCGTGATGGCCACGGAGCCTCCAGGAAGGTTGGTCCCGCATCCATCCGCGCGCATCCGGGGCACGGTCAAGCTGCGCGTCAGCCGTTCCAGTCAAAGTCTTCCTCGTCATGGTCCAGCGGTTCCGGCAGGGCCTCTTCATCAGGCGTTTCTTCCGGCTCCGCCAGGCCGGGAACGCGGAACAGGTCCGCGCCGCCATCCTGGAGCGCTTCCGCTTCCGGACGGCCCAGGAGCCAACCGGTTCCAAGCATGGCCGCTGACGCCACGGGGACCCCGGACAACATGCAGCACACCCCCACTGCCGGCACCCCAAACAACACCAGCGCCGCCAGCGGCGCGGCGTAGCGGCGGGTTGCGTAATAGGTGGCCACCTGCCGCTGCCAACCGTCCTCAATCAGGCGTTCAGCCAGCGAGGAGGTGACACACGTCCCAAGCGCGCAGCCCATCCAGGTGCCCACCACGTTCCACGCGGAGGTCACGGCCCACAGAGGCAGCATGACGGCGGTGCCTGCCAACACCATGGGCACCAGGGGCGTGCGGCGGTGCGCCACCTTTCTGAGGACCTGCTGCACGGGCCAGGCAGCCAGCGGCGCGGTCAGCAAGGCGGGCGCGCACGCCAGACCGGTGTAAACCCACGGCCACACACACGGCGTGTAGCAGGCCAGGCAAGCGGACGCGGCGGAACCCGTCCAAAGCTGCGTGAACAGGAACGCGGCGCCCGCAATGGACGCGGGAAGGATGGGAAGCAGACCCACAAGCTGAATGAGTCCCACCAGCGCCACCGCAGCGGCCACGGCGGGCACGGGGCGCGCCGGCGTGACAACGGAAACTGGGGCCGCAGGAGGCGCGTTGGCAGCGGTGGGCGGCGTGGGCTCCGGTGGGGGTGAAACGGGACCGGCCGGTGCCGTTTCGGGTGGTGCAACCGGCGCGTCCACGGCGTCCTGCGGGACCTCCACAGCGGGTGGGAGGTCAGCGTCCTGCGCGCGCGCAGTGTCTGAACTGCTCACGATGAGCAGCGCCATCAGCGCACCACGCGCCCAGGGCGGGCAGACCCAACCCTGACCGCGCTGTCCCGTCTTGCCACAGCGCTGCGCGTGCACCTGAACTGGTCCGCCCACTGCCGCCTCCACGTGGCTCGCTGCTTGCTTTGCCCCACTGCAAGACACCTGCCCGCAGTGGCGCGCCCTGACAAGGGACCCACGCCACACCGCGGCAACACGCTTCACCAGCACGGGGACACCACATGCGCATCACCACCCTCGCCCAACGTTTTTCACCCGGCCTCCTGCTTGGTCTGGCCATGACCGCAGGAGCTTGCGGCAATGAGCTGGATACACGCGGCAACATTGGCGGTGCCAACCAGAACGTGCGCCGCGTGGGCAACCTCCCCGGCGGCTGGTTGCTGGGCAAGGGGGACATTGCGCTTCACTTTGACGGCAAGAGTTTCCTCACCGTCCGCAACGGCAAGCTGTTCAGCGGCACGTCTGATGGCAGCAGCCTGGGTGCGGTGGGTTCGTTGTCAGCGCCGGAGCGGCTGGCCTTTGTCCCCGGGCGGTCTGCGTTTGTGGCGCTCAAGGACGGCAAGCTCTTCAACTTTGATCAGAGCAAGGGTGAGCAGGCCTGGGAATCCAGCGCGTTGGATGCGCGGCGCCTGGACGTTTCCCCAGACGGGCGGCGGGTGGTGGTGGGCTTCTCCACCACTGCACGGGTGCTGGATGCGGACACCGGCGCAGAGCTCTCCGTCATCAGCACCGGCGGTCCGGTGCGGGACGTGGACTTCCTCAACAACGGCCGCATCCTGATCACGGCGGAGGGCTCCCACACCGACGCTGCGGAGGCCAACTCCAGCCAGATCCGGGTGGTGGATGCAGAGAACGGCGAGGAGACGTGCCGCTCCACTGTCAACAACTGCGCGGGTGAGGTGGAAGTGTCCCCGGATGGACAGACGGCGTTCCTCTCACCCACCGTGTGCAACATTGACCCGGTGTCCGTGCTGAGCCTGGCGGATGGCGGCTGCGAAGTGCGGGAGACCACGCCGGGGTTTGGCCCCGTGGCGCTCAGCCCGGACGGCACCACGGTGGTGGCGTTCCTGGACCGGGACCTTCCCGCGGACGGTGTTCCGGCTGACGTGCTCAGCAGCAACACCCGCTTCCACCTGATGTTCATGGATGCCAAGACCCTGAAGTTCACCACCATGCCGGTCTCAGATGACCTTCCCCGCTTTGCGTTCACGCCAGACGGCAAGTCCCTGCTGGTGGACCTGCCGCTCGATCCGCTGGCCAGCCTGAAGGTGGTGGACGTGGCTGCCAAGAAGCTGCGGGAGGTGAAGGGCCCGCCGCTCAAGCTCAATGCGTTCTCATTCAGCCCGGACTCCAGCCGTGCGTTCATTGTTGACAATCAGCTCTTCAACCTGGACCTGGCCGGCGCCGCGGTACGCGCCAATGGGCTGAACCTGCCGCTGGCCGGCATCAACGTGACGCCGGAGGGCCCCACGGTGGTGGTCAGCCAGGCGTCTGACGCTGCGCTGGTGTTCCTGGATGCCATCAGCGGCACGGAGAAGGCGCGCAAGACGTACTGATCAGGGATCATCACCCAGCACGTTGAGGTCCGTCCGCTGCACCATCAGCATCTGCTCAGGCCCGCCAAGGCCGCTCAAATCCACCAGGCCGCGGCGGGCCAACGTGACGGGGTCAAACCCTTCCAAAGAACCAATGCTGAAGAGTAATACCCGCTTGCAGCCCAACTCCACATCCAGGCTGCGGGTGCTGGGATCATCCATCTGCACGGACGCCAACGTTGCCGGCGGTGTGACGCTGAGGTCCACGCGGTGCAGGTAGGAGCTGGACGCCACCCAGGCAATGCCGTCCCGGATGGCTGCGGCGTACGCGCGGGATTCTATCCCCGGGAAATGCCAGTCTTCCGTCTCCGGCGGCACTTCCATGTCCACCAGGGGATGGAGCACGGCAAACCCGTCCATGGTGCCCACCAGCAGCGTGTCTGACGCCGCCTCATAGGCCAGCGCGCGCCCGTTGTAGGGGTCATCCCAGGTGTTCAGCCGTGACCAGGGTGAGGAGCGCCCCACCACCGTGGGCGTGCCACCGGCGGGAACGGACCAGAGCGCCACGCTGTCCCGGTTGGCGGTGCCCACCATGGCCTGGCCGCCCGGGTGGATGACACGTGCGCGGGTGGCAACACCGGACATGGATTCCACCGCCCATTCCGCGTTGGCGGTCTGGATGACGTTCAATCCGCTGCTGCCAAACCCCATCAGCACACTGTTGAGCAGCACCAGGGCCTCGCCGGAGAACGGCACCTTGGGCTGCGTGGCCGTCACATCCACCGGCACCAGCGTCTGCGGGTTGAGCGCGTAGAGCCATGGATACGCCAGCACCAGCACACGCCCGTTCTGCATGACCAGACTGCTGGGGGAAGGCGTGGAGTTCTCACTGGGGAGCGCGCCAACGCCTTCTACGTAGCCCGTAGGGATGACCTCCAGGATGAAGGCGCCGGCCGGTTTGTAGACGCGCACCGGGTGGTCCTCATCACCCAGCAGGGCAAGGTAGCGCTCGTCCCGTTCACACACATCCCCAGCGTCTGGGGCGCCCGCATCCGCACCTCCGCTGCTGGAAGTTGATGACAATGATGACGAGGAAGGTTCGGGTGACGTTGAGGAACTGTCAGCCGCGCTGCTGCTGCCCCCCGCCGTGACCGGCGCGCCGTTGGTGACGCACCGTCCTTCTGCGTTGCACGCGCGCCACGGCAGGCAGTCCTCCGTGCTGCGGCAGCGGTCAGACACACCAGGGTCCACGCACGCTGCCGCGCCGCAGAACGCCGTCACCATCCACACCAGGCCAAGTCTCACGCCGTCAGCTGTACACGGAGCCCGGGTGCGCCGTCATTGACCACCACCGTGACGGGGTGTCAGTGGTGGGATTCCTCTGACCTGGTGGTTGTTGCTGACGTGGCCCGTCCCACCCAAGACATGTCCGATGACCGGCCGTGGCTGGACGGTTTCCGCAACGGTGAGCCCGCGGCGCTGGAGCGGACCTTCCGCGTCTACGCACCGTATGCGCTGGTCATTCTGCGCCGTGGCTTCACAGCTTCACGCGGGGGCTACGTCAACGCGGTGACGGACGTGGACCTCCAGCATGACCTGCTGCAGGAGGTGTTTGTCCGCGTGCTCTCACCCCAGGTGCGGCAGCGCTATGACGGGCTGCGGCCGTTCTCGGTGTTTTTGAGGGGTGTGGTGGGCAACGTGATGCTGGAGGAAGCGCGCCGTCAGCAGAAGGCCATGGCGCGTGGGCCGGTGGAGCCGGTGGAGCTGGAGGACCTGCCCGAGGCCGCACCCTGGACCCCGGGCACTCCTCTCCCCGAACAAGCCGCGATCAGCCAGCAGGAGCGTTCCCTGATGCAGGACTACCTGGCCACGCTCACGCCGGAGGAGCGCCGCTTTGTGGGCGTGCGGTTTGAGGAGGGCGTCTCCCAGCGGGACGCCGCGGACGCGCTGGGCCTGGGACGCCACATGGTCCGGACTCTGGAGACCAGGATCCGTGAAGGATTGCGCACGTTTCAAGATCAGTGGCGGAGAAACCGCCCACCAGAAAACCCACGCACGTGAGAACGATCAACAGGCAGAGTGAGCCACCTCACACCCGGAACTGATGATGGACAATCCACGTCAATCAGACAACCAGCTTGACCGGATCCTGGGCGCAGGCGCGCTCTCCGGGCCAGAGGCGGACCGGCTGTGGGAGCAGATTGCGCCCAAGGTGATCCAGCCGGCGCCCAGCTGGCGTACGGCGGTGGCTTCCTGGTGGCTGCGCGGGGGCGTGGGGCTGGTGATGGCGGCCGCCGCGGTGCTGGTGTGGCGCATCCCGGATTCCATGGACGGCATGAGACCGCGCGGCGGCCTGGGCCAGGCGGTTCTGGAGGGAAGTTGCGGCAGCCCGGTCCCGTGCACTGTGGGTCAACCGCTGTTCCTGCGCGTCACGCCCGCCAGCGCCAACGTGATGCTCTTTGTGCTGCTCCGGGATGCGCAGCACACGTCCCTGCTGGTGGATGGCGTGGTGCTCACGGGCGGCCTGCAAACACTGAACGTGCGCGTGGTCCCGGAAGCGGCGGATGCTGCCGCGGGTATGACACTTGATTTCTGGACGTTTGAATCCGCGCCGGCTGCAGACGTGAAGGACGCACTGCGCGCCGGACGCCTCAAACCGCAGGGGACGCTGCACGTGCCCGTGAAGGCCGCGCCGTGATTGCGGCATTGCTGCTGTCCTCATTGGCGGCGGGTGCGCCGTGGGTGCTGGCGGTGGGTGTCAACCGCCCGGCCGAATCCTCCGTGGGTGCCCTCCACTATGCAGACGATGACGCTGTGGGCGCGGTCCGGCTCTTTCCCACTCCGGCGGACCACACGTGGCTGCTCACCGTCACGGATCAGGACACGTCCGCGCAACATCCGGCGTGGGCGCAGCGTGCGCGTGTGCCAACCCGCGCGGAGCTCTTTGCCAGTGTGGAGCAGGCTGCGCGCGGCGCCGCCGCTGAACGCGCCGCCGGTGGTGAGCCGGTGGTGCTGGTCTGGCTGGTGGGGCACGGCGTGCTGGACGGGCAGGGCGCCGGTGGATTTGCGCTGCTGGATGGCCTGCTGACGGCGGAAGAGCTGCGGGACCGCGTGTTGGGGCCTCTGAGCACCAGCGCCCACCGGGTGCACCTGGTGGTGGACAGCTGCCACGCGGCGGCGCTGGTCCGTGCGCGTGCGCTGAGCTCCGCCGTCACGCCGGAAGAAGCGGGCGCGGGATTTGCTGACGTCAACCGACTGGCGTTTGCCAACGTGGGTGTGGTGCTGGCGTCTGCGCACGGTCAGAAGACTTATGAGTGGGATGCCATGCGGTCGGGGATTTTCTCGTCACTGGTCCGCTCCGCGCTGCGCGGCTTGGCGGATGTGGACCAGGATGGCGCGGTGTCCTACGCGGAGATGGCGGCGTTTGGGGCGTCCGCCGTGGAGTCCATTGCGGACCCGCGTGCGCGCCCACGCATGGACATCCGTCCGCCGTCAGTGGACGTGCATACGCCGCTGGCTCGCAAGACCTGGCACGGTGAGCTGCAGTCCGTGCGCATCAACCAGGGTGGCTGGGGCCGCTTCTCGCTGGAGGATGACAGTGGCGTGGTGTGGGCGGCAGGCAACCTGGAGCCGGGATTTGAACCGCTGCTCTGGCTGGCCCTGGCGCCGGATCACGTGGTGGTGACGGACACCGCGCGGTTCCGGACCAGCGTGCAGGACGGCGCGGTGGCGCTGGCCGCAACACCGAACACCACCCACTCCCGCGGCAGTGTCTCCGAGGCGCTGCAACGCGGTCTCCTGACCTCTGCCTATGGACCTGCGTACGTGCGGGGATTTGCGGCGGCCTGGTCCGGCTCACAGCAACCCGAAGCGCCAGTGACGACGTCAACCGCGGCCCGTCCGGCGTGGCGCAAGTTCCTCTGGCTGGCACTTCCCGCGCTGGGTGCGCTGGGCGTTGGCGCCTTGGCGGGTGCCGCGGCCGGCGTGTTGCTCCTGGTGGAGGGACTCTGGAGCGGGACCCACGCGTCCTACGAGCGCTCCGCTTGGCAGGGCATGGGCCGCGGCGCTGCGGGCGGCGTTGTGGCCGGCCTGGGTGTGGCCACGGTGGTGGGGCTGGTGGTTGCCGCAGCACTGGTTGCAGTGGCGGCAGTCCGCTGATTGTTCCCTGTTGACCGGTGCTGCCCGGATGGGCGGCAGATCAGCACTTTCGTGGTGGTGACATCATGGATCACCGCTGCTCCGC
>Ga0163144_10020460_pt1 | contig 13223 bp, 16 predicted proteins | sample OliLak19BULKMAT1_FD_123175 | JGI IMG/M metagenome (GOLD analysis project Ga0163144, IMG submission 123175) | Freshwater microbial mat bacterial communities from Lake Vanda, McMurdo Dry Valleys, Antarctica - Oligotrophic Lake LV.19.BULKMAT1 | ecosystem: Environmental > Aquatic > Freshwater >... | reverse complement strand
CTTTTAAATACAATCAACGTTTACGGTTTACCTGATGCGGTGAAATCTGTTTACTTGGCGCAGGGTGACTTTGACCGAGAATTTAAGCTTATTAATTCTGAGATTTTGCAGCGAATTAAGTCAGGTGACCTAAAAATCTATAACTATCATTGCGATTGGGATCAGATGTTAGCGCTATCGATTGCAGCAAATGGCGTAATTCCTGGCGGTTTAACGGGCGCCAACGAAAAATATTTTACTAATATACTATTCCCGTCACCCAGAAAACTCAACGTGCATCAGGCAATTTTAGATAGCGATCGCTTCTTGTCTGAAGTATTAGAATCCTGAAGAGCGAGGTTAAATTTGACTTTAAATACTAGAAAATATTAGACATTAAAGTTAAATGTCCAGGAAATTCTAGTAATAAAACATAGAAAACCTGGACATTAATATCGAACATCAATAAGAGAGATCAGAAATTAATCTGACATTAGATGGAGAAGAGCAGAATCGGATCAGGAGTATCAAATCTATAAGAAGTAAGAAACACTAGATTTACTAACTAGATTTATAGAGAAGAAACAGAAGACCCGATTTGGTCTCCCACACATTTAATTTCGCAAATATTATTACTGTTACTATCAGGCAGACTACTATCTTGCATGGGCATCACCTCCAGTTCCCTAAGCGGTTTTGTGAATGGATTTCTCACAAATCCTGTACCTCAATAACATAACATAAACTTTTTAGCTTGAACAACTCTTAGCTAAAAGTAAATACTTAGTAAACCTCTGGCTCTAAGCGATCGCAGAATCTGCGTTGCATTTGATATGCTCAAGGCATACTTCCTAAATTATTTAGTATGGCTACATTAAAATCCCTAAAAATTCCAGCAATCATTGTTGGCATAGTTGCGATCATTATGGTCATTACTAATCCTGACAAAGAAACCTACCTCGACCGAACTAGCCTCACTTTGGCAAGCGAAGTTAAAGAAAATCTTTGTGGAAGTTCCCAAGGGGGACTAGAAACCTTGCTCAACAATTTATGTAAAAGTAGTATTGACCAACAGCGCGGCGCGATTCGGGTTTACCTGAACAATTTTAGTCGTCGCCAAAATTTCTTGCTGTTCAGCATCTACACTACAGACGTTGCCCAGCGCACCTATACCTCGATTGGTGCTTTTGGCAATCTTGCCACTTTTTATCAAAATAAATAGATTTACAAACAATCTATTAATATTTCATAAATAGCTGTGGCTAAATAAAGTTAAAAGATCAAAGTAAAAATCCTCTAAATCTCTATACTTGGCGGTGCCCTGTACCCCCAATCATTCTTGTAGAAATTACCCTCACTATTTATGCCCGAAGTCCTTGAGACCGAATCCAGTCCCCAGTGGTATATCTGCAAGCAAGCATCAGGTAACTGCTCAATTACCAGCAATACATCCGATACTTCTAATCTAGGGCTTGCCCAAAGTGTAGAAACCTGGGGACCATTCTCTAGTCAAAATGAAGCGATCGCCAAACGTGTAGGTTTAATTCGAGCAGGCAAGTGTGTTCCTAGCTAAGATATTAGCGATCCCCAAATTAATTACCTAAAAAGCTGGGCAATTGTGCGGAAAGATGATAAAAGTACTTCTGACGAAGTAAAAATTTGCTAGACGCATGACTTTGAGCAGTACCCGCCCCAAAAGAAATCCTGTATCATCCATTGGTTCTAGGCGTAGTCTTCGAGAAGGTTCAAGATCAGGCTCTAGCCAGAATCATGAATCCCGTAATTTAACCACTGTTCCAACTCTTAATCAGTTTTCTTCTACTGACCAGGACGGCATCAAAAGTTATGGTCAAAAACAGGATCAGAACCTTGATTTGCCTAAGCAATTACCAGTTAGTATCCAGAAATTACTCGTGACCAAGCAAGTGGCCCGCTTAATTGCCCTATCCCTGGTGGCTGGAGTATTCTATATCTACAGTTCGATTGTAGTGACCAATAACCAATGGAATGCTGAGCGCCAGAAATTAGAGAAACTGCAACGGCAATATAGCGAAATGGTCGCCGCAGGTGAAAGTCTAAATTACAGTCTGATGAACGGCATCCAAAATAGTTCGCAAAATAAAAGCGGTGCCTATTTCCGCGAAAAGCCAAGTCAGGTGCTTTTTTTGCCACCAATTAATACTGACATAAGCCCAATTAAAAACCCTTCTAAAAGCCTTAGCGATGAGACTTCTCGTGATCAGCCTTTGAATGAAGCGAAAGTGAATGAATCAAAAGCAACTGATACTTTAACTAGTGCCCAAGTTCTTCAATCTCCAGCTAACTCTTCTAGCATTAAGCCTAGCAATCCTGATTTCAGTGCTAGAAACTCATTTTCCAATGAATCTCTAGCTTACTGAGCTTTTTGAAACCAAACAATCTTTAGGCTTCTAGATTAATCTTCATGATCCTCAAAAGGATCGCTTAGCTTCTGGTTAGGCGTGCCAAAGGCAGTATAAATTGATAGGACAGTTAGACAGACTAAGAAGGCGGCAATTGTCAATCCTATTGAGGTAGCGCTACTTTCCATGAATTTGTTGGGCGATGTTATAAAATACAATTACAATTATATGGTTGTATAAATAAATTTTAGATTAAATTAATAAAGCTATGTCACAACGCACTTGGCTAGGTGATATTCTACGCCCTCTAAATTCTGAATATGGTAAGGTTGCTCGCGGCTGGGGAACAACTCCCTTCATGGCATTAGCTATGGCATTATTTCTGGTCTTTTTGCTAATTATTTTGCAACTTTATAATTCTTCCTTGATTCTTGAAGGCGTGAATCTAAACTGGGGCAGCTAGAATAGCAAGCTTTTATTCGTAATTGGCTAATCTTTCAAGCTATATCATTAGCATATCTTTTATAAAAAACTGACTAGATGGTAAGTGTCCCAACGACTTGTTTTTTCGACTAGTTTTGATTAATTTCGCTTATCATCAGATTTTTCTAGAATTTTTTATAGAGTTAGGACTTACGCAAAAAATAAAATAAACTAAACTTTATTAATCTAAACTTTGTTAATCTAAACTTTATTAATCTAAATATTGTAAATAGGGGGCTTGGGGCTATGCCCCAATTGAGGGCGAAGCCCTCAAACTCCCTCAACTGAAAGTTCTTCATATCTAGCCTGCGTAAGTCCTAAGAGTTTTCTTCAAGAATTATTAGTAACTATTTGATCAAACCAATCCATGATCAATCCTTAGAAATTGAGCATTTTAGGCAAAATATTTAAAATTAACTTATGAACTTTTTTGGCATCGGCTTACCAGAAATGATTTTGATTATGGTAGTAGCGCTACTGATATTTGGTCCAAAAAAATTACCAGAGATTGGAAGGAGTGTTGGCAAGGCAATTAAAGGCTTTCAAGATGCCTCTAATGACTTTCAGTCTGAATTCAAGCGGGAAGCAGAACTGCTAGAGCAGGTTAAGTCTCTCCCAAATAAGATCATGAATCCTTCGGCTGCAAATCTTTTTAGCCAACCTATTGATGACCCAGAAACTAATCTTCCAGAGACCAATATCCAAGAGACTAATATTCTAGAGACTAATATTCCAGAGACTAGGAGCCATGATTCAGAATCCGATCTAATCGAATCCACAAATGCTTTAAGTGACAATTCTGAAAATACAGAAAATATAATTGGCATAAATTCAGAGATTAAAGCAGAGGCGGTTGAGCATATCGATGAGCAGCCAGAAAACAAGAACTCAACAAACGAAAACGTTGCCGCGATCGCTAGTCAAGTCTCAACTTAAGCATGAACCGCTCGCTAATCTCTCAATCTGCCCGTAAATCTGAGAGCGATTCAAAAAATTGTCTAACTACGCCAATCTCAGTGATTGTTGGATTAGGCAATCCTGGCTCAAAGTACGATCAAACAAGACATAACATCGGCTTTATGGTCTTGGATCATCTAGCCAAAGCTTGGCAAGTATCCCTGGGACAGCAAAAAAAATTTAAGGGTTTTTGGGGCGAAAGAATTTTAGCTAGTGGCGATCGCTTACATTTACTAAAGCCTAATACTTTTATGAATTTGTCTGGGGAGTCCGCGATCGCTTTAGTCAAATGGTATAAACTCAAGCCTGAATCTGTTTTGGTGATCTATGACGATATGGATCTGCCCCTGGGTAAAATTCGGATTAAACCTTCAGGGTCGGCGGGAGGACACAATGGCATGAAGTCGCTGATCGCTCATTTAGGTACTCAAGATTTTCCAAGATTACGTTTAGGAATTGGTGCGCCCAAATCTAAGAACCCTAATTCTGAGCCAGAGATAAATATTAGCCAAATTAAAGATCCAAACCAAGTAGTTAGCCATGTATTAGGTAGTTTTGATGCTGTTGAAATCAAGGCTTTACCTGAATTGATGCTATTGACCCAACACGCAATTAGCTCGATTTTAGATCAAGGTATGGGTAAAGCAATGAGCCTTTATAACAATCGTTCAGTTGAACTTAACCAAGCAACAACTAACTAAGCTTGACAATTGATTTAGAAAACGCACTCAACCCAAAATATATTCAACAATGGATTAGTGACGAAGTAAAGTTAAAGCGATAAAGCACAAAGTAACCTAAAACTTATTGCATAGCTCTTCTAATTATTCTCACTTTATTTAAACTCACAGGCATGAACTTACAAATTGTCACGAAACGATAGGATACAAGCGGGGCATTGAGCGCATTTTCCATCGGGGTTTCACACCTGTACTTCAAATACCCAAATCTAAAAACCGCTTTATTTACTTAATGAGATACAAATTAGAGATACAAATTAGATATAGAAAGAGACCATAAATTGAGGTAGAGCTAGATTGAGGAGTAAAAAAAATTGAAAGCAATGATCTTGGCTGCTGGCAAGGGTACTCGGATTCGCCCTATTACCTATGTCATGCCCAAACCGATGATTCCGATCATGCAGAAGCCTGTGATGGAGTTTTTGGTCGAACTACTGCGTCAGCACGACTTTGATCAGATTATGGTGAATGTTAGCCATCTTTCTGAAGAGATTGAGAATTATTTTCGGGATGGGCAGAAATTTGGTGTGCAAATGGCATATTCCTTTGAAGGCAGTATTATCAACGGCGACTTGGTGGGCAAAGCGCTTGGCTCGGCTGGCGGCTTGAAAAAAATTCAAGACTTTTCACCTTTTTTTGATGAAACCTTTGTGGTGCTCTGCGGTGACGCACTGATAGATCTAGATCTGACTGAGGTAGTAAAGTGGCATCGCCAAAAAAAATCGATTGCCACTGTAGTGGTCAAGACCGTAGCTCCTGAAGCTGTATCTAGTTATGGGGTAGTGGTGACTAATGAAGATGATCGGATTATCGACTTCCAAGAAAAGCCAGATATAGCGATCGCTCGCAGCAATAACATCAATACGGGAATTTATATCTTTGAGCCAGAGATCTTAGACTACATTCCATCAGGAGTTGAATATGACATCGGTAGTCAACTGTTCCCTAAGTTAGTAGAGATGAATGCGCCCTTTTATGCCAAGGTGATGGACTTTGAGTGGCTGGATATTGGTAAAGTTCCTGATTATTGGCAGGCGATTCAGGATGTGTTGCAGGGTAAAGTGCGAAATGTGAATATTCCAGGACACGAGGTGCGCCCGCAGATCTACACAGGGCTAAATGTCTCGGCAAATTGGGATCGAATCAATGTGCAAGGTCCTGTTTATGTAGGTGGTATGACCCATATTGAGGATGGCGCGACGATTATTGGCCCCACTATGATTGGTCCAAATTGTCATGTGTGTAGTAACGCTACCCTAGAGCGCAGTGTGATTTTTTCCTATTCACGTCTATCCGATGTGCGCTTAGTAGATAAGTTGGTATTTGGCCGTTACTGTGTTGATAAAACTGGCGAAACCATTGACCTTCAAGCGGCAGCGCTAGACTGGTTGATTACCGATGCTAGACAAGCAAATCACACCTATCTTTCTCCTTCGGGCGTGGTGAGAGTTTTATGATAATTTGGCAAGAATTTGAGTGGCAAGAATTTGAATCTCATTTTGTAATTTTGGGCTTATTGCTAGTCTTTGCTCTAGTCCATAGTGGATTAGCAGCCCTGAGGCTAAGAGGGGAAAAATATTTGGGTGCTAGGGGTTATCGAGTTTTGTTTGCCCTAGCAAGTTTGCCTTTGGCGGCGATTTTGCTGATCTATTTTTTTAACCACCGTTACGATGGTATACAGCTTTGGCAGGTGCAGGGTGTACCTGGGGTTGAGCCTTTAGTATGGATCCTCTCGGCAATATCTTTCTTGTTTCTCTATCCCGCTACCTTTAATCTATTAGAAGTGGCAGCGATCGCTAAACCCCAAGTTCATCTCTATGAAAGTGGGATCATCCGAATCACGCGCCATCCGCAAATGGTTGGACAGGTGATCTGGTGCCTGGCACATACGCTTTGGATTGGTAGCAGTTTTTGCTTGGTTGCTTCCTTGGGCTTAGTTGCCCATCATCTCTTTGGTGTTTGGCATGGAGATAGGCGGTGGCAGCAGCGAAATGGCGAAGCTTTTTTAGCCCTAAAATCTCGGACTTCAATCATTCCATTTGTGGCGATCGCTCAAGGGAAACAACCTTTCTATTGGTCTGAGTATTTGCGCCCTGCCTATCTCGGCGTGATTGCTACAGTTCTAATTTTCCGTTGGCTGCATCCAATTGCAGTTAATACATTTGCCCAGCTACCTTGGTAGGCAGAGCTTTGACACTGGTATGATGATGCTGGCATTGAAAATCTAAATAGTTCAAATTTACTAACGTATAAGTTTACTAGCGCACTGGGGGTAAAAACTGTGGCAGATGAAGGTTTCAACGTTCTGATCGTCGATGACAATGAAATGAATCGTGACACCTTGACACGAAGACTGCGACAACAAGGCTTTGCTAGTGCAATGGCAACTAGTGGGCGCGAGGCGCTGGAGAAAGTGCGTGAGCAGCCCTACGATCTGATTTTATTGGATATTATGATGCCAGAAATTGATGGGTTTGTAGTATTGCAGACCATCAAGGCAGATGCTGAATTATGTCATATTCCTATAATTATGATCTCGGCAATGGAAGAAATTGAAAGTGTGATGAAATGTATGGAAATGGGGGCGGAGGATTATCTGACCAAACCGTTTGACCCTGTACTTTTACAGGCAGCGATCGCTAGATGCTTAAAAAAATCGCCTAGCTCCATTTCTACTCCCTCTCCCCTGCCGATTCCACGCCAGCCTTTACCTACGGTTAGTGGCACTAAAACCAATCTGCAAGTTCCTACAGGAGCAGAAATTAAAAATCGAGTTGATGGTTCCGTGGCAAATAATATGGTAGCCAATACCGAGGCTTTGCCAATTGAAGAAGTAGTTTCTAGAATTCTTGGCGCTGGTAGAATAAGTCGAAAGGGATACCGCCATCTAAGTAACTCGCTTTATAACTCTCTGTTTAACCGCCGTCTCTTAACTGAAACAGAGCTTCAAGGATTACAGTCACTATTTCAGCAAATTTTTGCGAACCAGATCAAAATCATTGATTAGATTGCCTTAAAATTGGCAAACAAATTGGCAAATAAATTGGCAAACCCTGGTAGGGTAAATCATAATCTGTTCAAATTTTGCGGTTCCCCTTTACCGCTTGATATAAGCATTCAATAAGAACAATTAATAAGAAAATTTTCATGAAAGTTTTGGTAGTTGGCGGTGACGGATATTGTGGATGGGCAACAGCCTTGCATTTGGCGAATCGAGGCTATGAAGTTGCGATTGTCGATAATTTAATCAGACGAAATTGGGATCAGTTGTTAGGAGTTGATACGCTCACGCCGATCGCGCCAATTCAAAAACGCCTAGACAAGTGGTTTGCCTTAACTGGGAAAAAAATCGAACTTTACCTGGGTGATATCACTGATTATTCTTTTCTAGAAAAAACCTTTCGCGCCTTTGAACCCCAGTCAGTAGTGCATTTTGGCGAACAACGATCCGCTCCCTATTCGATGATTGACCGTGAGCATGCGGTACTTACCCAAGTTAATAATGTGGTAGGGACGCTGAATATTCTCTACGCAATTAAAGATCTTTGTCCTGACTGCCATTTGGTCAAGCTGGGCACGATGGGAGAATATGGCACACCCAACATTGATATTGAGGAAGGCTACATCACGATTGAACACAATGGGCGCAAAGATACTCTTCCCTATCCTAAGCAGCCGGGTAGTTTCTATCATGTCAGCAAATGTCAAGATTCTTTAAATATTCACTTTGCCTGTCGGGTTTGGGGCTTACGAGCCACTGATTTGAATCAAGGCGTAGTCTATGGCGTATTGACCGAAGAGACAGGCATGGATGAAATGCTGATCAATCGCTTGGACTATGATGGCGTATTTGGCACAGCGCTCAATCGTTTCTGTATTCAAGCAGCGATCGCTCATCCACTTACGGTTTATGGCAAAGGTGGACAAACTAGAGGATTCTTAGATATTCGCGATACGGTACGCTGTGTAGAATTAGCGATCGCTAACCCAGCCGAGGCAGGTAAATTTAGGGTATTTAATCAGTTTACTGAGTTATTCTCGGTAAGCGAACTGGCTAATCTAGTGCAAAAAGCCGCTCAAACTTTGGAGATGAAAGTGGAAATCGCTAATTATCCCAATCCTAGAGTGGAATTAGAAGAGCACTATTTCAATGCCAAAAACACCAAGCTTTTAGACTTAGGCTTAGAACCTCATCTCCTCTCTAATGCACTTTTAGATTCCCTGCTCAACTTTGCAATTAAATATAGCGATCGCATTGACCGAGATCAGATTATGCCAAAAGTGAAGTGGAAGTAGGTTAGCGAAGTAATTACCAAAATCAGAGCATCATACTACTGTTTAGTGATAGTATCGTTTGACAGTGGTATGATTTGTGATTGTAAGTTTTAAGTGTAAAGGTACAAAGTTAATCTTTGATGGCTTTATCTGCCGTGACTATCCAACTGATATTCAAAAGATTGCCCTACGCAAGCTTCGTATAATTGATGCAGCAATATCTATTGAAGATTTACGAATTCCACCAGGGAACCGATTAGAACGATTAGTTGGCGATCGCAAAGGGCAATACAGTATCCGTATCAACGCTCAGTGGCGAATCTGCTTCTTTTGGATAGATGAGAGTAATGCTGAACAAGTTGAAATTGTGGACTATCACTGAGACCAAAAAAATAATACATAGAGATATGATAATAATTTTTTATCAAATCCATTACCAAAAGGGTCGCAGAGCGTAGCCCCGCATTGGGGTTTAGTATTTTTTACAGTAGCCCGTTTGATCTCAATTTGCGGGAAGAAAATTCTAATTTTGATTTTCTAAGTTTAATTTAAAGAGTAGGAATATAAAGAGGATAATTATGAGTAGCCGTCTGCCTAATATTCATCCAGGTGAGATTCTAAATCTAGAATTTTTGGCACCCTTAGAAATTACTCCCTATCGGTTGAGTAAAGATATTGGCGTGTCTCAAACGAGAATTAGCGAAATCTTATCCGAAAAAAGAAGTATAACTGCTGATACTGCTTTACGCCTATCACGTTATTTTGGTAACAGTGCTCAATTTTGGCTAAATCTGCAAGCACAGTATGACTTACGAGAGACTCAGGAAAAGAATGCAGAGATTTATAGTTTTATCCCTTTAGCAGAGAAATCCTAACAACTATATAGAGCAAATAGATCGCGGCAGAATTGTTTAAGATTTGTGGCGAATTCCGTAGGTGGAAGTAAAACTCCCGTAATTTCCCAACCTGCTACCGTTGAGAGAGTCCATTGTTTTCCTTGGTAGCCGAATCCTGCTGTTTCAATGCCAATCATCACGCGATCGCTAAACCGAATCTGAACTAAAACGCATCGGCTAGGAATACTACGATTTACGCCAGGAAAGTTGAAACTCAGATCAATAGAATCTGGATCTACCAGTTGAAGCGTATCGCGATCGCTTGCCCAGGGACGCAAATCTGCTTTCGCATCTGGGAAATATCGCTTAAATAGCGTAATCGTAGAGGCAATTTTGGAGGCAACTTCGATACTATGGGCTTTTTCGGCGGCGTTCATAGGCTAATACTAAAAAGAGCACCAAAAGGTACTCTAAAATTTTTTAAGAGAATTTTTTAAGAATAATCTCAAAATTAAGATTTAAAAAGTTAGAACTGCTACCAGCCAATAAAAAATAAATGATTGCGTTTAACTAACTTTATGCTTCAAATATAGTAGGTTTTGCCAAATTAATAGGTCAAAGCCATACTGCGAGTGGTTTCTGCGCCTAGGTAAACCCGAATGCTTAAGAAATCAGTAGGGCAAGCAGTTTCGCAACGCTTACAACCAATACAATCCTCAATACGGGGAGAAGAAGCGATTTGAGCCGCTTTACAACCATCCCAAGGAACCATTTCTAATACATCGGTAGGGCAAGCACGCACACATTGAGTGCAACCAATACAGGTATCATATATTTTGACTGCGTGGGACATTTAGGAATTCTCCATTCAGTTAATAAGTACCCGTTAAATTTAGGTACAGGTGATCAAGATCAAGCTTAACGTAAGGGAAGGGCGCAAATGCCTAGTTGTTTGCATAACTTAAAACAACTTAACTTTGTTGGATTGATCGGGATCTGCTTCTATATCTGCCGAGGGCGGTAAGGGGGAAATATTGTTGATAAAAGTGATACTTGAGATAAAAATGGCTGGGGAAACCTGTACCCGTAAATTCGGCTTCATCCCAACTACCGTCTGGCTTTTGGCTGTTAATTAAATAATTTAGACCTGAATTTAAGGCTTGCTCCATACTTGCCTGTTTAGCGGGAGTTTTTTCTAAAGGCTTCTCTAGAGCGCTACTGGCTGCCATGATCCCAATTAAAGCCCAGGCAGTCTGCGAGGCGGTGCTGACTCCTTTCCCTTTGAGGCTGGGATCATCATAGCTGCGGCAGGTTTCACCCCATCCACCATCAGGATTTTGACAACCGATCAGCCATTGCATTCCTTTTTCTAATTGAGGTCTAGTACGGCGCGGCGCAATCTGAGCAAGAGCAACTAATACGCCACTGGTGCCATAGATGTAATTCACGCCCCAACGTCCAAACCAACAGCCTTCTTCTTCTTGCTCGTAGCGCAAAAATGAAAGAGCAGAATCCAGCAGTTTGATCTCTAAGTTTAGATCGCAACTGGCTACCATCTCTAATACACGGGCGGTAACATCGGCAGTAGCAGGGTCGATCATGGCCTTTAGATCAGCGTAGGGCAGAGCATTCAGCCAGTCTTGATCGTTATTTTTATCAAATGCGCCCCAGCCGCCGTTATCACACTGCATGGAGATAATCCAGTCTAGGGCGCGCGCGATCGCTGCTTGTTTAAGTTTTTGATCGGGCAATTTCACCAGATCTAATGCCATCACTACCACCGCCGAATCATCTACATCGGGATAGTAACGATTCACAAATTCAAATGCCCAACCGCCAGGCTTACCTTCGGGGTTTTTTACAGACCAGTCGCCGTAATCTAAAATTTGCTCTTTTATTAGCCATTCTCCCGCTTTTACCAGTTGGGCATGATCGGCAGCTAAGCCAGAATCTACTAGCGATCGCACGACCAAAGCTGTATCCCAAACGGGAGAAACACAGGGTTGAATATGGTAGGTATCTTCTGTTTCTATCGCAAATCGCTCCAAAGCCTGCATTCCCCTCTCAATTACAGGATCAGCAACACTGTAGTTAAGCGATCGCAATCCAAACAGAGAGTTCAACATCGCAGGAATAATTCCACCCCAATCACCTGTGGGTTCCTGACGCTGTAGCACCCATTGTTCGGCTGCTTTTAGCCCTTCAGCCCGAAAGGGAGTCAAGCCAAATTCTTCACCTAGTTTGAAAAGCTGATCCAAGCCAATAAAAATATCACTCCATTGGAAAGTAAAAGGAAGTTCAAATTTGGCATTCTGATAACCTTCAGTGTAGAGTTCATGCAAATTGAATTCAGGAGTTAGTTTAAATATGGGTTTGCGATCAAATACCAATAGTAATGGAACTGTACTTCCTCTCGCCCAACTAGACATTTCGTAGATCGTGAAAGGAGCATTATTTGGTAAAAGCATAATCCAAGGTGGAATTGAAGGAATTCCTTTCCATTCATAACAACCAATCATGGCTAAGTGGAACTTGGTAAATATTCTGGTTTTGCTGACTCCTCCGCGATCTAAGATAAATTGTTTTGCTTTTAACATAGCTGGATCGTCGGCTGGAACTCCCAAAAGTCGCATTCCCATATATGCTTCTACTGACACGCTTAACTCACCACCATCGCCGTAATATAATTCCCAACCACCATGCTGACGTTGTTGCGATCGCAGATATTTTTCAACTTTATATAGGGGACGAGTTTTGTCTGTGCGCCAGATTTTGTGTAATAGAACTGACTCGGCGGTAATTGAGACATTAGATTCTAGCTCTGCCCACCAGTAACCACTCGGATCTTGCAGCGAAAGCAAATATTGCTGACTTGAAGCGATCGCCTGATCTAAGCTAGGGTTTGCAGTCATAGTTTTAAAAGTTTTGCCAAGGAAATTATGCCATCTAATTATAGCCAACCATTAAATCAGCCAAAAAACATACTAATTCTAGGCGGCACAATCGAATCACGCAAATTAGCTGAAAAATTAGTTGATGATCCAAATTTCAGAGTAATTACTTCCCTCGCAGGTAGAACCAATTTGATTCTCAAAATTCCTGGTGAATTGCGAATCGGCGGCTTTGGCGGTATCCAAGGCTTAATTGAATATCTCCAAAGAGCACAAATAGACTTTTTGATTGATGCCACACATCCTTTTGCTACTCAGATTTCTCACAACGCGGCGATCGCTACCCAAGGCTTAGGAATTCCCCATCTAGTTTTAGTTCGCAAACCTTGGCAAAGAGAAAGAGAAGACAATTGGCTTGAAGTAGAGAAAATGGAAGCGGCAGCAAAAGTTGCATTTAATTATGGCAAAGTTTTATTGACAATTGGTAGACAACAACTAGAATATTTTGCGAAGAATCTCAAATTTCCAAACAAAATTACCTGGTTTCTGATTCGCTCCATTGAAGCACCAAATATTCAAATTCTAAACAGCCAGATCTTGCTAGAACGCCCGCCCTTCAGCTTAGAAAGCGAGAAAGAATTGTTAATTAAACATCAGATAGAAGCGATTGTCAGCAAAAAT
>Ga0163144_10020458_pt1 | contig 13223 bp, 9 predicted proteins | sample OliLak19BULKMAT1_FD_123175 | JGI IMG/M metagenome (GOLD analysis project Ga0163144, IMG submission 123175) | Freshwater microbial mat bacterial communities from Lake Vanda, McMurdo Dry Valleys, Antarctica - Oligotrophic Lake LV.19.BULKMAT1 | ecosystem: Environmental > Aquatic > Freshwater > Lake... | reverse complement strand
GTCGTTCGCTGTTTTGGACTTTATCCGTGTTCATCCGCGTCATCCGTGGTTAAACGGGCTCGTGGCTTTGGTTGCGGCTGCGCCGCTCTGTGGCCTCTGTGTCAGGGCTCCGTGTCCTCTGTGGCTCATGCCTTGGCTTGATTCAGGTGTAAATTTTCCAGGTTGGAGCGGTTTTCAGCCCGGCCTCGCGGAGCGTAAGCGAAATCGCACGCCGGGAATCGATGACTTGTTAATTCCACTGTGCTTTCAAGATGAGCCGAATTGTAGCGGAACGGCTTCCCGTTCCGGATGGGAGCCGAAGCGGCTCGGCTACGAAATCTGTCTCACCTTGAAAGCAATCTGGAATTACCTCTGCAAGAGCGGTGGGTTTCATTCGCGATGGGGTGCAAATGAAAGTGAAGTCACTTGCCCCACCAAGGCCACGTCGGTGCGGCCGACCCGCAGGTTTGTCACGTAATACGTGACAAACCGGTCGTTCGGTCGCAGAGGGGGCGGGCTCGTTTGTCACTTAATAAGTGACAAACCGTCGCGGCCGGACGGTGCGGCGGTGGCCGGGGGCACTGACTTCACTTTCAATTGCACCCTTCGCGGCCTTCCCGATCTTCTTGTTTCAACTTTTGCCGGTTCGCGTTTGGTTACGGCCTCCGGCCGCGGTGTGAAATTTCCGGGCCAAAGCATGGCGCGCATCCTTCTTGTCGCGCGATTCGAAGCACGCGCGCGGCAAAAAATACGATTCGTTACCGGGTAACACCCCACTGGTTGGTCGCGGCGTTCGGATTTACACTGCGCGAGGCAGCAACCGACGGAAGAGCGGGGACATCACTTGGCGCTCTTGTGCCTGCTCCCAACCGGCAACTTGTAATGATATCCAAACGATCCCGAACTCCCGCGCGCCTCGCCGCGTTGCCCAAGTGCCCCACCGGTATTCGCGGACTCGACGAAATCACCGGCGGTGGCCTGCCCCGCGGCCGGCCCACGCTCGTCTGCGGCGGTGCCGGCTGCGGCAAGACGCTCCTGGCGGCGGAATTTCTCATGCGCGGCGCGGTGCAGTTCGACGAGCCGGGCGGGTTGATGGCATTCGAGGAGACCGAGGCGGAATTGAAGGCGAATGTCGCCTCGCTCGGCTTCGATCTCGCGGGCCTGGTGAGGCGGAAGAAAATCGTGGTCAACTATGTCCACCTCGAGCGGGCCGAGGTGCAGGAAGTGGGCGACTACGATCTGGAAGGGCTCTTCGTCCGGCTCAACCACGCGATTGATTCCATCGGCGCCAAGCGCGTCGTGCTCGACACCCTTGAGGTGCTCTTCGCCAGCCTGCCCAACGAGGCCATCCTGCGCGCCGAGCTGCGCCGGCGGTTCCGCTGGCTGAAGGAAAAAGGCGTGACCGCGGTGATCACCGCGGAGTGCGGGCGGGAGCAGCTCACGCGCAACGGCCTCGAGGAATATGTTTCCGACTGCGTCGTCCTGCTCGATCATCGCGTCAACGACCAGATTGCCACGCGCCACCTGCGGGTGGTGAAATACCGCGGCGCCCTGCACGGCACCAACGAATTTCCGTTCCGGATCGGCGACACCGGCATCAGCGTGCTGCCGATCACCTCGCTGGCGCTGAACCACGAGGTGTCGAACGAGCGCATCGCGACCGGCATCCCGCGGCGCGACTCGATGCTCGGCGGGCGCGGCTTCTTCCGCGGGAGCAGTATCCTGCTTTCGGGGACGTCGGGCACCGCGTCGACGCCCAAGCAGGCCAAGCGCCTGTCCGGGAGGAAGGTCGCTTGAAGGCCAAGCCGACCAAAGCGGGCGCGAAGAAGGCGGCCGTGCCCGCGAAGCTCTGGCAGTTTCGGCTCTACGTGATGGATCAGACGCCGAAGGCGAAGGCGGCCTTGGCGAACCTGAAGCAGATCTGCGAAACCCATCTGAAGGGGCGCTATCGCATCCGCGTGATCGATTTGGTGAAACATCCGCAATTGGCTCGTGGAGATCAGATTCTCGCGATACCCACGGTCGTGCGACGGCTCCCCAGCCCGGTGCGGATCGTCATTGGAAACCTTTCCGATACCGATCGCGCAATCGTCGGTCTGGATTTGCGCGCCGCTGACTGACCCCAGCCATGCGCCTCCTCTCCAAGAAACCCCGTCACGCCGCGCGCGCCTTCGAAAAAGCCATGACGTCCGGACCCGAAGGCAAAATCTTTCTGCGGCTCTACGTGGCCGGCGCCACCACCCGCTCCCGGGAGGCGCTGCAGCGGGTTTACCAGCTCTGCGAGGCGGAACTGAAAAACAACTACGAGCTGGAGGTGATCGATGTGTTTCAGCAGCCCGAGCTCGCGCGCGACAACCAGATCGTGGCGACGCCGACGCTGGTGAAGGAGTTTCCCCGGCCGGTGCGGCGGTTCATCGGCAATCTGCTCAACACCACGGGCCTCTTCGGCGAGCGGGACCCGCGGGCGAAGGGCAAAGCCACCCTTTGAGCGCCCATCGGGACTTGGCGCCGACCCGCGTGATCCCCCTCCGTCCCATGATCGAACTGCGTGCCCGCCTGGCGGAATCCGAGGAGGCGCTCCGCGCCATCCGTAGCGGAGAAGTGGATGCGGTCCTCGGCGCGGGCCGGAAGGGCCGCCAGATCTTCACGCTCGAGGGTGCGGAGCACGCCTACCGCGTGCTGATCGAATCGATGAACGAGGGCGCCCTGACGCTGACCGCGGGCGCGGTGATCCTTTACGCCAACCAGTGTTTTGCTCGCATGGTGAAGTGTCCGCTCGAGCAGGTGATCGGCAGCTCGCTGCGCCGTTTCCTGTCCGGGGACGACCGGGCCATCATCCCGCCGCTCCTGAAACGGGCGGCCAAGTCCGGCTCGAAAGTCCAGATCATGCTGCACGGCTCCGCCGAGTCCTGCCTGCCGGTGCAGATTTCGATCCGCCCGCTGGCGAAAAACGATTTCAACCAGGGCACCTTCGGCCTGGTCCTCACGGACATGACCGAGGCGCGCCGCAACGAGGAACGCCTGCGCGAGCTGACGCAACGGATCGTCCAGGTGCAGGAGGCCGAGCGCGGGCGCATCGCGCTGGAGCTGCATGACAACATCACGCAGTTGCTCTGCGCGGTGCTTTTTCGGAGCGAGGCGCTGGCCGAGGGCATCTCGCCGCGCGAGACCCGGGCGAAGCGCGAGGCGGTGAAGCTGCGCGAAATGCTGGGCAAGGCGGTCCAGGAGGTGGAGCGCATCTCGCGAAATCTGCGCCCGGGGATGCTGGAGCACCTGGGCCTGGTCGAGGTGATCCGCGCCAGCAGCAAGGATTTCGCCGAGCAGAACGGTGTGCTCGTGCGGCTCAACCTGGCGGAGCTCGCGACGCGGCTGCCCGCCGACACTGAGCTGGCGCTCTATCGCATTCTGCAGGAGGCATTGAAGAATGTGGCGAAACACGCCCAGGCCCGGCACGTCGCCGTGGGGCTGAACCAAAGGGCGAATGGCATCGAACTCACGATTGGCGACGATGGCGTGGGCTTCGCGACGAAGCGGCAGGGCGCGAAGCACAAGACCCGGGGCGGTCTGGGCCTGCTCGGCATGCGCGAGCGGGCGACCTACGTGGGAGGCACGCTGGAGATCAAGTCGGCGCGGCGCACCGGCACCGAAATCACCGTGCGCATCCCGACCGCGGCGCCGGCGCCGGCGCCGATTGCCGCCGCGGCGTGAAGCGTCCGGGAGCGCATCCCGTTTTTTGCCCTCGCCGGAGCGGAGGGTGTCTTTGCGTGGGCCGTGCGCTCCGCGGGCGGCTCGGCCGATCCGACGAAGCGTCACGAGCCGCCGCTTACGGTGCGGCCGCCCCACCTCGGACCGGAATGTCCCGAAACCGAGGGGCGTTGGGCGCATCTGTCGGTTGGCGATGATTTCGGAAGCTCGAGGTAGCGCCGGCCTCTTGCCGGCATTCCGAGTGACATCGGATTCCAGCGATCGATAAGCAGATGACAGACGCGGCCACTTGCCGGCTGGAAGCCGGCGCTACTTTTTCACCGCCAACCGGGAGATGCGTTCCGCCCTCCATTCGCTTGTGGCTATTCGCCCGGGGGCCGGTAGGTAGAATGAAATCTCTCGCGGACCGTTGCCGCCCGAAATGAAACCGAAACGCAAGCCGTCGTCCGGGCCCCGCCGTGTTTCCGCGGCGATGGCGGTGCGGCGTGATCAGGCGCCCTGCCCGATCGTGGGGGTTGGCGCCTCCGCGGGCGGGCTGGAGGCGTTCACGCTGTTGTTGCGGCATCTGCCGGCCGACACGGGCCTCGGCTTCGTGCTCGTGCAGCATCTCGATCCCGCGCACGAGAGCGCGCTCACGCAGTTGCTGGCGCGGGCGACGACGATGCGGGTGCGGGAGGCCACGCACAATGTGCGGGTCGAGGCGAACTGTGTTTACGTCATTCCGCCCAACCGGAGCCTCGGCATCGCGCGGGGCGTGCTGAAGCTGCAGCCGCGGGCGCGCGATCGCACGGCGCTGCGCTCGATCGATCATTTCTTCGAGGCCCTGGCCAAGGATCAACGGGAACGGGCCATCGGCGTGATTCTCTCCGGCACGGCGACGGATGGCACGCTGGGCCTGGAGGCAATCAAGGCCGAGGGCGGGCTGACGTTTGCGCAGGACGACAGCGCGCGCTACGATTCGATGCCGCGCAGCGCGGTGGCGGCGGGCTGCGTCGATCGCGAGCTTTCGCCGCAGGCGATCGCCAGGGAGCTCACGCGGATCGCGCAGCATCCCTACGCGGTCGGCCGCCCGGCGGAACGTGCGATCCACGCCGCGCCGGTCGCGCTGGACGAGGCCGCGGCCGGCCGGCCGGAGGAGGTGAAGGCGTATCAGCAGATCCTGCTGTTGCTGCGGAATCACTCCGGCGTGGATTTCTCGCTCTACAAGGCGACGACGATCCACCGGCGGATCATGCGGCGGACGGTGTTGAACCGGCACGCCACGCTGAGCCGCTACGCCGAGTTTCTGCGGGGCAACGCCAAGGAGCTCGACGCGCTCTACGCGGATGCGCTGATCAACGTGACGAGCTTCTTCCGCAACCCGGAGGTCTTCGACGTGCTGCGGCAGAAAGTGTTTCCCAGACTGCTGCAGCAGCGGGACGAGGAACCCGTGCGCGTGTGGGTGCTCGGCTGCTCCACGGGCCAGGAGGCGTATTCGCTCGCGATGGCGTTCACCGAGGCGGCGGACCGGGTCGTGCGGGCGCGCAAGCTGCAGGTGTTCGCGACCGACCTGAACGAGGCAAATCTCGTCAAAGCGCGGCAGGGTTTCTACTCGAAGACGCTGGTGCAGGACATATCGCCGGAACGGTTGCGGCGCTTCTTCATCGAGGAGGACGGGGGCTTTCGGATCATCAAGGCGCTGCGCGAGGTGGTGGTGTTCGCGCGGCAGAATGTGATCAGCGATCCGCCGTTTTCGCGGATGGATCTCATCAGTTGCCGCAACGTGATGATTTATTTCGATCCCGTCCTGCAGAGGAAGGTGCTGCCAACCTTTCACTATGCGCTGAAGCCGGGCGGCTGCCTGGTGCTGGGCGCGTCGGAATCGATCGGCGGCTTCACCCACCTGTTCGGGCCGCTCGAGAAGCGGCACAAGATTTTCGGCCGGAAGACGGCATTGACCGCGGCGCTGCAACTGCCCTTGCGCCACGAGGGAAAAGCGCTGCCCGCCCGCGGGCCCGCGCCCCGCGCGACGCTCGCGCCGGCGGCGCGACCGGGCGGCGGGCCGGACCCGCTGCCCCCCGAGATCAACGCCGAGCGCGAGGCGGATCGCGTGACGGTCAACCAGATCGCGCCGCCCGGCGTGCTGATCAATGCCGAGTTGCAGATCCTGCAGTTTCGCGGCCAGACCGGCCCCTTCCTCGAGCCGCCGATGGGCAAGGCGAGCTTCGATCTGCTGAAGATGGCGCGCGAGGGATTGATGCTGCCGCTGCAGGCGACCATCCGCCGCGCGAGCCGGGACAACACGACCGCGCGCCTGGAACAGGTGCCGGTGCGGCGCGACGGCGAGACGGGCATCGTGAACGTGGAAGTCGTGCCGCTGCGCAACCTGAAGGAGCGGTGTTTCTTGGTTTTGTTCGAGGAGATGCAGCCGGCAGGGGTGTCCGCTGCACCGGCGGCGGGCCCGATCGCGGCGAAGGCGCCGCGGCGCGTCGAGCGCGCGGCCGAGTCGGCCCGGGTCGCCAGCCTGGAGCGCGATCTCGTGGAGACGCGCGACTACCTGCAATCGATCCAGGAATATCAGGAGGCCGCCAACGAGGAGCTGCAGGCTTCGAACGAGGAGGGCCAGTCGGCCAACGAGGAGTTGCAGAGCCTCAACGAGGAGCTGGAGACCTCCAAGGAGGAGCTCGAGTCGACCAACGAGGAACTCACGACCGTCAACGACGAGATGACGAGCCGGAACACGGAGCTGAGACGGCTCAACAGCGATCTCATCAACGTCGAGGCTGCGACCAAGTTTGTCATCGTGCTGCTGGGCCGCGATCTCACGGTGCGCCGCTTCAGCTCACAGGCCGGGACGCAGTTCAAGCTGCTGGCGAGCGACGTGGGCCGGCCGATCGGCGCCGTCCGGCACAATCTCGTGCTGCCGGAGCTGGAGGCGCTCATCGCCGGAGTGATCGCAAACGTCCACAAGTGCGAACGCGAGGTGCGCGACTACACCGGGCGCTGGTATTCGCTGCGGGTGCGGCCCTACCTGACGGTGGACAACAAGGTCGATGGCGCGGTGCTCGTCCTGCTGGACATCGACGATCTGAAGCGGACGGAGCAGCTCATCTCCGCGGCGCACGAGCACGCCGAGGCGATCATCCGCACGGTGCCGAACCCGCTGGTGACGCTCACCGCCGACTTGCGCGTGCAATCGACGAACGACGCCTTCAACCGCACCTTCAAGGTCGCGCCGGCGGCGATCAAGGGCCATAACTTCTTCGAGATCGACCGCGGCGCGTGGAACACGCCGAAGCTGCACAAGCTCCTGCGCGACGTGATTCCGCGCAACAGCGTGGTCAGCGAATTCGAGCTCACCCACGAATTCGCGCGGATTGGTCGCCGCAGCCTGCTGCTCAATGCGCGGGTGCTGAACGAGCCCGGCGGCAGGCACAAGGAGATCCTCCTCGGCATCCAGGATGTGACCGACGTGCTGGCGTTTCAGGCGGATTTGCGGCGCTCGGAGCTGCGTTACCGGCGCCTTTTCGAGGCGGCGCAGGATGGTATCCTGATTTTGGATCCGGCGACGCGGAAGATCACCGACGCGAATCCGTATGTCGTGAAGCTGCTCGGCTACTCGCGCGCGCAGCTCATCAAGAAGGAGCTGTGGCAGATCGGCCTGCTCAAGGATGAGGCGGCGAACCAGGCGGCGTTTCGGCTGCTGCAGCGGAAGGGCTTCATCCGTTGCGAGGATCTGCCGCTCAAATCCCGGGGCGGCCAGCGCCTCGAGGTGGAGTTCGTGAGCAATCTCTACGATGAGGACGGCGGGGCCGTCATCAAGTGCAACATCCGCGACATCACCGAACGCAAGCTCGCCGAGCGGGCGTTGCTCGCGAGCGAGGAGCGGTATCGGACGCTCTTCAATTCCATCGACGAGGGTTTCTGCGTGATCGAGACGCTGCGCAACCGGCAGGGCCGGTGCGTCGATTACCGTTTCCTGGAGGTGAATCCGTCGTTCGAGCGGCAGAGCGGAATCTCCCAGGCGGTGGGCAGGCGGATGCGGGAGATCGACCCGAATGTGGAGGCGCGCTGGTTCGAAGAGTATGGGCGGGTGGCGCAGACGGGCCGGGCGGTGCGTTTCTCGAACGAGATGAAGGCGCTGAACGCCTGGTTCGATGTCTACGCGTTCCGGCTGGGCGGGCCGGGCAGCGCGCGCGTGGCGGTCATTTTCGGCAACATCACCAAGCGCAAGCTGGCCGAGGTCGCTCTGGCCGAGGCGCGGCAGATGCTCGCCCAATATGCCGGCCAGCTCGAGAAACTGGTCACCAAGCGCACCGCGGAGCTGGTCACGGCGAACTATCATTTGCTGCAGTCGGTCGAATCCAATCAGAAGGGCAAGGAGGAGTTCCGGACGCTGTTCATGGAGTCGCAGGTGATGCAGGCGAAGCTGCGCCAGCTCACGCGCGAGATCATCACGACGCAGGAAGAGGAGCGAAAGTCGATCAGCCGGGAGCTGCATGACGAGGTGGTGCAGACGCTGGTCGGCATCAACGTGGAGCTGTCGGCGCTGAAGAAGGAAGCGGCGTCGAGCGCGCCGCGCCTGCAACGCAAGATCGCCCGCACGCAGCGGCTGGTGGAAGGCTCGGTGCACGCGGTCCACCGCTTCGCCCGCGGGCTGCGGCCGGCGGTGCTCGACGATCTCGGGTTGATCGCGGCGCTGCACGCCCACTGCAAGAGCCTGGCCACGCAATGCAAGATCGCGATCAAGCTGACCGCGCCCCGGGAGGCCGAGTCGCTGGGCGGGGCGGAGCGGACCGTGCTGTATCGGGTGGCGCAGGAAGCGCTCACCAATGTCATCCGCCATGCGGAGGCCACCACGGTCGGCATCGTGATCCGTCAGATTCCCGGCGCGCTACGGATGGAGATCAGCGACAACGGGAAGTCCTTTGCGGTGGAGAAGACCTTGACGAAGGAAAGCAACCAGCGGCTCGGCCTCATCGGCATGCGGGAGCGCGTCGAGATGGTGGGCGGCCGCCTGACGATCGAATCGTCCCCGGGCAACGGCACCACCGTGTGCGCCGAGGTGCCGTTCGCCGTTTAGATCGGTTTAATCGGACGCACCGCCACGGGAAGGCACCGGCGTCGCAAACGAAAACGCGTTTGCAGGGCGGCAGAAAGGCGGGCGCCGGAATTCCGCGAAAATTCCGTCCGGACCCAAAGCCAAGCGCGAAATCCGCGGTCTGTTCCGCGTGAGGCTCGACGCGCCGGATTTGGCGTCGCCGGCCGCACGCAACCTCCCTCCTCATGAAGACGAAATCACCGATAAGCCGCGAAGAAATGATCAAGCTGTTGAACGAAGATCTCGCGCGCGAGTATCAGGCGATCATCGCCTACGTCGTCTACAGCCAGATGATCAAGGGCGCGAAGTATCAGCACATCGCGGGCGAGTTGGAGCGCCACGCCGCCGAAGAGCTGAGCCACGCCCTGCAGATCGCCAAACAGATCGACTATTTCAACGGCACCCCGGTGGTGGTCCCGGAAACGGTGAAGATGTCCGACCAGCCCGAGGAGCTGCTGCGCTTCGATCTCGAGAGCGAGCGCGTGACGATCATCAACTACCGGCAACGGATCCGGCAGGCCGAGGCTATGGGCGAATTCGCGCTCAGCGAAGTCCTGCGCGAGATCATCATGCAGGAGCAGGAACATCTGACCGATCTGGCGACGGCGCTGGGAATCGATAATCCGGCGATCACCGAGTAGGACCGGCCGAGCGGGGAATTGGGAGATCAGGCCATCCGGAAAAACCCGGGCGGGGCGGGCGGGCGGGGCGAGGCCGGGTGGAGGTGATGTCCCCATATAAATCAGGGAGGCAGACTGTTACTCTGCGGAGTGAACATCATCGTCCTACTTATTATCCTCATCCTGCTGTTTGGTGGCGGCGGCTTTTATTTCGGCGGTCCCGCGATCGGCGGCGGCGGCCTCGGCCTCGTTCTGTTGATCTGCCTGATCATTTATCTGATGGGCGGATTCAACCGACGGAAGTAGGCGGCGGCGCTGGGGCGCCATGACCGCGACGACCGACGACCGTGCGCCCGGCTCCCGGAGCGACGAGCGCACGGGATGGCGCGGCCCGTTCGGCCCGGGCCGAGATTACGATCTCGCGGGCGCAGCGGCGGACGAAGCCGCCGCCCGTGGTTCGCCTTGAAGGCGCGCCCGGACTGGGCGGTCAATCAGCTCGCAGCCGTGTGGGATCGCGGTGCGGCGGGCGGGCGCGTTCGTCGAAGAACCGAAACCGCGCCTTGGTGGGCGTAGACAACCGGCTGCAGCGGGTTTTTCTTTTTCGAAAAAGCGAAGAGCGAGATGTGCCCGAACGGAATGTTGTAGCGGTCGAAGCAGCCGCGAAATTTCAGGGGGACCTTGAGCAGTTTCGACAGGCGGTGCCGGAAGAGACGGCAGGCCGGTCAGCGCGCGGGCCAGCCCGCGGAGGTGACGCAGGCTGAGAAACGCGGGTATGTCGGGTCCGTAGCCGAAGCAGCACCCGTTGCGATGCGAGCCGGGAAAGCGCGGAGGTGGAGGGAAGGGGTCCCCGCCGCACGGCGGCGGCGCCGCGACTCAGGCGCAGAGGATTTCCAGCCGGCCGGTCGGGCGGATCGGATCGAACCACTGGCTGGGTGCGGCGTCGGGCGAGAATTCGGGGCAGGACTTGGCGAGGAGCAAACGGAGATTGTGGCGGGCGCGGGCGATGCGGCTCTTGACCGTGCCCACGCTGATGGCGAGCGCCTGGGCGATCTCGTCGTAGGTGCAGTTCAGCACATTCCGACGGATGAGGATGTCGCGATGCCCCGGGCCGAGCTTCTCCATGCATTCCGCGATCAGCGTGGTGAACTCGGCGCTGGTCGCCTCCTGCACCGGGCTGGGCTCCGTGCTGGCGACGAGACTGGCGAGCGTCGCGGTGTTGTCATCGCTGAAGGCGCAGTCGAAGGAGCGCGTGGCGTGCTGTTGGCGGCGGAAGAAATACCAATAGCGGTTGCGGGAGAGATTCACCGCGATGCGGTGGAGCCAGGTCGCGAGGGCGGAATCGCCGCGAAAATTCGCGAGGCCGCGGTGGGCGCGGATGAAGGTGTCCTGGGCGATCTCCTCGGCGTCGGCGCTGTTGCGCAGCAGGCCGAAGGCGACGGCATACATCTTCTCGCGGTAGCGGGTGATGATCTCGACGAAGGCGGTCTCGTCGCCCTGTTCGTTGAACCGGCGCACGAGTGTGGCGTCGTGCAGCGCCTCCTGCCGGGAAAGGGCGGCCTGCGCGACCCGGGAGAGTGAAGAACGGGCCGGCCGGGCGGCCTTGGCGAAGGATGTTGAAGCGACCATGGGGCAGAGAGTAGGGCAGATGGGCGCCAGTGAATACTGGGGTGTTGTGCTGTCGGGAGACGACCGGGGCGGCCGGCCCCGTGGGCGCTAATTTTACGGTCCGAATCCACTCGCTCACGCTCGTGGCCACGAGTGTGAGCGAGTGGAAATCAGGCCTGAGCCGTGACCATTCAGTTGCAAGGCGCCACCCGGAGGAATTGACGTCGTAGCAAAATGCTACAAGTTGGGCGCATGCGCTCAATCCCTCTTCGGATCGACTCGGAGCTGGTGAATTTGGCGAGAACCACCGGTGCATTGTTCGATCGGCCGCCGACGGCGCAAATCGAACACTGGGCGAAGCTGGGCCGTGTGCTCGACAGCGTGTTGGTGGGCGAAAGCGTCGCGAAGGTGAAGCAACGCGGAAACGTGGCTGACCTCGATCACGTGGTGGCGTTGTCGCAAACCGAGAAAGGACGGAAGAAGGCACTCGCGCTGATCGCAAAGCATGCCGGGCCGGTTTACGAGGCGGACCCTAAAACGCCCGACCTCGTTGTTGAGCGCCGAGCTGACGGCTCCGCTCGTCGCGGACGGTTTTCGAACCGCCAGTTCGTTCCCGTGGAATGACGCGTCAGCATGCGACCGCGATTGCTGTTCCTCGCGGGACCAAATGGTGCCGGCAAATCGACCTTCTTTGAGGCATTTCTCAAGGAGAGCGGCCTGCCCTTCGTAAACGCCGACCGCATCGCGGCGGCGCTTGGTGTTTCCGATGCTGAAGCGGCAGCCGCGGCCGACGCAGCGCGAAAACAGCTCTTGGCCGAAGGAATGTCGTTCATTACGGAAACGGTTTTTTCCGATCCGGTGGGAGCGAAACTCCAATTCTTGCGCGATGCGATCGGGGCAGACTACCACGTGACGCTTTTTTTCGTAGGCCTCTCCAGCGCTCAACTCTCCGGTGCTCGCGTGTCCCAGCGAGTGCGCGCCGGCGGTCACGATGTGCCACCAGAACGCCTTGAGCGTCGCTTTCGCCACTCACTCGCCAATCTTGGACAGGCGCTAACGTTTGTCCCGGAGGCTCACGTCTACGACAACAGCTCCTCCGATGTTCCGTATCGGCTCGTTCTCAACGTCCAGGAAGGCCGAACGGAGTTCGCTGCCGATCCGCTCCCGGCGTGGTTCAAGCCAATCATAACGGAGTAGCACGTCACAGCGGAACGATGAAGTGCGGCGGCAGGTGATCCGACCGAAAATCTGGAGGCCGTTCGCGACGTGTCTCGCGAATCGCGCCGCAGCAGCAACGCCTGAACACCAGCGCTAGCAGCCTGTCGGGCTTCGGGTTTGGAAATTCGTTTTCGCCCGCATATTTGGATGGAATCGAATGGTCCGCCTCCGACAGGCTGCCAAGTCAGGGCGGCGCGCTGAAAAAAATCCCCCCAATTGAATTTTTCCGGCACGAAGTGCCGATTTAGCAGCCTGACGGGAACAGAGGGCCGGCCTCTCGCCGAATTCCGGAATTGAATACGTCATGTTTATCGCATGTCCGACAGGCTGCTAGCGGCGACAGTTAACTCCGCCCGCGAATCAGCTCGGTCGCCGCGCGTTGATGCTCGTCTCCAACACGCGCTCGTCGGCACAATTGGGTCGTTTGTGAAGGGGACCATTGGGTTTTGGCAACTTTCGCCGGGACATGGTGTGTGCGCGGCGGACGATTCGCTGGCTGCGGCCTTCTATTCCGCGCTCCAGATGTTCGGCCTTCACGCGTCGCATCTTCAGGCAACGAACCGCGGGTGGAATTCGGCCGATGAAGCGGAGTCCTTACCTTGCGGGCGAACATCTGGTTCGTGCTGTGGAAAAGATTTCGCCGGGAGATTCTCGAGTTCCGCCGGCAGCTTTGGACCGGCCATACGATTAGCCACCGATGCGTGACCAACGATTCACCGACGATACGCCAGCGAACAGCCGCCGAACGACCGACGAAAAAACTGGCTGCCCGGGCAGGGGTCGAACCTGCGACCAAGTGATTAACAGTCACCTGCTCTGCCACTGAGCTACCGGGCAACGAAATCTCCGCCGTTCGGAACGGGCGAAAGAGAGGGAGGAAAACAGTTTCAGCCCCGGAATTGTCAATGCTCGTTTTGGGTTTCATGCCGGGAGATCCTGCCCGCCCTCCGCCGGTGACGTTTCATGGCGGTAATCCGCTAGCCCGGATATTTCATGCTCTACTCGCGAGGGACCCT
>Ga0163144_10020456_pt1 | contig 13223 bp, 10 predicted proteins | sample OliLak19BULKMAT1_FD_123175 | JGI IMG/M metagenome (GOLD analysis project Ga0163144, IMG submission 123175) | Freshwater microbial mat bacterial communities from Lake Vanda, McMurdo Dry Valleys, Antarctica - Oligotrophic Lake LV.19.BULKMAT1 | ecosystem: Environmental > Aquatic > Freshwater >... | reverse complement strand
CGCGCTGTATAGGCGTATGGTGCAGGGGCATGGTGCAGGGGCATGGTTTAGGCGCGCTGTATAGGGGTGTTGTGTAGGCGTATGGTGCAGGGTCACGCTGCAGGCCATAAGGCTCACATAAAAACACCCCTGCTGGCCTGATCTACTACTACCATTACTTAAAACTCCCCGGCAACCCACAAAAAATTAGCAGATTTAAATCTTTACAACAATGCCATAAACGCACATTTACGATGTGCGCTGCATTAGTTTGCCAGCCAGTTCTTCTATGGCTGTGCGGTAGCTGGGCACCGTCCCTAGGTCTTTAACTTTATGCAGCCCTTGCTGGTAATAGGCTTCTGATATTTGCTGGCAGGCACTGTGGGCGCCGGCCTGGGCCATAAGGGCGGTAATGGCGGCCACTTTGTTATTAGCGCGGGCTGGTGTTTTATCGTGTAGCCAGGCTAGGGCCTCGTGTTTTTGGCCCTCTGCCACGTGCTGCAGCGTGTGTATCAGCAGCCATGTTTTTTTAGATACGCGGATATCGCCGCCGGGCTGCTTGCCGGTGAGGGCAGGGTCACCAAAGGTATCCAGATAGTCATCATATAGCTGGAAACCAATGCCCATGCGCTCGCCAGCTAAATACAGCTCTTGGGCCTCTGCTGCACTTGCGCCGCCTAGCCGCGCCCCCAGCCATAAAGAAAAGCCCACCAGCACGGCCGTCTTTAGCCGTATCATCTCTAGGTACTCTGCTTCTGTTACATCGTTGCGGCCCTCAAAATTCATGTCTAGTTGCTGGCCCTCTACCACCTCTAGGGCTGTGCGGTTAAACCTGGTTAGCACCTCTGGCAGTAAATGGGGGGCAACGGCCCCCAGCAACACCTCATACACCTTTACCAGCATGCCATCTCCTGCTAAAATAGCTGTGGGGATGTTCCAGACGTGGTGCACCGTAGGCTGCCCGCGGCGCAGGGGCGCCTGATCCATAATATCATCGTGCATAAGCGAGAAATTATGAAAAATCTCTACAGCTGCCGCCCCACCCAATAAAGTATCTTCTGCGGCCCCATACATACCGCCTGCCAGCACCACCAGCAGTGGCCTAAAGCGCTTGCCCCCCAGCGTAAGTATGTACCGCATGGGCGCATAGAGCTCGTCTGGTGTGCCATGCAGGGGCAGCGCCTTTAGCGTGTTTTCTATATGGTCTAATATTGTGTGCGGGGCTGCCATGGGTTAAAAATAGCCTTTGCAAGATGCTTACCTCTAGCTTGCGGCAATCCCTAGCCCTTCCCCTTTAAAACTAGGTACGGAATTATCATTTCTTCTAGCGAAATGCCCCCGTGCTGAAACGTGTCTTTATAGTAGTTTACAAAATAGTTAAAATTATTGGGATAAGCCAAAAAGTAATCTTGTTTGGCAAACACATAGGTAGTGCTCATGTTTGCTTTTGGCAAAAAGAACCGCTCTGGCTTGCGGACAGACAACACGCTGTGGTCTTTCTCATCATAGCCAAGGTTCTTACCTGCCTTGTAACGCAGGTTGCTGTTTACGGTGCGGTCTCCCACTATTTTAAACGGGCGGCGCACACGCACGGTGCCGTGGTCTGTGGTTATAACTACTTTGCCTCCTTTAGCCGCAATTTTTTGTAAAATTTCTTGCAGGGGGCTGTGGGCAAACCAGCTTTGGGTTAGGCTGCGGTAAGCGCTTTCATCTGGGGCCAGCTCACGTATCATGGTGGTTTCTGTGCGGGCGTGGCTTAGCATATCTACAAAATTGTAAACAATTACATTTAGGGCGTTGCCCCACAGGTTGTTTATTTTATCGGATAATTGTTTGCCTTGCTCTGTATTGGTAATTTTATGGTAGCTCATTTTCTGGCCCTTAGTGGCCAGCACACGGTCCATATGTAGGCGCAGAAAATCTTCTTCATGCAGGTTTTTACCCTCATCTTCATCATCTCCCACCCATAGGTTAGGAAACTTTGCCGCCATTTCAGACGGCATTAATCCAGAGAAAATAGCATTGCGTGCAAAGGCGGTAGCCGTGGGCAAAATGCTGTAATAATGGCTCTCTTCTTCTAGGCGATAGAGCTCTTCTATGGCGCTTTGCAGCACTTTCCACTGGTCTAGCCGCAGGTTATCTATAAGCACAAACCACACGGGCTCTGGTGTGCCAGTTTGGGCGTTTTTTAACAACGGAAACACCCGCTCTTGCAGCAAGCGGTGGCTAAGCATGGGGCGGTCTGCTTTGGGGTCGTTTAGCCAGTCTTCGTATTCATCTTCTATAAATCGAGAGAAATTAGAATTGGCCTCGTCTTTTTGTAGGTAAATAACCTCGCCCATTTGTTTATTGGGGGTCTGGTCTATTTCTAGCTCCCAATACACCAGTTTTTTATAGATATCGGCCCACTCTTCATGGCCAATACGCTCATTATAGGCCATGGCAAGATTGCGAAAATCTTGCTGGTAGCTCATATTGGTTTTTTCTTCTGTAAGGCGGCGGCTATCTAATATTTTTTTTACAGAGAGCAGAATCTGGTTTGGGTTTAGGGGCTTAATAAGGTAGTCATCTATTTTGCTGCCAATGGCATCTTCCATTATATGCTCTTCTTCTGATTTTGTAATCATTACCACAGGCTGGTTAGGCCGCAGGGCTTTTATTTGAGCCAGCGCCTCTAGGCCAGAGATACCGGGCATGTTTTCATCTAAAAAAACAATATCGTAGGCCCTGGCCTGGCATAGGTCTAGCGCATCTGCCCCAGAGGGTACAGGGGTTACCTCGTAGCCCTTTTGCTCTAAAAATTTTATGTGAGGCTTTAGCAAATCAATTTCGTCGTCTGCCCAGAGTATATGTGGTTTTTGTGTCATGATGGATAAACGCCAGATGTTTTCTTTAGTTGTTAGTGGTCTTTTGTCTGTTGATAGTAATTTAAACCTATTTACAAAATTCTCACTTTTTAGGCAGGTGTTTATTTGATCAAACTAAAATAACTATCAACCCACACCTATCAACCCACACCTAGAAACCCCAGATTCTTGCACGGGCTCAGGGTTAGGGCAAGAGGCAGGCATTTATCAACCCATACCTAGAAACCCTGCTACCCAATACCCACAACCCTTTCTAGCTACCCACTAGCGTATCCCACAACCCACTACCTACAACACGTACCCACGCCTACTTTACCCGGCTATACCCCTCTTTTAAAAACCAGACCCGCAATTTTTCGCGTACATCGCCTTGTATCAGCACAATACCATCTTTAGCAGAGCCGCCCGTGCCCGATACATTTTTTAGTTTTTTGCTAAGGGCCTCCAGATCATCTGGCGTGCCCACAAAACCTTGTACAACTGTGGTAGGCTTTCCGTTGCGTTTTTCAAACTGCAGGCGCAGGTTTTGTGCCCCTGGTGGCAGGGTGCTGGGGGCGGTCGGTATATTTATCAGATAGGCAAAATCGGGGTCTGTACTATACACTACCCCCTCTGCAGAGCTATTTTTTTTAGCCATAAAAATGCCGGTTTACTCTCTGGCAAGATAGCCCAAAACAAGCCGTAACCTATTACCTACTAAGGCACAACACAAAGAAAAGCCTCATTTTTTTGCCACAAACGGCACAGCAAAGGCAAGGGCCATAAGCAGCAGTACAGCAGCCAGCTCTAAGGGGGCGGCATGGTGGGCCACCAGCTCTGCCCCGGTAGCTGCCAGGCTGCCACCCGTAAATGCCGGCAATGCAGAGGGCAAACCACTAAGGGCAGGCAGCAAGGCGGCCCCCAAGGCTAGTATTAGGCAGATAGCCACAAACAAACCTGTGTATACCGCAGTAGGGGTAGATACCGGGCCTCGTTTGCTATCCATATGGGCTGTGCTCATCACCCCAAACAACAGCAAGATCATTACCCCACCCGCATACACCAGCAGCTGTGCTGCCCCAGCGGCCTCTGCCCCCAGCCCAAAAAACACAAAAGCCAGTGCCACCACAGCCCCCAGCAGCATAAGTACGCTCCGCACCAGGCGCCTAGCCCACAAAATACCTGCACTTAAGGCAAGTATCAGAAATATAAGCAGGGCAAACAACATTAAATAAGGCCTATGGCCTACCTGTAAAAGTACGGTAATAAAGTGCCGTTGTTACCAGTAAGCTAACCTTTACACGCCTTACCAAAAATCAAAAAGGCGCCGCACAATTATAAGTGCCAAAAAAAACAGATAAATAAGCGTAAGCGTTTGAGAGCCCATACGCGTGGCCACCCGCACCCCAAGCGGTGCCCCCACCACAACCCCCGCGCTTAAGGGCAGGGCTACAGCAGGCACTATATACCCCCAGGCACCCTGTATATGAAAAAGTGGCGTAGCCTGCAAACTAAAATAAAAAGCCGATAAACTACTTACTACTATGGCCCCAGAAGATATAAAAGCAGCCCGCCGTATGGGATACCCCAGCCATGAGCGCATAAATGGAACCATTAAAACCCCGCCACCCAGCCCTGTAAGGCTGCTTACCATGCCGGCAAGTCCGCCAATAGTGGCCAGCCGCACCACCGGCGCCTTAGGCTCCACATCTTCTTTGCCAGAGCTAGCAGTTAGGTTTCTTGCTTCTTTTAAAAACGTTAGCACGGTTCTTACAAACAATAGGGAGAGCACTGCTATTACAATGCTGCTAAATACCCGCACATTAAAAAAGGGCTGGCTTACTACGGTCTGTAAAAAAATATAAGCCGTAATTGCGGCCGCACCCCCCATCCAGGCTATATCACGTAAACCCTGCGTTTTTTGCCGCAGGTGCTGGCTAGTGGCTGCCAGTGCAGAAACCAGAGTGCCTAAAAGAGAGTTTGCCACCACCGTCGCCGCTAAATCTGGCTGCGTTACACCCTGCGCCAGCAGCGCATCGGGTAATATCAATAAAAAAAATAACCCACCCCCAACGCCCAGCATACCCGCCAGCAAACCGCCTACTAGGCCTGCTAAGGCTAGCCATAACAAATAAGATGCCATTAATATTGGGTAATTGGGCGCCAGATAGGCAACAAAACTAACAACATACGCCCGCGCGCCCGGTAGCGGGCAGCCTAAAATTGCTATTTTTGTAACTGGAAAGCCACCAAGGTGTGTAGTAATACCCTTATGGCCAAGCCTTTTTTACCCGGCTGTTTATACCCTACTGTTTGTAGAGAGTTGTAGCCACACAAGCATCAGAAAAAAACCAATGGCAACATCGTACGACGTTATTGTGCTGGGCAGTGGGCCCGGCGGTTATGTAGCAGCTATTCGCGCATCGCAGTTAGGCCTTAAAACCGCCATCATAGAGAAAGAAGATTTAGGCGGCGTTTGCCTAAACTGGGGCTGTATCCCCACTAAAGCGCTTATTAAATCTGCGCAGGTGTTTCAATACATTAACCACGCCGCAGACTATGGTATAACAATAAAAGAAGGCGCTGCAACGCCAGATTTTACAGCTGTTGTAAAACGCAGCAGAGACGTAGCCAATGGCATGAGCAAAGGCGTACAATTTTTAATGAAAAAAAATAAGATTGACGTAGTAATGGGCTACGGCAAACTTACCTCTGATAAAAAACTAGAAGTAAGCTCTGACAAAGGTGAAAAGCAAATCCTAGAAGCCAAACACATACTAATAGCCACAGGCGGCCGCGCCCGTGAACTACCCAATCTGCCCATAGATAATGAGGTTATCATAGGGTATCGCAAAGCCATGGTACTAGATAAAATACCAGAAAAATTGGTAATTGTTGGCTCTGGCGCTATAGGCGTAGAATTTGCCTATTTTTACGCTAGCATGGGTGCGCACGTAACTATTGTAGAGTTTTTGCCGCGCATAGTACCCGTAGAAGACGAGGATATCTCTAAAGCCTTAGAGAAAGAATATAAGAAAATGGGCATAGTTATCATGACCAATGCCAGTGTTACAAGCGTAGAAAAAGCTAAAAAAGGTTTTCATAAGGTTAATGTTAAAACCGCAACCGGCGATGTAGTACTTGAGGCCGATATTGTGCTCTCTGCCGTGGGCTACACCGCTAATCTAGAAAATATTGGCCTAGAAGCTGCTGGTATAAAAACAGAAAATGGTAAAATAACCGTAGATGACTTTTACCGTACAAATATCTCTGGCATTTATGCCATAGGCGATGTAGTAAAAGGCCCAGCCCTTGCACACGTAGCCTCTGCAGAAGGTATTATCTGCATAGAGAAAATTGCAGGCCTGCACGCAGAGCCCCTAGATTATAACAATATCCCCGGCTGTACGTATTGCAGCCCAGAAATTGCCTCTGTGGGCTATACAGAAGCAAAAGCAAAAGAAGCTGGCTATGAAATTAAGGTGGGCAAATTCCCCTTTTCTGCATCTGGCAAGGCCTCTGCCGCCGGCACAAAAGAAGGGTTTGTAAAACTAATTTTTGATGCTAAATACGGCGAATTCTTGGGCGCACACATGATAGGTGCAAATGTTACAGAAATGATTGGTGAAGTGGTAGTGGCTCGCAAATTAGAAACCACCGGCCATGAGATTATTAAATCTGTACATCCACACCCCACCATGTCTGAGGCTATAATGGAGGCCGCCGCCGCAGCATACGGAGAGGTAATACACCTGTAAAAATGTATATGTAGATAAATTCTAAATTACTCAAAACCTGCCGCAGGCCGCCAACAGTTCATGTTAGCGGCCTTTTTTAATATATTTAGCGCAGTAATTAATTCTAGTAAGCTAGTAGTATTACATCACTATAAATATTTTTTTTAGTTAATACGCATACAATTAAACTTTTGTATTTACATTTACGAAGCAGTTTTCTTTTTAAACTTCAAAAAAATCGCGCTTATTGATAACACTGACGCAGTGAAACGATTGAGCAGGTTTGTTTAACTACCAGAGGTCTAATTAAGAATTGTTTTTTGATTTCCCAGAAACAACCGATAACAATCCCAAGAATTCTCAAGAAATGAGCGAGAAAAAATCGTACAGAAAAGACCTGGTTGCCGAGCTGGCCCAGACCATGATAGAGCGCCTATCGCACATAGAAAGCTCTGCCGCAGGCTCTATTGCAAAGGCCGCTATTAAAGCAGCCGCTAAAGTGGTAGAAAAATTTGAAGACGAAATCGATCAAAGCATAAATGCCTTTATGCGCGAGATTGAAGACGATAAAATGGCTGCAAAAGCTGCCGCTGCCCCAGCAAAACGTGGCCCTAAGCCTGGCGCAAAAGCATCTGGCAAACCCGGCCCTAAGCCCGGCCCAAAAGCAGCCGGCAAACCCGGCCCTAAGCCCGGCCTAAAAGCAGCCGGCAAGCTCGGCCCTAAGCCTGGCGCAAAAGCAGCATCTAAGGCCCCCACAGCTGCCCCAGCAGATGGAGAGCCTAAGCGTGGCCGTGGCCGCCCTAAAGCCGTAACAGCGGCCGCCAGCGCACCAGCAGCCGCTAAAGCTGTAACAAAATCTGCCGCTAAGCCGGGCCGCAAAGCTGGCTCTGCCGCCAAACCTGCCGCTAAAAAAGCTGCCCCATCTGCCACTGGCGCCCGCCGTGGCCGCCCTGCAAAAGCCGCTGCTACTCTGGCACCTGCAGATACTGCAGCAGACGGTAATAACTAAGCTTTATTACTAAGCCTCATTTAGGAAGTCTTAGTAGGAAGCCCTACTTAGGAAACCGTATTAGGATACTTAGTGAGAAGCCGTAACAGGAAACCTTAGTGGGAAGCCGTATTACGAAACCCTAGTGAGAAGCCGTATTAATAAGCCTCATTTAGGAAGCCGTAACAGGAAACCTTAGTGGGAAGCCTAATACGAAATCTTAGTGGGAAGTTGTAATACGAAACCTCATTTAGAAAACTTTAGTAGGAAGCCGTATTAGGAAACCTTAGTGGAAAGCCGTAATACAAAAGCTTAATGTGAAGCCTCATTTAGGAAACCCTAGTGAGAAGACTTATTAATAAGCCGTACTAATAAACGGGTATACAATGCCAGCTCCTTTCGGGCTGGCATTTTTGTATTGCCAGATCCTATTTAAAATCTATTCTATAGTTAGGCTAACCTTGCCGCTGGCCGTTACATCCACCTCTAGGCCTTCTGTGGTTACAAAAATATTGCCTGGGGCCAAGGCATCTAAGGTGCCCGCCAGTTTTACATCTGGCCGTAGCGCATTAGATGCCAAGCTTTTTTGTATCATATCCCGCCCATTCTTTAACTGATCTGCAATAGAAAACGTGAGGAAGGGCTGCATTTTCCGCTGCAACTTTCCGTGCATGGTCCAGTTGGCTGCTTTGGCAAGTTTGTTACTGGTTTCTATGTCAAAATCTGCCCCGGCCAGGGTTACAGACTCTGTCTTAGGGTCAAACACTGGGGTGCCCCGCAAGTATACTTTTCCGTCTAAGCTGCCGGTAATACTGGCACCTATCACCATGTCTTTGCCTTGGCCATAAAGCTCTAGGTTTGTAATCTGTAGGGTGCGCCCTCCTTCAAAAGTAAAAATCTGCCCCGTAATTTGTTTGAGGGCAAGGCGGCGTGCCTCGGCCCAGGGTATCTGGCACAGCAGGTTTACCCCAAACCCCTGCTTGGGGGGTGCTTGCAGCGTTAAGGGTGGCAGGTTGGGCAATGGGGCTGGGGCAGGCTTAGCCCCAAGCGTACTGCGTGCCTGCACGGCAAGCCCCACGGGCAGTGTAATGGTGTTGTTTTGCCCATTAAAGGGGCCAGCGTACAAAGTTTTTGGGGTAAGCGTTAGCCAGGCTTTGTACTCATCGTTAATTAGCATAGGCTCTTGCACTAGGCGCCATACTTTCTCGGCATCGCTTTTAAGGTCTAGGTATTGGCCCATTTGGGTATCTACCATTTTAGCTATGGTGGCCTGTTGTTGGTCTAGTATTTTTTCTACTGCCGCCGTAATAGGTATTTCTATACCGCCCAGTGTGATGGTTGGTTTTTTTATCCAAGTATATCCGTTGGGGGTTGTTTGCGTTTTTAGTTTATAATCTGGCTGTAGGGTTAGGTTGCATAAAAAGGCGGCATCCAGCTCAAAATTTGTCTCTTCATATTTGCCCATACTAAGCCCAAATTTCTCTACTCTGTAGCCAGCTTTAGCCCATACTTTAAGCGGCAGTTTTACAGATAGTGTTGGGCCCAGCGCCGTTAGTTTAAGCGGGCTGCGCAGCTCTACGCGCAGCATCAGATTATCACCATCATTATCCTCAAAAGAATTGTCTGTAAATATTGGCGCAGGTAAAAGCGCATTCATCTGTTTTTCTATGTAATGCACAGATACCTGCACGGGCAGGGCAAGCATACTGGGGAGCACCTCTCGCCGCACAATATCGCTGTAGGCAGCCACGGGGGCGGGGGGCAGTATACTTTTAGAGCAGGAGGCAAACAGGCCAAGGGCCGATATTAAAACAGTACAACGTTTCACGCCACAAAAATACATGCTATAGTATAGCCACTTGCTCACGAGGCCGGGTGCGTTTCACCCCATTAAATGCCCCATTGGCCTTTTATTAGCCACTATTTTTTGTGCTTTGGTTGTAAACTTGTGCCTATGAAAGCGCTACTCTTTGTTGCAATTGCTCTACTACCCTTTGCCGTTCATGCCCAAACAGACACTCTTTACGCCCAATACCCAACTTACGCGGGCAAAGATCTAGGCTTAACATACCAAAATACCAAAGCATACATACGCGTGTGGGCCCCCACAGCCGGGGCACTAGAGCTAAAAGTATATGCCAATGGTGAGGGCGGCGCCGCCACCCAAACCCTTGCCATGCAAAAAGATGCAGGCGGCACTTGGGTGCTGGCCTTGCCCAATAGTACTGCCGGGTTTTATACCCTGCAAGCCACTATAGCGGGCAAGCAAATGGCAGAGGTAACAGACCCTTACGCCCATGCTGTGGGTATTAATGGGCGCCGCGCCGCCTTTACAGACCCCGCTCTTATAGAACTACCGGGCTGGGAGCTAAGCAAGCGGCCCGTGCTAAAATCATTTAACGATATTATACTAGGCGAGCTCCACGTGCGTGACCTATCTACTAACCCAAACAGCGGCATAAGTTATCCCGGCAAGTATCTGGGCGTAGCCCAAACAGGCACAAAAGGCCCTGCAGGGGTTTCTACAGGGCAAGCGCACCTTTTAGAGCTGGGCATTACCCACCTGCACCTGTTGCCAACAAACGATTTTAACAGCATAAACGAGCAGCCCGGCCAGAAAGGCCCAACCTTTAACTGGGGGTATGACCCATTAAACTACACCGTGCCAGAGGGCAGCTTTGCTACCGATGCCACAAACCCCGTTACGCGCCTAAAAGAGTTTAAACAAATGGTCTACTCCTTGCACAGAAGCGGCCTGCGCGTTGTGCTAGATGTTGTTTACAACCATGTGGCCGATGCTGGCTCCAGCAATTTTGAGCAACTGGTGCCAGGCTATTATTTCCGCCATTGGGCAGATGGCCGCTACTCAGATGCCTCTGGCTGTGGCAATGAGATAGCCTCAGACAGGCCCATGGTGCGCAAACTAATTGTAGAATCTGTGGCGTATTGGGCCAGAGTATACATGATAGATGGTTTTAGGTTTGATCTTATGGGCATTTTAGACCTAGAAACCATGCGGCAGGTGCGCACCACCTTAGATGCCATAGACCCTACTATTTATGTATATGGCGAGGGCTGGACAGCCGGCTCAAGTCCGTATCCAGAAAAGCTACGTGCCCTTAAGGCTAATACAGGCCAGCTTACAGGCGTGGCGGCCTTTGGTGATGAGCTGCGAGATGGCGTTAAAGGCCACTTTAGCCGCCATGATGAGACCGGCTTTGCCGGCGGGCGCCCCGGCTGTGAAGAGAGCGTAAAGTTTGGCATAGTGGCAGCCACCCAGCACCCGCAGGTGGTTTACAGCAAGGTAAACGCCAGCAAAGCCCCTTGGGCTACATCTCCGGCGCAGTGTATAAACTATGTAGCCTGCCATGATGATATGGTACTCTGGGACAAGATTGTGGCCAGCACCCCCGGCTTTACAGAGGCAGAGCGGGTTAAGGTTGATATTTTAAGTAACACCATCGTATTTACGGCCCAGGGCGTACCCTTCTTGCCCATTGGCGATGAGTTTTTGCGCACCAAAAAAGGCATAAGTAACAGCTACAACAAGCCAGACAGCATTAACCAGCTAGACTATACGTATAAAGCCAATAACCTGTCTGTTTTTAACTATTACAAAAAGCTGGTGGCCATGCGTAAAGCGCACCCCGCCTTTAAGCTTTCTACGGCAGAGGCAATACGTACCCATTTAGAGTTCTTGCCCAGCCCGGCAGGTACCATTGCCTATACCTTAAAAAACAATGCCGGCGGCGATACATGGCAAAACATTGTGGTTGTGTTTAATGGCTCGCGAGCAAGCGCCAATGTAGCTGTACCTGCGGGCACCTATAAAGTTGTGTTGCGCGGCGCTGAGCTAGACGAAGCTGGCCTTGGCACCCACACTGGCCCCACGCTAGATGTGCCAGCCGCTACGGCAGTTATTCTGGTAACTAAGTAAGCCCACACCCCGCGTATGGCTGGTTTAACTGCTACTACCCCGCAGACGAGCACATAAACAGGATAGGCCTAGGCATTCTTATAGTACTGCACAGTAGCTAACTAAAGCCAGTGGTTCAGCTTTGCCCATATTTTTACCAAGCCCCACAAGAGAGCAGGCCCCACAAAGAGCAGGCCCTACAAAAGAGCAAGCCCCACAAAGAGCAGGCCCTACAAAGAGCCGGCCCGCTACAACAAGCCCATCATCATTACAGCGTTTGCCAGCCTAGCCGTGGGCGGTAACTGCATGCTTTGTCATAAAAATGCGCTTACAGATTTGCCCCAAACCATCCCTTGGTAAAAGGGCTCATGCTCTTTCACGTATTGGCAGGTAAAACCACCACACAGCAAACCTTAAACGAATGCCTAAAATATAAGCCTACCTAGGTGAGCGCCAGATGCAGCAGCATTACAGGCTGGCCCAAGTAGTAAGCCTTTTACCTGTAAGCAAGCAACTGTTTGCAAGCGCTTTATTATAATTAATGCTAAAGCAGATAAGGTAGTGCAATTTTGCCCCATGTCTGCCGCCAATGCCCGCCCCAATCCGTTTGCAAAAAAAATAGGTGTCTTGGGGGCAGGCCAGCTGGGGCTAATGCTGCAACAGGCCGCCGCTGATTTTTGCCTGCAGGTGCATTACCTAGATGCCGATCCCTTGGCCCCGGCCGCACAGTTTGCTGCCCACCATACCCTGGCCCCCTATACCAATGCAGATGCTGTTTTTGCCTTTGGCCAAACGGTAGATATCATTACAATAGAGATAGAAAATGTGGCCGTAGACGCACTTTTTGCCCTAGAGGCACAGGGCAAAGAGGTGTACCCTCAGCCAGCGGTGCTGGCCATAATACAGGATAAGCTGGCCCAGAAACAGTTTTACGTGCAGCATGGCCTGCCCACTGCCCCTTATATAGAGGTTATCACTAAAGCAGATGTGGCTGCCGGGCTAGCGCAGATGGGCCCCGCCTTTCATAAACTGGCCCGTGGCGGCTACGATGGCCGCGGGGTGCAATTTCTGGCTGGCCTACAAGATATTGATAAAGCATTTGATGCGCCCGGCTATCTAGAGCAGCCAGCAAACCCCGTAGCAGAACTGTGTGTACTGGTAGCCCGCAGCACCAGCGGGCAGGTAAGCACCTGGCCCGTGGTAGAATCTGTATACCACCCCCAGGCAAATATGGTAGACTACCTGCTCTGCCCCGCCCGTATAAATGTAGCCACAGAGGCAGCAGCACAGGCCTTGGCTATACAAGTGGCAGAGGCGTTTGGCGTGGTGGGGCTGCTGGCTGTAGAAATGTTTTATACCACAGACGGCCAGCTTTGGGTAAATGAGTGCGCCCCCCGGCCTCACAATACGGGCCACCACACCATAGAGGCCAGCCCCACCAGCCAGTTTTCTCAGTTGTGGCGCGCCATTTTGGGCTTGCCGCTGGGCCAGAGCACTGTGCCCCAGCCAGCAGCCATGCTTAATCTTGTGGGCCCGGCGGGCTATACGGGCCCAGCATATTACCCAGGCCTTGCACAACTACTGGGTATGCCGGGCGTTTTTGTGCACCTGTATGGCAAGGCCCAGAGCCGGCCTTTTAGGAAAATGGGCCACATTACCCTGCTAGCCCCCACGGCAGCAGCCCTAGAAACTAAGGTGCTTGCTGTTAAAGAAATACTGGCCGCAGCAGCTTAAAAATTGTCGCGCTATTTCTGATT
>Ga0163144_10020455_pt1 | contig 13223 bp, 12 predicted proteins | sample OliLak19BULKMAT1_FD_123175 | JGI IMG/M metagenome (GOLD analysis project Ga0163144, IMG submission 123175) | Freshwater microbial mat bacterial communities from Lake Vanda, McMurdo Dry Valleys, Antarctica - Oligotrophic Lake LV.19.BULKMAT1 | ecosystem: Environmental > Aquatic > Freshwater >... | reverse complement strand
GGCGGCGGTCGTAGCCGAGAAGAAGTCTTGCTGCCAGGAGGCCGCGAAGGCCACCACGGTCGCGGCGAAGTCGGAGCGCGCCTCGACGTGCAGCGATGACAAAGCCGCGGTCGTCGCGACGAAGTCCTCGTGCTGCCAAGAAACCGCCAAGGCGGCGGTCGTAGCCGAGAAGAAGTCGTGCTGCCAGGAGGCCGCGAAGGCCGCCACGGTCGCGGCGAAGTCGGAGTGCGCCTCGACGTGCAGCGATGACAAAGCCGCGGTTGTCGCGACAAAGTCTTCGTGCTGCCTAGAAACCGCCAAGGCGGCGGTCGTAGCCGAGAAGAAGTCGTGCTGCCAGGAGGCCGCGAAGGCCACCACGGTCGCGGCGAAGTCGGAGTGCGCCTCGACGTGCAGCGATGACAAAGCCGCGGTCGTCGCGACGAAGTCTTCGTGCTGCCAGGAGGCCGCCAAGGCCCAGACGGTCGCGAACCGCGCTTCGTCCTGCACCGTGAAGGCCACGAAGACCGAGTGCTCCTCGTCCTGCAGCGGCGAGAAGGCCGCGACGGTCGCCGAGAAGAAGTCGTGCTGCCAGGAGGCCGCCAAGGCCAAGACGGTCGCCACGGCCGGCGACGGCAAGTGACGCCGAGAACCTAGGCCCCGGGCGCTCATCGCCTTGGAGCTCGAAGAGCCGCTCCCCGTGTCACGGGGGTCGGCTCTTCGCCTTTGTCGTGCAATACTCTGCGCTCCTCAAGGCGTGCTGATTCCCCAGGTCTTCCCACCGGTCGCGTTCGACGACCACGCGTTGCTCGACAGCGGCGACGGTCAGAAGCTCGAGCGCTTCGGCGAGGTCATCCTCGTGCGCCCCGATCCCCAGGCCCTCTGGCGCCCGCGTCTCTCCGCCGACGAGTGGGCGCGGGCCGACCTGACGTTCGAGCGGGAGAGCGACCGGGGAGGTTCATGGCGACCGCGTCGCGGGCTCGCTCCAGGCCTCGCGCGCGACGACGCCGAGTGGCAGGTGCGTTACGGCGCGGCGACCTTCGTCGTGCGCCCGACACCCTTCAAACACGTCGGCCTCTTCCCCGAGCAGGCGCCGAATTGGGAGCTGATTCGGTCGACCGTCGAGACCCTCGCCGCCGCGCTCGGTGAGGCGCCGCGCGTCCTGAACCTCTTCGGTTACACGGGCGCCGCCAGCGTGCTCGCGGCCCAGGCGGGCGCCGCCGTCACCCACGTCGATGCGTCGAAGGCGTCGATCGCCTGGACACGCGCGAACGCCCTCGCGAGCGGGCTCGGCGAGCGCGCGTTGCGTGTCCTGTGCGACGACGCGCTCGCGTTCACCGCGCGCGAGGTGCGCCGCGGCGCGACGTACCACGTCGTCCTGCTCGACCCGCCGCACTACGGCCGGGGTCCCAAGGGCGAGGTCTGGCGCTTCGAGGACGGCTTCGCGCCGCTGCTCGAATCCGTCGGGCAGCTCCTCGCGGAGCGCGCGCTCGTGATCCTCTCGACGTATGCGATCGGCTACTCGCCGCTCGCGTTCATGAACGTGCTCGCCGAGCTCTCCGGTGCGGCGCCTGGCGCGGACTGCGCGATCGAAGCCGGCGAGCTCGCTCTCCCCGAAGCGCCCATCGAAGGGCTCGCGACGCGCCTCTTGCCCGCGGGGTTCTGTGCGCGTTGGTCGCGCGGACTGACGCCTTCGCCCGAGACGCCTGGGGCGCCCGCGATGCTCTCGCGCGCGCCCGGAGCAGGGCGCTCGTGACGCTCGAGGTCCTGCACGTCGACAACCACGTGCTCGCGGTCGCGAAGCCCGCGGGGCTGCCGGTGGTCCCCGACGCGAGCGGCGACGAGAGCCTCCTCGATCGCGCTCGCGAATGGGTGCGCCGAGAGTTCCAGAAGCCCGGCAACGTCTTCCTCGGTGTCGTGCACCGCCTCGATCGTCCGGTGTCGGGCGTCGTCGTGTTCGCGCGCACGAGCAAGGGCGCAGAGCGACTCGGCGCCGAGTTCCGCGGGCACACAGCTCAGAAGCTCTACCTCGGCCTCGTGCCCAAGACACCCAGAGACGAACGCGGCGAGCTGCGCGAGTGGCTCGCGAAGGACACGGCGCGCAACCACGTCGCCAGCGTGCCCGCCGCGACGCCGGGCGCACGTGAGGCCATCACGGCGTGGCGCGTCCTCGCGCCCGCGAGCGGCGACACACCGTGCCTCCTCGCGCTCGAGCCCACGACGGGGCGGTCGCACCAGCTGCGACTCGCTTGCCGTACGATCGCGGCGCCGCTGCTCGGGGACCTGCGTTACGGTGCCGCCGCGCCGCTCGCCGACGCGAGCATCGCGCTGCACGCGGCGCGACTCGCGCTCGTGCATCCGACGACCCGCGCGCCGCTCGTGTTCCGCGCCCCGCTCCCGAACCTCGCGGTGTGGGACAGCGTGCGCAGCCTCGCCGCCGCATCCATTTGAAGGACCGCATGTCATGAACGTTCACTCGCGTCACGCGTCCCGTACCGCTGGCCACTCGCCAGCGGGGCTCGTCGTACTCGGGCTCTCCCTGGTCGCGGCACTCGGCGGTTGCAGCCAGGGGGCGCCTCCAGCCGCGGGTTCGCCTGAGGCGACGTTGCAGATCGCGAGCGCAGCCCTCGCCCGCGGTGGAGTGAGCGAGTTCATGCGCGCTGCATTCGCCCCGGCCCAACTCGAAGAAATGCGCGCCGACTGGGATCGCGAGCGCAAAGCCCCGGTGAAGGCGTCCTTAAACGTCGAAGTGCGGCGCGTGATGAAGATGCTGACCGAAGCCGAGGCCGAGCAGAAGCTGTTCGACTTGCTGGAGCCCCAGCTCGAGTTCCTCGCGGGTCAGGCGGAGGGCCTCGCGCACACGCTGCCGATGCTGATGCAGGGCGCGGGCGGGATGGGGGGCGCGGGCTTCAGCCTCACCGAGGAGCTGTTCGAGGGGCTCATTGACCGCATCCCGGAGCTCGGGCTCACCGATCCGGAGAAGCTACGCCGCGCGCTCGGAAAGGTGACGGGCGCCGCGCGGCGCCTCGGGATCGCCGATATGCGGGGGCTCGCCGCGCTCGACTTCGACGCGCTCCTCACCAAGGCGGACATCGTGTACGGGGCGCTCGCGGACGTGTTCAGCGTCTACGGGCTCTCACTCGCCGAGACGTTCGAGTCGTTGCAGTTCCGCGCCGTGACGTCGTCGACGGCCAGGGCGCAGATCGCGGTGACGTTTTCGCTGTTCGACGGCCCGAGTCAGAGCACGACGATCCCGATGTGGCGCGAGGGCGACCGCTGGTGGATCGGCGAGTGACGAGCGGGGGAAGCGGAGGTCGGGCTGGGGTTGTCGAATCGGCGTACGGCACCAGGTACGCGGCGCCGATTCGACAACCGCGCGTCCCGATCACTCGTTCCAACCCAGCACACCGTCGATCGTCCCACGCGCAACCGCGTGGTACCGACCCCGCGCCTCCCGGTAGATCTCGAGCGCGCGCGCACGCCCCGCGGGAGTCGCCGCGAGTTGCGTATAGAGCGGTGTCAAGAACTTGCGGCGTCCGATGCCCAGCAAGAAGCGCTCGAGCGCCTCGTCCGTCGCCGCGTAGCCGCGCTGAATGGAGAGGCGCAACCAAACGCTCAAGATCTCCGCGTTGCCCGCGTCCGTCAGCGCAAAGCGACGATCGAGCTCCGCGAGTCCCGCCGCGTCGACGTCGCCTGCGATCGCCTCGAGGAAATGGAGCCACTCCTGGGTGCTCCAGCGGGAGGTCTGCAGAGTGTCTGCAGATTGGGTCTCGCGCCACCGCTCGATCTGGCGATCGACGGCCTCGAGCAGCGGCGAGCGTGGGTCCGGGGTGCCCTTCGGCAACCCGGGTTGGGTCAACCACTCCTCCACGTCGATCGCTCGCGCCGCCGACGGATTCTGGTCCAAGAGCTCGCTCTGGAGAAACGCGCGGAACTCCGCAGTCGTCACGCTCTGGAACGCGTGCTCGTCGAACCAGCGCCGCAGGAATCGATCGAACGCCTCCCGCCCGAACGCGGCCTCGATCGCCTGTAGGAAGAGCGCGCCTTTGTTGTAGGGCACGCCACTGAAGCCGTCGTCGGGGTGGCGCGTGCCGAGGTCCGTGTGCAGCACTTGCTGCCACGGCTCCATGGTGGCCATCTCGCGTTCGAGCTCGGCGCGGTTGAGCTGCATCTCCATCCGCGCGCGTTCGGCGCCGTAGACGCGCTCCATGATCCGATTCTCGAAGTAGACGGTGAAGCCCTCGTTCAGCCAGAAGTCCCGCCAGGTCGCGTTCGTGACGAGGTTGCCCGACCAAGAGTGCGCGAGCTCGTGCGCGATGAGCGCAACGAGCGACTTGTCGCCTGCGATCACGGTCGGGGTCGCGAACGTCAGCCGCGGGTTCTCCATGCCGCCGAACGGAAACGAGGGCGGCAGGACGAGGATGTCGTAGCGCTCCCAGCGATAGGGGCCGAAGAGCTCTTCAGCGGCCGCGATCATGGCCTCGGTGTCCTCGAACTCCGCGCGCGCGCTCTCGATGATCGCGGGCTCGGCCCAGATCCCCGCGCGCGCCGAGACCGGGCGGAACGTCAGGTCGCCGCACGCGAGCGCGATCAGGTACGGCGGAATAGCCTGCTTCATCTGGAAGCGGAACGCGCCGTCGTCGCCTTGGCCGAGCTGCTCGGCGCTCATCAGCGGCGTGAGCCCGCGGGGTGCACGTACACGCGCCGAATACGTCACTCGCACGCCGGGTGAGTCCTGCAGCGGGATCCACGTGCGTGTCAGCACCGACTGACCCTGCGTGAAGAGGAACGGCGAATTGCCACCCGCGGTCTGTGCAGGAGCGAGCCACTGCAACGCCTCCGCGGCCTCCGTCGTGTGGTAGTGCACCGTCACCGAACGATCCGCAGGCGCGAGCTCGATCGTGAGCGCGTCGCCGAGCGAGGCCGTCGGCGCGTTCGCGGTCTCGCCCGCAAGGCGTCGCGCGCCTGCGCCCAGTCGGAACGTACGCGGGCTGTCGTCGGTGCCCGTGACACGCTCGATCGCGAGGCCATGCGAGTCGAGCACGAGCGGCGCATGCGAGTCCGCGCGCTCGACGGCGAGTCGCGCCTTGCCGCGCAATTCCCGGGCCTCGAAGTCGAGCTCGAGGTCGAGGTCGACGTGCCGCACACGAACGCGTGTGGGGTCCGCGTGACTGTGGGGGTCGGTCGAGCCGGAGGATGACCGGGTCGACGCGTCCTTCGAGTTGGGTGCGCGGCCGCACGCGCCGAGCGGGAGCGCTGCCATGGCAACGAGCGCGACGAGCGGCAGAGGCGCGCCGCGAAGTCCGCGCGCAGAGAGCGAGAGTTCAGGCATGATCACCCGGCACTCTAACCCCGCGACGCGGAGTCTTACGCGCCCTCTCTGACGTTCGGTTCAGCCCAGCAACGCGCGTGTCGTGCGCACGAGCGCCTGGGCCACACCCTCGACCGACGCGGCTTGTTTCGGCTCCTTCAACGTGTCGCCTTCACCGAAGGCCAGGTGCGCCTGGCCGAGCCCGAATTGGTCGGGTATCACGTGCACGCGGATGTTCATCAACACGTTACGGAGCTGCGGCAGCATGCGGATGCCGCCCATGGCCCCCGGGCTCGCGGCGAGGAGCGCCGCGGTCTTGCCGGCGAACGCAGCGAGGGTGGGCTCGCCTTGCGCTGGCCGCGATGCCCAATCGATCGCGTTCTTCAGCACCCCGGAGTAGGACGAGTTGTATTCCGGGCTCGAGATCAGGAACCCGTGGTGGGCCTTCATGAGCTCCTTCCAGCGCTTCGCTTCGTCTGGCGTGCCGGCCGCTTCGAGGTCCTCGTCGAAGAGCGGCATCGGGTGATCCGCGAGGTCGACCACGGTCACCTCCGCGCCCGCGCGGCGCGCGGCCTCGGCCGCGATGCGTACGAGCCGCTTATTGAAGGAGTCGCGGCGCGTGGAGCCCGCGAACGCGAGCAGCTTGGGAGTCGTCATGGGATTGCTGTGGTTCTTACGCCATCACCGGCGCGGCGTGACCGACAGCGGCGAGGGTCGCATCCTCGGACCAGAGGACGTTGTAGAGGGTGTCGCGTTCGACGGGCACGCGGCCCGCGTCGCGGATCCACTGCACGAGCTCGGCGCGCTGCACACGTTGGGGAGTCGTCGCGCCGGCCTCGTGGTAGATTTTTTCCTCGACGACCGTGCCGTCGACGTCGTCGGCGCCGAAGGACAACGCGAGCTGCGCGACCGGGATCGACAACATGATCCAGTAAGCCTTCACGTGGTCGATGTTGTCGAGCATGAGGCGCCCGACAGCGATCTCGCGCAGCTCATCGAGCGCGCTCGGGCCGGGCAGGTGCGACCACTCGTTGTTCGCCGGGTGGAACGAGAGCGGGATGTACGTCTGGAAGCCGTGTGTCTCGTCCTGCAAGAGACGCAGGCGGTCGAGGTGATCGATGCGCTCCTCGATGGTCTCGATGTGCCCGTGCAGCATCGTGCAGTTCGAGCGCAGGCCCGCCTCGTGCACGGTGCGCGCGGTCGCGAGCCACTCGTCGCCGGTGTTCTTCTTGTCGTAACCGAGGTCGCGCACGCGGTCGCTGAAGACCTCGGCGCCGCCGCCCGGGCACGAGCCGAGGCCGGCCTCACGCAGCTCCGGCAGCACCTCGGCCAGCGGCCGCTTGGCGCGCCGCGCGATCTGCATCAACTCGATCATCGTGAACGCCTTCACGTGGATCGCGGGCCGCTCGGCCTTCACCGCCCGAACGATGTCGAGGTAGTACTCGTAGGGCAGCTTCGGATAGATGCCCGCCACCATGTGCACCTCGGTGACCGGCTCGTCCTGGCACGCGCGGATCTTCGCGGCGACCTCTTCGGGGCGCATGACGTACGCGCCCTCTTGGCCCGGGAGCCGCTGGAACGCGCAGAAGCGGCACAGCTTGTTGCAGATGTTCGTGTAGTTGACGTGCTGGTTGACGTTGAAGTACGCGAGGTCGCCGTGCATGCGCTCGCGCACGTGGTTCGCGAGGGCGCCGACCGCGTGCAGATCGGCGCCGTAGAGCCGCACGCCGTCGGCGCGGGAGAGGCGCTCGCGCGCGAAGACTCGCGCCGCGATGTCGGCGATGCCCGCGCGCTCAGCGAGGCGCTGAATCTCTGCGGATGCTTGGACGCTCACGCACGCACCTCGATCGACTCGCCGGGCATGTTGTCATTCGTCCGAGTGGCCGAAGCGCTCATTGCCTCTGCGGCCAGGTGCGTGAGGTCCTGCGGCGCGCCACGGTGAGTGGCTGCCGCATGCCTGTCGCCCGGCGCCTCGACGCCGCCGGCCTCGAGGTGGCGCGGATCACAGATGCCGTACCACGAGTTGCGCTGGCGCGGCGTGAAGCCGGCGCCGCGGATCATACGTTCGATCGTCTGCACGGATTCCAGATGGAAGCAGCCCGCGGCCGACACGACGTTCTCTTCGAGCATGGTGCCGCCAAAGTCGTTGCAGCCCGTGCGCAGCGTGATCTGGCCGACCTTCATGCCCTGCGTCACGTAACTCGCCTGCATGTTCAGGATGTTGTCGAGCACGATGCGCGAGAGGGCCTGCACGCGCAGGTAGACCGCGGGCGTGGCTTTGGCCGGATACAGGTGCTCGTCCGGCACGCCCTCGGGCTGACACGTCCAGCCCGCGAACGCGGTGAAGCCGCCCGTCTCGTCCTGCAGCTCGCGCAAGCGGAGCAAGTGCTCGACCCGCTCGGCCGCGGTCTCGACGTGTCCGAACATCATCGTCGCGGACGAGCGCAGGCCCGCTTCGTGGACCTTGCGGTGCACGTCGAGCCAGCGCTCGGTGGGGGTCTTCTTGGGCGCGATGATCTTGCGTACACGCTCGACGAGGATCTCGGCGCCGGCCCCTGGCACGCTGCCGAGCCCCGCGTCGATCAGGTCGCGCAGGATGTGCTCGAGCGGGCGCTTCTCGTACTGCGCAAAATGGTCGAGCTCGGAGGCCGATAACGCGTGGCTGTTGATCGACGGAAAACGCTCGCGCAGGTCGGCGATGAGCTCGCACCACCACTCTGAGAGGACACGCGGGTGGTGTCCACCTTGCATCAGGAGTTGCTTGCCACCCTGGGCCTCGAGCTCGGCCACTTTGGCGTAAATCTCGTCGCGGCCGAGCACGTAGGCCTCGGCGTCGCCGGGTGAGCGATAGAACGCGCAGAACCCGCAGTCGGCGATGCAGACGTTGGTCGGGTTCAGATTGCGGTCGACGATGTACGTGACGACGCCGTGTGGGTGCAGCCGCGCCCGCACGCCGTCGGCGAGGCGGCCGAGCGTCGAAAGGTCCGCGCGCTCGTGGAGGAGCAGCGCTTCCTCGCCGCTGATGCGCTGACCGTCCTCGACCTTGGCGGCGATCCGAGCGAGCTCGCCGTGCAAAGGTTCTGTGTGTACGGCGCTCGCCAACGGAGCTCTCCAGCCGCCCGATTCAGGCGCAGCGCGCCTCGAATGTGCCTCGGCTTCGCTCCCCGGAGGAGTCCCGGCGCCGCTCGGGTCCGAGGGGCGCGATTTGGGTTCGACCCTATCCATCGCGCAGGGATTGTAGGCCGTCTACACTGCGACACATCCCTCTTCCACGAGGCCTATCCATGAGAACACCCCAGACTTTAGCGGCGACCCTCGTGTTCGCCGCCCTGATGCCCGCCTTGGCGGCGGCGCCAACGCAGGGAGGCGTGCAGGACACACCTGCCGTGCGCCGATCTGCCGCGGACGTCAAGCGCGCGTTCTTCGCGTTGCAGGACGAATTCGACGAAGCCACCAACGCTTATCGCGCCGCGATCACAAAGCTGCGCCGCGACAAACCAGACGCGGCCGCCGCCGACCGGCCGGTGCCGCCGAACGAGACGTTCTTCCCGCGCTTCCTCGCGCTCGCGGGCGAGGGCTCGCTCGTGGCGAACCTGTGGGTCGTCCAGAACCACGCGTACATCCAACTGGATGCGGTGGCCGGTCGCGCCGACAAGCTCGAACGCATGAACCGCCTCCTGACCGCGGACCTCTCCAACGAGCAGCTCGTCGCCTTGGTCCGCGTCGCGTCGATGGACGTCCAGGGTCGCGGCGTCCTGTCCAAGGAAGACGCGCTGGGGTTCCTCGACAAGGTGGTCGAGACCGCGACTGACCCGGAGGTGCAGAGCACCGCCGCGCTGTCGAAGGCGAGCGCCCTCGACGTACGCGGCGGGACGCGTGACGAGCGCGCCGCCGCGATCGCGGCGATGAAGGCGGTCGCCGTCCGTTGGCCGGACACGACGTCGGGACAACGCGCGGAGGGTCAAGTCTTCGCGTTCGAGAACCTGCAGATCGGCATGACCGCGCCGGAGATCGCCGGCCAGGACGTCGACGGCAACCCGATGAAGCTCAGCGACTTCGAGGGCAAGGTACGAGTCCTCGACTTCTGGGGCTTCTGGTGAGGCCCCTGCGTGGCGATGATCCCCCACGAACGGACGCTCGTGAAGCGTCTCGAGGATCAACCCTTCGTCCTGATCGGCATCAACAGTGACCCGGCGGAGACCTACCGCGCCAAGCGCGTGGACATGGAAGTGACCTGGCCGTCGTTCTGGGACGGCGGTACGACCCGCGGCCCGATCGCCTCCAAATGGGGTGTCTCCGGCTGGCCGACGATCTACGTCCTCGACCACCTCGGCCGCATCCGCTTCATCGGACCGCGCGGCGAGGCGATGGACACCGCTGTCGATCAGCTCCTGGCGGAGCAGCGCGGCGAGCTCCCGAGCCCTTCGACGGAGTCCCTCTTGAAGGGCACTGCGGAGAAGAAGTCGGAGTCGATCCCGGCCTCGCTCAAGACGCCGGCGATCCCGTTGAAGCGTCCCGCCGACGCTGACGGCGGTAAGTGAACGAAGTCGCGCGCGCCGTCGGGTGAGACCTCCGGCGCGTCCAATCACACGGGCCCAGGTCCGTCCTGTCGCAGATGCGACTCGGACGGGCCTGGGCCCTGCCCGTTGCGCGGGGGAGCGCGCGCACGCCAGCGGGTAGGATCTTCGGCCCTCCTATCGCGGAGCACCCACGCCATGGCCAAACCCGAAACTTCCTTCATGGACACGATCGTCTCCCTGTGCAAGCGCAGGGGGTTCGTCTTCCCGGCCTCGGAGATCTATGGGGGCATCGCGAACACGTATGACTACGGCCCCCTCGGGGTCGAGCTCCTGCGCCGCGTGCGCGACGCCTGGTGGAACGCGACGGTGACCGAGCGCGAGGACGTGGTGGGCCTCGACTCGGCGATCATCCAGAACCCACAGACCTGGATCACCTCGGGCCACGTCGGCGGCTTCAGCGACCCCATGGTCGACTGCAAGAAGTGCAAGGGGCGCTTCCGGGCCGACAAGCTCGATAGCGCCTCGTGCCCCGAGCGGCCCTCGAAGAAGCCCGGCGAGTGCGGCGGTGAATTGACCGCGCCGCGCGCGTTCAACCTGATGTTCAAAACGACGATCGGCCCGATGGAGGACTCGGGCGCGATCGCGTATCTGCGCCCGGAGACGGCCCAGGGGATCTTCTTGAACTTCAAGAACGTGCTCGAGTCCTCACGCTTGAAGCCGCCCTTCGGCATCGCGCAGATCGGCAAGAGTTTTCGCAACGAGATCACCCCCGGCAACTTCGTCTTTCGCACGCGCGAGTTCGAGCAGGCCGAGATGGAGTTCTTCGTGCCGCCCGCCGAGGAGCAGCAGTGGTACGACTACTGGAAAAAGGCGCGCTTCGATTGGTACGTCGGCCTCGGCGTCGACCCGGCGAAGCTGCGCATGCGTGAGCACGAAAAAGAAGAGCTCGCGCACTATTCGACGGCGACCGCGGACATCGAGTACGAGTACCCGTTCGGTTGGGGCGAGCTCGAGGGCATCGCGTGCCGCACGGACTTCGACCTGAAGCGCCACTCCGAGGCCTCGGGCAAGGACCTCGTGTACTTCGACCCGGAGACGAAGGAGCACTACACCCCGTACGTCATCGAGCCGGCCGGCGGCGTGAACCGCATCGCGTTGACGCTCCTGATCGACGCGTACGAGGAGCAGCAGCTCGAGAACGACACGCGGGTCGTGTTGCACTTCCACCCGAAGGTGGCGCCGATCACCGCCGCGGTTTTCCCGCTGGTCAAAAAAGAGGGCATGCCCGAGAAGGCCCACGAGATCGAGGGCATGCTGCGCCGCGCGCGTTTCAGCACCTACTACGACGAAAAGGCCGCCATCGGGCGCCGCTATCGCCGCCAGGACGAGATCGGCACGCCGTACTGCATCACCGTCGACGGCGACACCCTGCGCGAAGACTTCGTGACGGTGCGCCACCGCGACTCGATGGAGCAGGAGCGCGTGGCGGTGAAGGACCTCGTCGGCCACCTGTACGCGGCGAACGAGTCGTGGAAGCGCCCGGCGCGCTGAGGGCACGTAGGTTGCGATTCGAGGGCGCGCAGGGGGCGCCCGTTCGCCTGCCCTGAGGCGCGGCGCATCTGGGAGTGGTGCATCTGGGAGTGGTGCATCTGGGAGTGGTGCGAAGGGACTGCGTCATGATCCAGTCCCGGTCGCGCGCTCCATCGCCCCCCAGGTGACACGCCTACGATTGTCGGGAATCTTTGGCGCGGCCCGTCTCGCCCGCTCGTTCTGGCTGTCAGAGCGGGGCCCATGGTGGGTCCTGCGGAGAAGACGCCGAAACTACACGGTCAGTGTGCGAGGCCAGACACCAGGGCCTCGCTTGGAGTTGATGGAATCGTCGGCTGGTATCCCCGGTCGTAGTTGACCGCGATCGGCTCCTCGAACGCGCTCTTCGAATCACGCAATCGCGCTGACGGTCTGGGCGCCCTTACGCCTGGAGTTGCGGATCCGCATCCGATTTCAGCGGAGCTCTGTCCGTGCCAAGCGCACTCACGCTCGCGCCCGTAACCATGCAACGTCTGGATTCACCCTCGCTGTGAACATCCAACTGGGAGACCCTTCTGGGCATCCCGCACTTGTGCATGTCCGGTGTCGCCGAGGCGTGGCTGCTCAAGGCCACGGGAGACTTTCACTGGCAGTTGCTCGCCGCTGAGCTCCAGCAGCCAACGACGCGCTGGCAAGACCAGCACGGGAACGCGCTGTATGCCTCATTCATCGCCATTCGGTACAGCGGTGAGCTACTGGCTCACGCCGAACAGGGCGACCGAGTGGTGGCGACGTCCACGCTCGAAGCTGCCGGCGCGAACCGGTACTTCAGCGTGCACGAGCTGCGCGTCTCTGGACGCAGCATCTCGGGCCGCATCGAGATGCTCAGCAGCTTTGTGCGCCGAGACGGTGGGACGAATCGCGCTCTCGTTCGGGCCGCGCCGACGCACCAGAGAGCCACGAGCGATTCCGTGACGAACCCGTGCCAGGCACTGCTCTCGCAGCGACGGCTGGCACGGGAGGAAGCACGCGAATCATTCGGGCGCGAATCGGCCACGTCCCATGACCATTTGGTGTGCGCGGCCGAGGACTACAACGCGCTCGGACTGCTCTACTTTGCCTCCTTTCCGAGGATCGTGGATCGCGCAGAACGTGACGCGAGGTCGATGGGGATTGAGCACCCGAAGAGGTGTTACCTCGGCCCGCCGCTCGAGCGAAGCATCCACTACTACGGCAACGCAGATGCCGGTGACACGCTCCGCACATGGGTGCGAAATGACGGCAATCGAAGCACCGCGTACGTCTTCGCGGGAACAGAACTCATGTGTGCCTCTCTTACCGCCCGCGATGGGCTACATCTCAGGACTGTATCGACATGTCTTCAATGATCACCCCTGAAGCACCTTGGACCGAGAATCGTCGAGCGTTCTTGGATCGCAGCTACGAAGAGCTGAGGGACGGTTGTTGTGTCGATGACGTTATCGACCGACTCGTTGACGCTCTGTACTGGTTTCGTGCGGACGACCCAGAAGACTGGGCCCGATGGGTCAGTGACGTCGCAATCGCACATCCGCTCAAGGACCTGTTGCATACGGATCCGTTCACTCACAGGTCATTTGCCAAGCCTAGGGGCTTCGCCGGCGATGCCATGCTGTTGGACCTGATCTACTTCGACCAGGGCTTCGCGTGTATGCGCGGTCAAAGCGAGTTTGCACAGCGACTCTACCGGCGCACCCGCAACGCGCTTGCACCGCGAGCGGTTCGAGAGGAGATATGACCGAATCCTGTGGATGAAGGTCTGAGCAGGGTCGCGGCGTACCCTTGGTGCTCCTCATCACAGGACACCACAAGCCCCCGCGAGGGGGAGGGCAACGCCACATGACAGAAGC
>Ga0163144_10020453_pt1 | contig 13224 bp, 12 predicted proteins | sample OliLak19BULKMAT1_FD_123175 | JGI IMG/M metagenome (GOLD analysis project Ga0163144, IMG submission 123175) | Freshwater microbial mat bacterial communities from Lake Vanda, McMurdo Dry Valleys, Antarctica - Oligotrophic Lake LV.19.BULKMAT1 | ecosystem: Environmental > Aquatic > Freshwater >... | reverse complement strand
TTATGTTGTTGTATAAGATTTTGTAAAAGTTCTTCGGTGACCAGTGGCACATCGCCGTTTATAATTAAGATAGTATCGGCGTACCAATTGCTTTTGGTAAGTGCTACCGCGTGGCCTGTGCCGAGTTGTACTTCTTGTTCAACATAGGTCACCATAAGTTCTGAACGACTGATAGTTTCTTGTACCGCCTCTTTTTGATACCCAACTACTACGGTGGTGGGGAGTTTGAGTGCGTGTAATACGTTGAGAGGATAGAGAATAATTTCTTGTCCGCATAACGTAAAATTTAATTTGGTGGTCCCCGTCTTAAACCGAGATGACTTTCCTGCAGCTAAAACAATTGCTTGGCATGCTGATTGAGTCATGTGGTCTCCTTGAAGAATGGCGAAGAAATTTAGCAAAATTTTTTAAGATGAGCCTAGTATAGCAAGGGTTATGGAGCAAGTCTAAATTTGTTTATAATTTTTTTTAAAAAATTGCTGGGTGTCATGTTGTAGTGTTGTTAGTAACAAGACTTTACTCTACAGATCTTTGATTTTTTTATTTAAATTTGTATAGCATAATGGTGCTCGTCATTCAGATATCTTTCAACAAAAGAAAGGGGTAGCATGAAATCAAAAATTTTATGGGTGCTAGCTGGTATTTTGTTAGTTGTTGTATCTTTAAAACTTTTTACCAATTACTTATCCGATGATCCTAAGGGTTACGCGCTGCAACTTTTAGAAAAAGCTGATATTAAAATTAATGGTGACCGCCCCTGGGACATTCAGGTACATAATGAAGATCTCTATGCGCGTGTTATGCAGCAAGGGTCGCTTGGGCTGGGGGAGGCATACATGGACGGCTGGTGGGACTGCCCAGCACTTGATCAGTTCTTTTATAAAATATTATCGGCAGATTTAGATAAGCATATCAAATTAAACTGGACGTTAATTATCAATGCAATAGAAGCTCAGCTCATGAATTTGCAGTCAAAAGTTCGGTCACGCACCGTTGGCGAACAACATTACGATTTAGGTAATGACTTGTATGAAAAAATGCTTGATAAAAATATGATCTATTCGTGTGGGTATTGGCCGCTTGCCCAAACGTTGGATAAAGCTCAGGAGCATAAACTGGACCTTATTTGTAAAAAGTTAGAGTTAAAACCCGGGATGACGGTGCTGGATATAGGTTGTGGCTGGGGTGGTTTCGCCCGTTATGCGGCAAAGCATTATGGTGTTACGGTGACCGGTATTACGATATCAAAAGAACAGGCTCACTATGCGCAATCTAAAAATGAGGGTCTGCCGGTTAACATTGTTCTACAAGACTATCGCGATATTACGGAAAAGTTTGACCGCGTGGTAAGTATCGGCATGTTTGAGCATGTAGGTTACAAGAATTATGAAACATTTATGAAAGTTGTCCAATCGTGCTTAAAAGATGACGGCCTTTTTTTACTCCATACCATTGGTGGCAATCTTTCACATACTTCATCTGATCCGTGGATTCTTAAATATATTTTCCCCAACAGTATGCTGCCTTCTATGGTGCAAATAGCACAGGCGGCAGAAGGTAAGTTTGTTGTAGAAGATTGGCATAATTTTAGTGCCCACTATGATACCACGTTAATGGCCTGGTTTGACCGCTTTGAAAAAAATTGGAAAAGCATAAAAACAAATTATGATGAACGTTTTTATCGCATGTGGAAATATTATCTGCTTTCTTGTGCTGGGCTGTTCAGAGCGCGTAAAGCGCAACTATGGCAGATAGTTCTTTCTAAAGAAGGGGTTTCTGGCGGTTATATATCAATACGATAATTTTAAGGTACAAGAGATATAAATCCGAAGGTGAGCTCTTGGTGAGCATGTCTTCGGATTTATCTTCGCCGTATATATTTTTGTCGACAAAATTAATTATTGTCGATATAATAGATATTGAACCTTAAAAATACGGGAGTAGCTATGGAACAAAAAGTAAAATTCAGGGCAGAAAGTAGTTTGGCTCAGCAGTGTTATGAGCAGCTACAGCAAGAAATTATCGAAGGCAGCTTAAAGCCGGGGCAAAAGTTAAAGGTAGAGCCGATCAAGGAGCGGTTTGGTATAGGGCAAAGCCCCATTCGTGAGGCTCTGTCACGCTTAGCAGCTTTTGGCTTGGTAGAAGTTGAAGATAATAAAGGTTTTCGCGTAGCCACTATATCAGAAGCAGACATTCGGGACGTGTATGCCACGTTTACCTTAGTAGAAAACAGTGCGCTGGCACTTGCCATAGAGCGGGGGGATGATGCGTGGGCTGCGGGCATAGTAGGGGAACTGTATAAACTTTCATTAGTTGAAAAAAGGCAGGAGCCAATTTCTTATGCCGTGTGGGCAGAGCGAAATTATAACTTTCATGTGGCGTTGATTGCGGGTTGCAATTCACCAGCGTTGCTTGAAGTGCGGCATGCGTTATATATGAAATTTGACCGCTATTGCCGCATGTCGTATCAGTTGATACGGCAGGATTTATCGGTTAATTATGCAGACCATAAAAAGCTGGCTGACGCGGTACTCGCGCGTGAAGCAAGCAAAGCGCAGGCGATGATGGTGCATCATATTAATGAACCGCTTGAAGAAGTAATTAAAAAGTTGCAGGAAAATAAGTTGATGTAAAGGGTTATCCTATGAAAAAGAGTAATAACGCATTGCGTGAACTGTTGCGATCTACGCAACTCCCTGCAGGCAAAATAGTATTCGCTACGGTTTGTTCGGTGCTCAATAAAATTTGTGATATTGTGCCTGAAATATTAATCGGTATTTCTATTGATGTTATTGTGCAGCAAGAGCATTCGGTGGTGGCCAAGCTTGGTATAACGAATCCATTCCATCAGCTGTATGCGGTAGGTGCGCTGACCGCCTTGTTGTGGATTTTAGAATCGGCATTTGAATATTTGTATTCTATTGCCTGGCGGAGCATTGCTCAAGACCTGCAGCATGAGTTGCGCATTAAAGCGTTTGCTCAGTTGCAAGATGCGGATATGACCTATTTTGAAGATACTACTACCGGTGGCCTGTTGAATATTTTGCAAGATGATATCAATCAATTGGAGCAATTTTTTAGCCAGGGGCCCAATGAAATTATCCAGTTGGTGGTTAATATTGTGGTCATGGGATTGATCTTTTTTTACGTATCGCCAATGTTAGCCCTTTTGGTGCTGTTACCCATTCCGTTTGTGGTGGGCATAGCCTATTATTTTCAGCATAAAATGGCAGCCTTATATGGGCGAGTACGCGCCGCTGCGGCTGCGGTAGCAAGCCATATAGCTTACCGCTTGCAGGGCATTATGACGATAAAAAGTTATACTACGCAAGCCTATGAGTTAGAGCTGTTACAACAAGAAAACAGTCTCTATCGGCAAGCAAACCAGGAGGCCAATGGGTTATATGCCTTGTATGTTCCGGTGGTGCGTATGGCTATTATGGTTGGCTTTATTTTGACCTTGGTGGTAGGTGGCATCTATGCTTTACAAGGCAAAATTCCTATCAATTGGTATGCGGCCTTAGTTTTTTTGACACAACGCTTTTTATGGCCATTCACTACCTTAACCAGCATTACCGATATGTATGAACGGGCCGTTGCTTGTGCAAAGCGCATCTTAACGATATTGTCCGTAAAAAATAGTATTCGCGATGGCGCGCAAACATGGGCTTTACCGCACGTTGCGGGCGCTGTGCGTTTTGATGATGTTTCATTTGCTTATACGCAGGGCGGCCAAATTTTTGATACATTTTCGGTTGCAATCCCCGCCAAGCATACGGTGGCTTTTGTGGGGGCAACCGGCTCGGGCAAGAGTACTATTATCAAGTTATTACTCCGTTTTTATGATGCCCAGAGTGGTGTTATTTCTATTGATAATAAGGACATTACTACCCTTAAGGTTGATGATCTGCGGGCAGCGATCGGCTTAGTAAGCCAAGAGGTTTATTTAGTTGAAGGGACTATAGCCGACAATATAGCCTACGGCACCTTTGGTGCATCGCGGGCTGAAATAGAACAGGCTGCCAAGATGGCGCAGGCGCACCAATTTATTACTACGTTACCAAACGGCTATGATACAGTGCTGCAAGAACAGGGGAAAAATCTTTCTGGTGGTCAGCGACAGCGCATTTCGATTGCGCGGGCTTTGCTGAAAAAGGCCCCTATTTTAGTTTTTGATGAAGCTACCGCAGCGCTTGATAATGAAACAGAGGCAGCCATGCAAGAATCGATGGCGCAGCTTGCGCAGCAGCATACTATTATTATCATTGCCCATCGGCTTTCAACGGTACGCAATGCGGACACTATCTTTGTGCTTGACCACGGGAAGATTGTAGAAAAGGGCAACCATGAAGCCTTACTGCAACAGGGTGGTTTATATGCGCGGTTGTGTAGGTTGCAGGGGTAGGGCGGCATATTCTCCCCTGTACCCCCGTTTGACCTTACCTCTGCACCTGCTATAATTAATAATAGAAATATTTAAATACAGGGAAAGTCAGAGTACAACAGGGGAGAACACCATGAAAAGCAAATTACTTATTTTAACGCTGTGCGCTACCAGCGCGTTCACTGCCTATAGCATGGATTCTAAGGGTGAAACCAAGCGCCAGGTTGCTGCAGCCGCAGAAACAAAGAAAGCAGTACAGACTGCGGCTGAAGTTAAATCGGCAGAGGCTCAGGTAGATAATCCCGTCAACGCTGCCATGCAGACGGCGCGTAATTACTTTAAGGGCAATAATGGAGTTGCCAAGAGCTATGAAAAGGCTATTCCGTTATTGGTAGAAGTTGCGTGTCAAACCGAGGACCTTGCCTTGCAGGCTGAAGCCAATAATTATTTAGGCTGGATAGCTTATTATGGTGACGAACAAATAGAAAAAAAACCAGCGCAAGCTTTCCAATTTTTTACTCTGGCTGTAGAAAATGACGAACTAGCATCAGCAATCTGTGCGAGTGTATGCTTTGGTTTGGGGTTGTTATGGTATGAAGGCGGTCATGGTCATGCAAAGGATTGTGAAATGGCATATGCTTATATAGTGCTTGCCCTCGACCGCGCGAAAGAAGGACTTGCCGATAAGGATATAAAAAAAGCCCTTGCGGTGCTTAATGAGTTTGCAAATCAGAAGGATGATCTTCTGTTGCAAGTAAGGGCTTGGAAGGGGCTGGGTTCTTTTGCTTCTGACAAGGAACAGTATGATGATGCTATAAAATATTTTATGCTTTTCTCGGAGCAAACAACTGATTTGATAGCTCAAGCGGAGGCGTGGTACGACCTTGCTGAGATATTCCAAGATAAATTAAAAGACTTGCCAAAAGCGCTTGATTATTATGATAAATGTATAAACGTTCCTGAAGATTTACATAAGGATGACGTTAGACGACGCTTGAGATTTCTGGCGCGAAGAAAATTAGGTATAGGATATTATAACGGTAGTTTTGGTTTATTTCAGAATTATGCTCTTGCCGCAAAGTACCTTGAGCCTTGCAGTGAAGATCGCGGGCTTTATAATGATAGGTATAGCTCACTTTCAACATTGATCAGTTTGAGTGAGATGTATCTTTCGGGTCGGGATGGTTTAGGAAAAGATAGAGACAAAGCTCTTTCGTTTCTGAAAGAACTTGAAAATATGTTAGTGAAATCTAGTGATAGTGATAAAAAAGAATTCAATTTTCTAGGCGTCCAAAGCATGATTAAAAAACTTGAAAGCGAAGCTGAAGGCTTATCGTTCGCATAACACCAATTTTTTATACAGAAACTAAATTACAAAAGCGGGTGTATGTGGAATAACATACGCCCGCTTTTTTCTTCTATAATGAATAATTACTATCTTATGACGTAATTTCATCAAATGGTATATCCAGAATGGGATGGCTTTCCCAATCTTTAAAATCAAAATGCCACCATTCGTTATGCCACCCCATAAAGTGGTGCTTTTCCATAATGTCTTGCAACAGTTGGCGGTTCTTCAAAACCTGGGGATCAAGGTCTTTAAAATCTCTATGCGCTCGCTCGGTAAAATCATCAAATTCACTTCCCATAGCCACTTCGTTACCATGTGCATCGACAAGCGTCAGGTCAACGGCGCAGCCACGGTTGTGGCGCGAACCTTTTTTGGGGTCAGCAACATACCGTTCATCCGGTACCAGCTGCCAGAAGATATGTTGCGCTCGTAAGGGGCGATAGCCGTCCCAGATTTTTATTCGATAGCCTAAGGTATTAAATTCATCAGATACAGCCTTCAGCGCCAAGGCTGCCTGTTCAATGAGATAGCATTTTGCTAATGGATAGATGACCTGTTTAGTAAAATTATCGTGCGTAGCATATCTGATATCTAGTTCAACATGGGGAATAACTTTTTGAACGTCAACCAGTTTATTGTTTTTGGTATTCATAGCGTGTTGTTTGCATCGTGTTAAAAATTAATGATACTTCCTCATGGTACTTGGTAATGGGATATTGTTCAAGGGCGCATGCGCTTTGCAAAAGGGGATAAATTTGGCATTGTTTTAAGAGGCTTAACAACAAAAATTACAAGGCAAAGGTATTCTGTTTATGGGTTCTCACGTTCAATGGCTTAAATATTTACTCTACCTAGATCTTTCAGCTGCTCATCCCTTTGATTTTGCAACAGAACATTGCCAGGCTATGCGCAGTGGCAGCAGTGTCAATTTTTGTAATCGTGTTATGGCCGACTCAGCTGTTGCAGCCGAAGAAATTGATACCGTTGTTGCCTTTTTTGGTAAAACCCCATTCCGTTGGTTTGTTGATGAACAAGATACAGAGCAGATAGCAAAGCTTGAACAGCAGGGCTTGCGTTACACCGGCTATCATCCTGCTATGCAGTGTGATATAACCCAATTGGAAGATAAGCCGTATCACCCAGATATGGTGATTAAAGAAGTAACATCGCAGGAAGAATTTAACCTGTGGTTGGCTGTTGCTGCGCGCGGCATGGAAATAGCGGTTCAAGAAAAGCAACTATTTATGGCCCATATTTTACGTTATGGAACGTCTGGCTCTGTTCATCTCTACTTGGCATTCTATCAGGGTATACCAGCCGCAACCAGTATGGTGATACAGCGAGGAGCTATGGCAAGCTTGCATTCTGTGACTACGTTGCCCGAATATCGGGGCAAGGGGATCGGGTATGCAATCAGTCATAAGCCTTTGGTTGCTATGAAGAATTTAGGGGCAACTACGGCGATTTTATTAGCATCAGATATGGGTAAACCTGTTTATGAAAAGATAGGGTTTACGGTGTATGCGGTATATAAAAAATATGAAAAGTTGATGCGTGAATAATCTATGAGTAAATATGTCTTTAAGCCGTATCATAAAAGTTTTCCTGAATTGTTTGCTTGCGAACAAGCAAGAATTGCTGCGTGGGTGAAGGCTCACGTAGGTAAAGAAGTAATTATTGAACATGTAGGAAGCACTGCGGTGCACGGTTTGGGCGGCAAGGGGATTATTGACCTAGCTCTTGCGATTGATCAAAAAAATTGGGATGTGGTAAAATCTGCATTAATTGAACTGGGTTATGAATTTGGGGAGCAATGGAGTACCCCTGAACGGTGGTTTTTTAAGGTTGATTTGCCTGGTGGACAAGGGGCTACCCAATGCTATCACCTGCACGTAACTTTTTTAGAAAGTAATGAATGGAAGGGGCTAATAGCATTCCGGGACCATTTAAGAAATCATCCCCAAGACGCCGCGCGGTATGAAGCATTAAAAAAACAGGCGGTGGAAGAAGCGGCTCAAGACGGGGCAAAATATCGGCAGTTAAAAGAGCCGATGTTCCAGGAAATATTAAAGCGATATTTATAAATTTTTGAGGAATTTATTACATGGTCAATTATGCATTAGTCGTGCTTGTTAATGCACAACATGAAGTTCTGTTACTCCGTTATCAGCAAAATGCACCATTTGGCGGTGGCCAATATGCGTTGGTTGGTGGCAAAATTGAGGCAGGTGAAACGGCACGTGCTGCCGCCATACGAGAAGCTTATGAAGAAGTTGGCGTAACTATCAAGCCCGAAGATGTGCAGCTTGGTCATACCTTCCATCGGCATGGTACCGAAGGTGCATTTTTTGCGTTACTTTTTGTTACCACGGTGTGGCAAGGTGAACCGTTTTGCAAAGAGCCCAACAAGCATGCGGCAATGGGTTGGTTTGCTTTAGATAAGTTGCCAGAAAACATATTGCCCGCGCATCGGCAGGCGTTGACCTTAATGGCAAAAGGCGTGGCCTATTCTGAACATGGTTGGTAAACTTTTGATGCACTCTGATACGCATCAACCAAATCCCTGAAAAGCATCTTACTGTTTGGGTGAGGTTGACCAGCAAGAAATAGCGAAGACAGTTTGATAAACAGCTTCCCAAAAAAAACAGATCATTTATCCTATTCCTTAACCATTTGTATAGAGATTATTGGTATAAGGTTATTATGTTACAAAAACAGCTGAATCGTTTATTAGCTTTCAGTTTCCTCATTATAGCTTGCATGGCAAGTTTTACGGCGCAGGCGATGACGTATGATAGCCCCTTTTGGCCATTGTTTCGTCAGCCATTCTTTTCTTTTCAGGAAGCCACATTTGATTATGGCCTCCGCGCGGTGTTTATGAGCGCCAATAAAATGTCTGCCCAATCAATTGAAGAATCATTAATGAGTGGTGATGACCAGGCGCTGTATCGTATTTTTGGTGCCTATGACCAAGCCGTGCTCGACAGGGCATTACGCGAAGCAGGCATTACGCAAGAATCGGTGCTCAGGTCAGACATGCGGAGCCTCGGAGAACTGCCTTGGCAATCAACGGGTAAGATAACACTCAATGGTGGTGTTATTGAAACTTTTTTACGCTTATCATGCAATATCGGCTTGGGTGCAAGTTTGCTATTGGCAAAAGTGAATGCCCACCTAGAATTGGACCCGGGCTTTTCGCGCGCTTTAGCGCCCGGTGATGCGCAAGAGCTGCTTCTTGCTAACAAGAAAATGCATGACATTCTTATGCTGACAACTCCTTGTTATTCAGGGTTTACCGCGGGTGATGTTGATGTGTATCTCCGCTTGCATGCGGTGCGTGATTATTGGCATAGAATCCATCATCTTGATGTTGGTTTAAATGTTGGGGTGTTGATACCTACCGCAAAACAAGCACCGATTAATAATCCTGCAGCAATTTCGGTTGGTGGCAATAAGCATTGGGGAATGTACGGTGAATTTGAAGGAAGATTTATATTAAAGGATGATTTAGCAATAGGGCTGCTGTTCCGTATTACTAAGCGCTTTGCGCGCACCAGCCAGCAACGGATGCCATTTTTAACAGAGCCAACAAACTATGGTGTATTAGTAGGCAATGCACGGGTAAACCCTGGCCTGACGTTGGTATTTGAGCCGCGGTTTGAAATGACCGGGTTACGCGATGGGTTAGGCGTTAACGTTGCGTATGTATTAACGCATCACTTTAAAGATTCTTGGTCCGATTTACGTGCGGTCAAAACAGTACCGGCAAATTTGAACCTGGTCGAAGAACGCTCAAGCTGGGGTTCTGATTATATTAGTGTTACCGCTTTGTATGATTTTGGTTATGATAGAGAGAATGCAACGGTTGCCCCTATTTTTTCTTTAACGGTTGATATACCCTTTAAAGGGGCAGTGACAAAACGAGTTATTAAAACAACAGCCATTTCACTACGAATCGAGTCTCGACTATGAAAATGAAAGATTTTTTCAAAGCAAAACGATTATTTAGTTTTTTTTCTAATGATTTAGCAATCGACTTAGGAACCGCTAATACGGTGGTCTATGTACCTCACCGGGGCATTGTCTTGAATGAGCCTACGGTGGTAGCCGTTAAAGCGGGTACTAACACGGTATTGGCAGCAGGGCATCGCGCCAAAGAAATGTTAGGCAAAACCCCCGAAAGTATTGTCGCTTGTCGCCCAATGCGTGACGGAGTAATTGCTAACTTTGAGCTTACCGAAAGTATGTTGCGTTATTTTATCCGTGAAGTGCATGATAATCGGCGAACTATTATTAGCCCGCGCATGGTTATCGGTGTGCCTTCTGGCATTACCCAAGTTGAACGTCGTGCTATAGAAGATACAGCAAAACAGGCAGGGGCACGCGAAGTGTACTGCATCATGGAGCCTATGGCAGCCGCTATTGGCGCCGGACTTAAAGTGCATGAACCAATTGGTAGCATGATTGTTGATATTGGTGGCGGTACTACTGAAGTTGCCGTGATCAGCTTAAAAAACATTGTCTTTTGCCGGTCAGTACGCGTTGGTGGCGATGAAATGGACCGCGCTATTGTTCAGTACGTTAAACGTAAATATAATTTGTTGATTGGTGAACGTACGGCAGAAATTGTAAAAATCGAAATTGGTACGGTGCTGCCAGAAGGTGAAGGCGCCAGCATGGAAGTTAAAGGGCGCGACCTTGTAACTGGTGTGCCAAAAACTATTACCCTTACCAGCAGCGAAGTACATGAATCATTGCTCGAAACAATTGCGAGCATTGTTGAAGTGGTGCGCGTAGCTCTTGAAAATACACCACCAGAATTGTCTTCTGATTTAGTTGATGTGGGTATTGTTATGGCTGGCGGCGGGTCACTGTTAAAAGGGCTTGATTGCTTGCTTTCTCGCGAAACAGGGTTGCCGGTCCGTATTGCTGATGAGCCATTGCTTTGCGTGGTGAACGGTGCGGGCAAGGTTCTCGAAAATATTGATTTCTTCCGCGAATCATTAATGAAGTAATATCAATGGCTTTAAAAAAAAATATCAAGCAGCCGGCCCCCTTTATTGAGGGCCGCGCGGTTAAAAAGCAATTTGGACAACATTTTTTACGTCAGCAGGCGGTCATTGATGCTATGATTAATGCGGTGGCATTGACACCGCAGAGCTCAATCTTTGAAATTGGCTGTGGCGACGGTTTTTTGACCCGTTCAATTTTAGCGCAAAAGATTGAGCGGTTATGGGTTTTTGAAATCGATCATGACTGGGTAGATTATGTAGGGAATAAGTACCCTGATGCTCGGATGACTATCTTTGAAGAAAATATTTTAGATGTCGATTTTAGTCGCTTTAAGCCGCAAGCTCCTTGGGTTTTGTTAGCAAATTTACCCTATCAAATTACGTTTCCTATTTTACATCTTTTGCAACGTAACCGTGAACTGCTGAGCGAAGGCGTGGTTATGGTGCAAGAGGAAGTTGCTCAGAAAATTGTTAAAAGCAGAGGGCGCGGATACGGCTTTATATCGCTGTTTTTTCAGCATCATTTTGCCTTGCGCTTATTGATCAAAATCCCCCCAATAGCATTTTTTCCGCCACCTTCGGTGGATTCACGGTTAATCCATTTTAAACCGCGCACTGATGCGCCGGTTATTCCTCAGGAAGAAAAGTTCTGGGCTTTTATTAAGCTCTGCTTTTTGCAGCCTCGTCGTACCCTAAAAAACAATCTGGGGCACACTCATTATAATATCTTTATTGAAAACAGCCCGTATGCAGCCTTGCGTGCGCAGCAAATGAACATGCAAGACTTTTTAGCTCTGTGGCATATCATTAATGCCAATTAAGCAGCAATGACGCTTTCTTCGCTTGGTAGAAAGTGGGCCGGTGACGGTGTTGACAGCACTATTAAGATGCGCGTGGTGTGCTGCGTGCATAAGATCATCGGGGAAATAGGGGTCGGTCATAATTTTTAATTCTATTAATTCCTCAACGCTGATCCAGGGAACTTTTGTTTGTTGCTTAGTGCAGTGGCGTTTGCGTAAAATCGCAGAGCCGGTGCTTGGTTGAAGTTCAACAATAACATGTGGCTCTTGTGGCATATACTCGTTAATAAGCTCAATAACTGAAGGCAGAATAGTGCTGGTGGGCAATGGGTACAACGGGAAGGTGTCGCGGTATGAAGTGGGCGTCCAACCAAAGAACCAAAATTCGCTGTGGCGTGGTGAGCGGTCAACGCGGCAGCAATGGGGTTGTTCGGGATTGCGCGGTGATTTTATTTTGATTTCGACTTGCACCAGCTTTTCAGGCAGCTCGCGGCTATGAGTTTTTTTGAAGCGGCGTTGCGAAAAAAAACGCTTGGTCGAAAAACAGTCCAGTTTCTGTACCACATCTTTTTTAGAATAGAAGTGGTATACCTTCTTAAATAATGGTTCATAAATACAATTAGCTGTTTCATTTTGTACCGGTGTTGCTACTAAAACGAGCTCATCGATATAAAATGAATAGGGGGCGCCACGCTTTTGGTGAGCGGTGGCAAGGTTCAGGCCTACTGAGCCACCATGGCTATACCCCATCACGCGGACATGCACCGTAGCGTCAGGGTACTGGCGGGTCAGTCGATCATATTCTTGGTAGAGTGCTTCATACAGAATATCGGCTTCTTTGGTGCGTTCAGCATGGCTTAAAAGGCCAGACCAACCAAACGTATAGTAATAATTGAGGGTGGACGTTGCCGGTCGACTTACTTTGTCTAAAATTTGTGCAAAGAGCGCTGCGGCCGATTCTGCACGGGGATCAATGAGATTAATTTTTTTTAAGCCCAGTTCTTGCATCGGCTGGGTACAGAAAAAAAATGGATTGTCGCGAATTACGGCAACAATTTCTTTATAAAGGGTATTGTCGATATCATCTTTAATAAGTTTGATGCAGGTAGAAAAGCTGAGACCGTTGCGTAGGCCAATGGTGCCGTGTATCAGTACGGTGAGCCATATTTCGCGTGAGTTAGTGGTCGGTTCATCAGAGCGATAAGAAAAGCCCATTGCTTTTTCTGGTAATGCATCGGGCATTATGGTGCAACAGATACAAGAAAGCAGGAATAAAAGAACTTTCATTTCTTTGGCCTTTATGAATAAATAAAACATTAATTCTAGTATAGAAATCATTGAGACTGAAGGGGAAGATATTTTTTTGAAGTAGTGACTTTTTTAGGAACTGCATGCTATTGCTAGAGCAATAACAAGAAAGAAAAAATAAGTTTTAGAAAGGGTGCCTATGAATGCGTTTCGCCGGTTTTTCTATGTGCTGAAGATTGGTTTTGGTCTATTGCGTGAGCTTTTTCAGACCATGTATGGTCTCTACAAAGTCTTAAAATTGCGTCAGCCTACGATAAGTATTTTTGGTGCAAGCCGCTTAAAGCTTCCTAATTCTTATTTGGAGCAAGCGGGCACTATTTCGGGGATGTTGGTGGCACGTGGTGTTTCGGTGCTCACCGGCGGCGGTCC
>Ga0163144_10020451_pt1 | contig 13226 bp, 13 predicted proteins | sample OliLak19BULKMAT1_FD_123175 | JGI IMG/M metagenome (GOLD analysis project Ga0163144, IMG submission 123175) | Freshwater microbial mat bacterial communities from Lake Vanda, McMurdo Dry Valleys, Antarctica - Oligotrophic Lake LV.19.BULKMAT1 | ecosystem: Environmental > Aquatic > Freshwater >... | reverse complement strand
CAACAACAACAACAACAACAACAACAACAACAACAACAACAACAACAACAACAACAACAACAACAGCACCAACAGAAACAGAAACAACAACAACAACCACGGCAACACCATCTCCACCGCTCCGAAAAGTCAACTGGACAAAAAAGACTATCCAGAGTCAAAAGCAATCCTTTACCATTGAATTTCCAAGTTCGCATGTGCTCGAACATAAAAGTGATGTCAGTCGTTGGGAAAATGATAGCATTACCCTTGCAAAGATCAGGGAAAAATTCAACAACACAAAGTACTTTAATGATTCAATGTTTGCTCAATGTTTGTATGATATCGCGCTTACGGCGGTGCCGGCATTGCCACTCTCCGCAGCGCAGTTTCTCTTCCCGCTAATCATTGTGGCGTTCTTCAAAGACACTGGGTTGTTTGGCGACTACAATCTGGAGACATTTGCTACATCATTTCCGTCCGACAACACGATGCGAAAGCATATTGTGAATCAAGCCGCAAGAGACACAATTTCACTCGGAAACAAGTTGAAAGATGCTAAGATACACATGGCTTCCGATAAAGGCAACAAGAAAGGGATAGGGCATTTCGTCAAGATGCTATCAAATTGGAACCGAGAAGGCGGTGTCTCTCTTAGTTTACTTGACATCGATGCATCCGGAGGTAGCTCCAAAGAATGTGCTGCCGCAATCCAATCATCTATGAACAAACTCAAGCTTGAGGACAATGCCAATGCTCATCTTCTCAGCGGACAGAACACTGACAATGGAGGAGGAGGCACCATCAAAAACCTTTACAAGCATCTACAACCACTCAACATCTGTGTGCCGGAAGAAGACTACTTGATTGGTAATTGCACGATTCACTCGTTGCAAATCCAATTGAACAATGCCATCAAAAACACATTCGGCGAAGGTGGATTAGATAAAGTCAACGCCATGCAAATGATACACTCTGTTTGTCGTTTACAGGAAAGTGTTGATAAAGATGAGTGGAGGCACATTCTTGGAAAGTCTTGTCAGTTCGCAAATGAATGCGATGTTGAAGACACGACCATGGAGATCGTTCCGGTAGCTGCGGTGGCACCGGAGCCAGCGGAGACGTCCGCAGTTACAACAACAAAGAAGAAGAAGAAGAAAGTCACCAAGACCAATGCTCTGTTGCAGCATGAAGCGAAAGCTGAGTTTCTAGTCGCATTCCGCAACGTGTGTGGATACCATGATGGCTTTGTCAAGGATGAAGTTGATCCGACTACTCGGAAGTTCAAAGGCACTATCCTTGCCAAAATGACAGCGCCTATGTCAACACGATGGTGGACAGTGGGCAGTGGAGCATCGTTTCTATTCAGTTATTTTCTGCAAATCTACCATGGGTGCCAAACCATTGTCAATGTCTATCCATCCGGCAGTATACCAAATGACATTGCATCATCACTGTTTGCGTTCATGACTGACCAAGCAAATTTTGTTGATCTTACTCTGATTCGAGGGTTTGACAAGGCTTATCTTAACCCACACCTCGATTGGCTTCAAGCAAGTGTAGACTTGACTGGCATCCCCGGATTTCAAGCTCATCATGTGACAATCCGATAATTCCTTACTGCATGTGCAGGGACCTACAGCATGTCTTGACAGGTCGTGGTGTGGATGATTACAAACTCGCTGTGCAACGATATGTCCAAAAAGGCGACACACAACAAGAGAAAGATAATCGGAAACACATTGACAAGCTGAATGTCTTCATTCGGGCTGCGTGTGACTCTCGACACAAGCATTTCAAGCGATGGTTGAACTGCAAATTGTTGCCAGCTGCTCTCATGAGTGAAGCTCCGACTGCCAAGGTTGTTGCTGCAGCTATGCTCCGAAGACGCATGCCAACCGCACAAGAATTTGCCGATTATTCGAATGTTGTTGATGACTCAAGATTATCAGGATTCCTCAATGTTAAATCGACTGTGCACAAGTGAACCTTCTGTTTGAGAATGTTGTACAAGTTTCTTGTCACGGAGATGGAGCAAGTAGAGCCAACTCAGTGCCATGCAGCGTCCGTTCAAGCTGCCGAACTTGTTCTTGACAACATTGACATTAGGTCGTTTGATTATCACGGTGAGCTTGGTACGCTACGCTTTAACATGCATGCCAAGCATCTTGCCCTACCTCATCAGACACAATTTGTTGAGTCAGCCGTGAAAGAAGCCAAGCTTGTGTCATCAACGGATCGATCAGAGCAACTTCGATCATGCTATGCTACAATCAGATCTGCTACACCACTTGGAAAAGCTGACAAGAACGCCAACGCGGAAAAGATAAAGGCCATCATTCGTTCTGCTGCATTGCGCGCATCCAAACATATAGAGTACAATTGGAGTCAAGTCGATTACTCATATGATGCCAGATTCAATCAAGTTGTACACTCCCTGGCTGGCCAAAGAGGGGCACTTCCAACAGGAACGAGTTGAGGAGAAGAAGAGCAGAGTCGACAACAAAGGTGTCACCTTCAAGAAACAGAGTGTTGCTCAACAGCCCAAACAACAGCAACTGATGCCGGCTGTCACAGGTTTGATTCCGTATGGAAAGTTGGTTATTGCCAGAAACATGGACGACCTTCGCGTTGAACTCGAATTCAGAGGCGTTGCCCCTGCTGATGTTCCTGATGCAATAACCAAAAGAAAAGAACTGCTGAAAGCATTTGAGACACAGCGACTGATTGCAGCAGGAGTTAGCGCAGCGGTTGCTGAAGCCAAGAAGGAATTTATGATGCAGTCGGCTGCCCCATTCAAGTTAACGGCAGATTGATCGAGCAAGTTGGTGCATTGTTGTCGGCGCTCAGTTGGTTCTCTGCTGAAATTCAACTCTAACCACAAATCAAACTCACTGTTAAGCCTACCACAATGGCTGACAGAGCGGTGACTGCAAGCTAATGTCAACCAACTACATAGAGAAGACTTTATGAAAACAAAAAATTCGTCGTGTTGTTACTGCTTGTTAGCTGTTTTATTGTTCATTCACGAATCTTACGGGATCGGGTTCCAACATTTTCTCCCAAGTGCGTACACCTCGCGCACTACAGTGGCATCCAGTTATAAGTGTCAACAGCATCAATTTTGATTTTCTTCCTCCTGGTTTATTCTGCCGGTCCGGTTTGATGTTCCATTTGCCTGTGAGGCCACTCCTCCACAGCTGCACCATCCCGTCTTATCCTGTTGCGAACGGTGATCCAAAGTTAGCATGCCCGCCACTTCAAATAGCAAAAGCTATGAGGAAGTATCACCGAACGAGTTTGAGGCGACTTTGAAGGCGCCCAATCCTGTCTCCATAGCTGCTACTGGTACGACGAAACCACAGAGTAATAATGAGTACTACAATGCAAAGAGCCGCCATCTTATCAAGGCAATCAAAATGAGTACTACTGTCGGTGACAAGAAGAACAGCAAGCAGGATCCATTTGCGACTACTCAAAACAGTAATGGCGTCAACACAGGAATTAGCAAAGGAACCGACGCCAACAATACCCAAAACAAAGACCATGGACAGATTCCGCATCAAAAGAAATGGATCTTTCGTGATCCAATGAAAGATCCTCTTGAAGTTGGTTTGCAGTACAAGGTCATGGCCCTCTCGGATATTTCCAATGCCAATCAAACCTTTTGTATGACAATCATGGAAGACAACGCCTGCTGGCTCACACGAGAAGAATTTGATGATTTTGTCCAGTTACCCAGAAACCAAAGACGAGACTATCGACCTCGATATTTCATTCACACCTATGTGTACAACAGTGTAGATCACGAATGGCACGAACCCAACCGAACCTTGGAAGGATGCCCATTTCACATTCGAGATATTTTTGGAGATGGAAGGTGCTGGGCCTTTCAACAACGTTTGGGAAAAATGACATTCAACCAACCCTTTCAGTTGCAGGGTTTCCCCTTTGACGTCCAAGACCTCACGTGTATGTTTGGCATGTTTGTGTATACCAATTCACTATGTGCCCAGAAAGTACGAGTCAGACCGATCTATGGAGGAGCCACCTTTGCGTTAAAGTTTGTGGAGCCTAAGGGAGAGTATCGTGTGAGTCGAGAACATAGGAAATTTGAAGAAAAGAACGGTTATGTTTTGTGTACCTTCAAGGTAAGAGGCCGCCTTTGTCCGTGAATAAACTCATGAACGATGGGTTGAAAATGTGCTTGCCCGTATGTGTGAACGAGAAGATCTCTCAACAAATGTGTCTGTTTCGTAACGATGAAAAGATCATTAGGGAATCAGAGTATTATTTTTGGAAGGTCATGGTGGTTCTCTTTATTGTCACATTGACTGCCATGGCAGCCATTATTGGCGACAATTATCTTGATCAAGTGACACATCTATCCACCGTGCTTTTAACAGATATTGCCTATCTCTACACCATTCAAGATGATATGCCAAAGCTAAAGTATTTGACTCACCTGGACCACTATGTCATGGGCAACATCACGTTTGTCTTTTTAATCTACGTGCAAGTGACCGTAATGGAAAAGCTCAATGTGAACATGGGTGCAAGTGTGTTGGGAGAGGATGGATTTAGCACCAGTGAAATTGTTCTCGCTGCCAACCTCGCTGCATTGGGTCTTTTCGTCGCCGCTTTTTGTGTTACTGCTCATTTTTGCCGACAGCGGGAACTCAAGAAGCTTGGAAAGATTCCAGACCAATCCGAGCGGATGGAAGAAGAGCACGAGGTGTTTGAGTGTAACGCATTCTGCGGTGGGCCCGATCAGACTTTGTTGCTTCCCTAGAAGGAAGAAGAAAGAAATTTTTCGGACTGATGAAATCGTGCAAACAAATCGTGCAACAATCTGCCAGAGAGGAGAACCCCCAGCTATATGGGTCGCACCCACCACATCCATGCCATTTGATCGAAGTATACTTTTGCAGTTCAACTGTCGAGTGAGAAAAGAAAAGATTGGCACAATTATGTTATCTAATGTGACGGTGCGAAGCGTGGCTCATGAAGTTGTAGCTTCATCGGCGCGAAGAAACACCAGCTGCTCCTCCACCCAAAGGACGTCGAACTTTTTTTCTCCGCGACAATCCCTGTAAACTACTGGGGTCTTACAAGGCAAATGGTATAGAAGCACGCTGAAATCATCCTTACGAGGGACAGAGTTGGTGGTAAACCTTGATATCGCTCGAGCCGGTGTGTTGAGTTCAGGCATGCATTGTTGCCTGGCACGTAGGCCGGGCGTAGGTTATTATAGCCATGCCCAAACAATCAGAGCCATTTTTGTCCCGCCTCCTGTTGGGGAAATCTGTCCCTGGTGCAAATCTAAACACTGCTGCAGCCGAGCCTCCACCATTCAAACTGGATTGAGCCCTGGTCTCGACCAAGCAACCAAGAAACGTTGCCATCGTGACAAAGTAATCCTCGGCATAGTATGAATTGAATTAGTAATCTATTGATTGATATGCCCTTTCTGCTTGTGTAGTGGTCATCTCAGCCAGTATTCTTGTCCTGGGACAGAGAAAATCGACTGCGACATCTCCGAACAGACGACATCTTCCTGGGATCCGTAAACCAACCAACCAACGAATGTGGGGGGCTTGCAATGCTGACGCCTGGCTTATCCTAACTAGCTAGAGATGTCATCGACCGCAATCAATTCGGCAACTTGGGGGGTTGAGTTTGGGAGTGGAGTGGGCTCTCGATCCGTGCATGTAACAGGTGTTATTCTTCATGACCACCAGAGCGAAAGGGTTAGGGCTACCCATGAAAATAATGGTCGCCTTTTATTTAGGACGAGTCGCCTGACGTTTTTGTCTTTTTTGATTTTCAAAGAATTAGTATTGTGACTTTGCTGAGAATTTTTGTTAGCAAAGTCACCGATAAAAATTTCGCAGCGCGCCTTCTATTTATTTTTTGCAAGAGATCAAATCCAAAACCAAGCCTGCCCTCAGCCGTGGTGTCAGTACTGGTAAATCGTACTAGCTAGTACTGTACTTACCGGTACAGACAACAGTGATGGTTTAATTATTGGCATTGTTACTTGGAAGTAGCGCGACACTGGTGCAGTAAGTGGCACGAGTGGGGTTAGATAGCTAGCTACTAGAGTACCTCTATTCAATTGATACAAACAACAAATCAAAACAGGAGAACCATCAACCTATTACTAGCGACCATCGATTCAAAGGAAAGGCAGTCCTTGATTTGAGTTCCTCGTTTGTTGACAAGTTAAATGACGAGGGCGAGTTGGAAGCTATCACCATCCCTTTTATAGTTAGCACAGACCGTACCAGTACAGCACAAGCCAGCCCTGTATTCGAACCTCCCACCACACATTCAATCCACTCTCGACAACACACACACACACACTACTCGCCACCATGGGGATGCTTCCAAAGTTACGAAAGACCACCACTATGCCTCCCTCGGAGTTGAGCAAGTGCATGATGAATGATCGATGGGATGAAGCAATCAATATTGCTCGTGCACAGCCCGAAATGGCCAAATTGTGGGGATGGCGACAAGGATTCTTTGAAGGCTTGAAGGATAGCAATGTATTGCCGCTGCACGAATGTTTAGTGGCCAATGGACCCTTGGAGCTAGTGCGGGCGTTAATAACGGCCTATCCCAAAGCGGTCACGCAAAAGGAAACCTCCTATCAACGGCTTCCCTTGCATTGTGCCTGTCGAAAAAACGCCAATCCAAGAATTATTGAATTGTTGTTGGAAGCGGATGCGGATGCAGCGCTAGTGGCGGATTCTTTGGGAAGACTGGCTCGTAAGTTACACTGCGCTGAAATGAATTGTATAGTTGGTATTTGTATTTTGTTTATTTATTGCGGTGGAATAAGAGGAAGTATTTAAAAAATGGTGAAAAGGGATGTTGTTTTTATGGTTCTTAACTTGTGTTTTTTGCTCTTCTGCCCTGGTGCATTTGTTGTACCGACATGCATTTATTGCACAGTCCACTATGCCCTTTCCAATGGCGCAAACGATGAGGTGATTTCTCTGCTCTTGCAATTCCACCCCAATTCCGCCAGGGGTTGTGATAATCGTGGTTGGACACCGTAAGTAAATACAAAATTAATTTTGTTTTTTTGTTGCAGTCTTGAGACGTGATTTGTCTTGGTTTTGCATGGTCACTCACACAGCGTGAACGTGCTTTAATTTTTCATGTGGCCTTGTTGTGACAATCATGAATGGCGTGATATTGATATACTATATTTATGATGATGATGAAAAAAGTCTTCATGTGGCATGCGGCATGGGCGCTTCTACACATGTGGTAGAACTCATTTTGAACTCGTACCCCGAAGCGTGCATTTTAAAGACGCGCAAGGGGTCACGACCCATCAAATGTATCAATCCGAAAGCAAACAATAAGGATGAAGTGAAAATGTTGCTTTCGGAGCGAAAGAAGGAAGTAGATGCCAGTTATCGACCAGCCAAGCCTGTCAAACAGGGTTCCGAACGAACCTTGGTTTAAATTAAATATATTATAATTTGATGGAAGTGAATGCATGCAAACTAAGCAGGCAGTGCCAGTGGAGGAGTCACGCTACAGCATTTGGAAGAAACTGAAAAACACACAACAACACACACAAACACATAGCTGGAGTCGGTTTTTGGTGAATGAACTAACTTTGCTGGGTTAAGTTGCAAAGATAATCACTTCCGGCTTTGTCTACTTGGAGTATTTGGTGGTGCATTGCAGGAATAGAGCGACTGTAGCTATGCATTCACTGAGCAACTGTAGAGATGTAAACAGTAGATACAAAACTACACAAAATGATGTCACTCGAGGGTTGTGAAAGCCAAGAAAGGAATTGATTTTTTCTGGAATTTACATTTTCATTTCGATCTGATAGTAGTAGCTGATGATTATTACGGATTTTTTTCTTTAGAATAGAACTTTATGTCAATTCAAAACCGGCGCCTGACTCTATAGCATCCAACAACTTCTTCTTCAGCAGCTCTTTATTCCGATAGTTTGGTAGTTTCAAAAGATTCATGCACGTCGAACTTGTTGGCAGTGGAGCATTCTTCATGGCCAGCGACATATCCCTTTCTTCAAACAAATCATCTGGAAGACGAATTTGCTGCACGCAAGGTGGTGGTTCTAAAGAGCTAAAACCCAGAAGTGGCTGCCGTGAACAACTGGTCATGAACTTCAAGAACTTTCGCTGCTGCTCCGGTGTGAACTCCTCAATCACTTCCCAGAACCACTCCATAACAGGTTGTGATGGATGATCTGTAGTGTTATAGACGAAAGAGGTAGAAAAGGTGAACGCTGATGAGCTGAATAGGGAAGAAACTATCATATCAGAAATCTCCCCAAAACACTTACATCCAGCCGCATACTTCATGGCGCGCTTTAAACTCTCTACATCAAAACCACGGAGGGAGTCATCGCCACTGATGAGCTTTTGCAACTCATTTGCCGAAAATAGACGCACCCACGAAGCCGGAATCAAGTCTCGGAAACCGCGTAGGAATGACTTGGTTTGCACAGCTCCCTCCACGTTCAAGCGCTGGTGAGCAACCAAGTGAATGTATTGAATGACATTCATTTTAGTCACCTGTTTCATTCGACCTCCTGGTAGAAGCTCGACGGTCCGCATTGATTGGCCTTCGCCCAGAGTTATTTCAAATGACAAGCCAAGATTTTCGATCTCATCCTCCTTCAAATCCAGCAGTTTGGTGAGGTTATTGTAATACTCGATGTCGAAGTTTTTCAAATCCTCCAATGAGTTGCGCTTCCCCAACAGTTGGTTTAGGAAAGGTAGACAAAACTGAGGCTCCACGAGAATTGATTCATAAACTGCTTTGCCCAGAACACGCCCAAGGAATTCGTAGTGAGCAAGCATTTCACCGTTTTGAGTCAACGAGGAATTGACTGTCAGAGTCTGGAGAGGAGTTACGGAAAAGAGGCGAGGTGCATTTGATTCCGAATTGCTTTCAATGGAAAACGCATCTTTGATCAAATCGTCCACAAACTCCTTGAAGACGCCACCTCCATCAATTCCGGCTTCTTGAGTCCCATGTTGGTTGATAAACGCGACTTGCACTTTCTTCTTCAGGCGCCCCCCCAACTGATTCAATTGACTCATCGAGTCATCGTACAAACGATCGCGGCGGATTTCAACTCGTTCACGACCTGACCCCATTGGATTTTCCTCTCCCCGCATCATCATGACCATCGCCGCGCGGAATTCAGCATTTTCATCTTGTGTACGAAGCTTGTCTGCGGTGAGAAGGGAGTCAAAGAGCCGAACCCGACGGTCGAAAGGGAGTGCTTGTGGTATGCAAGTAAGAACTCGAGCCATTTTCGGGTCCTTAAAGGAGCTCGCCAGGGCATCACTCTCTGCGTCCGCCACTGCAAATGCCTGTGGTTGGGAGTTGTCTCTTGCACTGTTTTCCATCCGGTGGTCTCCATCATCATCCTCGTCATCCTCTTCTTCTTCGCTACTGTCGATATCCATGGATTCGACACCCTCAGAATCGCCGTCAGCTGCACCCTGCCTTTGCGCGTTTGCATTGACGACAGCATTCTCGCCTTCGTGGGATGCTAAATGAGGAAACCACCAAATCGATTCGTCGCAAAACGGAGTGGATCTTACAAGACGGCACCATCGTTCGTACAAGGACACCCAGAGCTTAGTTCCCGACAAAAGGAACCGTGCCCGCATCATTCTCGAAGCCTCATCGTCGGACCTAGTGGTGGTGGTTTGGCCACCACTGGATGCTAATTTGATGTCATCCACGATAACGGGTTTGGTCCAATAGACGTCATGAAGTAAATTTCGCAAATACCCAATCACTTGCTCGGCCATGACCTTTTTGGGCACACTGCTGTTGTTGCGAGCATTTGTGTACTGCTGCAGAAACTTCTCATCGCTCAACGCAATGAGGGAATGCGAAAAGACATCGGAAAATACTGTCAGCATAGTACAGACCATGACATCTTGCGACGAAGCATGATCATCGTCGGCGCGTGCCAGGACGGATTGCCATAACTGCTCGATCATGGTACCACCCCCTGCAAACGCAAGCTGTGACAAAAAGGGAGAACTGGCACTGGTGCGGGACCGCAAACCAGTGGCGGATTGCAGCACTCGAGCCAACAACTGAATGTAAACGTGACGAGCCGCCGTGGCGTCGTCTGCATCAGAAGAGGGAGCAGCGGTAGCCGCAGTGTCACCATGCGCCAACAGCATGTTTCCCCACGAAATCCAGAGCGCCGGAGATCCGATTTGAGTGGCCATGTCAACTAACGACTGCGCATAGGCCTGGGAGACTGGATTGTTGGATCTTGTTTGATCAAGCAAGGCGGATATAGTCTGATTGGTTTGTCGCTGAATCCCTTCTTGATAAATTCGTTCCAATTGTGGCATTGTTAGAATATCTTGCTTCATAAGTTTCCGTGAGGACGATGCCGAAGACGACTTGTGTTTTTTGTTAAGGCTATTGTTGCTTTGGTTATTTTCGTTGTCTACTCCGCCCCCTGAGCTGTTACTGTTGTTTGTCGTGGTTGGCATAACGGACGGAGCCGTTTGCTCTTCCATTTCTTCTTCCAAATAACGTTCATCCTCATCTTCGGCATTAGTCTTACTGGCCCGCTGTTGTTGCTGCTGCTGCAAAAGCACCAAAGATTTAATATCGTCTCCTCGCACAACTAGAGACGTAAGAATGGCCAAGTCTCCATGGTGTGTCAAGACATGATGTAAAAATTGCAACAGAGCCGTCGAAGGAAGAACTCTTTGGTTGTGGTTGGTTGACGACGATGCTGCAGATGCGGCTTGCTGCCAATCCAAAGCATTGGAAAGAACAATGTGCCATCGTCCTTGTAACATCTTGGTCAAGACCTGGGAGAAGGTTGCCACATCTGCATTCTCTTGACTGAAATTATAGTTGTTCTTTTCGGTTGCCCCTGTTGATATACTTGTCAAACTGGACAACGTTTGCTGATTTTGCAACACATGCTGTACCAAGGATGTGAAATAAGATTCATACAAGTTTGATGATGTATGATTCGCATCGAGACTGCTGTTACCGTACTGGCACCACCAAGAACACGCAGGATCATTCTTAATTCCTGTATGATGACCCATGACAACAGCACACAACAACGCGTGTCCCGCCTGTTGCATTCGCAAGGACGCCGCGTTGCCATTAGTTCCATTGGTACTTGTGTTGATTTTGGATTGCGCTTGGAGTTCATGGATGGCTTGGCACGACCATTGCCACAATTGTTGTTGCATTGTCAAAGATAGACTTTGCTCGTGATTCGTACTTGACGGGTGTTCCGCCTGCCACCACAAACACTCTTGTGTGGATTGTAAAAGCAAAAGCACACCTTTCGCACCCCCTAGACGTTTTTCTAATTTTGAAGGAGATTGCTGTGGTTGTAAATAAAATTGTAGAAGAGTGTAGAGTGCTTGTCCCTGGTCCTCCGTAAGGATGTCGGCATTGCTTCGTTGAAAAGGTCGTAGACGAGTAAGTGCCGCCTGTACAATTCGAAAAGGCAAAGCGTATGGTGAAGTGCTGGTATTAGAAGCAGTTGATTGGCAAACTGAGGCCGCGTGCTCCAAAAGCCAGGAATCCACGGTCATGGCAAGCTCCGTGGGGTCCTTTCTCAGTGCTTGCAAGAGAGGGGGAGACAATCGTAGCGACAATAAAAAGGATTCCCTTGCCAACCACGACGACCCTCGGTTTTTAATTTGCGGTTGAGAGTGGAGGTCTTGCCATAGTTGTGGTAATTCGTCACGCGCAATTCTCGTTCGAGTTTTCCACCCTCGGTAGACTTTTTGGACTTTCAGGGCTGATTTTTCTTCCAATTGGTGCCGCCTTCGCTCTTCGCGTAGCAATCGGGTTTGTTCCAGCAAGTTCTCGCGGCCTCCTGATTCCGCTGCCGCCGTAAATGCCGGCAAAGAATTGATTGAGTTGCGACTATTATTCTGGCCCTGAGATGTCTGCTGTCGTGTCGAAGCACGTCCACGGCGTCGATTGCCTGCGCCGCTGCCCAAGTTCACTTGGCGGCGAACGCGGTGATTGCCATCAAACATTGACTTTTTCGACTATTTTCGTCTTGGATTGTACAGTACAGCAAGCGCAGAGTGCGGTTTTAGAGATGCCGCCTCAGAGGAACAGAGTAAAACTAGCTATTAGAACGAAAAAAAAGGCAGGATTGAAATAGAATAAGAAACAAAAGAATGCCTTCAATCAATTGCTTGACCGACATCCTCAGTTTCGGCTGTTTCAAGAATTGGCCATGCTATCTGCATGGGTCGATCTGGAGGTTTCACCTGAGTTTAACGACTGACGCACATTTACTCCAAAATACTCGCTTACGCACGTTGGGCTCATTCAAAAATGAGCCCGGGTTGAGCCCAGGTTGAGCCCAGGTTGAGCCCAGCATGAGCCCAGCTGAGCTGGGCTCATCCGTTGGGCTCATTCGTGGGCTCGTTCAATGCCTGCCCGGCGTGTGTGTGTCAATTTAGCACTGCAGCCCTGCAGCCGTTAGAATTACACGAAAACTTCAAACCTTGGCTCAACGTTGGGCTCATTCAAAAATGAGCCCAGGTTGAGCCCAGGTTGAGCCCAGGTTGAGCCCAGCATGAGCCCAGCTGGGCTCATCCGTTGGGCTCATTGATGCGTGCGAGCCACAGTGCGTTCAAAGTGAATCTCACGTGAAACCTCCTGCAAGATGATGACCTTGTCTCTGCACACTGCTGTGCTTGGCACGCGCATCGACGTGCATCTTGTACCAATCCCACGTAGACTGTCTTTTTCAGAAGACGCACATGTTCGCCATAAGATTGCGCTGGAAGTGCATGAGGTTTTGGAGCAACAGACCTTCATAAATTCCAAGAAGGGAGCAAATTCAAGCACCACTCCAGCATGTCACTACACAGCTTCTACCGAATGAGCCGATGGCCATCAGCTCATTCGGCAACACACATGCCCAGGTGGATTCCGCACAAATGCTGGCCCGGGTGGGTGTCACTTGTCCATTTTGCATGCCCGGGTGGTCATCAACTGATGGGTCAAATGCATGCCCGGGTGACTGCAAATTTAAACAGTTCTTTGAGTTGGCACACTTGCTCCATGAAGTCACAAAATCATCGCTGCTGCTGCTGCTGCCACTGCTGCCACTAGACTGCTGCTGCTAATGTTGCTACAACTGATGCTAATGCTGCTGCTGCTGCTAATGTTAATGATTCTGCTGCTGCTGCTGCTGCACCTGCTGCT